>Ga0180438_10008211_pt1 | contig 13338 bp, 11 predicted proteins | sample SS_ome_12_FD_132455 | JGI IMG/M metagenome (GOLD analysis project Ga0180438, IMG submission 132455) | Hypersaline lake sediment archaeal communities from the Salton Sea, California, USA - SS_3_D_2 metaG | ecosystem: Environmental > Aquatic > Non-marine Saline and Alkaline > Hypersaline >... | reverse complement strand
GATTTAGGCCATCTTTCACATCTTTTTTCTTGCCCAGGGCTAAAGCCCTGCGCTTCAAAAAAATCTGCGAAATCTAACCTAAATCTGTGGTGCTAAAGGGAAAAATTGGTAGCAACTCGGGGTAATATGGCTCGTCAAGACGCTGAGACAACTCTCTCCTTCCTTCGTGAAAAAGACCACGACCTGAAAGAAGATAAAGATATTCTGCTCGCGGCAGCAGATCGAGATAGTTGGGAAGTATCTAGGCACCTTCGTAAAATCGGATCTGATTTGTTGAAAGACACTGAATTTATGCATGCGGTAGAAGAAAGAAATTCCTAAAAATCTGAAGATGCAGAAGAAAGGAGCGACCTCTCCTCTAAAATAAAGTATCACCTATGCCGCCCTGCTCGATCGCTTGCTGTTTAAGTTACGCCCTATCCTGCTTCAGAGAGATAGGGCGCAACTTGGGATTAAACCAAAAATAACGAAACCCTAAAAATATTAAATAGATTTCACTAAAAAATCCTTTTTACTCATTAAATCTTAAAAACATAACTCCTTTACTTAAAAACAGCCTGACAGCCTATAATTCTTGTGACAGACTCTGCGTTGCGCCCTATCTCGCTTCAATGGATGAGTGACCGTTCCTTAAGCGGCCGTCCCATGAGAGGAATAGGCAAGCAATGCAGGGTTGACAAACCTAAACCCTAAGGAGAAACTATGGCAATAGGTACCGAGCTAACACCCCCAACTATGGATCTCGATGGGGCGGAGGGGAGAACACGGTTAGACCTTTCCAATCCACAGAATTTTGGGAGGGCATGTCAATACGCTCGAGATCGACTTTTCGGGCGCGAATTTACTGACAGGCTAGCCCATCGTGCCTTATGGGAAGATCCTTTTAACATCGGAGAATTGAACTACGAGTATTGCGCAAATAAGCAGCTCGTTATCTTTGCTGTTAGAGTAAATGGAAACAATTATGAACACGCCGAAGGATCTCTCCAACTAAATAAAGAAATTGCCAAGACAGCAGCCGTATCACAGCTCCGTTTTGGTAGCGGCATAAGCGATAGGTTAAGAAGTCGTTTGATCGATCTGGGCGAGGAGCCTTTTTTAAGTGCTATAGAAAGTCTTTCTCCCGAAGAGATAGCTTCAGACGAAGAAACTTGGAAAAAACGCGGTTTGGCGTGCTTGTTTGGTCGCGAGCAGTTTCAACATGATAAAGAGGTGGCCTTAGCTTCGACAAACACTCATCCCATTGACACTTTCAGGCGGCTCATAGAGATCGGATCTCCTCTAGTAGACGATGAAGATGTTATACTCAGAACAGCAAATGGCCCGAGTGCCAATCGTGCCCTTGCTGCCTGTGGTCCAGGAGCGGACCGGGCATCTATAATTGCAAAGATTCGTGAAGAGCTTATAGAAACTATCGAACGCGCCACTCAACCCGGATTCGTCCCGGAAAAAAGAGCACCTATACTCGACTTAAATGTCGAACACCATGTTCGTGCAAAAGGGGGTCTGGACTCTATGTTGAGTCAGAGCCCTATACTTGCAGATATACTTAGCAGTATTGAGGAAGCTAGACACGTAAGAGCCTACCTAAGCGCAGACGGATCACCTATACTCCGCTTAAATATCGAACAACGTAATACTGCAGAAAGGAGTCAGGACTCTACATTGAGTCAAAACCCTATGCTTGAGGAAGCTCAACGCTCAAGAGCCCAGCAAAACGCAGACGGATTACTTACGTACGCACTACTCGACGAGTACTATGCAACTATGGGTAACGCCAACCAAAGCAGAATCTGATTTGTTGGAAGATACTGAATTTATGCGTGCGCTATGCAGAAAGAGACTTCTAAAAATCTGAAGATGATAGGAGCAAAGGCGGGCAATGATCTTCTAAAATCATTGCTCACTTTTTCTTTCGGAGGGCTCGAGGAGCGACCCCTCCTCGAAAAAAAGTATCACCTAAATGACGCTTGTTCGATCGCTTGCTATTTTCCCTTCAAGCTTCTACAATAGCTGTTAGAATTAATTCTAATTGAGAACAGTATGAGAGTTATTTGCCTTTTGCTATTAGGAATCTTCTCTGTGCCCTTACACGGGGCATATCTTTTTAAAAATGGTCGATTTTTTAATACGAAATATGTGGCATCAGGCTCTGTTGAGGAGCATTTCAAGCAAGGAATTGAGGCACTACAACAAAGCAAGTGGGTCGAAGCAGAGGATCAATTCCGTACTGTCATAACGAGTTTTAGCGCTTCTTCTTTGGCCAAAGAGGCTCGTTACTATTTGGCAGTCGTTTTCTATGAGCAAGAAGAATTCGACCTTGCCAATGAAGAGTTTTCCACATACCTGCAGGAAAATAACAGCCCCACCCACCTTGAGGATGTCTATAGATATAAGCTCTCCATTGCAAAAAAATTAGCCTCGGGATATCGCTGCCGCATGTTTGGCGCACAGTCCATGCCAAAGATAGTGGGAGGCAATTCTCTTGCCCTCGAAATTTTTGACCAGATAGCCGCGGGACTGCCCAACCATGAGGTGGCGGCCACAGCCCTTTTAGACAAGGCAGAGCTACTTAAGAACCGCTTTGAGTTTGATGACGCCATCGATACCTATCAGACACTCATTCGTCGATTTAAGGGTACATCCTTTGCTCTACAAGCCTTCCAAGGAATCTCTGCCTGCTATGTCGGGCAAATCGCTCAGCAACCTCAAAATCTCGACGCGCTCGTACTTGCAGAGATCAACACAAAAGAATTCAGGAAAGAGTTTCCTCAAGCAAAGGAGCTCGAGCAGCTTGAAGCAGAACTTCTCAGTATGCATGAAAAGTATGTTACCGAGCTCTATGAAACGGGTCTCTTATACGAAAGAATGGAACAACCAAAGGCTTCGGTGCTCTATTATTATCTGGCCCTGACAAAGCTTCCGACATCTTCTGTCGCTACGCTTTGTCACAACCGATTGAAGGAACTTTCAGAATATGTTGAAGAACTCCACCTATCCATACCTTCTTAGTCTCGCTTTTTGCTGCCTAGCTCTCAGTAGCTGCTCTGGCTGGAAAGTCGTTGATGGTAATTCTGCAAAAAAGACCGTACGCGTGCCATACGTGCAAGGTGATAACTCTGGAGAACTGACAGCAGCGCTCACAGAAGCACTTGATGATCAAATTTCTTTTTGTGTTGACGAATCGGGACAGTATGAGCTTCAAGTGCAGCTTCTCGACAGCAAAGAGGAAAAAATCGGATACCGATATGATCCTATTGAGCGAGAAAAAGAGGGGAAAAAGGTGCTTATTCTCAATGAAAGTCGAGCCAAGACTCTAGCCAAGGTCTCTCTCATCGATCGCCACACCGCCGAGGTCATAAAAGGGCCCGCTCATATCTTAGGAAACGTCGAATATGACCACCAAGAAAACACCCTTGACAACGATATTCAAGACTTCTCTTTAGGGCAGTTAAGCGATGTTGACACGATCCATGAGGTGCGAAATATCCCTATTTACAGAGACTTAGCCCTCAAGATTGCACTTTGGCTGCAAGAGCAAGAGGACCTTCTGAAGCTAAAAGACTTGGAAAGCAAAAACGCGATCTAGAACGTATGGTTTTTGAACCCCAAGTTGCGCCCTATTCTCCGGCTGCTAAGGAACGATCTACTTTCCGTGTTGCGCCTTTTGGCAAGAAAGGCCCTTGGCCTTCGTTGCAATACACAAAAGCATCTCGCCACCTTCGCCCATCCCCTGAAGCGGAGAATAGGGCGCAACTTGGGGGTTTAAAAATAGCTTCTCGAGCGTCGCATATACCAAAAAACTCCAAGGAAAACGATAACGGCAGTAAGAGAGAGCACCAATCCTACGTGTTGTGACAAAAACCGTTGAAATTCCAACACCCGTTGCCACCATGTCGCTTTTCGGTACTCTTCTGAAATAAGAGAGACCTTGCCGACCTCTTCATCGTCAGCAAAGATAGAAAGCTCTCCTACCTGTTGTCCTTTTTGAACCGGAAAGGACAGCTCTCGCCACTCCACATGCGAGCGTATATGAGGCTCTTCTGAGGGAAAGAAAGAGACCTCACATCTATCCGTTGCTTTAAGAGGCAGTGCAGATGCATGGCCCTCTAACTCTCGTTGAAGTTGAATGGGCCCTGCTTCAACAACAGTGCGGTGCTTCTTGTGCTCTGATAAAAATTGATCAAGCAACCTTTTGGGCACAGCAAACTGATCTCTTCGCTCTGGACACTGCAGTGCTACCGCAATTAACGACCTCTCGCTATTTTCAGCAGAGGCAACAATACAGCGCTGGGCACGAGAATGGTAACCAGTTTTTATTCCCGTTGCTAATTCATAAAAATATGGGTTTCCGGAAGAGACGAGCTTATTAGTCTGCGACCACGTCCTTTTGGGCTGCTTGTTTGTTTTGGGCCTTGTATAGGAGGTAGAGCGGACGATCGATCGAAATGTCGGATTTTGCATGGCATATCGAGCGATAAGAGCCAAATCATAGGCCGACGAAAGATGGTCTGGATGGTGCATGCCATGGGGATTTTTAAAATTGGTATTTTCACATCCAAGTGATTTCACAAAGCGATTTATTCGCTCCATGCACGTCTCAATAGAACCGTCTCCCCAATAGTAGGCAAGGGTATTGGAGGCATCACTTCCAGAGATAAGCATATTGGCAAAAAGAAGGTCTCTAACGGTAAGGACCTCCCCCTTTTTCAACCCCGCTACAACGGAAGAGGGTTTTTCCAGAACATAAGCCGGATACCGAGAGAAATTATCTTGAGCCTTTTCAAAATCGGATACCGCCCTAACGGCCTCTGCGGGAACCACAATCTTTTGATCCAAATCAAGGCCAGGCGTACCAAGCACATAGGAAACGGTTGCTATCTTTGTCGTACTGGCAGGATACATCTTTTGATGCGCCGCTTTTTGAGCCAAAACCTTGCCGTTTTTCGCATTCATCACAACAAAAGCCCCTACATCATCTCCAAGGAGATGCGAGAAGAGAATGAAAAGGAGGAACATGAACAGACAACGGAACATGAGTAGTTGGCCTCTTGTTTAATTTGGGAAGGCGTTAAAACCCAAGTGTCCCCATGGGCACAACTTGGGTCTCAAAGTCTACTAAGCAATCACCTGTTAAGTCAAGGAAGGTTATAGCTTACGCGGCTCCTCACACCACACACGAGAAGGTTCATTTTTTCGCCATTGAAACCCACGCTGCGTGCAGATCTATTCAAGCGCGATGTAAGGCGCAATGCAGGGCTTGAACAAAAAAAGGTGTTTCCTACTTTTATGCAAAAAGCCTACACTTGTTTCTTTTTAAAAACGTATATACACTGCTTTTAACAAAAGTAAAACTCTTTACAAACCAGGAGGTTAATCTATGTCCTGCAATCCTGCTTCGAGCCATCCACTAGGGGCCTCACTTCAAAACACTCTGATAAGTCCTGTAGGGGACTGTAAAAGTGATGAAGGGGCCGGTCTAGAAAGAGAGCTTCTATCATTAAAAGAACAGAAACGACAACTAAAAGAACGAATATCGGGCTTAAAAACAAAAAGTTATGAATTACACCAACCCAGACCAAAACCTAAACCTTTAGGAGAGGGAAGTACATGTGAACAACAAGATGACGATTGTGCTGAAAGACTAACCGGGTACATTCAGCTTTTAAAAAAGAGAGACGCCACTTCAAGCGCCCTTGCTACAGCGCTCGAAGAAAAATCCACAATTGAAACAAGAATAAATAAAATTTCACAAAAAAAGTTGGTTCAAGAAAGAGACGCTCTTGCGGAAATGTTTTTTGCACTTTCACAAAAAACACCTCCTGAACCTGAAAAAAGAACCGAGGAGTAAAAACAGAAATAGTTTTTATATCTCAATCAATTTTATAGAACTTTCAAAACAAAGCCGACGTTCTTAAAAAGATATAGTTTAAGATCACGCCCTTAAAAGATGAATTACCAGGGCTCTCTCGCTATTTTCAGCAGAGGCAACAATGCTCTCTTACGTCTACGTCATCTCTTAATAAAATTTATTTACTCTGTTGCTTTTTTTCCTCCGATCGAGCATGTACTCGAAAAGTAGGAGCATTCTTTTACAAGGGTAGCGCCCCTAATATAAGAAAAGAGCAAAATAAACTTTGGAGTATATCGTGGCAAGCATTGAAGAGCTTGATGCCTTTTTTGAATATCTACAAACCAATGCCGCCGAGCTTTTGCCCGATGGCCTCTTAGACGTTAATATTAAGACTCTTCACGCTCTCCACCTACTCAGCGATGACACTCCCGATACAGAACCTGCCCCAGTTGCACATCTGTTACAAGCCATTGAGTCGGGAGGCAAGATCACCTTATTTAATGAGCGGTTTGTCTTATGGATCGTTCCTCAGCAAGAAGCACACCCCCCAACAACCGTCATATATGTGGCCCAAAGAACCGAAGAAAATGGCATAAAGCCAGAATTGGGATTTCGAACAGCAGGGATTCACAATCGATCAAAGACAATTTTGCGACTTATCGATAAATTTCTTACAGATATTCAGGAGACCGATTCATTTTTGTCGAAATTAGAGCACATGGGCGCAGAATAGGCGCCTATTTGGCCAAAAAATCTTTCTCAAGCGCACAGAACAGCTCTATCCATTGATCGCATCTGATCTCTTCAGGACGAATGTTTAGACCAAAAGGAAGAAGCGCCTTTTCTACCGCTTCTTTTTCGGCAAATTTTAAAAGTGAGCGACGTACAACCTTCCTCTTATGAGAAAAAGCAGTAGCTACAAAGGCTAAAAAAGCCTCTTGTCTTTCTTTTTCACGAATCAATGGTTTTTTTGAGTCCAAAACGAGAACGGCAGAATCTACCTTTGGAGCAGGATAAAAAGAGGAGGCTCTCACACGACAGAGATACGAAAGATCAAAGAACAAAGAGAGCGCAACCTGCATATACGAAGAGGGTTTGTGGTCTTGAAACCCACATTGCGCCCTATTCCTCTCATGGAACGGCTGCAGGGAACGGTCTACTTCGTGTTGCTCCTCGGCAAGGGAGGCAACCCTTACCCTCGTCGCAACATTCGCATCCCGCCCCCTTCGCTCATCCCCTGAAACGGAATGGGGCGCAACTTGGGTTTGAAGAAGCTTTTGTGCAACCTCATCTTGCACTACGATCACAGAGCGGGAAAAAAAATCGCGAAAGAGAATGAACCACTCCAAAATGGAGCGCGTTATATGATACGGCAGACTGGAAACAACAACCACATCCTTCGAAGAGCCTATAAGATCGGGGAGAGCGCAGGAACGAATATCTTGAGAGAAAACCTCTAGCTGCTCAGTTGTCGAATCGAGTCGAGAAAGGGCTCGCGCCAGTTTCTCGTCCTTTTCAACGGCGACAACCCGAAGCCCCTTTTCAAGAAAGGCTTCTGTCAAAACACCTGCACCAGGGCCGATTTCGACAATAAGGGGCCTTGAGGAACCAATAGACGCCCTAACAATCTTCTGAACGATGTTTCCATCGACCAAAAAATTTTGAGAAAGACTCTTTTTAGGTCGCGCTCCAATCGATCTCAAAAATTCGAGGAGCTCAGATGGCCGAAAGAGCGACATCAAACAGCGGGCTTTTGTAGAACAAAGGGCTCAAAAGCCACAAGCTTATCCGAAGAGAGAAACTGCTGAACATGATATTGCTTTCGAAGATTGGCAAAAAACTCAAAACTTTTTTCCTCCATTTCAGGAGCCGCTAAGTGCTCACGCAAAACCTCCTCAAGCTCAGAAAAAGGAGGCAATGTCTCATGCTCTTTCTTTTCAACAAGATAGCACCTCCAGCTTTTTGTCGGCGACGACCTACCAACAAATTCCACAGGCTCCGAGTAACGTCCTTCAGGAAGAGCTTGAAAAAGCTCCTGCAAAGAGGTCGAAAGCTCCCCATTTTTGGAGTGAAAGGTCTGAGAAGAAAGGATCTCTACTTCTTCAGGAAGTTGGATCTGATCTGGAGAAAGCTCCACAAGCTGCTCTGCTATCTGTTCTGCTACTTGCTTCGGACAATCGCTCTCTTTCGAACGAATGGTCACACTCTTCCATGTCCATATCGTTCGTTTTTTTGCCTCAAAGCACTGCCGTTCATATTCGGCCTGAACAACCTCTGGAGTAATTGCTGCCATAACAGGCATACGAACACAAAAGCCAATAATACGACGCATTAAAATATCAGCACGCATCATCTCCTGAACCTCGTACACAGAAAGTCCCGCCTCATACAGATTCATCATGACGTTCGGCCCAAACATCTGTTCGAGTTCTTCTCGAAGCTCTCCGTTAGAAACCTGAAGCTGTCGCTCTTCTGCCCATGCTAAAACAAGCTGCCTATTGACAAGATCCTCAAAAACCTTTCTCCAATTGCTTTTATAAAACTCGAATTTAGCTTCTGTAGACCCCCGATACTGAGGAAACTGTTGATAGAAAAGCATATCGAGCTTTTTCATAACATCGACAACGGTAATTACCTGTCCTCGAACCGTAGCAAGAACCCTATTTTCAATAGAAATTGCCTTGCTCGAAAGAGAAGGACCCTCTGCGTGAAGAAATGTTATACCCATTAAAAGCACGAATAAGCATCGAACCATTTTCTTTTTCCTCAACTACCTTTAGAAGACTACAGTATATCACTTGTCCGCTCTTTTTTGCATGCATACCGAGTAAAAGCCATCCATCCGTCCATCCTCTGGAATGGATTGAAACGGATCTCCTACAACTTCAAGAGGATAGCGTTCTAAAAAATAGGCTATCTGCTCTTCATTTTCTTCTGCCAATACACTGCACGTAGCGTAAACGATCCTCCCATTTGGACGCACAAACGTAAGTGCTTGATCGAAGATCTCTCTTTGCTCTTGAACAATTCTTGACAGCTTTTCGAGTGAAAAGTGCCATTTCATATCGGGATTTCTACGCAATGTTCCCGTGCCAGAGCATGGGACATCTGCCAATACCCAGTCCATTCGACCCAAAAGCAGCTTCAATCTCTTTTTTTCCTCATGCACAATGCACTGGGCGTTCTGTACTCCCGCCCGTTTTAGTCGGCGCTTAGCCTCTTGTAGAGCTCTAGCACGAACGTCATGTAAAAAGAGCTGCCCTCGGTTTTGCATCTTCGGCGCGCACGCTAATGCCTTGCCCCCAGATCCTGCACAATAATCAAGGAGCGACTCCCCAGGAAGTATATCGATAAGATCTGCTACTTTTTGAGAGCCTGCGTCTTGCATTTCAAAAAGACCCTCTTTAAATTCAGGAAGTACCCATACATTCATTCTTTTGGGAAGATGGATAGCGTCTTTGCCCTGAGGATCCTCTGTTGCTTCTATACCGGCTTTTTTGAAACGCTCTATCAAGTCTGCCCGAGAAATTTTCATGCTGTTTGCACGAAGCGTGATTGGCGCCTCCTTGTTACTCGATACACAAATAGACAGCGTTTTTTCCTTCCAGCGACTCTGAAGCAGGTCAAAAAGCTCTTTTGGGAAACTTACCCGAGTCCACTCTTCCAACGAGGTGTCGCTACTATACGCCGAAAGATCTCGATCGAGCAGTTCAAAAAGGGCCTCTTCATCGTCCTCTTTTTTTCCTAACAGAGCGTCTATCAAAGACTTCCATCGAAAAAAAGCGTATAACCTTTCAACAATATAGAGTCGATCTTTTGATCCGAGCTGCGGATGAGCGCGAAAATATCGACTAATAAATAAATCCAAAGGACCTTTATTTAGATCAAATGAATGTAATATTTCAAAAAAATGGCGGCGACGGAATAAAATAGATCTCATAAACTCTTTTTCTTTTTTTGGAAGATGATAGCAAAAAAAAATAAAGTTTTCTATGCCCTTCTCGGTGTGCTCCTTATTTCCCTTGGCAGAGCTTCTTGGCTGTGGTACCTGGCCCCAGTGTCTGCCGTTTGCGGATACGCGCTTTTATGGCTCTCTGTATCGTCACTTCCCAAAAAGAGGTTCCTCGCTCTGTGGGCGCTTTTTTCTTCTGTCAACCTCATTCACCTTACGTGGCTCTTAAGTCACCCCTTCCTCTATATTATCGCGGTTTGGATAGCGCTCTCTTTTCTATTTGCCCTTCCTTATGCCCTTATTAGTCTACGAATAATCTCGACACCCCTCTCTTTCGCACGAACTATCGGATATGCAGCGCTCTTGTGCCTTGTAGAGTGGGGGTTTACCTGTCTACCTTGTGGATTCTCCTTTCAAACAGCTGCCCTCCACCTCTCTTGGAGCCCCTTTTCTCTTCAACTCTCGTCTATCTGTGGCGCTATTGGGCTGAGCTTTTTTGTCTTTCTTACCAATCTCTCCTTTTACTCATGGATACACCACTCAAGTCCAGGCGCCTATACCCTATTTCTCGTTCTTTTTCCCTATTTTGTAGGTGGGGGAATTCACATCTACAAAACAGCCGAACAATCTTCCTTCGACCGATCTACACCAAAACTACAGATAGCGCTGTATCATACGGAAGAGCTTCCCGACGTACTTAGCCATCTCTCACCGTACGAGCTGCACGAGTATAAATGGCAGCAGATCTTTCACCATACCGCCCATATGAAGGGGTCTGGAAAACTCGACCTCATTGTCTTTCCAGAAGCGGTCGTCCCCTACCCCGCAGAAAGCCAGCTTTTTCAATCCTCGAAGCTTCCCCACGACTTTTCTTATAAAAAGGGAGAAGCTCTGCTCTCTTCTTTAGAGCTTGCCCATCTCATAGCTCATTTCCATAACGCCCCTATTCTCATAGGACTTGAAAGCCAACATATGGAAGGATCGACAAACTCTTGCTTTTTTGTTTCACCAACATGCCCTCATATAAAACGCTATGACAAACAGCTTCTCCTTCCATTTGGGGAATATATCCCCTTTGCACCTCTTCAATCTTTTTTAAAAGCATATGGAGTGTACGGCTCTTTTTTTCCTGGAAAAGAGACGAAATTGTTCGACACTTACAATCTTCGAGTTGCTCCCTTGATATGCTACGAAGAGACCTTTCCTCTCTATACAGAAAAAGCCGCCTTGTTGAATCCCACCTGCCTTGTATCGTTAAACAATGATGGCTGGTTTCCAGACTCTAGATTGAAGATTGAACACTTCGAACAAGCCCGACTTCGCGCCGTGGAAAGTGGTAAGCCCTTTATACGCTCTTGTAATAAAGGAAGAAGCGGTGTCATCGATGCGCTTGGACAATCTCTTTATACAGAAAAAGAGGGATGTTGGATCACACGCCTTTCCTCGTATTCTTCTTTTTCCCCTTTTCTTTTTGTTGGAACCACCAACGTCGCTCTCTTTTTTTTATTTGTATTCTTTCTCTCTTTTTCTGTAGCACCCTCAGTTAATACACCTAATACAAAATAAATCTCCGCTTCTAAATTTATTTTTGACTAAATTGGCAGTTCTTTCTATAAACAAAAAAGAGAACAAAATGGGAGTGTTCTTGTTTGTTGTACGAGATATATATTATGTGGTTACCTCGCAAAAGGGTTCCCAATAAAAAGAGCTTTTAAGTCTATATGGCTTCTATTCAACCTTCTAGTACCGGTCTCACACCTTTTCTTGATTGGGCTACGCTTGTTGATGAAAAAAACGCTCAACCAGTGTCATTACGTAAGGGCCGTGTATTGCTTACAGTGACTACTGGCAATGTTCTCAAACCTATTGATGAAAGACGCCTTTGGATATGGGAAAAAGTATGGATCCGGATTCAAGGCCTTTTTGATCGAACACAATACTCCCTCAAGAAAATCGCAGAAACGGTCCAAAAAGAGTTAACTCGGGCAAGCCCCCTCAATCATCATCATAAGCAAATAGCGCATGCTGTAGCTCTCCTTAACGAAAAAATCGATCGTTTTAACAAGAAACAGGGGGCACGTCGATCATCTATACCTCGCCTTCATATGCCAGAACAGACAGTGGCCAATTTTGCAAAAAAACGACCATCGTACCACGATCTTTTTGGAGATCCCGAAAAAGTTCACTGGTTTCACGGAACTTCAAGCCTTGCTCTTAGACCTTCTCAAAGTGGAGAAATTGTCTTTCTTCCTCCATCAAAACTTCTCGATCAAAAGGTGGCTCCTTTGTCCGATGGTATCCCCTTTGATGAAGACGATCTTTTCAGTCCATGTCCTGGCCATCTAGCAGGTGTCTCTATATCGAATTATCCTATGGCCCAAAAAAGTGCATTCAATGCTGCGATATTCCCGAAAGACTTTGAAAAAACCACGTGCCAACAAATTGAAGAATGTCTTGATATAATCAACCAAGGGGTACGCACCTTCGGTGTATTTACGAGACTAGCCGTTCTCATATTCCGCCTGCGCCAATGGGATGAAGAGTTGTATCAAGATAGATTTGTTCATACAACCAAGCTTCAACAACCACTCTCCTCGGCGGTTGCGGTATGGACAAACAGGTCTGCAACATTAGAAAAAGCTCTTCAATCCAATGTGTTCAATGTAACAAATCTTTTCCCCATAGCACAAAAACTGTTACCTCAGCTTGATAAGAGTTTCTTCTCATCTTTTTCTACAAAGAACTGTAGAGAGTTATCTCAGAATTTATCCGAAGCCTCTCTCTTAAAAGGGCCTCTTGAGGAGGCGGTTATTTCAATACTGTTTATAAAAAGAGACCATCCCTCTTTCTTCAAAGGTCGTCTAAGCGAAACGAACAAGATCCTACACAGATATAACGCATTCGTTACGAAAGTCCACAACCGGCTGGCTGTCTCTATTCGGGATCGCCCACTACCAAACTGCCTCTCTCAAGAACAAAAGCACGAGATCCAGTCATCTCCCCCCTTTCCTTTGATCATTGCTTCAAAAGGACAACAGCTACAAATGGAAGTCCCAAGAACATCGATCGATAGCACGCAAGAGATGTTCCTCTCTACTCACCCACGCCTCGGCAAAGAAATTAATCTCTTAATTGTAAGCGAACAAAATGTAGAAACAACCAAAGCATTTCTACAAAGACATGCATTGGAAAACTCTGTAGAAGTGATCCCCGACGCAAGGTTGCACAAACAGGTTGCTTTTGTTCCACCGCCACTTAACAAAGCCGACAGCTGCCCCCATTTCCCGAAAGGCTTTGTTACACAACAACAGCCCCTGCCTCCTACCCCGCGCCCCCGGTCACGCTCAATACATCTCGAACATGTCCCTACAGCAGTACCCCAGCTTACACTACCGCCTTCTAATGCTCTTGTAGGGCGCAGGCGCGGACGTTCTATTAGCTCATCTTCTGGATGGCAAGGTATGCCCCATTCTACATCCCCTCACGCCACGTCCGAAGGACAGAAAAAAAGCAGTCGTATGACCCCTCATTG
>Ga0180438_10008209_pt1 | contig 13340 bp, 6 predicted proteins | sample SS_ome_12_FD_132455 | JGI IMG/M metagenome (GOLD analysis project Ga0180438, IMG submission 132455) | Hypersaline lake sediment archaeal communities from the Salton Sea, California, USA - SS_3_D_2 metaG | ecosystem: Environmental > Aquatic > Non-marine Saline and Alkaline > Hypersaline >... | reverse complement strand
TCGCGTTTTCGGCGCGAACCGGGGCATCGACCCCGAGAAACCCTTTTTTGGCCCGCTGACGGACGAATTCATCCGGTGGGACGAGGAGCGGATCGCGACGTGCGACAAATTCGTGGCACGTCGCAACACGGAAACGATTGAGTACACGATCGATCCGCTCTGGGTTTACGTTATTCCCGAAGGCTTTGCAGTCGATCGGTATGTCGAGATGTCCACGATTCAAAGCGCCAAACGTACGGTCGTGCATCGCATGGGCCTCATCCATCCGGCTCTACCTGCCAGGCCTGTTCCGGCCGTGCTGGAAATCTCGTCGTCGTGGCTGGGCAGGTGGTGTTGGTGGAAGTCGAGCGTCATCGGATCGAGCCTTGGTGTTACGTCCGCGAGCTTCTGCTCCGCCTCAATGCCGACGACCCGCGTCTGCAGGAGATGCTGCCCGACCGCTGGGCCGCGGCCCACCCCGAGGCGATTCTCACCCATCGGCCCGAAGAATCCCGAGATAAAGCGGCCCGCACCCGCCGCCATCGAGCCCATCGTCGCGCCCGCTCCGAATAGCCCCTTCGCTCCCTATCCGCCAACACACCCCCCCTGGACAGGGCGGACACTTACTCGCCAAAGCCAGTTTATCGGACACCAGCTTGGCCCCCTTTCAAGGGGTATGGAGGATGGGGCTGTGGCATCCAGAGCATGCATGGGGCGGCCGAGCGGCCTAGCGCCCTGGACGCCGCCGCTGTGGTCCTGGCGGAATCCAAAACGCCGAGGGGCGCCCGCCAAGTCGTCGCGGTGGCCTTCGCCGGGGCACGGCCGCGTGGGGCGCGGCAACGTGCCGTTTGCGGAAATCACCGGAAGAGTCTGGGCGATACCGCCCCGTCCATTGTCGGCGGCCGGTGAGGCGCTGTTCGACAGTGCATTTTGGCGGTGGTACACTCTGTGGCGCACTCTGCGGCGCTGTGCTGTTGGCGAAAACTCGTGCCAATGAGGAGATTAGCATGTCGTACATCCACCGAATCGCTGTCGTCGGCCTGTTGTGCGGATGCGGCGCGTTGACCCACGCAGCACGCGGCGACTGGACCACGATCTACGGTGCTCTTCGGGAGGAGGCACGTCAGGTGTCGAGTTCCTCCCTGGCCGTGCCGCTTTCAGCAGCCCAGTGGGAAGCAACCGTATCGCGGCGGCGGGAAATGTGGCGAGAGATGATCGGGCTGTCGCCCTTGCCGCCGCGGACGCCACTGGCCGCCACGATCACCGGCGTGCTCCAGCGCGGGGACTATGTGGTCGAGAAGATTCACTTCCAGAGTGTCCCCGGGGCTTACGTGATCGGCAACCTCTATCGCCCCGCCAAGCCCGCAGGGCGGCTGCCGGCCGTGCTTTACCTGTGCGGCCACTCGAAAGGGAAAGTCAATCCGCCGTACCAGGCGAACCCTCGCTGGTTCGGGCAGCACGGATACGTCGCGCTGGTGCTCGATCCAATCCAGTTGGGCGAGTCGCAGGGATTCCACCACGGGACGTATCGGGAGGAGCGTTGGGACTGGCCCAGCCGCGGCTACACGCCGGCGGGGGCGGAAGTGTGGAACGCCATGCGGGCCCTGGACTACCTCCAGACGCGACCCGACGTCGACTCCGAACGGATGGGGGTAACGGGCCTCAGCGGGGGCGGCGTCATTTCCTGGTGCCTGGGGGCCGCAGACGAGCGCGTCAAGGTTGTCGTCCCGGTTTGCCAATCAGGCAGCATCGAGCACGTTGTCTTCGATCGGGCCACCGACGGCCACTGCGATTGCGCTTTCTGGATCAACTACTACCGCTGGTGCTGGCCCGACGTCGGCGCCTTGATCGCTCCCCGCGCGCTGCTGATTGCCTCCGGCTCCGAAGACGTCTTGTGGCGTCCATTCGGATACCGCGACGCCGCTCACCGGATCCGGCGCCAGTACGCCGAGTTAGGGGCCGACAGCCAATTCGACCTCGTCGAAGATCTGGCACCCCACGGTTACACGCCGAAGCTCCGCCAGGCGATTTTCACTTGGTTCAACACCCACTTGAAGAACGATCCCACACCCGTCACCGACGATGTTACGGACTTCGAGGAGCCGGAGGAAAACCTGCTCGTCTTCGGCGGCAAGCTGCCGGAGCAGGATGAGATGCGCCAGATCGACAAGCTGCTTGTCGAGCGGGCGGAGTTGCCGACGATCGGCGACGAGGCCACGTGGCGGGCGCACCAAAAGACCGCGCTCGAGCGGCTGCGCGAGCTGACTTTCCGCTACACGCTCTCCGACCGCCTTCCGCGGAGGCGGGATTTCCGGTCGGACGGCAGCAGCCGGGGCAGCGAGTTTGCCACCTGCGTCTTCGATAGCGTCGACGGGATGACGATCAGCATCAAGACGAAGAGGCCGCTGGAAACCGAGTGGCCCATTGCGACGCTGGTATTCGCCGTGCAGCCCGATGCGCGGAGCACTTTTGCGGGCGGCGGCTCTTCGCGGCCCGGCGTCCGAGACGAGCTGGCGACCGCCGCCGTCGAGGTCCGCAACACCGGGGCCACGTCGGTCGGTCCCGGGTATCTGTGGACGGCGCGGCGAACCTATCCGCTCCTGGGCGAAACGCTCCCGGAGCGCCAGGTGAGTGATCTGCTGGCCGCCGTCGCGCTTTTGAGGCAAGAGCCCGTAACGGGACCGGTGGCAGTGTACGGTCAGGGTTACACGGCGCCGCTGGCCGTCTACGCTGCGATTCTCGACGCTCAGATCGCCGAGATTGTGCTCGCCGATTGCCCCGCCAGCCACGAGGACCCGCAAACGCCGGAGTTTCTCGGCGTGCTGCGCATCGGCGACCTGCCTTACAACCTCGCGCTGGCGTATCCGCGCCCGATTACGTTTGTGGGAAAGATGCCGGAGGCTTACACGTGGACGCGGCAACTCTACGAGAAGCTCGGCGCCGGCGACCGCATTCGAGTCATCGGCAGTGTGCGGGATTGGCGTCCCCGGTAAAGGGCCCTAACACAGCTCTCCTTTCCAAATTGCGGGAGATGGCCTCATGATTCGAGTCCTGCCTGCCCTGCCGGTCTGTTTCGCCTTTATTGCCGCATCCGACGGCCAGGAGGCGCTCGACCGCGCGTTCTACCTGCCCGAGAACCCACGATACACCATTGTCGAGTCCGCGCTCGATTCGATCCGGTTCACGCTCGACAAGACGGTGCGCCGCGATGAACGCGGGCACCTCGTTTCGATCTCCAGCTTCGTCGATCCCGAAGGCAGCGTGATGGGCTGGCACGATTTCGGCCAACTGGAGGGGCCCGGCTGGGCTGCCAACGCCGTCGGCGGCGCTTACGAGATCTACCGTATGGGCAGCTTCCTCGGACGAAAGGACCGGCAAGAGCAGGCGCGCTCGATTCTGGACCATGTCTTGGAGGGCGGGTTCATCGACGCGGAGAGCGGCTTCATTCGCGGCTACCGCGAGACGACCACCGATCGCCTCTGCCTGAACTACAAACACAACTCCGACTGGTTCTGCCCCGGCTCGATGGCCAAGGTGGCCTTCCAGCTGCTTCTCTTCGCGGACGTCCTGGACGACGACCCCCGCGCACAACGGATGCGCGACGCGGCCGTCCGCTGTGCCGCATGGATCGATCGCAACGTCGAGTCGGTGCCCAACGGATGGTTTCCGAGGCGGGTCACTCCGGAAGGCAAAGTCTACCGCAAGTCGCCGGACGGGGGCGACGATGCCTTCTGGCAGGCCTCGGCCGACGGCCTGTTCATCCTCCAGTTGCAGGCCGCCCTGATCGAACGTGGGCTTGCCGACTACCGCGAGGAGCTGGAGGCCAAGACGGCCGCGTTCATCCGTTCCGGCGGCATCTTCGGCAGCATCAACCACGACACGTACGACCCTCATGAAAACGTCGCCTACGCGGTCGCCTTCCGCACGCTGCTGCCGGCGTCACGGGTTTTGCGCGACGAATCCTTGCGCGCGTTCGCTTATCGGCACTGCCTCGCAGGTCTGGATCCGTTCAAGATGACCGAGGACCGAAACGGCGTGGCCACGCGCGGGCTGCTGTTTATGGAAAAGTCGTGGGACACGGCTTATCTGTGGGAAAACGCCGAGGCGGCCCTGGCCTGGTTCGAGGCCGCCGTCGACTGCCGCACGAGCGATCCGCAGAGGAGCCGCCAATACGAGCTCGACGGCCTCACCGTGCTGCGTGCCGCGGCCAAGCACCACTACGGACCGCACGGCTTTCTGACCGAGGGCGTGGACTGGAACAACCACGTGGGGCAGCAGCACCACATCGACCAGGCGCTTTACGGAGGGATCCGCTACACCGAGCCCTTCTTAAACAACCAGCACATCGCCGAGCCGACGCTCTACTACCTGGAGCATCTGGCCCTCAAAACCCGCCGCGGCGATGCGATCGAGTATCGCGACTGCGAGGGCAATCTGCTGATCTGGCTGTCGGCCGGCGAATCTGCTCACCGGCACGATGAATCGCCGGAGTTTTCCTGGCTGCCGCCGGCGCCGAAGCTGCCGCCGCCTGAAGGGCAGGTCATCCGCGTCGCCGGCGTCGAGGAGCTCTTCTCGGCCGCCCGCGATATCCGTCCCGGCGGCACGATCCTCATCGCGGACGGCCATTACCTGATGCCGCGGTATTTCGAACTTTCCACCGATCGCGTCACCCTCCGCAGCGCCTCGGGGGATCGCGACAAGGTGGTCCTTGACGGGGCCAGAAGCCGGCACGGCGAGCTGGTCGGCGTGCGGGCGTGTTCCGGCGTGACCATCGCCGACCTGACGATCCAGAACATCCGCTACAACGGTTTCAAACTCAACTCGAATACCGGCGTCCATCACGTCACCATCCGAAACTGCGTGATCCACAACATCTGGCAGCGGGGCGTGAAGGGCGTTCGCGTGCCGCCCGGCGACCCGCAAGTGACGCCGCCGAGGGGCTGCCGCATCGAGCACTGCCTGTTCTACAACGATCGGCCGAAGAGGTTCGAGGACGACCCGACGGACACGCCCGATTCGTTCAACGGTAATTACATCGGCGGGATCGACGTGATGTATGCCGACGGCTGGACGATTCGCGACAACGTGTTCTTCGGCATTCGGGGGCGCACGGGCGAAGCTCGCGGCGCCGTCTTCCTCTGGCACGACTCGGCCGATTGCGTCGTCGAACGCAACGTGATCGTCGACTGCGACACCGGCATCTGCCTGGGCAACTCCCACCGGGGGCCCGATACGAAGATCCACTGCCGCCGCTCGGTCGTCCGCAACAACTTTGTCACCCGCTGCCCGGAAAACGCAATCCTCGCCGACTACACGGAAGGCTGCCTGATCGCCCACAACACGATTCACGACCCGGCCAGCCGCCTGAAGCGCCTGATCCGCCTCGTTCACGACAACCAGGGCCTTGCCGTGGTCAACAACCTGCTCAGCGGCCCGCCGATGCGCGTGGAGACGCAAAGCCGCGTTCGGTTTGAGGGCAATGTGACGCGCGACGTGGCGGGCCGGTTCGTCGACGTTGCCAAGGGAGATCTCCATTTGATGGGAGACCTGCCGGAGGAGGTGGGCCAGGCGGCGGCGATTGCCGAGGTGCCCGAGGATTTCGATAGAGAGCCGCGGCGGTCATCGACCGATGTCGGCGCCGACCAAGGGAGGTGAGCGATGTTCGTTTTTCGTCGTCCCGCAATCGGTTTAGCGTTCTTGCTGATCACGGCGACGGCCTCCGCGCGAGTTCACGCCCCACGCGTCGTCTCGCCCCACAATGCCGACGCCTACAGCATGAAGACGTTTGGCCAGTTCCCGCGCTGGCGCGACCTCGGCGGCGACGGGCGGGCGTGGGAAATCTACCAGTACCTTGTCGACACCCGCACCGGCGTGTTTCACATGAGCGAGGTTCTCGAGGGCGACGACGCGCTCAGCGAGTACGCCACCGTCCGCGATCCGGTGAAGATCATCAACGTCTACGGCTATGGCTACTGCGGTATCTTCGGCCCTTTCATGGCGGGCGTGTGCGAAGGCGCAGGCCTGGGGTCGGCGCGATCGCTGATCTTGAAGGATTGGCGCCACGTCGCCACGGAGGTCTTCTACGGCGACTGCTGGCATTATCTCGACGTCGACGTCCGCGCGGTCTTTCAGCGGCCCGACGGCGCGCTGGCCTCCTTTGCCGACGCGCGAACAGACGCGAGCCTTTGGACCGGGCGGGGGCCGCTCTTTTTCCCCAACGACGACCTGGAGCGGACGCGAAAGATCTACGAGTCGACGCCGTACTACTACCATTACGGCTTCCACCAGTCGGGCCACACGATGGACTACGTGCTCCGGCAGGGGGAATCGTTCACTCGCTGGTGGCAGCCACAAGGCGGCCGATGGCACCATTTGCCCAAATACCACGATGGCGAGTTCATGCGGCGACTCATCGAAACGCCGCCCCGCGGCCCCGCGCCAAACCATCGCCATTTCACCGTGCACAACTACGGCAACGGACGGTTCATCTACCGCCCGAACCTGACGACGGCGTCCACCGACTTCGCCGACGGGGTCTACGACCGCAAAAACGTCGTGCCCGGAGTCAATGGTCTGGTTCTGGACGGGCAAGAGAGCGGCTATGCGACGTTCGAGGTCCACACCCCCTGCATCATCGTTCCCAAGGTGAATCGCCTGGAGACTACCGACGACGACTGCGAGGCCTCGGTCGTGGCGATCGACGCGACCGGCGCGAGGCTGTCGATCTCGCTCGACGGCGGCATCTCCTGGCGGCCGATTCCTGTCAGCTCCAGCTCCGGCCAATACGACCTGACCTCTCACGTCGCCGGCACGTACGGCTACCTGCTGCGGATCGAGCTTGAAGGGCAAGCCGCGGCCGAGGTCAGAAGACTCCAGATCACCACCTGGGTCCAGGTCGCCCCGGCGGCGCTTCCCTCCCTGCAAGCCGGCCGCAACCGGATGGAGTTTCGGGTGGATGACCACCATGGGTTGCCGAGTCGTGTGAAAACCGTTTGCTCCGATACGAGCAAGCCCGACGAGCTGAGAAGGCACGTCGTCGCGATGCCGGACGACTACGATCCCGATCGCCGCACGGAGCGGATTCGCGGCCCGCTGGTCGCCAAGCTCGACGCCCCGCCGGGCACGAAGATCGCCTGGTTCACTGCCGAAGGCAGCTTCCGCACGCACCAGCGCGAAGCAGCGCGGAAAACCCGAAACACGATCGCGTACGCCGTGGGTGTGCCGGAGGGCTTTGAGGAAGTCTACCGGGCCGACGTGCCGACCGACATGGCACACTGGCACTGCAACGCCGCCCGCGAAGTGCAACTCGAAAGTCCCGCGCAAAAGCTCTTCGTCCGCTATCTGGGCGATCCGGCGGTGAACAACTTCCGCGTCTACGCCCACTGCGTCGAGGACAAACCCGGGCCGCCGAGCCCGGTGGTGGTCACCCACGTATGGACCGACCGCGAAGGTAGAAAGACGAGGCAGGTCGAGCTCGACGGAGCGGGTGAATACCAGATCGAGGTCGGCCCAGAGCCCGTCGACGAGTCGATCGAAATCGCCGTGCTCTCGGATGGCCCGGTCGATGCGGGCGAGGAGCAGGCGGAGTCGCCACCTGCCGAGGTGCCCGACTGGGTCGAACCGATGCGCAAAGTCCATGCCCGGTTCTCAGGCGAGTCCGGGGTCTTCGCCCAGTTCGGCGATTCGATTACCGACTCGCGGGCGTTCTGGTTTTCGCTCAGGTGGAAGCGTGACAATGCTTCAGAAGAGATGCTCGCGGATTTCGAGCTGGTCCGGGGCCACATGCTCGACGACTGCTGGGACCGCAAGGGAGGCCAATACGGCAACCAGAGCGGCCAGACGATCCGCTGGGCGGCGAAGAACCTCGACCAGTGGCTCCGCCAATGGGATCCCGAAGCAGCGATCCTCATGTTCGGCACGAACGATTTGAACAACGTCGGAGTCGAAGTCTACGAGGCGACGCTGGAAGACGTGGTCAAGCGGTGCCTCGACAATGGGACAATCGTCATCCTCAGCACGATCCCGCCGCGTCACGGGCGAGAAGAGAAAGCGGCCGTGTTCGCCGCGGCGGTGCGGCGTGTCGCAGAGAAACTCCAGGTGCCGTTGGTCGACTTCCATGCCGAGATTCTTGCCCGCCGCCCCGACGACTGGGACGGCGCCCTGGACAAGTTCGGCGACCATCAGGGCTACGACGTTCCCACGCTGATCGCCCGCGACGGCGTCCATCCCTCCAATCCCAAGCAGTACCAGGGCGACTACTCGGAGGACGCCTTGAACAGCAACGGCTTCTCACTCCGCAACTACCTGGTGCTCAGGAAGTACGCCGAGGTGATCCGCCGCGTGCTTGGGACATCACGCGTCGAGCCGGAGGCGATCAAGTGACAATTTGCACTGCGAAGGCATCGGCACTGGCGCTTGTGCTGGCAACAGCCGCTTCCTCAACCGTTGCGGCTGCGGAAACCCCGGAAGCGAGAATAGCCATCCAGGCAGAGTTTCCCGGAGGAAACGTATTGGTGCTGGAGAACGAGGGGGCCACCGTAAACATCGCGCCGGATCTCCGCGGAGGTCGCCCATGGTTCTACTGGTATTTCGAGGCGACGGTCCAGCAGCCCGGGCGGGTGAATTTCGTTTTTGCCGCGAAGATAACAGGGGTGACGGGTCCGCCGATTGCGATGCAAGGCCCCGCCGTGAGCCTCGATCTCGGCAAGACCTGGCAGTGGGCCGGCGCCGACTGCGTGCAGGAGAACGCCTTCTTCCATGATTTCGAGGAGGTGGGGCAGAAAGTGCGCTTCGCGGCGACAATCCCTTATCTGCAAAGCGACTTGGCCGAATTCCTGAAGCAGAGCGAAGGCAACGAGCATCTGACCAGGGGCGTGCTCACCCAGAGTCTGAAAGGCCGTGCCGTTGAGCTGCTCCAGGTTGGCAGGCCGGGGCCGGGCGTGAAGGCCGTGCTCTTCACCGCAAGGCACCATGCCTGTGAAACGATGGCGAGTTTCGTGCTGGAGGGTTTTTTGAAGGCGGCAATATCCGACGCGCCGTCAGGTGTTGAGTTCCGGAGGAAGTACGTTCTTTACGCCGTGCCTTTCGTTGACAAGGATGGAGTCGAAGACGGCGATCAGGGAAAGAACCGGCACCCCCACGACCACAACCGCGACTACGGGGAGGGCAGTATTTACCCGGAAGTAGACGCCATCGAAGAACTGGGCGACTCAAGAGAGATTCGGTTTCTGGTGGACTTTCATTGTCCGACGCTGCGGTATGCGGACCATCAGGTGATCTATTTCACGGGCTCGAAGGCGAGTCCAGCGAACAACGAGGAGAACGTCAGGAAGCTGGCCCGGCTGATGACCGAGGCGTTCCCCCCCGACAGCCCCCACGGTCCGCTCGTCTGGCTGAAAGACCGCCAGCCGAGTGCGGCGGGCGATCACTGCAACAACCATTTTGCCTTCAAGGGGGGCGTGATCATGGCGGCAACGATCGAAATCCCCTTCGCACCGCCCAAGGCAGTCATGAACGCGACCAGGGGCCGCGAGCTGGGCGAAGCCATGCTGAACGCGTGGGTGAAGACGGAGTTTCTCGAGCCGTAACCGTTCACGACGACCGTTCCAGCTTTCGCAGCGAAGGCCGCGAAGATGGGACCGCCCCCCTTGGGCGGTCCCTTCCGCGGGCAGCTTGGCAGGCGCCCGAGTTCTTTCTCGCCCAGGACGGCTTCTACTTGCTCCCACGGCCACGCACTGGAAGTCAACAATACAGGAGCCGTGGGATCAGTTCGAGGATCGCCTCCGGATCTCGCTGATTGAGCAATTCCAGTTGCTTCTGGTAGACATAGAGCAGCTTGCCGAGGCCGTAGGGGTCGCCGGGATCGACGAGCGTCGGTTCTTGTTCTTCTTCCGTTTCAAAAATCGGCGTGATCGTGTAGAAAACGCGGTCCTCCGCGGCAAGGTAGACCGTTGAGCAAATCACGACCTTGTCCGCGTCTTCTTCCGAAGTGATCATGTCGGTCTGCTGCTCTGCGGCCTTCCAGAATGAGCCGTCAAGGAGGTCGATGAGGTCGGCCAAGCCGGGCTCGTTCTGGATTTTCGAAGTCAGCTCGGTGGTCGCCTTGTCGTGGATCGCGTCTTCCATCTCGCCTTCAAACTTCTCCGACAAGTCGCCTTGGATGTCTTCCACGAAGTCGGCGGCGGCCTTCTGGGCAAAGCCGAGACCGAGTAGAGAGAAGGGAGGCACGAGGCTCAAGCCTGCGATGAGGTCCTCTCGCATCTCGAAGGTCATCTGAAACTCATCCACGTCGGTGGTAAACGACAAGCCGACGTCATCCCGCACGTAGAAGTGGTTGTAGCTGTAAGTGTCGGTAACGTGGGGAGGCATAATCTCGACGACTGCCGTTACGTTCTCCAGCGTCCCCGTGACCTCGGTGTTGAATACGCACTCGAAGCCCGGGTTAAAGTTCGTCGGGGGAATGGTCACCGTGATCTTCAGGAAGCCGCTGAACGGGATGTTCCCGATCTGCAACTCCATCTCGAGCAGGTAGGGAGAATAGGAACCGTCTTCCGTGTTCGAAACCATCTCCATGTACATGTCATATTGCGAGGGAGCGTCGAAGTTGAAGTGGCCCCCGACGGAGATCTCCACTGCCTCCGGCCCCCCTTCTGCGGAATAGTTCTCGGTCCACGATTCGTGTACGATCACGTCGTCAAGGTCCTGGGTGAGTGGCGGCGAGAGGCCGGACGGCAGGACGGACTCCTTGAAATAGAACGATTCGGTCACGAGCACGGGCACGAAGCCGGTGGCGGCCATGTTGACAGGCTGGCCGCACTCCTTATCGGGAAAAGCAGTAGTCTTCTCGGCAGCCTGGCCGGCCACGGCGCTGCCGACCTCGGCGAACGGTTCCTCCGCAGGGGGAGTATAGGGATTGTCCGGGGGCGCGTTGCCGCTGACGGCCGTCATCAGCGCGCGTTGTTCGAGGGCCTCGAATCGCAGGCCCCGCGGGCGGGGGCGGCTTCTACTCCGACTGCCCGTTGTGTTTCGGAATCTGCTGAGCAGTTTCATCTTGCAGTCTCCTTTGTACCGTGAGGGGTTGAAAACGGCGGGCTCCGGGCCACCTCGCCTTTCTGCCGTTTTCTACGTCCCTCAGCGTACGATCCTGCGCAGAACCCAAAGAAAAACCTGCAAGAGCTGGACTCGACGAAGGTCCGAGACGCCGGCAGAACGAGCCGGACTCACCCCCGCCGCGGCCGCCTGGCCGGGTTCTTGGTCGGCCCGGCGGCGCGGCCGCGCGACGGCGAGGCCGACTTGCCGCCGCCGGCCGCCGACCGCTTCGGCCGCTGGCCGCGGACGGCCGCCAGGTAGTTGGGGTTGTCGGCCTGGCCGGTGATTTCGTAGAGGAAGCGGCTGGCGATGGTGGGCCGGAGCTTGCCCCATTTTTGCCGTGCCAGCGGCAGCGAGAGCGTCAGCCGCCGCTCGGCCCTCGTCAATCCGACGTAGCAGAGCCGCCGTTCCTCGTCCACCGCGGCGTCGCCCGAGTCGATCGACCGCCGGTGCGGCAACAGCCCCTCTTCCATTCCCACCAGGTAGACCTCGGGAAACTCCAGCCCCTTGGCCGCGTGCAGCGTCATCAGGCTGACGGCGTCGCGGGCGAGCTGCGACTCTTTCTGCCGGTCGTCGTCGCCGCTGGCCAGGGCCATCTCAGCCAGGAAACCGCGAAGCGTCGGCGCTTTCGCCTTGCGGCCGTAGCCGGCCGCCGCGCCCGCCAGTTCCTCGACGGCCGCCCAGCGGGCCTCCTGTTGCCGGACGTCGGGGTAGAGCCGCGCGAGCTCTTCGCGGTAGCGGATCGCGTCGAGGATCCCCCGCACCACGTCCACCGGCGGCTTTCGGCGGGCCTCGTCGCGATGCCGGGCGATCAGCTCGCGAAAGCTCCCGATGCCCCGGGCGGCCGCCGGAGGAACCCAATCCGGCGGCGACGGGCCGGCGAGCAGGTCCCAGACCGATTGGCCGCCGGCGACCGCCTCTTCCACCAGCCGCGTCACCGTGCCCTGGCCGATGCCCCGCGGCGGCGTGTTGATCACCCGCAAAAGCGAAACCTCGTCGCGCGGGTTGGCCAGGAGCTTCAAGTAGGCCAGCACGTCGCGGACTTCCTTGCGGTCGTAGAACGACATCCCGCCGACGACCACGTAGGGCACGCCGGCGCGGCGAAATTCCATCTCGAAAGAGCGCGTCTGCTCGTTGGTGCGGAAGAGAACGGCGAAATCCCGCGGCCGTCGGCCCCCGCCGATTCGCTGGCCGATCTCTTCGACTACGGCCTTGGCCTCCGCCTCTTCGTTTTCCAACTGGAGAATGCGGGGCTTCTCGCCTCGCGACGTCGCCCGCAGCACCTTCGCGTGCCGCCGGCGGTTGAAGGCGATGAGGCGGTTGGCCCAGTGGAGGATCTCCTGGGTGGAGCGGTAGTTCGTCTCCAGGCGGACAACCTTGGCCTCGGGCCAGTCGACCTTGAAGCGGAGGATGTGGGTGAAATCGGCGCCCCGCCAGCCGTAGATCGACTGGTCGTCGTCGCCCACCACGCAAAGGTTGCGATGGCGGCCGGCTAATGCCTTTACAATCCGGTACTGGCTGCTGTTGGTGTCCTGGTATTCGTCCACCAGCACGTGGTCGAAGCGGGCGGCCTCCTCGCGACGCACGTCCGGAAATTTTCGGAACAGCTCCTCCGCGCACAACAGGAGGTCGTCGAAGTCGACCGCCCCGGCCGCCTTGAGCGACCGCTGGTAACGGCGATAGGCGGCGGCGGCCAGGTGCATCTTGTCGCTCTCGGCGCTGGTGGCAGCCGCCTCGGGGCCGATCGAAGCCGTCTTCCAGCGGCCGATCGCATAGAGAAGCTCGCCGGGGCGAAGGGCCGTCTCGGGCACACGGATCTCTCGCAAGGCCGCCTTTGCGAGGCTCTCCTGGTCCCCCCGGTCGCAGATCGCAAAGGCCTCCGGATAGCCCAAATGGCGGATGTGGCGGCGGAGCACGCGGACGCAGAGCGAGTGGAAGGTGGAGATCTCCGGCTTTTCCTCCCGCCGCTTGCCGATCAGCGCCGCTACCCGCTCCTGCATCTCGCCGGCCGCCTTGTTGGTAAAGGTGACGGCGAGGACCCGCGCGGGCGGGATGCCGTGGCGGATGAGCCGGGCGATCCGCTGCGTCACCACCCGCGTTTTCCCCGTCCCCGCCCCCGCCAAAACCAAAAGCGGCCCGGAAAGCGTCGTCACGGCGGCAGTTTGAGCGGGGTTCAGATCCATGACCGTCGCGGGCATCCCGGCCGGCGGCCAGCGGTGCCCACCCCAAGGCCCCCTCGCCCCCCGTGGGAGAGGGGCAAGGGGTGAGGGCGG
>Ga0180438_10008208_pt1 | contig 13340 bp, 6 predicted proteins | sample SS_ome_12_FD_132455 | JGI IMG/M metagenome (GOLD analysis project Ga0180438, IMG submission 132455) | Hypersaline lake sediment archaeal communities from the Salton Sea, California, USA - SS_3_D_2 metaG | ecosystem: Environmental > Aquatic > Non-marine Saline and Alkaline > Hypersaline >... | reverse complement strand
TACGGGGTGAGGTCGATCAGCCTGACCCGTCCCCGCACCGTCGACGGCCTCGGCCCGCAGTACCCGGCCCTGGTCGACGCGCTCGGAAAGGAGCGTGCCGACCGGATCATGGGGAACATCGTCCGAATGACGTACGACGGGACCAGCCTCCCGGCGGACCTCGGCAAGTGGCGTCCCCGGTTTCTTCTGGAGGCCATCCCGGAGATCCTCGATGTCAAGAAGGACCATTACCGCCTCTTTCGCGAGGCGTTTCCGGGCATAGAAATCCGTTCGGTCACGTCGGGGTTCCCCAGCTCGGAGCTGGGTGTGGGCGTGGCCCACCCGGCGTTCCCCCACGAGATCAACAAGGTCTGGGAGATCGTCGAGGAGGAGACGTCCGCCGTGACCCAGCTCCTGTGGGCGCTGGGGCTGGTCCCGGTTCCGGTCAGCGACCACTGGTCGTTCGTGCTCGACGTGCTCTTCTGCGGCCTGACGCTGGCCGGCCTGCGATACCACCGGGCGACCAACATGCCCTTCTGGAAAATCGACAAGTACGTGCGCAAGCTGCTCGGCCCGAATCCGTTTCGGGCCCACGACGTCATCGGGGCCGACGGGTCGAACTTTCTCACCTGGTCGTGCCTGCACCATCTGGCCGAGCAGTACGGCGAGCTGTTCCGCCCCACGCCCGAGCTGGACGAGCGGCGCGTCACCGGGCAGGACTGGTATCCGCTGGACCACTTCCGGCCGGCGGTCGATTGGCCCATGGACGCCGCGGAAGAGGAGGAGTTCACCACGTGGATCCAGGGTGCGCTCATCCAGATGGCCAGCCTGATGCTCCACGAGCAGCGGGGCCACCTCGCGCACGTCAACGCCATCGGGGAGCTTTGCGCGCAGTTCCGCCGGGGCGTCCTTGCCGTGATCCGGAGCGTGGGGGCCGAGGCCGCGATCGAGCGGGTCGAGGCGTACCACCGGCTCCACCCCGAAGCGGGCGCAAGTTGCTGGTACCCGGCCGTGTTCGAGCAAATCGGTAGTCCCGAGTGGCAGCAGCTCTATGTGAACGCCGAGCACGACGGCAGCGTGGGTGTCATCACCATAGGCCGCGAAAGCTACAACCACGACGCCGACGCCGAACTGAACCGGGCCATCGACTGGCTTAAGGCCCAGGGGATCGACCGCGTGATACTGACCGGCGATTTCCACCTTTCCACGCAACTGCTCGGTGCCGACATCAGCGAGTTCTTCCCCGCGCTGTTCGACGTGGAGGAGGGACGCCGGGTGGCGGCCACCTGGTCGGCCACGGCCAGGCGGCTCCACGATGAATTCCGAGCGTCCGTGGGCTTCGTGGGCGGGAAGCGATGCCTCGGCGGTTTCCTGGAGCTGCTCGTGCACTGCCACTACCTGGTGGCCGTCGAGGACGCGGCCCTCGGGATGCCGGAGGTGACGCTGCCCGTGGTGCCCGGCATGGAGGGCTGCCACTGGCCGTTCCGAAAGGCCGACCAGGCGGCGTGGCCGAAGCTGGTGCGCATGTTGCTCAGCGGGTCCCCGGTCAAGGCCAACGACGCCGTGGGCTGGCTGATCGACTACGCAGGCCCGCTGCAGGACTCGCTCGCAACGGCCTGGGCCCTTGCCTCCGGCACGGCGGCCGGCCCGCCGCTGAGGAAGGTGCACGAGGGCGTACTGGAAGGCATCCCCACGGACGTCGGCCTGCCGGCCTGCGGCAACCCTGCCACGGAAGCCGCGCGCACGGCCATCATGCAGTCGATCCGCGCCTCCTGCGGCGCGACGCTGTCCGAGGCCCTCGCCGTGCAGGCAGGGCACTCCGCCGAGTTCACCGTAACCTTGTTCTGCCGCCAGGGCAGCATCGGTGCCGAGCACGAGAGGACGATGATGGTGTAACGCCAAGCACAACTTCCCCAAGGGAGGCAGAATCATGTCACAACACGTAGCCGACCGGTTCGCCAAGCGGGTTGCCGGCGGCGGGCTCACGACGCCGCACCTGCGAGTTGTTACCCGACGACGGTTCCTGGGCGCCACGGCGGCGGCCGCCGGCGGGATGTTGTTGCCCGGCGCGGCGGGGCGGGGCGCCGAGCCCGCCGCCGGGGCGGCCGAGTACCCTTCGACGGACCACTTCTGGTATCGCCCCCAGCCGGCCGGCCCGTACGTCGACGCGCAGCGCGACAACAAGGCCTTCGGTTTCGCCGACGGCAAGGTGTTCCTATCCGAGGACAACGCCCGCACCTGGCCGCACAGTGCCGTGTTTCCCGACGCCGAGAAGATCACGTTTAGCTGCATCCTCGGAAACGGGAACGTCTTGTTCGCCACCGGCGCGAAGCTGTTCCGCAGCACCGACAACCTCAAGACGTACGAGCCGATCACGGTAAAGGACGCCGGCGGGGGGGATTACCTCCCGCACACGCCACAGAACCCGGCCAACACCGGCTGGTACTTCCACCCGCTCGACGGTGTCCACACCTGGGACGTCGGCGGCAAGGAAATGCTCGTGTGGGGGAACTACTGCAACGTGCTGGGCGGGGCGACGCCCGTGAACATCTACTACTCGGCCGACGGCGGGCAAACCGTGAAGGTCGCGTACTCCTTCGGGCAGAACCCGCACTTTCGGGACAACGGCTCGCCGGGCGGCGGCTCGACCGGCACGCTGCTCGGCGACCCCGACAACCCGGTGATCTGCCGCCACATCCACTGCGTGGCGTACAACCCGGCCGAAGACGCGTTCTACGCCTGCACCGGCGACCGCCGGCAGCCCGAGGGCCATGAGTGCCACTGGCTCCGGGGCACCTACGACGCGGCGAAGGACCGGTGGCAGTGGAAGGTCGTGGTCTCCGGCGAGTCGAACACGCGATACAAGTCGGGCGGCATCAACTTCGTCGACGGGAAGCTCTACTGGATCGCCGACGCCAACGGCCCCAAGCCCCACGACCGCGGCGTCTTCTGCTGCGACCCCGCCGACCTGGCGAACCCCGAAAAGCACACGATGCTGTTCAACCCGGAGTACGAGTGCGCCAACATGATCATCCAGGACGGCGTGATTCTGGCGGCGCACTATGCAACCGCCTCGCCGTACACGTTGGGTTTCATCATTTCGCCGGACATGGGCCGCACGTGGGCGCAATACGACCTCGAGGGGCTCGGAAAGCGATCGCCCGTGCGATTCAACCGGAAGAACAGCGAGGGGTGGTTCCGGGTGGATCTGAGATCGGGATGGATCCAGCGCGCCGAGGTGCTGTTCGTCAAGCCGAGGTGAGGTTCGTGGGCGGGACGGGATGCCCCACGGTGCAGCTCACGATCCTAGGAGCCGCCCTCCACCGGCAAGCGTGCCCCTTGCTCGTCGAAGACCAGCAGTTCCGGCTCGACCAGCTCGTCGCGGTCTCGCGTGCGCAGGGCCGTTTGATAGCCCGGGCGCAACGCGCCGGCGCTCCAAGCTCCCGCAGGGCCGAGCACGATCAGGCCCACCTGGTCTTTGGTCCCAAGCTCATAGGCGTCTGCGATCCGCCCGAGCACCTCGGCCACGGCCGCGCCGGGCGAGCCACCTCGACGCAACTGCTCGACCGCCAGGAACGCGCCGCAAACGCCCATCACAAGCTCGCCGGCCCCGGTGGCGACGGCGGCCCCGTGCTCCGGGTCGACGTAGAGCGCGTGGCCGATGATCGGGGAGTCGCCGACGCGCCCGGGCAGCTTGTACGCCATGCCGCTGGTCGAGCAGGCCCCGGCGAGGCGCCCCTGTTCGTCCAGCGCCAACACGCCGACCGTGTCGTGCGCCCCCTGCGCCGCCTCCCTGTCGGCCTGCCATCGGAGCCACTCGTCCCGCGACCGCTCGGTGAGCAGGTCCGCGGTCTCGAATCCCTCTTGCCGGGCGAAACGCTCCGCCCCCTCGCCGGCGAGCATCACGTGAGCGGTCCGCTCCATGACGCGCCGGGCAACCGAGACCGGGTGCATATACCCCTGCATACAGGCGACCGCGCCGCAGCAGGCCGGCGAAAGCATGATCGCCGCGTCGAGGGTCACGCGGCCCCCGGCGTCGGGCCGACCCCCGTAGCCGACGCTCCGCACGTCCGAGTCGGCCTCCACGGCCCGGCACGCCGCCTCGACCGCGTCGACGCTCGACCCCGAGTCGCCGGCCAACATGGGCCAGCCCGCCCGATTGGCCGTCCGGCCGAACTTCCAGGTCGAAAGCAGGATGGGAAGCGTCATGGCGGTCGCGATCGTGTTCGGCGTAAGCGGCGGGTCTCAGCTCGTTGCCTGCGGCGAGGCGTGGACCCCGATGAGCACGTCGCCGCGCGTCCAATCCGTGTCGAACAGCACTTGGGGGTCGACCGGCCGGCCGTCCACCTCGGCGGCGAGCACACCGGAACGCAACGACTCCGGCCGACGGTGCAGCAGATCACCGAAGGCCCGGCCGGGGATACGAATGCCCTGAGCAAGCAGCTCGCCCCCGATCTCCTGCTGCAGCAAGTTGAACAGCTTGACCACGACGTCTCCTTCGTCGTTCGACGCCGGGCGGCTATCGGGCATACTGCGGGACGGCCGGCTCCGCGCGAGAGCCCGAAAGCGGCCCTTGCGGAGCATGGCGCCGGCAATCCCCGGCATGGCGGCCGAGAGGGCGATCGTCGAGCCGGCCGCCACCACGGCGGTATCAGGATCGGCCACGGCCCGTCCGTTGAGAAACATCGTTTGTATCCGGTCTCTCAGGTAGTCGGGATCGATGCCCAAACGCCCGCACAGCAACTCGCGGAGACTGCCGCCATGCGCAACCCGGACCGCAAAACCCGTCCCCGTAAGAACGCAGAAGGCCGGCAAGAGGCTCTCCTCCACAGTCAGCAAGACGTGAGCCGGGGACGGGGGCATCGCGCGCTCTCGGGTCTTCAGGTTTGGAGTGGGGCGGAGGAGTCCCAACGGACGGATTGGGCAATCCGTCCTACGGCAAGAGTATACCACGGGAAGGCGTACCGCACTGCCGCCAGGCGTGCAAGCGGCGGCCGGCCGTCCTGGGCCCGCAACGGGGAACGCTTGACTTTCGGGACGGCACGTCGTACCGTGCAAGCTCCGGGCCGTGCCCGTTAGCAATCCACCGCGTCACGGTCACAAGACCGGCCGAACCCAAGGAGCAAGATCATGCGCACACCACGTTGGACGGGAATCGTCGCGGGCGGCTGGCTGCTGCTCGTCGCCGCGAGCCTGCCCGGGCCGTCGCAGTCGCTGGCGGCCGAGGAAGCCCCGGCGCCGAAGGTCCTGATCGTTGCAGGGCCGTGTCAGCATCCGCCGGGCACGCACGAAGCGGCGGCTGGCGCCCGACTGATGAAGCACCTGGTCGAGAACCCGGAAGGCGTGCCGCCCTTGCGCGCCGAAGTCCTCTACGACTGGCCGCAAGACAAAGGGGTCCTGGAACACGTCCGGTCGGTCGTCTTCATCGGCGACATCTTCCCGCCGGAACGCATGGCCGACCCGGCCAAGGTCAAGGCCGAGCTGGGAACGCTCATGGACCGCGGGTGCGGGCTGGTGTGCATCCACTATGCGACCGGGCTTCGCGGTGAGCACGTGAGTGCGGACGGAGACCACCCCTTGCTCCGATGGCTCGGCGGTTACTTCGCTACCGGCGGCTGCTCCCACCACCGCTCGGTCGCCCGGGTCTTGGCAGCCACCGTCGTCCCCGCCCAGGGCGATCACCCGGTCCTGCGGGGCTGGCGGGCGTTCACGTTCGACGACGAGCCCTACTGGAACAACTACTTCGGCAAGGACGGGCCCGCGAGGAACGTCACTCCGCTGGCCACGTCCATGCTGCCCCCGGACAAGCCCAACAAGGAGATCGTGGCCTGGGCCGTCGAGCGGCCCGACGGGGGCCGGGGCGTGGGGATCGTTCTGCCCCACTACTTCCGGAGCTGGAAGGTCGACGACCTGCGCATGCTCGTGCTCAACGCCATCTTCTACAGCGCGAAGGCCGAGGTTCCGCCGGGAGGGGTGAAGTCGTCGCTGCCCGAGCTGGCTACGTTCAAGCCGGCGTCGGTGGAGCCTCGGCCGCGACCGAAGAAGTAACGCAGAGCAGCCCTCGCCACATGCCGTCATACGCCGACCTCTACCTGGACCGAATCGAGCTGGCCCGCCACGTCGGCACCGAGACATGTGACGTCTGCCGCGTCGGCTCGCTGGAGGAGCTGGTCGATCGCCTGCGCTCGGGCCGGTTTTGCCCCGGGCAGTGCCCGCATTGGCCCCGCGAGCGGGTCGAGGCGTTTCAGACGGCCGTGGACGCCGGCAAGCTGCTGCCCCGCGTCCCGGCGCTAAGTGTTCCGCGTCCGGCCGGCGTGGGCTGGTTCGATTTCAACGGACCCGGCGCGGGTTCGCCGGTGCTGGTGACCGGCAACTCCCGCCTGACACACGACGTGCTGCTGGCCGTCCTCTCCACGACGGCGGCACCCTTGTGGATGCTCTCGGTCGACACCGGCGGCCACACGGTCGACATGTCGCTGGTCTACAAGACGCTCACGCCCGAGGGGATCGCCGCCGCGGTTCGGCCGGGCGACGCCACGGAGGAGGGCTTCACGGGCCGAATCATCCTGCCGGGCCTGGCCGAGAGGCTCGCCGCGCCCGTCTCCGAGATGCTCGGCCGTCCCGTCGAGGTCGGCCCCGTCTGTGCCGCCGAGCTGCCGCTGTTCTTCGGGGCGGATTGGGCCCGCTGAACGTCGAACTGCATGAGCGGGCAACGCCACGGGGCAAATTGCTACCAGCGGAAGAACCGGTAGGGGTCATCCCACTCTTCGGGCACGTCCAGGTAGAGCCCCTCGAGCCAACGGCCCTCCGTGGGGTCACCGATCGGCTCCACGCGCACGTCGGAGAGCCACAACTCTCCGGCGCCGCTATACCAAATCTGCAAACGCGTCCGCTCCTGGGCCGTGTCGTTGGACTGCACGTCGAACTGGAAACGCTTCCACTCCGGCCCGGGCACGAAGCGCTGGTATTCGAAGAACGACCGCCAGCCGGCCATGTTCATGATCGTCATGGTGACGCTGTCGGCTGCCAGGCGTTCTGCCCGGGCATTGAACGAGACGTGGTACCACTGACCTTTCTTGACCGGCAGGTCGTGCTGGGCCAGCATGACGCTCGGCTTCTCTTCGCCTTCGGCCGGCGGACACGTGATGGCCAGGGCCCACGACTCGGGCTCCTCTCGCACCTTCTCGCGTTTGCACGTGGCCCGTTTGGATCCTGACGAAAGAAGCCACTCGTCGGGCATACCGTCTTGGTCAGCATCGTCGCCGAAATCACCGTTCTTCACTACGGACGCTCCGGGGCGGCCGCCAACCGGGGTCGAAAACCGCTCCAAGAGGGGCGTGGAGCCGGCCACACCCATGTTGGCCAGCAGCCGCGCCAAAACGAAACACGTTCGGCGATAGGTCCGCTTGAGATTGTGCTGTTGCGTGCGGTAGGAAAAGAACCACGGCTCGGTGCCGGCCTCGAAGCCCGGGTTGCTGAAGAGGTTTTTCCCTTGCGGAGCCGCCGGTTTCGCAACGCCGGGAGCGGAGGGTTGTCTTGGTGCGTAGTCCCCTTCATAGAGCCGGAAGGCGTCGGCGCGAAACCGGGCGCCTTCCTGGCCACAGTGGACGTACGCGGACCAACCCTCCGGATAGGGCTTCTCGACCTTGAACGTGACGTGCAACTCGGTCCAGCCGTCCGCGTCGAACGAGACGTCCTCGCCTCGTACCGCCCTGTCCCAAGGAGTGGCCGCCCGTTCCACTTCGAGCCGGGCGCGAACCGGCCCGCCGAGGGCCTTGACGAAGACGGCAAGAGTGTAGGTCTTCCCGACCTGCCCGGCCGGGATCTTCTGTCCGAACTGGCCCCAGGCCACCGTGCCCAGGGTTACCAGTGCGCTCTGGCTTCCGTCCACGGCGTCTTCGCCGCTCACGGCCACCGAAGGTGCTGCCCCTCGTGCACTGCTGACAATATAGGGCGGGAGTTGACAGAAGACGACGTTTGCGTTGGGGGTCTTGCCCAGGACGCCGTCGCCAACGGCGGCGTCTCCAGATAGGAGGGGCAGCTCCCGCGGGGCCGCGTTGTGGACGTCGGCAGGTCCCACTCCCGCCAGCAGGGAGTTGAGGCCGAACGGCTCGAAGTAGGTTGCGATGTGCTCCTTGTTTTCCATCGTGACTTTCATGGGCAGGAATGCGTTGGCCTCCTCTTGGTCGAGCCCGAGGGCCATCACGTGGCCGCCCCGTTCGAGCCAGTCGGCGACCTGCACGGCATCGCCGGCCAGCTTTCGTCCTCCGCCCGGCCCCACCACGAGGACCTCGTCGCCGGCCAGCTTGCCGGCCTCGTAGGGACTGAGGGGAACGCCGGCAAACTCGAGATGGCCCTTCCCGGCCGGGTCACCGACGTAGACCGCCTTGCGCCGCGGCGCCGGTTTCCAGGTGGAGACGTAGTCGAGCAGGTTCGAGGCGAGCCTTTCGGCGGCGGGGTCGCTCTCGGTACGGCCCGTCACATCCAGTTGGCAGAACAGCAGCATCCCCTTGCCCTCGCGGTACTCCAAGAGCGGGCTGTACTGGAGGCTGTAGCCGCCGTCGAGAATCGGCAGGAAGTCGCCGCGCGGCGGTTTCTCGATCAGCACGGAAGCGACGTTGCCACGATTGCCGCACCGCCACAGCCGGCTGACCGGGATGCCGCACCACCGGACCGCCGGCGCACCGTTGAACTCGGGGCTCAGCTTGTACTCGAGCCGGGGCGGAACGATCGTCGCCGCACCGCGCCAGTCTCGCAGGTGCTCTTCGGCGATCCCCGCCAGAACCGGGTGGGCGGGCACGCGCTTGAAAATCCGTCGCAGTCCGTACGTTGCCACGCGGAACCCGAAACGCTTTTCCAGCACGTCCGTCGTCTGCTCGAAGACGAGCACCCTCAGCCCGTCACGCACTCGGCCAACGTCGGGCGCCGCCCCGTAAACCGTCAGCGCATCCTTTCCCACGACCAGCACATCGCGGGCCGACAAGTCGGCATCCGCGCCCACGCTATCATACCGGACGCCCCACCCATCGAGCAGCTTGGCGGTCACGCCTTTGGGATCGAACAGGGCGATCTTGGGGCCCGGTCTCGGGGCGGGTGCGCGCGGCAGGACATGGAAGGTGAAGGAGTCCTCCTGTCGTTCGCCCGTGCTGAACTCGGCTGAAATCGTCAGTTCGTGTGCCCCGGGCGCAAGCGTGGCCGGCAGATCGAAGCGCAGCGGTATGCGCTTCTGTTGCCCCGTTGCCACGGTGACCCTCCGGTCGTGGTCGGCGTGGCGCTGGGGGAGACCGAATGAACGGCCGATATCGCACGTCACGGTCTCCCGGGAATTGTTGATGACGATGACCTGTTTTTCGACCGTTTCGCCGGTGCAGAAGTTGTGGTCCTTGCTGGTGAAGGCCCCCGGCTTGCCGGCGATGTAGGCCAACAGCGGCCGGTTGTAGCGAAGCAGGGCCTCGGCGGCCTTCGTGGGGATCCAATCCGGGCGCTCGAAGGCTAGGTCCATCCTCTCGTAGCGCTCCTCGATGTAGTCCGGGCTGAAGCCGGGACGCTGGAGGCCCTGCCAGTCCACCTCGAGCTCCTTGCGGCCCTTGTCCACACCGTCGCGGAGCGTCCAGTAGTGGCCGTGGTTCCACGGCGAGTTGGCCGACACGCCCCACGTGCGGAAGGCGGGCCAGTTGTCGGAGAAGTACATCGCGTAGACCGGGTACCGTTCGGCGAAATCCCTGGAGCCGACCTGGTGAGGATAGTCCCAACGATGCCAGAGGCGGCCAGCCCGGAACTGCTCGGCCTCCCAGCGGAGATTCTCCTTCTCCGCTTCGCTGATCCGGTACGCCCGATCGCCGAAGAACTGGGCGTTCCATTCGGCCAGGCAGAACTCCCACGGCACCACGGCGCTGCCGAACTCCCGATGGCCTTGGTACCAGCCCCGGTACATGGTCCAGTCCCACGGCATGGGCACGCTGTACTCACAGGTGAAGAGCGGTTTGACGCCCTCGGTCGCCCAGTGCTCGAACCAGTCGGACATCTCCTGGACCGGGGCGAAGTTCGCGTAGAAGTTGCTCGTGTGCATGGGGCCCAGGTTGCCCGATGCATGGTGGTAGACGATCCGGCTGACGTCGAGGCCCTTGATGATTGCTTCGGCCCGTCGGGCCCGCTCGACGTTTCTCGCGGCCCACTCGCTGCGTCGGTCGTGGATGCCGTCGATCATGTCCGGGTTCATGTCCTCGGCGTAGCCCGTGGCATTGTGGCTGGTGGAGTACGCCACCACCGACGGATGGTTCTGCGCCACACGCGCGTAGAACGCCGCATGACGGGCATAGCCGTTCGTCCGGTCGGCGTCGGGGCGGTCCCATTGGTAGTGGCCGAAGTGCGGCTGGGAAAGGGCGACCAGCATCCCCACGTCGTCCGCAGCCCTCAAAACCTCCTCGAAGCTCAAATGAGAGCCCGGCTCGCACCCGTAATTGTGCGCGTAGACGAAGTTGATCCCGAAGCCCTTCAGGCGTTCCATGCTTTCGCGCGCCGCGTCGTAGTTGGCCCTCGCCGCGCCGACCTGGGCGTTGTCCAGCGGGACCGACGACAGGAAGATGCGCGTCCCGTTCAGGTAGAAGTCCCGCCCATCGATCCAGAACTCTCGGAAGCCGAAGCGAACGGGAAGGCTTTCGTCCAGCACGCGTCCGCCGGCGTCCGACAGGGAAAGACGCAGGTGGTACACGTTTTCGGGCGTATGGACGTCCCAGAGTTTCGCCGGCTTCCACTGTTGTGTGAGCTTGACGCGGCCATCCTTCGACTCGTCACCCCGAAAGGGCCCGCTGCTGAACTCCAACACGGTGCGCTCGCCGTCCGCAACTTCGGCCTTAAGCACGTACTGCGACGCGCCGGCAAGGGCTTCGAGCGTCACGTCCAGGCCGATACGCCGCTGGCGCACCGACGTGACCACGCCCACGTTGCTGATGCGCGGGCCCGGGGGCGTGCTCGCCAGGTAAACGTCACCGCACAGGCCGCGTCGTGCCACCCGGCCCTTGACCTTCTTGGCCGAAGCCGTGTCGCTGTACGAGAGCATGACGCCCTCCAGCGGCATGGCCACCACGAGCACGCCGAGAACGTGCTCGCGGCCCGGCCGGCACACCGCCGTCAGATCAACGTCGCCGGCGGGGAACCGTATCTCGCCGGCCTCTTTTCCGTCGACGTAAACTACGGCAAACGAATTGACGTATCCTGCGCAGAGGGCGATCCGGCGGCCGGTCCACTCCCGGGGCACCGTGATCCGGCGTTCGTACCATGCCGCAGTGATGCCGGCCAGGTCCACGTCGCTCCAGCTCGGATGGTCGAAGACCGTTTGGCAATCCTTTTGCATGTAGTCGGTGATGCCCGGCCAGCACCCCGGGACCTTGAAATAGCCCCAACCCGCCGGGGGCACGGCGTCTGAGCCCTCCCGGGCCGGCTGCCAACGCCAAAGGCCGTTGATGCACACCCGCTCCCGCGTCGTTGTCGACTCGCGATACGCCCGGTCCAAGCCCCAGACGACCTCGACGCCCTTGGGCAGTTTCGCCGCGCCGTCCTCGGGAGCGGCTACCCCCTGCAACGCGCCCCCGAGTTGGGCTGCCAATACGCACGCCGCAATCACGGACTTCCTGGATACTGCACGCATCGGATGCCTCCTCCGGCTGGGCGCCACGCTCGTCGAGCCATCGCCTACTCCGGATTGTCCACGAACCGCAGCGGAAGTCGCAAGTGTTGCGTGGCCGAAAAACGATTCGGGTCGGGAGCCTTGCGAGTTCCGCTGCCGCGGAGTCGGCCGACTGCATTCGGGCCGAATCCCCGAGGGATGCCCCTCTGTCGGGGGTGGCGGTAAGGGGCTGTCCGAAAAGTGTTTGTAGTGACCCGATTCATCGGGTCTAGCTGCGAAACAGCGGCCTTTGGCGCGTTCAGGACCGCATGAATGCGGTCACTACGAACTTCTCGGACAGCCTCCAAGGGGTGTTACCGGGGCGCGAGGAAAGCCCGCAGCATTGCGGAACGCCTTGGGGAAGGAGCCGCTGCTGCGCCGACCGCGTTTGCACTGCCTCGCGTTTCCTTGCCGGCCGCGGTCCGAAGCGCCTGTTCCGCAGCGACTCGCGCGGACCTACAATCTATCGCAGCCGCGGGGGCAGACGCGGCAACGAGGAGTGCTCGTTGTCGATGGCACGGCAAAGAACGACCAACGAAGCGAGGAAAACACCAATGCGACTTCCACGAACACGAGGGACCGTCGTTGTCTTCGCGGCGACGATCGCGGGCATACTGCTAGCGTCGACGGCACCCCGAGAGACAACGGCCGCCGAGGGGCAAGCCGCTCGCCGACCCGCCGCCGGCCCGTTGCGCGTGCATCCCGAGAACCCGCGCTACTTCACCGACGGCAGCGGCCGGGCCGTCTATCTGACCGGCGCGCACACCTGGGCCAACCTCGTCGACATCGGTCCCGAGGACCCGCCGCCGGCCTTCGACTTCGACGCCTACCTCGACTTCCTGGAGCGTCATCACCACAACTTCGTGCGCCTCTGGACGTGGGAGCCGGTCACTTGGAACACCAAGGGAAACCGGCAGAACGCCCTGCACACGGCGGCCCCGCAGCCCTATGCGCGCACGGGCCCCGGCAACGCGCTCGACGGCAAGCCCAAGTTCGATCTGACGAAGTACGACCCGGAGTACTTCCGGCGCCTGCGCCGGCGGGTCGAGGCGGCCGGCGAGCGGGGCATCTACGTGTCGGTCATGCTCTTCGAGGGCTGGGCCATGCAGTTCTCGCCCGGCGCGTGGGCGGGCCACCCGTACCATGCGCCCAACAACGTCAATGGCATCGACGGCGACGCCGACCGCGACGGCAACGGCCTGGAGATCTACACGCTGGCCGTGCCCGCCGTCACCGCCCGGCAGGAAGCCTACGTGCGCAAGGTCATCGACACGGTGGGCGACCTGGACAACGTGCTCTGGGAAATATCAAACGAGAACCACCCGCCCTCGACCGAGTGGCAGTACCATATCATCCGGTTCATCAAGGAGTGCGAACGGGCCAGGCCGAAGCAGCACCCGGTCGGCATGACCTTCCAGTACAAGGGCGGAAGCAACGAGACGCTCTTCGAGAGCCCGGCCGATTGGATCTCGCCCAACCCGGGCGCCGCGGCCCCCTTCAACTACCGCGACAATCCCCCGCCGGCCGACGGCAAGAAGCTCATTTTGACCGACACCGATCACCTGTGGGGCATCGGCGGCAACCCGCAGTGGGTCTGGAAAAGCTTCCTGCGAGGGCTCAACCCGCTGTTCATGGACCCCTACGACGGCGTGGTCCTCGGCCCCCGGGCCGACGCGCGGTGGGACCCGATCCGCCG
>Ga0180438_10008207_pt1 | contig 13342 bp, 12 predicted proteins | sample SS_ome_12_FD_132455 | JGI IMG/M metagenome (GOLD analysis project Ga0180438, IMG submission 132455) | Hypersaline lake sediment archaeal communities from the Salton Sea, California, USA - SS_3_D_2 metaG | ecosystem: Environmental > Aquatic > Non-marine Saline and Alkaline > Hypersaline >... | reverse complement strand
TTTTGGCATCCCAGAAGGATGACTGGGAATCTAAAGGATTTCCCAACATGCTACCTGCTTCAGGCGTAAACTCCCTCAGCTTAGCTAACAGCTCCACTGGAGGTCTCGGAATGTGTAGTCCTGCCTTCTCACATTCATCAGCAATATGAATACTTGCCCCACCACCGACCCCAAGAACGCCCACATTCCGTCCTTTGGGAGGGGACATGAATAGGAATAACAGAATAACGTCGATCAGTTCATCCATGCTATAGACCCTGATTACCCCGGTTTGCTTGAAAATAGCATCCCATATTACATTCTCTCCCGCCAGGGATCCTGTATGAGATGCCGCCGTCTTAATTCCAACTTCAGTATACCCTCCCTTGTATATTATTACAGGCTTTACTTCTACAGCTGCCTTAAGCGCCTTCAGAAATCTCTGTCCATCCTTCACACCTTCAATATAGGCTGCTATTACCTCGGTATCAGGGTCCTGGGCCAAATACTCCAGGAAATCGCTCTCATTCAGATCAGAGGCGTTTCCGTAGCTTACTGCCTTGCTGAAGCGCACTCCTTTGGACGCCGCTTCCCGAATTGTATAGAAGTAACCCCCGCCGCTCTGCGAGATGAAGCCAACCGTTCCACATTCCTTAGGAAGTCCTAAACCGGAAGATAGCTTCGTTTTCGGGCAGTATATCCCGAAACAATTAGGGCCGAGTATTCTGACTCCCCCACTCCTCGCAATCTCTGTAATCTCTTTTTCTAACCTCCTCCCTTCCTCAGTCCCAAGCTCACTGAATCCGGCTGTAATGAAAAAGACAGTCTTCACCCGTTTTTCAACACACTCTTCCACCAACTTAGGGGCAGCAGAAGCTGGAATTGCCACTACGGCATAATCAACCGGCCCTGGGATTTCCTTAAGGCTCGGATATACCTTCAGACTCCCCCATTCTCCCCCCTTCGGATTGACGGGGTAGATTTTCCCATCGAATTCGACTTCAAAGAAAGGATCAAGCAGCGCACTCACTGTGGGACTAGCCGGGTCGCTCGGAAACCCGATGATTGCAACTGACCTGGGATGGAAAATGTATTCTAGGCTCTCTGCATCCACCTTAGTCAGCATCGACTTCCTAAAGAATTGCTTTTATTATAGCGAAGTATTCCCACTTTGACGAGACTGGCATTCGTCGAAACATAAAAATTTCCGGTCTAAACCCCGGCGTGGAGTAATTTATAGTCACCAACTCTCTGTCACTGTAAAAACAGCAGGCTAAAGTCCTGAACTACATTCCTGAACCGCTGTCATCTCCCTAAATAAAGCCACTCAGAATCCAGCAGCCTGATAATCATCAACTCTTCCAGTGTCTCCGACTCCGACTAAACAGTGCGAGGAGATACCTTTAACCCCCAGCCATATTCCCTTTTATTAGCCTGATAAACTCTTCCTTCTTCTTGAATTCCTTGTCAGGGAAATAGGCTACTAGCCCGCGTTCTCCTTGAGGTCAAAGGTGTTGTCAAGAGTCTGTCCAGGCTGTTCTCTCATTCGCCCTCAATCCTGCATAGGACATATCCAAGCGCAGGCTCCACCAGCACCACACATGTTGAGATGAAGAGTGGGTTCCAATGCTCAATTTTGGGGCGGAGCCATCGTTGCTCCATTTCAGTAGCTTGAGATTAGCGTAGGGCTTGGTCGGTGGTAAGGGGTATTCCCCTTGTTTCGGAATCCCCCTTTAGCTTAAGCGGCGGACGTTAACGCCCAACTATGGCGATGGTAGCGGTGGTTCCCTCGCAGGGTAAACCACCTATGTTATGAGACAGCCCCAGCTTGGGGTTCTTGAGTTGACGGGCTCCAGCCTTGCCCCGAAGCTGGTTGTATGACTCGTAAATCATTCTCAGCCCGCTGGCGCCCTGGGGATGCCCGAAGCACTTGAGCCCTCCATCCGAGTTCACAGGCATCTCCCCCTCCAGAGTGAAAGCACCAGCGTCAATATATTCCTTGGCTCTACCCCGGGGGCACAGGCCCAAGTCTTCGTAGGTAATCAGCTCGGTAATAGTAAAACAGTCGTGAACCTCGGCTAGGCTCAACTCTCGGAAAGGCTCCTTGATTCCTACCTGCTCGTAGACTTGTTTGACAGCACTCACATTTTCATCGTAGTGCACAAAATCGTAGTCCCGCCTCACTCGATTTGTGCCTGGGTTAGCAGCTACCCCCATGCCTTTGACCAAAACATAGTCATCCCGGAAACTCTTAGCCATATCAGCCCTGGTTAGAACAGCTGCTGCTGCTCCATCTGTGCGAGGGCAGCAATCATAAAGGCCAAGCGGCCAGGCAAGTATAGGTGCGTTTAATGCTTCTTCAATGGTTATCTCTCGATGAAGCTGGGCCTTGGGGGATAACACACCGTTATGATGATTCTTGACCGCAATCTTAGCCAGGGTCTCTCGGCCTATTCCGTATTTGTGAAAATATCTTACCGCAGTTAGGGCAAAATCGCCCGCCGAGCTATGCCCAAAGCGGAACACAGGATTCACACCGGAGAACCATTCAGGCAATATGTTCATGCCAAAATCCTTGAGTTTTTCGAACCCGAGGGCTAACACGAGATCGTACATACCCGAGGCCACCCCAAAGCAGGCATTTCTGAAAGCATCCATACCCGTGCCGCATCCATTCTCCACCCTGGTAACAGGTATATATCCCAGCTTCAAGGGACGTGACAGACCGCACCCTGAACCAGCAGATAAGAGAGTCCCCAGCCAGGCGGCTTGAATATCCTTGGGTTCTATTCCCGCATCCTCGAAGGCTTCATAGGCTGCCTCAACAATCAAATCCTCGCCGCCTTTATCCCAACGATCTCCAAAGTAGGTGCACCCCATCCCAACAATAGCAACCTTATCTTTGATAGCCTCCATCACTGCCTCCTTTTCATATTAGATTCAATTAACTCGCTCACCTTGCGAAAGATTACCGCCCTTCCTTTATATCGAGGGTTTGCATTTCCAGAAATAGCTGTGCAGGCCCGCATTCTCAACATCAAGTAGCTTCCTAAATATCATCTCCACCGGCATATCAATAGCCACCTTGTCTGGTTCACAATCTGCCATGACGCAAACCATCCTGCCACCACCCTCAAAATCTACCACACAGCGCACCGTCGGCGGGTTAACAGACGGAGCCATGCTATCTATCGTATAGGTGAAAACGCTGCCTTTCTTGTCAGAGAACCCAACATCCTCAAAATTGTCCTTGCTGCCACAATAGGCACAAATTCGTTGCTTGGGGAATTGAAGCTCACCACAGTTGCGACACTTACTACCATGAAGGCTGAGAATCTCAGCCCTCGACCTCCAGAGAACAGGCACAAACATATCATCTTTCGGGTGAGGAGTGACCTCACTTGTTATCAGGTGACGAATCCTTTGATATGCTGCGTAATTAGGAAGCATTGCCTTCTGGGTCAAATAGTAATTTATTGCTCTCCTGTCTCTGATTTTACTTATTCCATCAGAGACCTTAAAAGAAAAAACATCGCATCCATCACCATAGTTGGCCAAGAGTATTCTATCCCCGGCTTTTGAGGCTTCTAGCGCGGCTACAAATATCATGGGGGCAAAAGCACAGCCAGTATTTCCCACTCCGTCAAAAAGAGGATCCTGAACCTGAGTCTTAGGGTCAAAACCCAGAAGGCGAACCAGGTCTCTATGGCCTCTCGGATCTGAACCATAAAGGGCAACCTTGGTAAAATCCTCGGGCTTCAGCCCGTATTTGTTCATCAATTGGGAGACACCCTCTTGCATGATTCTAGTATATCCTTCTTGCCGAACAAACCTGGTCTCCCATGACCTTACAATACTATCTTCCTCCATTCTCCATTGATCCATGAATTCATCGGAATAGGTAAAACTCCCCTCAATCTCCGCAGCCACGTCTTCACTGCCAACTAATATGGCAGCTGCTCCAGCGCCAAAGATTTGCTCCAGCTCTGACCCTGCACCACCCAAGCGACAATCTGTTGCCGTTACTAAAACCAATCTCGCAGATTTACTGTTGACGGCATCAATAGCCGCTCTCAAAGCATTCGTCCCCGCCCTTAGCGAGTTGGCAAAGTCAGCAACTGATACATCCGCCCTCAGGTCAACTGCCATAGCAACCACACTGGCACATTGTTTCTCTCTATAGGGTGGGGTGGTGGAGGCGAAAAATAAAGCGTCTATTTTCTCCTTGTCGATTCCTTTGACACATTCCCTAGCAGCGGATACCGCCATAGTCATGCTATCCTCATCATAGCTTGCTACGGCTTTCTCCCCTCCCATCGAAGGCCTACCCATTGCCTTAGCAATTTCATCACGGCTTAACCTATAGAAAGGAATATGAGCTCCATATGACACTATTCCAACCATTTCTCTCCTTCGTGATATTTAGTCAATTGGGTTATCAACTTGCCGAAGCTGCCTTAAGAACTTCCTGGGGCTACCGACTCTTAAGCTAGTATCCAGAGCATCACCTTGACTAGCCTATCCCAGCCACGATCGCCTTCTTGTGTGCGAATTCGGGGATAAGCCCTACTCAAATTGCCTTCCCTTACTCCAGATGACCTATAGTTCGCAGTCGCGATATTCCTCATACACACAAAAGCGTTTAAGAGTAACACTATGACCAGGATTTGTCAAACCATCCATTCGAACGGCAAGTTGCGTTAGCGAAGTTTTTCGGGTATGATAAGAGGCTATTTTAGTAACATAGACTAATATCTACGGCAATGGATAGAAGGGAAATTCAAACCGTTAAAAGCTTGGTTTTTGAGCAACTTGAGAGTTTCATAACTAGAAGGGGGTAAAAATGGTCGGAATAACCTCGTACGGTGCTTACGTACCCATTTACAGACTGAGTCGTAGTGAACTGGCCCGGGCTTGGGCCGGAGGTACTGCCGGTGGGGAGAGAGCAGTGGCCAACTGGGATGAAGACAGCATCACCATGGGGGTAGCTGCGGCTCTGGATTGTCTCAGGGGTATCGACCACAAGCTCGTCGATAGCCTCTACTTCGCCACAACCACATCGCCTTTTAAAGAAAGCCAGTGCTCAACAATACTTACCACGGCGACAAATATGCGTCGAGATGTCTTCACCGGAGACTTCGCTGATTCTCTGAGGTCGGGGACGATCGCCCTGAGGGCAGCGATTGATGCCGTGAAGGCGGGCTCAGCCAAGAGATCCCTAGTTGTAGCCTCCGATAGCCGCCTAGGGGAGCCCAAGTCAGAGTATGAGCGACTCTTTGGTGACGGCGCCGCTGCTGTTATGGTTGGTGACACTGACGTTATTGCCTCCATCGAGGGGATTTATTCCCACTCTGATGAAATCTACGATAACTGGCGGAGAACGAAAGACGATGCGGTCAAGATGTGGGAAGACCGCTTTGTCTTGACTAGGGGATATGAGCTCAATTTCAGAGAAGCTGTATCAGGGATTGTGAACAAGTATGGACTCCAAGCGAAGGACTTCGCTAAGGTCGTTTACTACGCACCGGATGAGAGAAGGCACAGAGAGATGGCCAAGGAGCTTGGCCTGGACAAGGGACAGGTTCAAGAGCCTATGTTTGATAGCCTGGGAAACACTGGATGTGCTTTTGCCCTGATGATGCTGGTAGCTGCCCTGGAGGAGGCCAAACCTGGACACAAGATATTATTTGTTAATTATGGTAACGGAGCTGATGCCTTTATCCTCCAGGTAACTGACGAGATAGAGAAAAGCCAGAACCACAGTGGAGTTAAGGGTCATCTGGCGTCAAAGATGCAACTTCCCAATTACGAAAGCTATATACGCTTCCGGGAGCTTATGCCGGTAGAGATGCAGAGGCGGCCCATGATTGTCAGCTCAGCCGTCCAATTGTGGAGGTCTCGCGAATGGATTTTGGGTGCTAATGCCTCCAGATGTCGCCGCTGTGGCAAGCATCAATTCCCGCCACAAAGGGTCTGCCTGGGATGCCAGTCGAAGGATGACTTCGACTTGGTCGACATCTCTGACTGGAAGGGGGAATTATTCACCTTCTCCAAAGACAATCTGGCTCTATGCCCCGACCCGCCCGTTATCACCTGCCTCGCCGACTATGAGAAGAAAGTCAGATTTTACGCCCGTATGACAGACCGTGACCCGGAAAAGATTGAGGTCGGTATGCCACTGGAGCTGACGTTCAGGAAGATCCATGAAGGGGCGGGCTTTCCTAATTACTTTTGGAAACCGAGCCCAATTAGATAATCAGATAAGGAGGGACGAAAAATGGGCAATCCAGCTGCGATAAGAGATAAAGTTGCTATTATTGGAATGGGCTGCACCAAGTTCGGTGAGAACTGGGATTGGAGCGCCGAGGATATGATGATTGATGCCACCTTTGAGGCCACTGAAGATGCTGGGATAGGACTGAAGGACATTGAGGCTGCCTGGGTTGGAACACAACAAACAGGCATCAACGGGTTATTACTGGCCCAGCCGTTGAAGCTCGGCCCCATACCCATTACCAGAGTTGAAAATGGCTGTGCTACCGGGATAGATACCATCAGGCAAGCAGTTCACGCAATCGCCTGCGGCTTATATGACATTGCCTTGTGCGTTGGGATTGAGAAGCTCAAGGAGTCGGGGTTCTCCGGTTTGCCTGAGTTCTTCTTCGACCCTGTCTACAACCAGGGGGCCACTGCGCCGGGACGCTGGGCAATGGCTGCAACCAGGTATTTTTCTAGCTACGGTCTGACTCCCGAAGAGGGAAAAACCTGTCTGGCCAAGATCGCAGTCAAGAACCATTACAATGGTTCTATGAGTCCAAAAGCTCATTTACAGAGGAAAGTAACCCTGGAGCAGGCGCTGAGTGCCCCTATTATCGCCTGGCCTCTAGGACTATTCGACTGCTGTGCCGTAACAGATGGGGCAGCAGCAGCGGTGGTCTGCCGAGCTGATATGGCTAAAAATTTCCGGAATGATTATGTCCTAATCAAGGGGATTGGCCTCGCCATGGGCCCCGGATGGGGTAAGGAGGATATTGATTTCAGCTATGACTTCATGCCTGAGACTACCAGGGCTGGCGAGCTGGCATATGAACAGGCAGGAATAACCAACCCCAGAAAGGAGATCAGCATATCTCAACAGCATGATTGCTTCACCATTGCCGAGATGATGGAGTATGAGGCGCTCCAGTTCTCACCTCGAGGCCAAGCAAAGCAGGATATCGATGCTGGCACATTTGAACTGACCGGGGAGTTGCCGGTAAACACCGATGGTGGCTTAAAGTCCTTCGGCCATCCCATTGGCGCCACCGGAGTCAGGATGGTCTATGAGTGCTACAAACAGCTCCAGGGGAAGGCACAACTGCCTGAGCGCCAATTAAAGAATGTTAAAATGGCGCTGGCCATGCCTCAATTTGGACATATTGGATTCCTGGGTCCTATTGTTTGCATTACCGCCCTGCCCTAATAAGAGGATATTGATTTCAACTATGACCGCCCGCCTGAGACTATCAGGGCCGGGGGCTGGCATATGACATAGCGATAAACTTAGTTCCACTCATCACATCCTCACATATTGAATATCCCTGCCTATCCTACTCCAAAACTGCTAAGCGCCAGAAGATGGCTGTTCACTTACAGCCTCCAAGTCCTTAGTAAGCTCGTCCAATCCTAAATCTGCCAATGTCCTCCGATAAGGCTTGCCCGTCTTTAAATTCCAGCCCATGGCTGCATAATAGGTAGCCAGGGCTGCGTCAAAGTCAACAGTGACGTCCACGAACGGCCCCATGGTTGCCGGCCGTCTTACTCGGTCGGGCAGTCGCAAATCCTCAGGCTTTAGACCTTCAAGGACATTGAAGCACTGCCGAAGAGTGGCAATCCTTTGTCCCGCAGTGAGCACTTCAGATGCAGTAAAGTCCCATCCTGTCACTGCACACACGAACTCAACCAAAGGATATGTTGTATCGAGTATAGCCGCATAAGTGCACAGCCCAGCGGAACTGTAGAAAAGGAAATATTCAGCACCCAGGGCATACATAGGCCCTTTAGCCAAGTAGTCCCCGTGCACTTCCAGCTTCGGGGCCTCCAACACTGAGTAGGGTCCTATCACAGTGCCACGATCTTGCGCCGCTGGCAAACTGCCAATAGTGTGGCGACCGGGGTTAGCGTCCATGTAAAGGATACCTCGGCCAGGGAAAGCCCGAGGATCATGCATGGGTAATTCCGCACCATGAACGTGCACTGCGTATTCCTGAGTGCCCTTGCCAATTCGTTCTGCCGCTTTTTTCACTCCATCGGCAAGGACTGCCCCAAATCCCTCCCTACTAGCTATTTTCTCCAAAATTTCTACTATCGCTGAACTATTGCCCCAGCTAAGCTCCACACCTTCCGTCTCGGCCTTCCCAATAATACCATGCTCATAACACTCCATAGCGAAGGCGATAACTGAACCCGCAGATATGGTATCTAATCCATGGCGGTTGCAGACATCGTTGCTTTTGATTATTGACTCTGGGTTTTCATTTAGACACATCGTGCCTAAGGCAGCAATTGATTCATACTCAGGCCTATGAGACTTATCCACGGCGTATGGGCCAGACTTTATTTGGACCTTGCCGCCACAACATATTGGACAGCCATAGCAGGTGTATCTCTTGATTTTATATTTGTTTATTTCGGGACCGCTTATTTTAGCATGATTGGGCATCCCCTCTTCACCAACCAAATTCCAGTTTTTTATGCCGGGCAATCCTTGCTTAACAGATGGGCTAGTACTAGCGCAAGTACCGTCTGTGCCAAAGATTCTATGCACTGCGCTTTCTGAAGAAGCTCGAATGACATCCCGTCGCATTGCAACAAGGCGCTTTGGATCCGCCACCGGCACTTTTGCCTCACCTGTTACTAAAATCGCCTTGAGCCGCTTTGACCCCATAACCGCTCCCACCCCACCTCTAGCCGCTGCTCTTCCTCCATCGTGAATTACAGCTGCTATCAACGAGAGATGTTCTCCTGCCGAACCTATGCAGGCAACTTCAGCTCTCGGAGAATTTGACGCTTGACGGAGAATTTCCTCCGTTTCAACTGTATCTTTGCCCCATATGTGCCCGGCGTCTCTAAGTTCAGCCTTGCCGTTATCCACCCATATGTAGACGGCTTTTGGGGCACAGCCAGTCACAAAGATGCCATCATAGCCGGCTGCCTTCAGTTTCGGCCCAAAGCGTCCGCCAGCATTCGAGTCGCACCACGTTTCAGTCAGGGGGGACTTTGTTACTACCATAAACCTCCCAGTCCCCGGAGCAGCAGTTCCGGTTAACGGACCAGTGACAAAAGCAAGCCAATTATCGGGGCTCAGAGGGTATGCGTTAACCTTCATATGTTCGTAGAGGATTCGAACGCCCAGCCCGAGTCCCCCAATGAAGTCGCGGTATATTTCTTCTTCAGGGCTATACTCTCTGATAAATCCCGAGGTCAAGTCCACAAAGAGCAATTTACCCATGTAGCCGCCTAGCATATTACCACTCCCTTGTTATTCGCCATTCAGCATGCAGCCTATTTTGACTACAGATTCCCTCAGTGAAATAGCGAACCCTTACCATTATGTCCTCTCTCATCCTCACACAGGTACACCCCATACTCTAGTGTTTTGAAAATGCTCTCCATTCTACCACAAAGTGCCAAAGCTGGTTTGCATGTCTAGGGCAATTCAAATACCCCCTACTCTTTCATAGTTAGGGTTTTACAAGGTGTTCATTGCTTTCTCTCCGTTGGCATAGCGGGCTCAGTCTGGATAGAAACATTGGCTATTCCTGCCTGGAGCTTGTCTCGAAGCCTATGAAGATCGCCCACGGATATTAATCACTACACTATGGTGAAGCAACCGCTCCAGGATGGCAGCGGTGAGCACCTCATCCCCAACACAAGCACGAGAAAGAGATAGAGGACTGGAGTTCCTGCAAGATTTACATTATAATTTACAGCCTTGGTGAATGGAATGGTGAATCTAGTTTGCACAGGCTGTGGAAGCTTGTGTGACGATATTCAGGTTGAAATCGCAGAAGACCGTATTACTAGAATTGAGAATGCCTGTGCAAAAGGCGCTGCCTTTCTTTATGCCCTAGATAATCTGAATCGAAGAACCACCTGCTTGGTGCGCGATAGAGAAGTCCCTTTAGAGTGTGCGATTGAAGAGGCGAAACAGCTTCTATCTGAGGCAAAGAGGCCTCTTATATTCGGCTTAGACAATTCCACACTGGAGACACAGGCCAAGGCAATCAGTCTGGCTCGCAAGCTAGGTGCGGTCATTGATGATGCTTCATCTTTCTCTTATGGCGAGCTAATCCAGGGCCTGCTGGAAGGTTCTACACAGAGTGGCTCCCTGTCGCAAATCAAAGACAAGGCCGATTTGCTTATATATTGGGGCTCCAACCCCCTCCACTCTCACCCCAGGCACCTATCTCAATTTTCCTATTATTCATATACAGATTATGATGAAGCAGGTTGGATACCCAAGGTAAATTTGGCTTGTGTTGAGGTCAGAGAGACCGAGCTCAGCTCTATTTGTAGGCCCGCTTTTAGGCTAGCACCGGGAGGAGACAGGGAATTCATTCGAGAGATTTTGTCTATAATAAAAGGTGGGGAGGGCACGGATGAAGCAAAGGCCTTCTTGGAATTAATCAAGGACTCCCGAGTTTGCATAATATTTTGCGGGAAAGGCCTTCTCTACTCTCTTAATGGTAATTTCGACTTGTTCACCGAAATGGTGCAGGGGCTTGGCCAATGTACTGAAGTTAGCGTGATTCCGATGACAGATGAAATCAATATGCTTGGTTTTAACAAATCCTTGCGTGAAGAAGCTGGCTATGTCAATCAAGTGAGCTTTGACGGCGGCATCAAGCATGGCACTGAGTTCTCATTCCTGGAACAAGTACACAAAGAGCTTCCCGACTGCGTCCTGATTGAAGGTTCGGACCCCCTCTCAACTCTACCTCAGTCCCTTAGCAGAAAGCTGGCGAGCGCGAAGATTATTTGCCTTGGTAGTATTATTACTTCAACAACAAATGCCGCCGCAGTGGTTATAGCCACAGCAGCTCCCGGACTGGAAAGCAACGGCAAGGTAGTAAGAATGGACGGGGAAGAAGTCAACCTGCTTGAGGTTAAGAAGAGCACCTATCCGTCCGAGGAGGAAGTTTTTGAGCGATTGTTCATGGAGGGTTAATGAGCGTCCCCCTGGAACTGGTCCTTGTGACCTATCATGATGGTCTTTTGAAAATAGCTGAGACAAAGGAGGGAATAGGCAGCCTTTATCAAAAATTTGCGGCTGTGCTGTGGCTCTCGCCAGATGACCTCAAACTCTTGGGAGTGAATATGGGGAAACCTGTGGAGCTGAGGAGCGCTGCCGGCTCTATCGTGGTGCAGGCGAAGGCAGACCCCAATAACAAACCAGGTATGGGCTATATGCCGTTTAGCTTATACTCTCTTAGCCTGACCAGTTATGACCCAGCAAAATCACGCTTCCCTGACTTCAAACGAATAGAGGTAACAGTCCTTCCTACAGAGCGGAGCATTACTCCGATTTCGGAGATTGAAAGGGGTTGGATTGCCTAAGAAGGAGCGTCTCAGTCCACTTCAGGTTTATCGAATGCTGCCCCGCACCAATTGTAAGCTCTGCGGCTGTATGACCTGTTATGCCTTTGCCTTCTCGTTATTAAGGCGAGAAAAGAAGCCGACCGATTGCCCTAGTCTTCTGGAAGAAGAGTTTCGTCCCACACTTGAATTTCTGCAAGACGCTTTGGGTGGGGACAGGATTGAAGGGACCGACATCATATTAAACAGTGAGAAGTGCCACGGGTGTGGTGTCTGTGAGGAAGTCTGCAATAGAGCCGTTACGACTATCGTTGTACCTGCCACAGGGAAAGCTTTTAAGCGGCAACCAGTGCCTCCGGTATTCAAAATGGTTGACGGTACTGTTGCAGTGATAAATTGGTCCAGTTGCAGGCGTGTCTCAGGAGAGACTTTATGTACCCTATGCGAAGAGAAGTGTCCTTTTCAAGCACTGACTTTAACTTAGTGAACCATGTCTTCTCAGAAAATGATGATTTGCTTTTGGCGGAGTCTGTTGTTGACGTTTATTAGCTGGCACACTATACTTTTTATGAAACTAAATGATATATAATTGAGGGATCCTGAAAGGGACGCTTCATCGCGATAGTCGGGTTTACAAAATCCCGGATACAGAGTGGGTTTAACCTGGATCTGGGGCGAGGTTTGGTGGATAAATATCGGAAATGTACACCTAAAGAAAAGAGGTCATATGGTAAGCAAACTTGAGCGCGTAGAAGGACTGAGAGAGACAATCCTCCAAGCCGTAAAGGAAGGGAAGGACTTCCTAAATATTATTATTGGTCAAGAAGAAGCCAAGGAAAGGATACTGGCCTCCCTCTTGGCCAACCACCATATTCTAATAGAAGGTCCCCCTGGAGTAGGAAAGACAACATTAGCCCGGCACATCGCCTCGTCTTTACCAGTTCTGAAGACTGTAAGAGGCTGTCCCTATCACTGTAGCCCTGAAGCTCCTGTTTGTCCGACCTGTAAGAGAAAGGTCACCTCGGATGAGGATATAGAGACGGAACTCACTCCAGGGAGGCAGAGGTTTGTTCGACTGCAGGGGTCTCCTGACCTCACTGCTGAAGACCTTCTGGGGGACATTGACCCCACACAGGCCTTCAAATACGGTCCTCAGGATTACCGCGCCTTCACTCCGGGGAAGTTACTTAAGGCCAATAGAGGTATAGTGTTCTTTGATGAGCTAAACCGAGTTCCTGAGAAACTGCAAAATGCTTTATTACAGGTGCTTGAGGAGGGGGGGGCGACCATTGGGCCTTATGAGGTGGATTATCCGGCAAATTTCCTGATGATTGCCACCATGAATCCCAGGGAGCATGCCGGCGTGGAGGAGCTTTCTGATGTGTTAATGGACAGATTTGATGTGATTAAGATGGGTTACCCCGAATCGCCTGATAGAGAGAAGGAGATAATAAAGCTCTATGGGGCAGAGATTGAGGGCATCGGAGTTCCGGAGAAAGTCCTGGATTCCATAGTCTCCCTTACAAGAGCTACGAGAGAGGAACCCTGGCTAAAGGAGTTAGAACAACCTGCTAGTGTGAGAGCTAGCCTTTCCCTCTATGAGAAGGCGCAGGCTATGGCATTGTTGAGGAAACATAGTTCGGCAACCATAGAAGATGTGAAACAGGTGGCGGTTTCTGCCATGGGCGGTCGAATCAAGCCATCGCCTGAATCCAAGTTCTACGACGAGCCTTTTGCGTTGATCAATGAAATTGTGGATGACGTTCTGAGAGGTAGGTGAAGACAA
>Ga0180438_10008206_pt1 | contig 13343 bp, 7 predicted proteins | sample SS_ome_12_FD_132455 | JGI IMG/M metagenome (GOLD analysis project Ga0180438, IMG submission 132455) | Hypersaline lake sediment archaeal communities from the Salton Sea, California, USA - SS_3_D_2 metaG | ecosystem: Environmental > Aquatic > Non-marine Saline and Alkaline > Hypersaline >... | reverse complement strand
TTCAACGGGGCTGCCGGCCGCCGCTGGGCTGGTTACCGGAAGCGCGGCGCAGGCGATCTGGGCGTGGCTGACAGTCGGATTGTCGGCCGCGTCGGCCGCTTCGCAGCGGATCTCGATACGGGCAGCATCCGCAGGCGCCCACCACGTGACCTCACCGCGGTACACGGGGCCCTCGCTGCGGGCATGTTGACGGTCGACGGCCACCAGCTGCCACGTCGAGCTGGCTGCGGTGCGATACTGGAGTCGGAGGTTCTCGGGGTCGAAATTGGCATCTTCCACCTGCCAGTCGACCGTCACCCGGCCCGCCCGGTCCCGCTCGGCCTTCAGATCGATCTTCGGCGGGGCCGTGTCGACCAGCACGCGGAGACCTGGCCGGGTGATTTCCTGGGGGCGGATCTGTCCGCTGCGGTCGAGCGTGCGGATGTGGAACCAGAACTCGCCGTCGCCGCCGGCCCGGAAAAGGAAATATCCCCGCTTCGGCTCCACCTTGCTGTAGAAGTGCCAGCTTGCGCCGCGGTCGGCCGACACGTAGAGTTGCACCTCGACCGCTTCCTCGTCGGGCTGCCCCGGCTGATCGACCTGGAAGGGGATGGAGAACAGCGTCTGGCGGGTGCAGATCGGCTCCGGCAAGGGCGGCTCCGCGCTTGGCACCCATCCATCCATGCCCGTCGTCGAAAAGGCCAGCACGAGCGTTGCGGCCAGCGAAAGCGATTGCATCTTGAGGCTCCTGCCTTGGGCCGGTGCCGCGTCAATCGAAGACTGACGGAGCACGAGAAGGCACTGCCAGTCCGTCGGCGAAGGCTCCGAACCCGGCGCATAGCGTCAGTCCAGACCACCGCGTTTCTGGTATCGGCGCGGCTGCTTGCACGACTTGAAGCGGAAATGGCGAGGGAGAAAACTGCGCAGATTGCGAAAGATGGATCGCCCAGATTGGGGCTGCCGGCCGACGCTGGGGCGGCGAACAGACATCGACACCCCGGGCCAGTGGTCCGTCAAGTTCAAGTTGACGGGTGCCACGGTTGGCTTGTCCAACCGTGTGCTTGGGACACTGCTGGGCAAGCCAGCAGTGGCACACAACGTGTCATCTTAGAACAGCGAGGGATCGGCCGGCTCGCCGCCGCCGATGGTCGACAGGTCCTGGAGCATCTCTTTCGGCACCTGCTCGCTAAAGAAACGGGCCGCCCCGTCGCAGAGGGCAGCGTTGGCCCCACCGGGATGACGGCTCTTGATCCCCACCGTCTCAGCCGGATCGTTGATCTGGAAACTGATCGCTTGGGCATCCAGGTCGTGGGGCTCCATCCAGGGGATGCCGCTGCCGGAGCATTCGACCACCAGGAGCGTGTTCGACATGCCGTCGGTGAAGTTGCGCATGCTGTTGGCGGTGGGGCCGTCGGAGACCGTGCCCGGCCCGACGATCATTGCGTAGCAGGTCTCCGTGCCGCCCGGCCCACCTTGGCTGGGGCAGCCGTAGACCTCGGGCATCAGGTCGGCCAGCGCGATGTTGTTCGGCCCGTCCCAGGGTTCGTTGAAGTCGTACTGGTCGTAAAGCCACTGCTGCTCCAGGTAGGGCAGGATCAGCACCCGCCAACTGTGCATCGGATTGCCGTCCGCGTCCGGGATGTATGCCGGCGGGAAGCAGCGGAACGTATCGTGGTAGTTGTGCATCGCCAGGGCGATCTGCTTGAGGTTGTTGGTGCACTGCATGCGGCGTGCCGCCTCGCGTGCCGACTGGACCGCCGGCAGTAACAGCGCCACCATGACCCCGCCGCAGACGAAGAGCACCCCCAGGGCCCCGCCCACGACGAGCAGAACCACCAGCAGGTTGCCGGACTTCTTCGCGGGCGGGCCAAAGGCCGGGGCAACGGGCGCCGGCACGGTGACCGGCTGGCCGCAGTCCGCGCAGGGGCCGGTCTGGCCGGCATACTCGTCGGCCACCATCGTCTGGCGGCCGCAGTGAGGACAGGTGAAGGGAATCGGCATCGAAAGGGCCTCCTCGCGCCAGGATTACGACGAAATGACCGGCGTTTGCCCGCCGGCAGAGCCCAACCCGCTTTCGCTCCACACCAGCAGTATACCAGGCAGGACGATGGAAAAACAGGTGACGCACCCGGGCCGGCCGCCACGGCAGCCGCTTTAGGCTTGTCAACGCTCTGCCATCTTCCCGAGATCCCCGATAGGTCGGCGATTCTCAGTGATCTCTGCCTTGTGATCTTCAAGCAACTTGGCAAGCTGTTCGACAATCTCGGCGTGATCGGCGGCCACGTTGTTGCTCTCCGAGATGTCCGTCGACAGGTCGTACAACTGCGGAACGTCGCCCGCCGGTCGCTCCTTCACGGTGCTGTTTGCCTTCACGTGCAGCTTCCACTTGCCGTATCGGACGGCGTTGGTGCGGTAGAAGTAAGTCTCGTGCGGCGACTTGGCGCCGGGCCTGCCCGAGAGAAGCGGCCAGATGCTCCTGCCGTCGATGACACGGTCCCGCGGCACTTCGGCTCCGGCCAGTTCGGCAAAGGTGGGCAGCAGGTCGATCGTTGCCGCCACTTCGCGACAGACGGCGCCGGAGGGAATCTTGCCGGGATAGCGCGCGATGCAGGGCAGACGCATGCCGCCTTCGTAGGTGGTGAACTTGCCGTCGCGAAGCGGCAAGGCGCAACCGCCGTGATCGCCCTTGGCGAGCCACGGGCCGTTGTCCGACGTGTAAACGACGAGCGTGTTCTCGTCGGTGCCCGTCTCGCGGAGCGCGTCGAGAATCTGCCCGACCGACCAATCGATCTCCTCGATTGTGTCGCCGTAGAGCCCTCGGGCCGACTTGCCGCTGAAGTCCTCGGAGGCGAACAGCGGGACGTGCGGCATCGTGTGCGGCAGGTAGAGGAAGAACGGGCGGTCCTTATTCGCACGGATGAATTCGACGGCATCCCGCGTATACCGCTGCGTCAGGGTCGTCTGATCACACGGATATTCGACCACCTCGTCGTTTCGCATGAGCGGGACCCAGTCTTTCCGCGGTTTCTCGCCGCGGAGCTGCTCGATCGTCACGCCTTCGCGCAAGACGACGTTCTCGGCCAGGCGCATCTCGGGATCGATGGTCATGTCGTTGCTGTAGGGAATCCCAAAATAGGAGTCGAACCCCTGGCTGGTCGGGAGGAACTCCGGGTGGTGCCCGAGGTGCCACTTGCCGATGCACGCCGTCGCGTAGCCGCGCGTCTTGAGCACTTCGGCGATGGTGATTTCGTGGGGGTGAAGGCCCGTGGTGTTCTTCGGGAAAAGGACGCCGGTCAAGCTCACGCGGTCGCAATAGCAGCCGGTCATCAGCGCCGCCCTGGAAGCGGAGCAGACGGGCGCCGAGACGTAGAAGTCCGTAAGCCGCATCCCCTCCGCCGCCATGCGATCGAGATTTGGCGTCTTGATTTTGGGCGAGCCGTAGCAACCCACGTCCTGATAGCCTTGATCGTCCGCAAAGATGAGCACGAAGTTCGCTGCTTCGCCGCCATGGATTGCGGGAGCAGCCAGCAGAAGCGTCAGAATGGAAAGAAGGACCGGACGGTGGGGGTGCCGTGGCATCCTGTTTCTCCTCAATGCTGATCGTGCCGACGTTGCCCCGCTTTCACGTGCCTGGCAGTGGGCATTCGCCTCAATTGTAGCGAGTCCCGAGCGGTCTGCAACGAGGATTTGACGAGACTTGCATTTCCACCGCGGATGTGCCAGACTCTTTGGATGCTCAGCACGCCCATGAAAGCAAAACCCAAGAAAACTTGCGAAGACGGCTTCCGCGGCGTTTTCGCCGCGCTGGTCACGCCCATGAAGGCGGACGAGGAAATTGACTACCCGAAGCTGGCCGCCTTCACGGAACACCTGATTTGCCGCGGCGTCCACGGCCTGATTCCGCTGGGGAGCACGGGCGAGTATTACGCGCTCTCGGCCGACGAGCGGGAGCGCGTCATTCGGACGACGGTGGAAGCCGCCGCCGGGCGCGTGCCGGTCATCGCCGGCACGAATGCCGGCTCAACCCGCGACGTCGTCGCCTTCTCCCGCCAGGCCGAGCAGCTCGGCTGCGACGGCGTGATGCTGGCGGCGCCCTACTACTCGCTGCCTCGGCCGGAGGAGTTGTTCACCCACTTCAAGGCCGTCGGCAACGCCGTCGGCGTGCCGATCATGCTCTACAACTATCCGGGCCGCACCGGGGTCGACATGCCGCCCGATTTCATCGAGCGGTTGGCGAGACTAAAGAATATCCGCTACGTGAAGGAGAGCTCGGGGGAGATGCCGCGGATTACCGAGCTGCTGCGGCGCTGCGGCGACCGTCTCGGCGTGTTCTGCGGCTGCGACACCATCGCGCTGGAGTGCCTGATGGTCGGCGCGGTCGGCTGGGTAGGGGGCGTGGCCAACGTCCTGCCCGCTTCCCATGCGAAACTCTACGATCTGGTCGTCGAGAAGAAGGATTATCCCGCCGCGCGGAAGCTCTTCTTTGAAATGCTGCCCACCCTAGAATTGATGGAAGGAGGCGGCAAGTACACCCAATGGGTCAAGGCGGCTTGCGGCTTGATGGGCCACGATTGCGGCGCTTGCCGCCGCCCGCTCGGTCTGGCCAGCAAGTCGGAGCGCGCCCGGCTGCGTGAAGCCTTGCGCCAGGTAGCCGAAGGCTTGGAAGATCATGAACCTGGAATCGATTCAACGTGAATTGCAGCGCGCCCGGCTGGACGGCTGGCTGTTTTTCGACCACCACCAGCGCGATCCCCTGGCGTACCGCATCTTGGGTCTGAACGCGACCGCGCACGCCACCCGCCGCTGGTACTATTTCGTTCCCGCCCGCGGCGAGCCGCGTGGGCTCGTGCATCGGGTTGAACCGCGCATGCTCGATGTTCTGCCCGGCAAGAAAGCCGTTTACGCGCGATGGCAGGAGCAGGAAGCCGGATTGCGGGACATCCTGGCCGGCGCGAAAAAGGTGGCCATGCAGTATTCGCCCCGATGCGCCGTGCCTTACGTGGCGAACGTGGATGCAGGCACCATCGAGCTCGTCCGCAGCGTGGGCACGGAGGTCGTCAGCTCGGCGGAGCTCGTTCAGATCTTCGAAGCCCGCTGGACGCCGGCCATGCTGGAGATGCACTTGGAGGCCGGTCGGCGGGTGGACCGCATCCGCGCGGAGGCCTTTGATCTTGTCCGAGGGGAGACCCGTGCCGGGAAGGCGGTCGACGAATACACGGTGCAGCAGTTCGTCATGCGGCGTTTCTCGGAATCGGCCTTGGTGACGGATTCCCCTCCCATCGTGGGCGTGAACGCCAATGCCTCGGATCCGCACTACTCGCCGCCGGCCGCCGCAAGCGCTCCCGTGCGGCGCGGCGACCTCCTGCTGTTGGATTTGTGGGCGAAGCTCGATGATCCGGACGGGGTCTTCTACGACGTCACGTGGATGGCCTATTGCGGCGATGAACCGCCCGAGCGGATGCGCGAAGCCTTTGCGGTCGTTGTCGCTGCCCGTGACGCCGGCATTCGCCTCGTCCGGGAGGCGGCTGCCGCGGGCCGAACGCTGCGCGGCTTCGAGGTGGACGACGCCGTGCGGGGATATATCGAATCGCGAGGTTTCGGTGAATTCTTCGGGCATCGCACCGGCCATTCCATCGGCCGCGAGGTCCACGGCGTCGGCGCCAATATGGACAACCTGGAAACCCACGATGAGCGACCGGTCATTCCGTGGACGTGTTTCTCCATCGAGCCCGGCATCTACCAGCCGGAATTCGGCGTGCGCTCGGAGGTGGATGTGTTCGTCGAGGACCACGGTGCGCGTGTGACCGGAGAGATCCAGACGGACCTGGTGCTGCTGTGACGTGTCACGCCGGAGACGAAACGGTCTTTCTCAAAACTAGTCTGTCAGATTAGCGGAGGTTTCCGATGAAAGGGCGACCGCTGACCGCAGCCCTGGTTTTGGGCTGCATGACGTTTACTGGCACGGCCCGTGCACTGGCGGCGGAGGCGGGCGCCCGGACTATTCAAGCGGCCGGCATCGAGGGCGGGCTGGTGGTTCACCTCGGCTGCGGCGACGGGGCGCTCGCCGCCGCGCTTTGGGCCGGTGATCGTTATCTGGTTCACGGCCTCGATACGAAGGCCGAGGAAGTCGCGGCCGCCCGAGAGCACGTCTCCTCGCTGGGCCTTTACGGTCCGGTGAGCGTGGACTGCTTCGACGGCGAGAGTCTGCCGTACGCGGACAACCTGGTGAACCTGGTGGTTGCCGACGAGCTGGGCGCAGTGCCGATCGACGAAGTGATCCGCGTGCTCGCGCCCGGCGGGGTGGCCGTGATCGGCGGCCGGAAAATCGTCAAACCCCGCCCCGCGGACATCGACGAGTGGACGCACTTTCTCCACGACGCCGGCGGCAACGCGGTGGCCCGCGACTGGCGCGTGGGCTCGCCGCGGCATCTCCCGTGGACCGCCGGCCCCGAGCGATGCCGCGACCACGATGCGCTGGCCAGCATCAGCGCGATGACCACCAGCGGCGGACGGGTGTTCTACATCGTCGACGAAGGCGCCACCTCGCTGATCCACCGGCCCGCGGACTGGAAGCTCGTCGCCCGCGACGCCTTCAACGGCGTGCCGTTGTGGAAGCGCGACGTCTCCAACTGGGTGACGCACCTGTTTTTCTTCCGCTCCGGCCCCGCGCAACTACCCCGCCGGCTCGTCTCCATCGGCGACCGCGTCTACGTCACGCTCGGCCTGGACGCGCCGCTAAGCGCGCTGGACGCCGCCACCGGAGAGACGCTGCTCTCCTACCCGGGCTCCGAGAAGACCGAGGAGATCATCTGCCACAACGGCACGCTCTTGGCCGTCATTGGCGATCCCGAGATGATGAACGACGAAGCCCCGAAGGTCTTCGGCTACTGGGAACTGAGCGTTCATCGCGAGCCCACCGTCCGCAAATCGATCGTCGCCTACGAGGCTGCGACCGGCAAGATGCTTTGGAGAAAGACCGGCGAGAGCCTTTCTCACCTGGCGCCGCTGTCCCTCAGTGCTTCTGGAGACAAAGTCTTCTTCCTCGACAACGAAAACCTTCGCTGCCTCGCCCTGGCCGACGGCAAGGCGCTGTGGAGGGCGGCGTTTCCGACGGAAGGGCTCTTCCTGCGGAACTATGCCCCGACGGTCGTCGCCTGCGACGACGTGGTGATGTGCCTCACCTGGGACCGCCTGCACGCATTCTCGATCAACGACGGCAAGGTACTCTGGGCGCACGACCAGGGGTCGATCGGCTTCGCTTCCCCGGGTGACCTCTTTGTCATCGACGGCCTGGCCTGGACCGTTCCCCAGACGGCGTCCATCTGGAAAGACAACAAACTGGACAACGGCGGCAAGATCGTTTCCGGCATCCCGATCCCCACGGCGCAGTTTCTCGGCAACGCCGGCAAGGAGATCTGGGGCATCGACGTCCGCACCGGCGAGGTGAAACGAACAATTTCCGAGACCACCGTGCTTCCCGGCGGCCACCACCACCGCTGCTATCGGAACAAGGCCACGGAGCGGTACCTGATCTGCGGCCGGCGTGGTTTGGAGTACGTGGACCTGGCCTCAGACGACTACGTGAACAACTGGTGGGTGCGGGGCGTCTGCCAGTACGGCGTCATGCCCGCCAACGGCTACATCTACGTCCCGCCGGACCCATGCCAATGCTTCAACTTGATCAAGCTCAACGGCTTTTTGGCGATGTCGGCCGATAGTTCGCTGGATGAAATGGACCTCGCCGCCGGAGGCGTCCTGGAGTCGGGACCGGCATACGAGATCGCGGCCGGCCGCCGGCGCTGGCCGGCCAGTCAGGCCGGGACAACCGGCACGCCGTCGCAGACGGAGGCCCTGGCGTGGCAGCCGCCGATCGGCCCGGACCGGCCCGACGAGTGGCCCACGTTCCGCGGCAACATCACCCGCAGCGGCTCGACCAAAACAGCGGTTCCGGCCCGCCTCGCGCTGCAATGGCAGGCGAAACTTGGCGAGCAACTCAGCGCCTGCGTCGTGGCCGACGGAAAACTTCTCGTCTCGTCGAAAGACACCGGCACCGTCTACTGCCGCGACGCGGCGACGGGCAAGAGCCTTTGGCATTTCATCGCCGGCGCCCGCGTCGACTCGCCGCCCACCGTCCACACGTTCGTAGTTCCGCCTTCAGGCGGAACAGAACCGCCTGAAGGCGGAACTACAAACAGCCTGTGCGTCTTCGGCTGTCGCGACGGAGCCGTCTATTGTCTGCGGACGTCCGATGGCGAACTTGCCTGGAAGTTCCGGGCCGCGCCCGTCGACCGGCGGATCGTCGCCGACGGCCGGCTGGAGTCCATCTGGCCGGTCCACGGCAGCGTGCTCGTTCAGGATGACGTCGCGTATTTCGCCGCCGGCAGGTCTTCTTATCTCGACGGCGGGATCCGGCTTTTCGGTCTCGACCTTTGCACGGGCAAGGAGCTTTGCCGCACGACGATTTCCGCCCAGCCGGTCCACTCCGGCGCCGAGGAGTCGGGAACTTCCGATTCCATCGGCGCCTTGCCGGACGTGCTGGTCTCCGACGGCCGAACGATCAACATGCGGCACCTCCAGTTCGACGCCGAGCTGAAGTTGCAGGATCGCTCGCATCTCAACACGTTGTGCGCCACAACCGGGTTGCTGGAGGACACGTGGTTTCACCGGCAGAACTGGACCCTGGCCCATCAGGGGCAGATCAATCCCGCCGTCCGCGCCGGATCGCTCAGCACGCAGCGAACCGGGCGGGGGGCCGTCACAGGCAAACTGATATCGTTCCAGGAACACATTGCCTGCACCGTGAGCAATCCATACACTTGGCTCAAACACACCCCCGCAATGCAGCCGACGAACCACGACGGGCACCTGCACCAGAAGTACTCCAGGTACGCGCCCGAAGACTTTCCCTTCGGAGTGAGGATCTCCAGCACGCGCAACGTGGCGTCTGAGGCGACCGTCGGGCGCAAGGGCAGGCAATCGTCATCCGCGCCGGCGACCGAGGTTTGGTCGGTGCACGATCCGTTCCAGGTGCGCGCGATGGTGCTGGCCGGCGAGGTGCTCTTCCTGGCCGGTTGGCGCGACGCGGTGGCCATCCACCCGGCGACGGGCCGACCCCTGGACGCGGCCAATCCGGACCCCCGGCCTCTGCTGCTGAAGGCCCTGGCGGCGTCCGACGGCAAGGCGCTCGCCGAGTACCCGTTGGAGAGTGAGCCCGTCTTCGACGGCATGGCCGCGGCCTACGGGCGGCTTTACATGCCGCTCAGAGACGGAACCGTGACGTGTCTCGGCAGCGATTCGGATTCTCCCGCGCCATGAAAACCGTCAGCATCTTCAACCACGTGCTCGGCCCGGTGATGCGCGGGCCGTCGAGCTCGCACACGGCCGGTGCGTTTCACGTCGGTTGCATGGCGCGTTCGATTCTCGACGGCACGCCGCGGCGAGCCGTGCTGGCCTTCGACCCGGCCGGCTCTTACGCGGTCACCTACGCCGCGCAAGGGGCCGACCGCGGCTTCGCCATGGGGCTGATGGGCAAGCCGTTGACCGATGAATCGTTCTTCACCGCGCTAGAGGATGCTCCCCACGCCGGCATGGAAATCGAGTTTCAAGTCCGAGAGCTCGCCCATCCGGACCACCCCAACACGGTCGAAATGGACCTCACCGCGGTCGATAGCTCGCAGTTGCGTCTGGTCGCCCGCTCCATCGGCGGCGGTGAAGTGCAGATTACCAGCGTCGACGGCCGCCCCGTCCTCTTCAACGGTTCGGCTTACGAGACGCTCGTGGAAATCTCCGCCGGCGAAGCGGCTGCCGCTGGCGAGCTGCTGGCGCGCGACGGCGAGGTCCTGGAGGATCCCGTCAGCTCCGACGAGAATGGCCTTGTGCGACTGACCGCCCGCCGCACGGCGGCGCTGCCCGCAACCTTCCGCGACGAACTGCGCGCCCTGGACGGCGGCGCACGGGTCTGGCAGTCGACGCCGGTTTACTTCGTGCAAAAGGGCGGGCCGCTGTTCTCCAGCGCGGCGGAAATGGTCGAGATCGCAGAGCAAAGCGGCTTGTCTCTCGGCAAGCTGGCGCTCGCCTACGAGGCCCGATTGCTCGGCATGAGCAAGGCCGAGGTGATGGCCGAAACGCTCCGCCGCTACGACGTCATGGTGCGATCCGTCCAGCACGGGCTGGACCCGAGCTTCACCGGCCTGCAACTGCTCCCCGCCTGCGCCGGGGCCGTTTTCAATGCGGAGGCCGAGGGGCGGCTCTCCGTGCGAAGCCTGCACGCGCGAGCGGCGGCGCGGGCGCTGGCGGTGATGCACGTCGATGGCGCAATGGGCGTGGTGTGCGCCGCGCCGACCGGCGGCTCCGCCGGGGTGATTCCGGGAACTCTCGTGACGCTGGCTGAGGAGCGGTCGTTGACTCGCGAGCAAATCGCCCTCGCCCTGCTGGCGGCGGGCTCCGTCGGCGTGATTCTGGCCATCCGCGGAACCTTTGCCGCCGAGATCGCAGGCTGCCAGGTGGAGGTCGGGGCTTCCGGGGCAATGGCTGCCGCCGCCGTCGTGGACGCCGTCGGCGGCACGGCACGGCAGGCCTGCGACGCGGCCGCGATCAGTTTTCAGAACACCATGGGCACCGTCTGCGACCTCCTGCACGGCATGGTCGAGATTCCCTGTCACACCCGTAACGCCGCCGCCGCCGCCGGCGCCTTCGTCAATGCCGACCTCGTGCTCGGCGGCTACAGGAACTTTATCCCGCTCGACGAGACGATCGACGCGGTTTACTCCGTGGGGCTGGCAATGCCCTCGGAATTGCGTTGCACGTCCAAGGGCGGCCTTGCCACGACGCCGTCGGCCCTGGCTTTGAAACCCGGCTTTGGCGGCTGCAAATGACGAGGAACGCTTCGCCGCAGACCTCTGCCGCGTGCTGCGGATCACCGACGATTGCGGCAACAGCAAAGGAGAAGAAGGTACAATGAGAACCAACACGATGCCCACTCGCAACGCCGTTCATCTTCTCGTCCTGACGGTCGCTTGCATCGCGTCGTCCGCCGCTCGGGCCGACGACAGGCCCAACGTCATCTTTCTGTTTTCCGACGACCAGACCGTCCGGGCGGCGGGCTGCTACGGCAACGAGGAAATCCACACGCCGAACCTCGACAAGCTGGCAAGCGAAGGCGTGCGCTTCACGAATCACTACAACACCACGTCGATCTGCATGGCCAGTCGCTGCAGTGTCTTGAGCGGCCTTTACGAGTACCGCCACGGCTGCAACTTCGGACACGGCAATCTGGAGCGGCGGTTCGTGGAAAAGTCGTATCCGGTGTTGCTGCGGCGGGCGGGCTACTTCACCGGGCTGGCGGGAAAGATCGGCTTCGTGATCGAGGGCGAGCCGTTCGAGGCGTTCGAGGCGATATTTGACGGGTGGGCCGGCGGCCCGGGCCAGACGGCTTACGAGACGGCGAAGAACAAAGGCATCGCCCAATATGCCGACGAGTATCCGCACAGCACGCGGGCCTACGGTGCCTGGGCCGAGGATTTTCTCAAGGCGGCCAAGCTGAGCGGCAAGCCGTTCTGCCTCTCCATCAGCTTCAAAGCCCCGCATCTGCCCTTCACGCCCGACCCCGCCGACCTAAAGCTCTACGAGGGCAGGACCTTCACTCGGCCCGCGAACTACGGCGTCGAAAACGGCAGGCATCTTTCGCCCCAGGTGCACACCAGCCGCGCGGCCACGGGTTATCGCGAATGGATCAATGACTACGACAACACCGTTGCCCGATACTATGCCCTCATCACCGGCGTGGACGTTGCGCTCGGCATGATCCGCGCGGGGCTTGAGCGCGAGGGCTTCGCCGGCAACACGGTCATCATCTTCACGTCCGACAACGGCTACAACAGCGGCTCGCACGGCTTTGGCGACAAAGTCATTCCTTACGAAGAAGGCTCCAAGTCGCCGCTGGTGATCTACGACCCCCGTTTGCCGAAGCAGCGCGCCGGCGGCGTGTGCGATGCCGTCACCGGCAACGTGGACATGGCCGCCACCATCTTCGCGCTCGCCGGCGTTCCGGCTCCGGCGGACATCGACGGCAAGAGCCTGCTGCCGCTGGTGGCCGATCCCGCCGGCCGCGTCCGCGAGTTTCTGCCGCTGTTCAACTTTTGGGGGATCGAATCGGCCCAGTCGATGGCCGTGGTCACGCCCGAGTGGAAATACATCTATTGGTATTACGCCGGAGACGGGATGGCGCCCACTGAGGAACTCTTCCACCTCGCGGAGGACCGCATCGAGATGCACAACCTCGCTGACGACGCGAAGCATGCCGGGCAACTCAACACGATGCGGCGGTTCTACGACGAGCAGCTCGACCACCTCGCCAACAACGTCATCCAAGGCCACGGCCACGAGACGTATCCCACGCTCTTCAGCCGCACGATTCCCTGGGAAGAGAAGGCTCCGCTGCTGGGAACCGGCAAGGCAAAGAGCAAGGCGGCCGGAAAAGACGCTCAGAAAAAGCAGAGAAAGAAGGCTCCCGCTGCCGGCTCTCGTGGCCCCGCCGCCGCCGAACCCGCCGAGGTCGGAGGCAACAAGTGAGATTCGCCGCCACCATCGCGTCGCTCGCCGCTGCTGCTGCCTTGGTGCGGGCCACGGATTGGAAGCCCCGGGCCTTCGAACACGCAGTACTTGCCGCGCCGGTCGGAGAGCAGGTCGGAGAGCAGGCGGCAAGGAGCCTTCCTCAGCCCGCACCCGCCGAAGCCGCGACCGTGCCTGCCGCTTCGCAATCGGCGAAAGCCGACGCCTCGCTGCTCTCGCTCGACCGCATTTTCGCTTCCGACGAGTTCCATGAGGAGAAGCGCGGTCCGTTTCGCTGGAGTGAGCGTGCGCGGGGCTACTTCACGCTCGAGCCGGCGGAAGGCGGCGGCCCGGGACGTGATCTGCTGCGGACTGATCCGGCCGGCGGCACGACGCAGACCGTCGTCCCGGCTCAAGCGTTCATTCCCCCGGGAGAGACGCAACCGCTTGCGGTGGACGGCTTCGAGTTCTCGCAAGATGAATCGAAGCTGCTGCTCTTTACCAATAGCAAGCGCGTGTGGCGGCGGAACACGCGCGGCGACTATTGGGTGCTGGACGTGGCGACGCGCGGGCTGAAGAAGCTGGGGGCCGACGCCGCGCCTTCCACGCTGATGTTTGCGAAGTTCTCGCCCGACGGTTCGCGCGTGGCCTACGTCCGCGAAAACAATCTCTACGTCCAGGACTTGCGCGACATGCGGATCAGTCCGTTGACGACGGATGGATCGGCCGAACGGATCAACGGCACGTCCGATTGGGTCAACGAGGAAGAGCTCGGCATTCGCGACGGCTACCGCTGGAGCCCCGACGGCGAATCG
>Ga0180438_10008205_pt1 | contig 13343 bp, 5 predicted proteins | sample SS_ome_12_FD_132455 | JGI IMG/M metagenome (GOLD analysis project Ga0180438, IMG submission 132455) | Hypersaline lake sediment archaeal communities from the Salton Sea, California, USA - SS_3_D_2 metaG | ecosystem: Environmental > Aquatic > Non-marine Saline and Alkaline > Hypersaline >... | reverse complement strand
CCCGTACGCCATCCAAGTCCTGGCGCCCGAGGAACTCGATCCCGAACTCGCGGGCGACCTGAAACTCTTGGACTGCGAGACGGATACGTTCTGCGAAATATCCGTCAGCCGCGCGTTGCTCAAGCGGTACGAGCAGAACCGGGACGGGTTCTTTGACGCCATTCGCCGATACTGTGTGGCGCGGGGCATCGGCCATTTCGTCGTATCGAGCGCGGCCCCCATCGAGCAACTCACGCTCGATGTCCTCCGAAAGGGAGCTATGCTGAAATGAACTTCCTGAGCGCGATAACGGGTTTCTTCTCGGGGACGTTTCTTACGCCGTTGTTCTTTTGGTTTCTGTGGTTGATCCCGGTGGTGATTCTGCTTTATCTGCTCAAACTGCGGCGAACCGAGGTCGTGATCTCGAGCACGATGCTCTGGCGGAAAAGCCTCCAGGACCTCACGGCCAACGCGCCCTTTCAGCGGCTGCGGAAGAATCTGCTTCTGTTTCTGCAAATCCTTATCCTGCTTGCGCTTGTGGCGGCGCTTGCCCGGCCGTTCATGCGCGCGGAAGGGGCTGCAGGCGCGAACATCTGCCTGCTCGTGGACTGCTCGGCCAGCATGCAAACCCTCGAGGGCGAGACGACCCGGCTCGACTTGGCCAAGGAGAAAGCGCTCGCGCTCGTCAATGAGATGAAACGGGGCGACAAGGCCATGGTGGTCACCTTTGGCCACGGCGCGACGGTCGCGTGCGAACTGTCGGACGACCGGGTCAGGCTGCGCCGGGCCATTCGAGCCATCGAGGCCGGCGACACGCGCACGTCGATTCGGGACGCCCTGCTTGTGGCCCACTCGCTAAAGCTCCAGAACGCCGACCTAAGGCTTGTGATCCTCTCGGACGGCAATATCGCCGACATCAAGGAACTCGGAACGCGGGTGCCCGACGCCACGTTTGTGAGTTTCAGCCAAGTCGGCGAGAGCACAAACAACGCCGGGATCGTCGGATTCAGCCTGCGCAAACCGCAGGAGGGACAGGGCGAGCAACAGACCTTCGCCCTGGTCCACAACGCCCACACGGAGCCGCTCGAGACCACGCTCTCGCTCTATTTAAACGAGGCGCTCCTCACCGTCGAGGAGATCGTCGTCGAGCCGGGCGAAGACCAGGAGGTCTTGTTCACGCACGGCGACCTCGGAACAGGCATTCTGCGGGCCGCGCTGGACCACGAGGACGCCCTCGCCGTAGACAATACGGCCTGGCTCGCGCTCCGGCCCCCGTCCGCGGTCCGGGTGTTGCTCGTCGCCGATGCCGACGGCGTAAGCGCCTATTTCCTCAAACGGGTTTTGGCCCTCGACCCGCGGGTCGAGCTGGGCATGATCGCGCCCGAAGACTATGCGCCGACGGACGACTACGATCTCACCATCTTCGACGGCGCCGCGCCGGAAGCCCTCCCGGCGGGCGCGACGCTGTTTTTCAATGCGCTGCCGGCCATCGAAGGATTGGCCGCAGCGGGGGAAATCGCGAATCCCCCCGTGTTGGCCGTCGATTCCGAACACCCGGCCATGCGGTTTCTTAACCCTGGCAACGTCGGCATCGCCAAGGCGCTCAAAGTCCGCCTACCGGAGGGCAGTCGAACCCTCATATCCACCACCGGCGGGCCGTTGGTGGCCGACGTGTCTCGGGGGGGCCGGCAAATACTCCTGGTCACGTTCGATCTCGCCGATTCCGATTGGCCGCTGAACCTTTCGTTCCCCTTGTTTATGCAGAACGTACTCGCCTGGACGCCTCGCGCCGCCATGGGCGGCGAACCCTCGATAACTACCGGCCGGCCCCTTGCCATCATGCCCCATGAAAGCGCCCTGGTTGCCGCTGTCACGGCCCCGGACGGCCACACCAAGGAAATCCCCCTCGACCCTACCCGGCCGGTGTTCTTCGCCGGCACGGAGAAAGCCGGCGTGTACGCGGTGACCCGCGCCGACGAAACCGAACAATACGCCGTAAACCTGGCCGACCGCGTTGAAAGCGCCATTGCCCCTGCCGAGGCCCTCCAACTCGGCCGCGTCGAGGTCGAGGCCGAACGGGGCCGCGTCAAGCAGAACCGCGAATTGTGGCGCTGGCTCGTGCTCGCCGGCATCCTCGTCCTCTGCTTCGAATGGTGGGTATATAGCCGCCGAGCCTGGATATAGCGAGACCACCGTTGCCTTTAAGGCATTGGCATCTTTCGTCTTGGCGTTCTTGGCGTCCTTGGCGGTTCAATTTGGTCAACCGCCAAGGACGCCAAGAACGCCAAGACGGCAAAACGCTTTGGGAGGAGTCTGGTGAGCGGGGTGCGTGACGCATTATTCGTCGGGTTGCTTTGCCTGGCAGCCTTCGCGGCAGCACAGGACGAGGAACGCGCCGAGCCCGTCTCGCTCGACGTGTCCGTCTTGTTCGGTTCGGCGTACCGTGTGGGGACATGGTCGCCCGTCGATGTCATTGTCAAGAACGATGGCCCGGATATTTCCGGGTGGATCGACGCCAAGTACGAGCAGAATTGGGGTAGATCCCCCATGTACCGCATTCCGTGCGACGTTGCCAAGGGTTCACGAAAACGGTTCCGTTACCTATATCCTTTCCCTCCTGGGCTGGCCACTCTCCAGGTTGGCATCGTTCAAGACGGATTGCCGGTGTGCCAAACGACGCTCCCAATGCCCACGCCGATCTATGAGGCCGACCTGCTGGGACTGGTTCTGGCAGACACGCCGAGCGACTTCGGTTTTCTGCACGCCGTTGCCGACCCGGACTATGGGATTGTGAGATTTCATCAAGTCAGTCTGCGCTCGGAAGAACTCGCCGCTCTGCCGGACTATGCCGAGGGATACGAGGCGTGCAACGCGGTCATTCTCGGCGACATCGATATTGACCGCATGGCCTCGTTGCAACGCGAGGCCTTGCGCGGCCATATCGAGAGCGGCGGCCTGCTTGTGGTGTGCCCGGGGCTTAATCTTCAGCAATACAAGCGCTCTTGGGTGGCCGACATGCTCGGCATCGAGTTTGGGACGCTCCGCGCGACGGATATGGCCGAACTGGCGCGGGCCGCGTTTCCCGGAGAAGCGCTTACAGACCTTGACAAACCCGGAAAGTGTTCGTTGCTCGAATTGATCCCGAAGTCACCCGCGGTCAAACAGCGCGGCGCTAACGTCGCGTTGGCCACACTCAATCCCGTAGGCGGCGGGTACGTCGCGACGGTTGCCGTAGGTTCTTCTCCGGGAAGTCTCAAGGACTATGCAGGCTATATTCAGCTTTGGCGGGAACTATGCGCGTGGCCGTGTCGGGAGAACGGCCTCGATTTCGACCAAGCGTTCCGGAATTTCGCCAACAGCCGGACCCGGTCCGGCCGTTCCAGTGTGTTCAGCCGAGGTCCTTTCGCCGTGTACTTGCTCCTCTATTTTGCCTTTGCCATAGCCGTCAACTGGTTTGCTTGTCGCGCGGCGCGACGCCCAGGCTTGGTGTGGCTGAATCTTACTGTGATTGCCGTAGCTTTCACTTTGTTTGCGGCCCGGGCGGGTCTACCCGGCACGCAGAAGGTGACCAATTTCGACCAGATGGACATCGTCTGCTTGCCGGAACGCGGAACGCGAGCGGAGGTCCACACGTTCGTCGAGGTCGCCTCGGTGGACACGCCGCAATACTCGATCCTGGCAGACCCGCACCTTGCCCTCGTTGAGAAGGTCGAGACGCCCCGTGAGAGACAAGCGGACACGTTCGGCGGCCACGTTCTATTGACGGAGTGCCCGCAAGTGTTCTCGGGCAGCTTGCGACGCCATGCCCTACTGCGCGCTCATCTGAGGGGCCTCGTAGATGGTTTCTCCCCAATCGAAGGCAACGTGACGCTCGATGGCGAGCGCTTCGAGGGTCTCGTGAGATGCCGTCTGCCCCTGCCACTCGATAGCGCTTTTGCGCTCCTTCGCAACCGGTACATCCCGCTCCGTCGGACCCAAGATGGGTGGCAACTCTCCGTGTCGGCACGGGAAATGGCCGCCGAGCTCGACCGCCGAACGCCTCGCGACAAGGCTTTTCTCGGACTAATTCACCTGCCCTACGAGGAGCGGCGCTTTCAGCGGGCTTGGTTCATCGGGTATGCCGACACGGTCTATATGGACGGGGTAGGATTGGACGTTCCAGTGAACAAGACGTCAAGTGGGACACTTGTGGTTGCGTTCCTCAGGCTGTGGCCCGAGACGGCATTCGCACCGCCCCCGAGCGTGACGAGGGACCTCGACTCTCTCCTAGCAGCGCTTCCGGGCGCGCAGCCCGATCATCCGGAACGCCGCATCGGAGCCTGGCTCGATGATTATTGGGCTGCGTGGCATCCGATGACAGTACAAGTGCCAGATTCTCAGTGACCCTCAACAACAAAGGAAAAGTCCGTGCGAATACTGATGCCGTTCAGGGCACTCGTGCGACGCGAGTTGGTGACGAATATGCGGCGTCCGTGGCTCTTTCCGTGTATAGGGGGCGTTACGCTGCTATGTATACTGATAGCGATACTCCTTCTGCCGATGATGAACATCTACGAGACCGTTCTCGAGGGGCGGTTAAACTTACAGGTGCAACGACTCCTCGCTCGGTTCCTTATCGTCGTGTTCGTCGGGTCGGCCCTTCTGATCCCGGGCATGGCGGCCGTTTCGATTGCCGGTGAACGCGAGCGTGAAACGTTGGGCATGCTGTATGCCACGTGCGCTGGTCCGCTGAGTATCGTCACCGCAAAGCTGGTCAACTCGATAGGCGTATTCGTACTCGTCCTTATTGCCACGATGCCCATATTCCATGCTGTTTTGATTATGGGAGGCGGCACGCAGGTCGTCCAGGCGCTTGGGCTTATTGTGCTCATGATGGCGACCCTTGGTGCCATCGGCTTGTTCTGCGGCGCTGCTTTCCGATCCACGGCAGCGGCCTTAGCGGCAAGCTATGCCGTCGCTGCGGCAATTCTTGGCGGGCCGTTGTTTCTCAACACTGTCGTGACCCCATCGCTGATGACAAGACGTCGGCCCAGCTTTGGCCGTCTCTCGGAACTCGTGTCCGTTCCAACTCTATCTCCATCTGTGGCCGAGAAAGCACTTGCCAGCGTCTGTCCCTTCAGCGTACTGAAGGCCGTCGCCGTCGGCGAGGTGCAAACGGGGCGCCTATTCTATGCACTCGGGTACCAGCTTGTGTTCGGGGTCTTGGCCTTCGCGTGCGCTTGGTGGCTGCTGCGGCGTCATCCCGGAGCCCGTGTTGTTCGACAGAAACCCGTGATCGACGATGCCGCAGTGCTTGAAGCGCGAAGAAAGAAGTTCCCTTACTATCTCATCGACCCTATGAAACGGAAAGAACCGGCGCCAGACGGTGGGAATCCTTTGCTCTTCAAGGAGTTGCACGGCGGCTTCCCGATGCGTGCGCCGGTTCTGGTACGCCTGTTCTGCCTCGTCTTTGCTTGTGGTTTTACGCTGGCGTTCATCATCTTTTATCTTCCCGCCCGGACCGTCATTATTACGTCCGAATCTGGGATGTTCGGGGACACCGCGTGTCCCTTGGTCTATTGGCTCTTGCTTATGCAGATTCTCACGCTCTTGGTAAGCCCGGCGTTGATGGTGAACGCTTTCACGAGGGAGTACGAACTCGAGAGCATGGATATGCTCCGCATGACCCTGTTGACGCCATGGGCGATAGTCTCGGGAAAGCTGTTTGCCGCGGCCATCATGGTTTCGCCGGTGCTGCTCGGGGCACTGTTCTGCGCAGTGCCCGTGCTGATATACCATGAGGCCGCCCTCGAGCAGTGGGATCTGCTCGTGACAGGATACGTCACCCTGTCTGTCTCCGTGTTCGTCGTGTTCGCCGTCACGCTCGTGACGGCGCTCATCACGAGACGCACCACCAAGGCGCTCATCATGAGCTATCTGTTCAACGGACTTGTGTTTATTGCGCCGCTTCTAACCATACCCATGGCGGCGGCTATCCCCGGTGTTCAAAACCCATCCCGGGCGAGCCTTTTCTTCTCCCCCATCGCCGCGTTCATGGAAAGAGCCCGTTTACGGATGTCGTCGTCCGCGCTCGTCGGCTTCCCACATTGGTTCGCCAGTACGTCGCTGTTCGTCTTCTTCGGCATTGCACTCATCTTTTTTGCCCTATTCTGGTTCCGGCGGTTCGGCATGCAAGACCGATAGGCTCGGGCCGAAGGAGCGGCTGAGTTCGGGTATAATCAAGGCAACCGAGAGCCGATTTGCCGCGGGCACAAGGAGCCAGAGCGCCGGTGTACAAGCTAGGCTGTCCTTGTCTTCCGCGACGGATTGTGTGCAACAGCAGGTTGCTCCTGGCGTTCTTGGCGTCCTTGGCGGTTCAATTTGGTCAACCGCCAAGAACCCCAAGCCGGGAAGACCATTTGGGAGGGATACCGTGAAGGCGGCGCGTGACGCATTATTCGTCGGGTTGCTTTGCCTGGCAGCCTTCGCGGCAGCACAGGACGAGGAACGCGCCGAGCCCGTCTCGCTCGATGTGTCCATGCTGTTTGGTTCGGCGTACCGCGAGGGGTATTGGACGCCGGTTGACGTCGTTGTGACGAATGACGGCCCGGACTTTACTGGGGAACTCGAGATCGAATCGCCATGTGCTAGAGGATTGCTTGAACAAGAGCCAACGCGGCGTATTGTTGTGGATTGTCCCAAGGGTTCTCGGAAACGATATCGGGTGTACTGTGGGGAGACCTCCTACTGCCGAGGTCCGTTTAAGGTGCGACTCCGCCGGAGCGGACCGCGGACCCGCGACATCAACGCGTCCGTAGCTGTGAGCCCTATTGGCGGGAACGATCTCCTGGCGTTGGTCTTGGCGGAAACCCCGTCGGATTTCAGCTTCTTGTTCCGTGTTGGGGACGTTTGCCGGACACCGGGCCGCTTCCATCAAATTGCCTTACGACCAGATGAGTTCGCCGCACTGCCGGATAGGTTCGAAGGCTATGAGGCGTGTGACGCGGTGATTCTCGGTGACATCGACCCGAACCGAATTGGCTTGGACCAACGCGAGGCATTGCTGGGTTACGTCGAGCGCGGGGGCGTACTCGTCGTCTGCCCCGGTACGATGGCGAGCATTTACAGTCGGTCGTGGCTGGCCGATTGCCTCGGCGTTGAGATGGGTTCCGCAACTACAATGACCGCGCAGAGACTCGTTGAGGCGGCATTTCTTGAGGGCGAAAGAGAAGGCGTCGTCGCGGACAAAGAATGTCTCCTGCTCGAAATGACGCCGCTCCCGCTCGATGCCGAACGGTCGCGACTCAGCCTATCGGCAGGTGCCGATCCGGACTTGCGCGTCAAGGTACGGGGAACAGAGGTCCCTATCGCCGCATTGAATCCCGTCGGCGACGGCTACGTCGCCACGCTTGCCGTCGAACCGTCGGCGCAATCGATCGAGCAGTGTGAAGGCTACCTGAATCTCTGGCACGAGCTGTGCGCGTGGCAACGAAGCCACCAGAAAAACACGTTTTTCTACGGTGCAACCGAGCTTCTGGCGTCAGAATTGCGCGGAACGTCCTTCGTTTCGCCTTTCAGCAGGATGACGTTGGCCGTGTACATTCTGGCGTATCTAGGGGCAGCTTTCCCTGGTAATTGGCTCCTGTGCAGAAGGTTCCGGCGACCCAATTGGGCTTGGCGGAACCTTGCGCTGCTGTCATTGGCCTTTACGGCTTACGCATTGTGGTTCAACCTCCCGGGACTCAAAGAAAGAGGGTCTGCGACCCAAACTAACGTTCTTCGCCTGCCGGAGCGTGGTCGCAACGCTTCCGTTACGACAGAACTTGCACTGTCCAGTACGGACGCCAAGAACCGGACAGTGTATCCGGCCGCGCAGCATCGTGGCACCAACGGTATCAACCGAGGAGCGGCAGGAATGGGCGGCCTGGAGATAGAAGATGCCGTTCACTGGGTTGGGGCACGAGGCGAGCCGATATCGGTCTCCCTGGAGGGCTTCCGGCGTTTTTCGGGTGTCACTGTTCGTCTTCTTGGAACCGTAGATGTCGCGGGTGGCGTGGAAGGGCAGATCGCGTTTGATGGGACAACATACGAGGGCTATCTTGAAAACCGTTCGGGGATTCCGCTCACAAGAGCGTTTGTCGGTTTTGGGGAATACAGGGTCCCGTTGCAGCGCACAGGAAGCGGCTGGCACTTCGCTATCGCACGCGAGAAGGTCGAAAGCGATATTGCGGCAAAGGGAATCCACGGGGGATTGCAACTACTGGGGCGCAGACCTCATTTTGTGGCAGTCGGAGAAGGGCTGCCCGTAGACGTAGTACGAATTGAACCTAGTGTGGAAAGATTGCGGTCGATAACGATGGTTACGGCGCCGCTTAGATTGGTGTACTCGAGTCCGCTGTGGCGAGACGCCAAAGCCATCGAAATAATACCCGAAGATCGCAGGTATACAGACGGTGAGGCAGCGAAGCTGGCTATCGCGCCGTCGGACGAAGGTCGGCCGGCCTGGCACAATCTGGCCACGCTTGGCTCGCCTTTCACCTTTCAAACCCAGGTGTGCGGCCTATTGGACGGTTGGCCGAAGCAGGCCGTCGTAGAACTCTATTGGATGGCGCCCCCCGGTTATGAACTGGTGTTCCGGCCGAGTTCTGCGCTCGAGACTTGGCCTGAAGAGCACGAGACGGCCCACCGCATCGCCACGATTGGCGATGGAGAGGCCCACGCCTCGATCTATCGCATCGAGTACATGGCTGACTATGACCCGTGGTGTGAAGGTTTCGAAGGCGTCGTGGCGCTTCGACATGCCTCGACCCCAGAGAGCGAGGCACTACAAGATGAGCTTGATGACGAAGCAATGCTTGCCGTTCTGAAGCAATGCAAATTTGCCTTTCGAATCCGGCTGTGTTACGAACCGCCGCCGCCTCCGCAGGAGCACTGGGCCAGATGGCGGTGACCAATACTGAAGAGAAACGTGCGAAATCCGGAGCGTCGGTGTCATGAGGCCGCCCATGCCATCGCTGGCCCTTGTAGAACGCGAACTGCTCGTGACCCTTCGCCGGCCACGAACCTTGGCGTGTGTCGGCGCTGTCGCTCTCGTATGTGGTGTCACAGCCATAGTAATGTGGCGCGACTGGCTCGTCTTGCCAGGCTGCCAAAGCGAATTTCTCTTTGTTCTCACGCTCATTGTGTCAACGGTATCGGTCGCAATAGTGCCAGGAATTGCGGCAACGGCGATCGCGACCGAGCGCGAGCGGCAAACATTAGACCTGCTGTATCTAGCTCCAATCCGTCCGGTGGGCATTCTGGCGGCGAAGGTGACCAACGCCATCGGGCTGCCCATCATCACGTTGATCGCCGTCATGCCGTTCCTGGCCCTCGGGTTTTCGCTCGGCGGCGGGGATAGCGACGTGTTTGTCGCCATGGGGCTGGCGGCCTTGCTCATTGTCATGTGCGGCTTTATCGGCGTATGTTGCTCCGCCTTCTTTCGGGACACGAACGCCGCCCTCGTATCAAGTTACGTCATCACGGTTTGTGCGCTCTTGTGCTCCGAGGCGTTCGCGGCGCCCTTCGGCTGGCGAGTTATTCAGGTGCCCCAGTTCCCCGGATTCCCCGGCTTTACACAAACGCAAGACGCCTTTGTGCCCGTGGGCCACGGCGTGGTGAGTGCCATAAGAACGCTCCTTACTCACGAGCACTATTCTCTCCAAGAGTTCATCTTGCCCGCGGTGTATATGTTGATAGTGTGCGTGATTTGCCTTGTCGTGGGGTGGTGGCGCCTCCAAGAGCCGCTCGGAACGCTCACGAGAAGACAACGGAAGGGGCGTGCCGAGCCGGCGCCGCCCGATGCGCGCTGGAAAAGGCCCACGGGGCATCTTTTCATGCCGCGTATAGGAAGCCGACCCATTCCCGACCGCCGGAACCCGGTACTCGCGATGGAATTGCGCCGAGGTCTCGCGGGGCGTTGGCCGATCCTCGTGGTGGCGTGCGGTCTCGCGCTGGTGGCGGTGTCCCTGCTTTCTGCGCACTCATTCTTCCTCGATTACTCGGATGATCACGTGTATTATTCGCTGCTTGGCCTGATCGTGCTTGGCATCGTGCTCAATCCAGGGTTGATGGCAAGCAGGTTCGTTACTGAGCACGATCAAGGCAATCTGGACATGTTGCAGATGACGCTGTTGCGGCCGCGCACCATCATACGGGGCAAGCTTGGCGCCGCACTCGCCCTGCCGGTGATATTCATTGCGACAATTCTCTACGGAATCGCGCCGATGGTCGTCTACGCCGCCACGAGAGCGATGTGGGGTCTGCTGTTGACGGGTTTCGCGACGCTGTTCGTGTGCTTGTTAGTGAGTTTTGCAGTAAGTCTTGCGGCGCCCCAGTTCACCAGACGCACGACCACAGTGCTTGTGGCAAGCTATGTCATTGACTCAATCGTTTTCGTCGGCCTTGCAACCGCGACACGACTCTTGTTAGCTCTCCATTACTGGAAGTCTCCGTGGGACTTCTACTGGAAACACTGGCGGGAAACGCGGCTGTGGGGGTCCTTCTTGTCGCCCATTCTGGCCTTTTCCGCCAATTACGAATGGCACAGAAACGATGGCGTAGATCTGATCAACCTATATTGGCTCGGGAACACGGCCCTCTTTGTTACCCTTGCGCTGTTCATCATCTACGTCTCCTTCCGCCGGTTCGAACGCCTGTATTCCCGCGCCGAGTGAGCCCGCCTGATTTGTCACTCTGACGGACTTCTGACAAGGTGATGGATATTCGCCTTTGACACTGGCCAATCCTGTCGGATCTTCAGCCCGCCTTTTTGTCCTAATTCCCTTTCAATAAAGACGTTACGCTCTCCGCATCCATCTTGGCCCGCCGGTTGCTTCATTGTCCCGCGACCGGGTGGGAAACCTCAGCAACGGTAACAGAAGGAGCGGGAACATGGACACGAAACGCAACACCATGATGAGTAAGCTTTTGAGCTTCGGCATTACGTTGTGTTTGATTATAACCGTTGGCGCACTGGGCGGGTGCCCGGGCGCCGACACCGAGACGAAGGCCAGACATATACGTCCGGCGCGCGCCACGGATAACATGGCGCCGACGGTTACTATGACTTCCGCAGTCAGCGACGTAACCGACCTATCGCCGATTCGCGTAACCGTAAAGTTCAGCGAGCTGGTGCGCGGGTTCCGCCAGTCGGACCTCGACGTCACGAACGCCGCCGTGACGGGTTTCACGGGTGACGGTGCCAACTACGGTTTCTATTTGGTGCCGGCGGCCGAAGGCGTCGTGACCGCTGACATTCCGGCTGCCGTCGCCAAGGACGGCGCCAACAATTGGAACGCGGCCGCCGAGCAGTTCCGTCGCACCTGTGACGCGAACGCCCCGTCGGCGATGATGAGCACTCCGACTGTCGACCCGACGAACGCGTCGCCCATCCCCGTTACCGTTACGTTTACGGAGCCGGTAACGGGCTTCGACGCGACCGACGTCGTCCCCGGCAACGCGACCGTGACGAATTTCGCGGGTTCGGGCGCGAACTACAGTTTCGACCTGATCCCTGCCGCGGACGGCCTTGTTGCAGTGGACGTTCCTGCGGGCGTTGCGCAGGACGTCGCCGCCAACGACAACAAAGCCGCGCAGCAGTTAACCCGCATGTACACCGGGACGGCCCCGGCGACGGCCCTCAGCTCGACGGTTGAGGACCCGACGGCTACGTCGCCCATCCCCGTAGTCGTAACGTTCTCGCGGCCCGTAGCGGGCTTCGATGCGGGCGATGTGGCCACCACGAACGCCACCGTAGCCGATTTTGCGGGTTTTGGCACGGACTACACTTTTGACCTCGTCCCTGTTGCGGACGGCCTCGTCATTGCCGAGGTGGCCGAGGGCGTTGCCCAGGACGCCGTCGGCAACGGCAACGCGGCCGCGCCGCAGTTCAGCCGTATGTATAACGCTGCCGCCCCGACGGTAGTCCTGAGCTCGACGGCGGCAAACCCGACAAGCACCTCCCCGATACCGGTAACGGTCGAGTTCAGTGAGCCGGTCACGGGGTTCGACGCTACCGATATCGTTGTGACGAACGGCACGGTAACGGGTCTCGCGGGTTCGGACGCGGCCTATACGTTTGACCTGACGCCTGCCGGCGAAGGGTTGGTCACCGCCGATATCGCCGCGGACGCCGCTCAGGGCGCCACCGGCACGGGCAACGCCGCTGCGACCCAGTTCGCGCGGAACTATGTGCTGGCTATTGACGTTCCGCTTGAAGCCGTTGTCGAAGTCAACGAAGCCCAGTGGATCGTTGACCGTCGCGCGGCCGGCCCCCTCTACGGCTACGGCGACGCCTATGTGACGCAGAACTATGCGCCGCTGCCGGTCTTCTTCGAGGGCTGGCAGTCCACCCCGCGTGCGGAGATCGTGGAATTCGAGTGGGATTTCGGCGATGGTACGGAGCCGTTCAACGGCTTCAACGCCGCGCACGTCTACGAAACGCCGGGCACGTACGTCGCAACGCTGACGGTCACAAACGTTTACGGCGCGACGGCCACCGACACGATTACGATCGAAGTGCTGGAACGCGACGGCATCACCTACTATGTCGACGCCGAGTTCGGCGACGATGCGAATGACGGTATGAGCCCGGGCGCAGGCGCGTGGCGCACGGCACAGCACGCTTTCAACGGGATTGGCGAAAAACGCTATGCTCCTGGCGATGAGGTGTTGTTTACGCGGGGCCAGGTATTCCCGATCGAGTCCAAAGCGGTTGCGTTTACGCACTGGCCCGGCTACGGGTTTGCGTTCGGCGCTTACGGCGACCCGGCAGACCCGAAACCGCTGATTCAACTCACCGGCATGGCGACGTCGGACAACCCGAGCGTCGAGCATCCAATGATTTTCGCCAATACGGCTGTTGGGCTGGCCCACGTTGCGTTCGTCGACCTGGCCTTCAACGCGACATCGGACATCGATGCCAACAACATGGCCACCATCTACTACAGTTCAGGTGCAACCCAGAACCTCTTGTTCTACCGGTGCGACTTCGAGGATTTCCTGAACGGATTCATGACACAGTCGCCCGATCCGGGCGTGGTGTTCGGGATTTTCATCATCGAGTGCACGTTCTATCGCTCCGCCACGACCCACTTGTTCGCCGAGGCGACCCACTACGCCGTAGTCGACACGAGCCTGGACCTGTCGGGCAATCACATTGCCTACTTGGGCGTTTTGGACACGGCCGTCATCACGGGCAACCATTTCAGCCGTCCCGCGTTCGGCCGCACGGCGATGCGCATGTGTTTTTTTTTTAACGATACCGCGCCCACCGAGAACATCGTTATAACCGACAATATCTTTGAGGGGTGGATTGACCCCGTCGTAAACGACTATGACGCCAT
>Ga0180438_10008204_pt1 | contig 13343 bp, 8 predicted proteins | sample SS_ome_12_FD_132455 | JGI IMG/M metagenome (GOLD analysis project Ga0180438, IMG submission 132455) | Hypersaline lake sediment archaeal communities from the Salton Sea, California, USA - SS_3_D_2 metaG | ecosystem: Environmental > Aquatic > Non-marine Saline and Alkaline > Hypersaline >... | reverse complement strand
TGCCCGTGCAAACACCGGGAAGACCATCGCTGCAAGGATGCCGATGATCGCGATGACCACCAACAGCTCGATCAGAGTGAATCCCTTCCGTCGTCTCATCATGGTAGGTGCTCTACCTCCTCAATGCGAATGCTCAACTTGAGTGCGAATCTTCTACTTGGCGCCAAGTACCTGGCCGCCAGGCGCAGTCTCCATCCACCTCCTTTCGGCCCCTGTTCTCTGCGCCATGTCGCCCGGGGCGAACCCACGCTCCCCGTCAGCACGGCGCCGAGGCGACCTCTGCGCTCTGAAGCAAGTATTCCCGCCTCCGCCGTACACTACACCCAAACAGCGGAAGCGTCTTGGCCTATATGTGGGCCTAAACAAAGGGCGCGCCCGCAGTAGATACGGGCCGCCCCTGAGAAGTCTCTGAAGGTCCGCCACACGCGCCGGATGGACTTAGGCGGGAGGCCAAAAGCAGCGGCCCGGAATAGGTCACGTCCCCGACCATTCTCGGGCCCATGGTGCGCCCCCGGCACCGCCAGGGGGCCAAATCCTCTACAGGAAAACTCAGCGCGAATCATAATGGATTGTCCCGCCATTTGTATGATAGCATCAGGTCGGGGTTCCGTCAAGGGTGTTTTCTCGGCGTGGAGAGGCTTCTCAATGGTTCCCGGAGCGAACCGAGAGATCGGGCGCTTGCCCGACAGAACCGGACCCGACCCTGAGGGCGCACGTTCCACAGCACGGTTGGTCGCCGCGCAGGCAACAGCGTGAAGGATGGGGCCGAGCAACCGGGGCGGCTTGGGCGCATACGACGCGCGTACAACACGCGTACGCGAGGAGAGGGTCGAGCCGCACTGCCGCGAGCGCGCGGCTACTGGTGGGGAGTGGTATCGAGCGCGACGATGCGGCGGGCGATCTCGGCGATCTTGACGTTCGACTGGCTGCTGGTACGCTTCAGCCAGCGATAGGCTTCTTGCTCGCCGACGCCCATGTCGCGCATCACGATTCCCTTGGCACGCTCGATGAGCTTGCGGGCCTCGAGTGACCGCTTCAGGTCGCCGACCTCGTCGCGGAGCAGCCGCAGGTCGGCAAAGCGGGCCTGCGCGGTGGAGATGGCGGCGGCCAGTCGCTCCCGCGTGATGGGCTTGACCAGGTAGCTGAAGGCGCCTATCTCGGCCGCCTCCTGCATGAGCTGCTTGTCCGTGTAGCCGGTGACGATCACCACGGGAACCGACTCGTGCTCGAGTATGGTCTTGGCGGCCTCCAGCCCGTTCATCCGCGGCATCCGAATGTCGAGCAGGATCAGGTCCGGGGAGGCGACTTCGGCCATTTCCACAGCTTCCTGACCGTCCGATGCCTGCGCGACGACTTGGTGGCCCAAGGACTCGGACATATGTACGAGGGCCTTGCGCACCGAGGACTCGTCTTCGGCCACCAGCAGTCGCAGCGCTTCCACTCTCCCCCTCCGAGGGACTCGTTTCCCGCCCTTTCCCGGCTGGATTATTCCATATAGTCGGACCAGTCTGTGAGGATATCGGCCCGGTGAGAGAGCCGGGGGTGGCGCGCGGGGACAGGGCGCGGAGCCGGAGAGAGGAGTGTGCTGCGCCTGCAGCGGTCTTCTTCAGGTGTGCCCTCACGGTTTCCAGTCAACTGTGGAATGATGATAGTGGCATGAATTAAGGCGCAGGGCGCCACGGCCGCGTCCCTGCGCAATCCCGCTGAGACCGGAGGTCCGCCCTTCCCACTGCCGCCCTAATCTCCGCCGCACGATGAGGCATTCGCACCATGAATCGAGACAGCAACCGAGGTACCGGGATGGGGTCGCCGAGCAGCCTTGACTCGCTGCGGAAGATCGAGCGGGCGGAGCAGAGATTGTGGCTGCTTGCGCTCGTGCTCTTTCTGCTTCTTGCCGTGAGCGTCCTGGCGCTCGACACCACAGCGGCGACAGTCGAGCGCGCCATCGTCGGCATGACCGACACGGTGAAGCACGTGCTCGCGAACTACGCGACCTCGGCGGCGCTGCTGTGCGTCGTGCTGCTGGCGTGCGCGTACTTCTACGAGAGCCTCGTGATCCTGCGAAGGCGCAACCGCGAGCTGGTGCGGGCGCTGGATTCGAGCGCACGGAGCCTCGCGCTGCGGAACCAGCAGCTCGAGTCCTGGAACCAGGTGAGCCACCGGTTAATAACCAACTTCAACCTACCTCGGCTCCTCGAGCTGATTGTGCGCACCGCGGCGGAGGTGACCGAGTCGGACTGCGCCCTCGTCATGTTGGCGGAGGGGGGCAGGGGACATCTCCGCCTTGCGGCCATCCACCGGCGGGGGCTGCAAACGGAGCTCGCACGGCGCGTTGCAGCCATGGTCATCGGGACCGGCGAACAGGTCCACCTGCAGCCGGAGTCCTTGCCAGAGGAGCTGGACCGGCCCGACCTTGCGTGGGAGGACCTCGTCTCTCTGGCGGCGGCGCCGCTGGTGGCCGCGAACGCCATTCGGGGCGCGCTGCTGGTGGGCCGAGTGCACCCCCAGGAGCCGTTCCCGGACCGCATCGTAGACTCCCTCGCCTCGTTCGCCAGTCAGGCGTCGATCGCGCTGGAAAAGGCGCACCTGTATGCACAGAGTCAGCGGCAGCTCGACCGGCTCGGGAAGCTGCTCGACGATCTGCGTTCCGCCGAGGCCCAGCTCCACCAGTATGACCAGTTCGCCGGGCTGGGTGCCCTCGAGAAGGGGGTGGCGCACGTCGTCGACAACTCGCTTCCCGCCATCGTGTCGCGCGCCCAGCGGCTGCTCGAACGGCGCACTTCGGACAACGCAGAGGAACGGGAGGACATGGCTGCGCTCCACGAGCAGACGACGCGGGTGGCGGATACGCTCAGGAACCTCCTCGACCTGTGTCGGCGCTCGGACAGCGGCGCCTGGCAGACTGTCGATGTCAACCGCGTCGTGCAGAAGGCGCTGGACCTCATGGGGCACGAGCTTCAGGTCTCGCATATCGAGGTTCTCCCGACCTACGGCGACGTGCCCGTGATCAGCGGGAGTGCACTGCAACTGGAGCAGGCCTTCGTGAACATCGTGCTCGGCGCGATCCAGCGGGTGACCGACGGCGGACGGCTTGCGGTCGAAACGCGCCCCGAGGATACTGAATGGGTGATGCTCACGGTGGAGACCGCACCTCCGGAGGACAGCCCGGCCGTGCAGGAAGAGGACGAGCCGTCGGCGGGCCCGGTGAGGTCGGCGGCGGCCGGCGAGACAGAGCTGGCGGCAGTGGAACGGATCGTGCGCACGCACGGCGGAGAGATCGTCGTCACCGGGGGCAGCGACCGATGGGTGCGGTTCGTCGTTCGTCTGCCGGCCGCGGCATCGCAGGCGCGCGACGAGCAGCTCTCCGGCGAGGCAGACGAAGAGAAGCTGGGCGACCAGCGAGTAGGACTCGCGCTGGAGGCGTGAACCACCGGCGGCCACGGCGGCCGCAAGTCGAGCGAAGTCAGGTCGTGACGCGCTGACGGCGGCGCGATCTGGAAGAAATGCCCATGGCGGGCCTTCCTTGTGGGAGGCTCGATTTCTTTTGGTCCGGTGGCAGGGCGCTCGCCGCCCTCACGAGTGCCCACCACCGGGCCTCCTCTCGCGCGCCGATCGAGCCACCGAAAGGAGCCCGCTCGCAGTTACCGGCCGGCGACGGTTTCCCGGAGGAACTCGCAGCTTCGCTTGAGCATCGCCGCGGGGTCGCCGTGTCCCTCCCGCTCGACGGAGTAGACGCCGGAGTAGCCGGCCCCGCGGAGTGTCCGCACGATGTCCCCCATCGGCAGGTGCCCCTCGCCGAGCGCGCAAGAGCCCGTGTCGTCGATGTCCTTCAGATGGGTGTGGATTGTGATCTCCTTCAGCGCCTCCACCGCCGCGAGCGGGTCCGTTCCATCGTTGTAGTAGATGCCGGTGTCGGGGCAGGCGCCGATGCGGCCGGGATACCGCTGTGCGAGTGCAAGGATGTCTTCGGGATCGGCGACCGTGTGCTGCCTGCCGTGGTTCTCGATGCCGTAGCTCATGTCGTACTTGTCGCCCGCCCGGGCGAGGCGCTCCGCAAGCGGCTCCGTCTCCTCATTCGTCAGATAGCCGGTGCACATGGGGGCGCCGAGCATGTGGGCGTAGCCGAAGAGGCCCTCGACGTCGCTCGCTGCGTCGATGCCGCCGACGCAGTAGCCGGCGAGCTGAAGCTCGTGGCCGTCGAGGCTGCGGCGGACCGCGGCGAGTTCCTCGCCGCTCCAGCTCTCGAAGCCCCCCGTGCCCCGCCACAGTTCCACGTGACCAAAGCCGAGGTCTTTGATGCGCCCGAGAAGCTCGTCGAGCTTCTCGGGAGTCCAGCTTTCCTCGAACCGGCCTTGTGCGACGTTCCATGGTGTGGACGCATCGTAGTCGCTCAATTCGTACACGTAGCACGCGGTAATCACACCGAGCTTCATGTGGGGCCTCCGTCCTCCAGCTTCGCTCAGTGGTGTTCGGCGGCGGCCTCCGTGGACCTTCCATCCAAAGGCCTCTCGGCAAGGGGAAAGAGAATGCGGATGCGCTCGACGTCTCCGAGCGCGGAGTCGGCCCACTGCGGAAGCGGGACGGCCGCGTTGGGCGAGAGTCGGAGGTCCGGCATCGGCCTCCAACCGGCGCCGGTGTCGATGTCGACGAGGAAGCGCGCGAGAAGGCCATCCACCCAGTCCGCGCGGTGCAGGTCGTCCGGCCGGTAGTCCGGGCGGAGGTGCTGATAGAACAATGGCATCAGACTGTCCCAGAGGGGGGAGTCGCCGCGCGCGGGTCCGACGATCATCCACTGGGTGAGCCGCCAGGCGATGCCCATCTCGGGGCTGAGGGCGTGGCCGACGGGGAGGATCTGGAAAGCCCCGAGGTGGGGCGGCGGCGAGGTCGAGATGTCGATGACACCGGCGTGGTTGGCGCGCAGGCGCCCGATGGCCGCGTAGCGCGAGCCGGCGAAACGGCCGATGCCGCGCACGGGCCGGATGACCCAACCCACGTGCTGCTCTGTGCCATCGGCATAGTGGATGGCGACGCTGCCGCCCTCGCGGTTCTCGAACACGACGGCGACGGGGTAACGCTCCGGCCGAGCAGGGATGATGACCAAGGTATCGCCGCGGTGAGGTACATAGCCGTCCCAGAGCGGGACGAGTTCGCCGCTTGAAAGCTCGAGGTACACGCCGCTGCCGACGAGGGGAGCGTAGCCACCGCCGAAGATGGTGTCTCCGGCGGAGAGGTCGGTGTAGATGGAGGAGTCGGGACTCAGGAACGAATCGTAATCGGTGGGTGGCGAGAGGAACTGTCGGGGGAGAATCGAGAAGACGATTCCGCGGTCGTCGTCGAGATTGTAGCCGGCATTGACGTGGATGGCGTTGACGGCGGTGGCGGCGACGCGGCCGGCGGGCACCCATTTGCTGGCCGTGTACCCCCGTCGGTTGACGCGTGTGGTATAGCGCACGACGCGCCCGAGCCTGCGCCGCGAGCGGCCCTGGTCGCGGCTCACCGATATGGGGCCGTCGCGGTCGTTGACGAGACGAATGCGGAACAGCTCGCGCATCGAGTGGGCGGAGGCGGCCGTCTCGGCCCGAGCGGGCCCACCGATGGGGAGCGCCAGCACCGCGAGCATCACCAGCGTCGTGCTCATTCCTCGCACAGGACCCTCTCTCCGCGGCGGGCCGCAGTTATTCCCCGCGCTCCCCAATTCGGCCGCCGGGCGAACGCGATTTTCCTTGCTTGGCGGCCTATCGGCTCGACAGTACGAGGAGCAAGCCCATCGCGGAATTTCGGAGTTCGTGGGTGAAATTGTCCGGGGACATTCTCCACTCCTGCAGGAGTGTGTCCGCGCATGTCCGGTTGTGCTGGGCGGCTCTGGTGGGCGTTCTCGACGTCCGAAATCGACAGCGGACACCTCCCTGACCGAATGTCCGGACATTTTGTGTCCGGACATGTCCGTTTGTCCGCCTCGAGCGTTTGGTTGCTGCTTGACAAGAGAAGCTATTGATTGGCCTCTCTCGAAACTCTGTCCAGGCATTCGCACGCGCCGCCCGGGTCCGTGATAGCATACACTCAGGGGACCTCGTTGGGCTGAGGGGGAGGATGATTCGAAAGGACGTGCGCAAAGCGGCCGTGCCGGCGCGCGGCCGGAGGGAGGGTTTGGGGGATGCGGGGAGCGGTTGCCGGAGGGTCCGGGGAGGGATGTAAATCCGGCCGACATGACCCCCTTGACAACGAGGTTGACGCGTCTTAGTGTCGAGTGAGAGCCGACCTGTGCGGCAAAAAGACCGAAGACTCGCGCGCTAGGATGCGGGCATACCGTGACGGGGTGCGGGCTTGCGGCGACAGGCGGCGGTGGCGGGGGGCGGTGTGCTTCAGAGATGTGGCGCGCGGAGGAGGGGAGGATGTCCTATTCCACGGCGCGGCGCGAAGCCATTCGACATGTAGCATCCCAAGCACTGCCATTGCTTCTCAATCAAGCACATGATAGCCGTCTCATCTTGCTGACGCACATTCTGGAGCGGATAGCGCGGAGCGCGCACCATAAGGCTCAGCTTCGATATCTGCGCGATCTCATCCAAGACGAGCACCCGGCCGTGGAGCTGGCTCGGCGGGTGCTCGGGCTCCATCCGAAGGCGAGGCGCGCAATCATCAACAACCTCGGCATCAACGCCACCTGGCTCGGCGACCAAGACCGGAAGGCCTTCGCGGCCGAGCACGGTGTGCACCCGCCCTTCCTGATAGTGATCAGCCCGACCATGCGGTGCAATCTAAGGTGCCTGGGCTGCTATGCGGGTGAGTACCCGCGGGAGCAGGACCCGCTGTCGTTCGACGTGCTGGACAGGATCGTGTCCGAGGGGAAGGAGATGGGGGTCTACTTCTGGACCATCTCGGGCGGAGAGCCGTTCCTGCGGCCGGATCTGCTGGATCTGTACGAGAAGCATCACGACTGCGTGTTCCTCATCTACACGAACGGCACGTGCATCGGGCAGGACACGGTCAAGCGGCTGCAGGCGTGCGGGAATACGGCGCCGGCGATCAGCATCGAGGGGTGGGAGGAGCAGACGGACTTCCGACGGGGGAAGGGCGTGTATCGGAAGGCCATGGATACCATGGACGCGCTCCGCGAGGCCGGGCTGTTCTTCGGGTTCTCGGCGACGGCGACGCGCCTGAACGCGGACGTATACCTCGACGAGTCGTTCTACGACCACATGGTGGAGAAGGGGTGTCTGTTCGGATGGTTCTTCATCTTCGTGCCGGTGGGGCAGAACAGCACGGCGGATCTGATGGTGACGCCGTCCCAGCGGGACCGACTCCGCCGGAAGGTCTCCGAGATACGGGGGAGGAAGCCGATCTTCGTGGCCGATTTCTGGAACGACGGCTGCCTCACCGGCGGGTGCATGTCGGGAGGCACGCTCTACCTCCACGTGAACTACCGGGGCGACCTGGAGCCGTGTGTGTTCATGCACTTCGCGGAGGAGAACATCCTGGAGATGTACCAGCGCGGCGGGCACCTGTGGGATGTGCTGAACACGCCGCTCTTCCGGAGGATTCGCGCGGTGAACCGAAGGGACCCGAATCCCCTGCGGCCGTGTCCCATCATCGACCACAACGAATGGCTGGAGGCAGCCCTGAAGGGTGCGAACGCGCGGCCGACTCATGAGGGTGCCGAAGACATCGTCGGCCGCCTGGCGCCGGAGGTGCGCGCGTGGGCGAGCGAGTACGCGAAGCTGGCGGATTACGCCTGGTACCACAGCGGAGAGTACGATTGGGCGCAGCGGCAGGGCGACCTGCTCTGGAACCACGAGCCGGCGGAGCAGGGGCGCGCAGAGGCCGGGTGAGGGGGCTTCGGGAGGTGGGAGTATGCGCGTTCTGCTGATATCGCCCGACCGCAAGGAGATCGTGGCGGCGCGCGCGCGGGGCGCGCGGCGGCTGAAGGCCCCCTTTCCCCCCCTGTCGCTGCTGCAGGTGGCGGCGCTGACGCCGCCGGATATCGAGGTCGCGTTGGTGGACGAGGCGGTGCAGGAGGTGGACGACGCGGCCCCCTGCGACCTGGTCGGGATCACGGCTTTCACGTCCTCGGCCCCGCGAGCGTACGATATCGCCGAGCGCTTCCGGGCGCGAGGCATACCGGTGGTGATCGGGGGGATGCATGCGTCGGCCTGCCCGGAGGAGGCTCTGAAGCACTGCGACGCGGTGGTGATCGGAGAGGCCGAGGGGAAGTGGCCGCGGGTGCTGGCGGACGCGCGGATGGAGTCTCTTCAGCGTGTGTACCGGAGCGAGAGGTACCCGGACATACGCGCGGCGCCGGTTCCACGGCGGGACTTGATGCAGAGAGAGAAGTACATGGTCCCGGACACGGTGCAGGCATCGCGCGGATGTCCGCACGAGTGCGCGTTCTGCTCGGTCAGCGTGTTCTTCGGCCGTCGGGTGAGGCGCCGGCCGGTGGAGGCGGTGGCCGAGGAAGTCGCCTCGCTGCCCGGACGATATGTGGTGTTCGTGGACGACAATATCATGACCGCGCCGGGTTACGCCCGAGACCTCTTCGAGCAGCTTCTCGGAGCGGGAAAGCGCTGGCTGGGCCAGGCATCGACCACCGTGCTGGAGAACGCGGAGCTGATGCGCCTCGCAGCCAGGAGCGGGTGCAGGGGGCTCTTCGTCGGTTTGGAGACGCTCTCGGACGCCGCGCTCGATCACATGAACAAGGGGTTCAATGTGGTGGGGAAGTTCAAGGAGATGGTGAAGCGGCTGCACGATGCGGGCATCGGGGTGATCGGATCCTTCATGTTCGGCTTCGATGGGGAGGAGGAGGGTGTGTTCGAGCGCACGGCCCGCTTCGCAGAGGAGGCGCGCATCGACGTTCCGCAGTACTCCATCCTGACGCCGCTGCCGGGCACGCCTCTCTACGCGCAGATCGAGGCCGAGGGGAGGATCATCGACCGGGACTGGTCGCATTACGACGGCGGGCACGTGGTGTTCGCTCCCCGCGGCACCAGCGCGGAGAAGCTGGCGGAGGGGCTCAAGGCCGCGCTTCGCCACAGCTACTCCCGCCTCGGGATCTTGCGGCGGCTGTTCGGCTCGCCGAGTCGGATCTCGGTCATGCTGCCGCTGAATCTGGCGTTCCGCAGGCGCGCGATCGCCTTCGCGACTGGCAGGTGGCGCTCGACGTAGCGGCGCGGAGCGCCCGGGCGGCGGCCCGGCGAGGGGGGTGCGGCCTTCCGGAGCTCGTCGACAGCTCGATGGGGCGCGTGGAAGGCGAGGCAGAGGGAGAGGAGTCCGAGGCGCGGCCGACAGGTCCAGTGACGGGGGTGCCCCGAAATCTTTGTTTTTTCCGCCCCTCTCCCTCGCTCGCCTTGAGGGCACATTCCACAGGGAATGAGCGACCTATTAGACGCGGGCGGGGGGCGAAGAGTTCTCGCTTGTTGGGCTTCTTCTCGGGAATTTTTCGGTGGAGCGCGCTGCGGGGCTCAGGAGCGCGCTCAGAGAAGGTGGCAGGCGAGATCGATGTTGCGGGCAGCCGCCGCGCGCAGCTCGGGAACGCGGGCGCGAAGCTGCTGGGAGACCTGCGTGCGAGCCTGCCAGGAGGTATGGATCGCCCGCGCCAGGGCCTCCGGCTCGAACTGCCGGACGGAGGTAGCGGCCTCGAGCCCGAGCCGGCCCATGAGAGCGTCCACCTTCGGATCGTAGGAGATGGCGGCCATTGGGACCGCGCCGATGGCGGCGAATGCGAGTGCGTGAAGGCGCATGGCAACCACCAGGCCGCAGCCGCATAGGAGGGCGAGCAGCTCCCGGGCGGAGAGAGCGGCGGAGACGAGCTGCGGCCGGGAGGGCATGGCGCCGGCGACGCTCTGCGCGAACTCCACATCGGCCGGCCTGTGCATCGGCACGAGCGCGGGCCGGTGCTCGATCCGGCGGCACGCTTCGTCGAGGGCCGCGCCGAGAGCGCGGGCGAGCTCGCTCCCCGGCCCCCCGCCGGGAGAAGCACGCAAGGCGATGGCGGCGATCGGCTCTGATGCCGGGCGCAGGCCGCACTTCCGGTGCGCCTGCGCGATCTCCTCGGGCGACGGCGTCGGCAACAGGAAGGCGAGATCGGCGGTGACCTCGATGGCGCGCGCGAGCCCGAGGTCTTTCAGCGCGTCGCGGGACGGCGCGTCGCGAACTGCAAGCACGTCGACCCGCGAGAGCACTCGGCGAACCGCGGCTCGCAGAAGCTTTCGCCGGAGAGGGCCGATCCCCTGGCCGATGCAGGCGACGGGCTTGCCGGCCCCGCGGGCGGCATTCATCACTCCCAGGTAGTAGAGCGGAGAGCGCCAGCTCGTGACGTCCTGGAGCAGCCCGCCCCCGCCGCTGACGAGGAGGTCGCACTGCCTGGCGTGTCTGTAGGCAGCGGCCGGGCCGCGGGGCACGGCGGCGACGCCGTGCTCGGCTTGCGTTGCGGAGGGGGAGCCCGACAGGACGACGATATCGAACTGCGGGGCCGTCTCGCGGAAGCCCGCGAGGAGGCCCGCCAGTATCGCTTCGTCGCCGGCGTTGCCGAGGCCGTAGTAGCCCGACACGAGGAGGCGCGGGGGTCCGCTCATGGTGCGGGGAGCCGCGGAGTGCGGTCGAACAGCAGTCGCCACACCAGGACGGCGATGAGCCCCAGGGCGGCGCCGATCCACAGGCCGTGGCCGGTGCGCAGCACGCTCACGTGGAGCGGGGTGTGGAAGTGGCAGAATGTGTTGACCAATGAGACTTGGCCGAGGCCGGCGGCGACGGCGAACAGAGGCAGCCACGTGCGCCTGCCCTTCAGCGCGAGAGCGATCGCGAGCATCAGTGCTGGGTGGCCGACGAGGAACTCCTTGGTGCGGGGTCTGATGACGAGCAGGGATTCGAGGAGGCTGCGGGCCTTCAGCTCCAGACCGGATGGAGAGAGCGGGGGTTGATTGCCGCTTCGCATCAGCGCGAATGCGAGCGCGGTGAGGGCTCCGAGTATGACGAGCGCCTGGAGGACGGTCACGCGCTGGGCGAGGAAGTCGCCCGCGCGGAGGCGCGACCGCTGCCACCAGCGCGCGAGGGGTTCGGCTCGCCCCGTGACCCCGGTCACCGCAGCCGCGGCAATCAGGATGAGCGGCAGCAGATAGGAGAGCTTGACGCCCGCGAACCCGCCCACTCCGGCGAGGTAGCCGACCCGGGAGTATAGCCCCAGTATCAGGACAGCTCCGATGGCCGAGATCGCGGAGGCAGCGACGAGGCCGGCCAGCGCAGAGCCAAGGAGCTGGGCGGCGCCGGCGGGATGGCGCTCGCCGAGCGCTGCCTGGAGCACCCAGGTGATGCCGAGCGCGGGGAGAAGGCACGCCGCCGCGAGCCCCCCGAGCGGGACGACTAGGCCGGGTCGGAGCAATGCCAGAGCGAGGCCGAAAGCTGTTGTGAGGAAGAATGCCGCCGATGACGACAGGGGCGACATGGGCAGGAACCGCCGCAGCAGAAGGACGAACGCGGCGGGCAGGCCGAGGGCCACGATTGCGCGCAGCCAGGTGGGGGGCCAGTCTTGCGGAGCAGTGAATGGGGTGGGAGGTCCGATGCGAAAGCCCTGGGCGGGGAGGGAGCCGGCCAGCGCGCCGACGTAGCGGACGCTGCCGCCCACGGGGTCTCGCTGAGCGCGCTTGGGCAGGCGGATGTAGCAGGCTCGGATGTTACGCTCGCGCACTGCGCGCAGGTAGCGCGGCACCGCGACCGCGGGGGTCATGGTCAGCATGTCGGACTCGCTGATGCTGTGGACGCGAATGAGTCGGGGGGCCAGACGGCGCGCGAGGCCGCCGTCGCCCAGCTGGCCCGCCATCTCGACGAAGCCGTAGAGAAGGTCGTGGCGGCGGAACGCGTCGGCGGTTTCATCGAGCAGCTCGTCGTACCCCAGCACCTCTTCCTTGTCGAAGACGACGAGCCGCGCGCCGACGGCGTTGGCCTCCGCCGCGGCGGCGTCTATGGCAGCAGGGGAGACGGTGGGGAAGTTGGTCAACCGGCCGACGGTGCGCATGCCGGCGGCGCGCGCGGCGCGCATGCTGTCCATGTCCAGGAGGACGGGGACGTCGGCGAGCTGGGCCATCTCGGTGTCGATGCTGAGGACCGGGGTCGGGCCGGCGACCTCGATGCCGGCGTGGGGCAAGCGCGCGGCCAGGGCCGGCGCCAGCACGCCGGCCAGCTCGGCGTCGGGGCTGACGAGGTTCGTGCGCCCAGGTGCGGACATGATCAGGAGGCGGCCGGACGCGGCAAGGTCTCCGACCGTCATCTCGCGGACGGCGAGCGCGCCGGCGCCGGCCTCGCGCAGTTCGACCAACAGGTCAACGAGGGAGACTCCGCCCGCGGTCGCCACGCGGCGCGCGTCTGCAGCATCGATGATGATCTCAACAGTGCGGTTGGAGTGCTCGATGCCGGCCCGTTCGGCTGCCAGGAAGAGGCCGGCGATGAGCGCGACGACGAGCACGAAGAGGAGAATCTTGTCGGATCGATCCACGGTCGGCCCCCTGGCCGAGATGAACGAAGCGGGCGCATTGTAGCATGAGCGCCGGATCGCGGCAAACCGCGCGGGCGAGGGAGCCGCGGGCGGCGCGGCGAAAGTGGCTGCGGGAGGGACCTCATGTCAGGATTCGTGCTGGGGGTGGACGGTGGGCAGACCTCGACCACGGCAGCGATTTGCAGTCTCGACGGCCGTCTCCGGGGGCTGGGCAGAGGAGGTCCGGCGAACCACGTGTGGGCCCCCGGGGGGATCGCGCGGGCGCGCCGCGCGGTGAAGATGAGCGTCGGGCGGGCGGTGCGGGCGGCAGGGATTGGGAGGGTCACCTTCGAGGGGGCGTTCGCGGGAATGCCCGGGCCGGAGGACGAGCGCAAGGCGCGGGCGGTGGAGGGGGCGGTCGCGGCAAAGCGCGTCCGCATGGAGCCGGACAAGGTGAACGCTCTCGCCTCGGTCACGGCCGGTAAGCCGGGGGTGGTCGTGGTTGCGGGCACGGGGACCATCACATACGGTGAGAACGCGCGCGGACAGCGGGGCGACGCGAGCGGATGGGGCTATCTCCTGGGGGACGAGGGAAGTGGGTTCTGGATTGCGCGGCAGGCGATCGCGGCGGCGGGCCGGCACTCGGACGGGCGGGGGAAGCCGACTGCGCTGACCGAGAAGCTGATGGGGGCGCTGAAGATCGCCGATCTGTGGGATCTCTACTTTCTCGCCTACTCGGAGAAGCTGTCGCGCCCGGAGTTCGCAAGCCTGGCGGCGGTGGTGCCGGCAGCGGCCGCGGAAGGAGATGGAGCGGCGCGAGCGATACTCCGCCGGGCGGGTCGCGAGCTGGGGCTGGGGGCGGGCGCGGTGGCGCGGCGGCTGG
>Ga0180438_10008203_pt1 | contig 13344 bp, 10 predicted proteins | sample SS_ome_12_FD_132455 | JGI IMG/M metagenome (GOLD analysis project Ga0180438, IMG submission 132455) | Hypersaline lake sediment archaeal communities from the Salton Sea, California, USA - SS_3_D_2 metaG | ecosystem: Environmental > Aquatic > Non-marine Saline and Alkaline > Hypersaline >... | reverse complement strand
TGAACAGGTGGACGTCGTCGCCCTCTTGCTCTTTCACGTCGACGTAGGTGACGAATTTGCGGTTGCCCTCCTTGTCGAGTGGCAGCGAACGCATGTAGACGTACTTGCCGTCGCTGGAGAGGACGTCGGGCAGGGCCACGGGCATGTTCAGCCCCTTGATCTGGACCTGCAAGTTGTCCTGGCTGGCCGGATCGCGGTCGTCGAAGATCGTTTCCGAGAGCTTGCGGCCGGTGGCCGGATCGAGCCGCACCAGCCGCAGGCCGCCATCGAGGAACATCGAGCGGCCGGCCACGCAATAGACGGCGCCGTCCTCGACGAGCACGCTGCCGCTGACCGGCCAGACCGACTCGATCTGGTCGAAAGCCCCCATCCGCCGCTCTTCCGGCGCGGCGCGGAAACGCCAGGCCAACTGGCCGTCGGAGGCGCGCAGGCAGTAGACGTAGCCGTCGGCCGAGCCGAACAGCACGCGGCCCTCGTGGACCGTCGGCGGCGAGTCGACCCGCCCGCCCGCCGTGAAGCTCCAGGTGGGCTTGCCGGTGTCGGCATCTAGCGCGCAAACGGCGTGCGAGTCGATCGAGGCCACGAAAAGCTGGCCGCCGGCAACGACGGGGCTGGTGAGCCTGCCGCCCAGACCGGTCTGCCACGATTGCTTCAGGCCGTCGGGCCGGACGGCGATCTTGGTGGCCCCGCTGCGGGCCGCGTCGTGGCGGTAGGTCGGCCAGTCGCCCTCACCCCCAGCCCCTCTCCCGCCAGCGGGAGAGGGGAGCGATGCGAACGCCGGGCCGCGCTGGAGCCGCTCTTCGTCCGGCACCTCGCGGCGGGGCTCAAGGTGCCGCGACGGCGGCGCCAGCGCCGAAAACCCGAACAGCTTCGCCTCGATGTAGCAGGCGCAAGGGTGCTGCGGGGCATAGATCAGCCCGTTGGCCGGCATGACGCCGTAGTGGCAGGCGCCGCGGACCCAGTGGTGGCAAATCCAGTGCTCCGTCGCGTAGTCGATGAACTCGATCCCGGTCCGCGAGAAGAGCAGGTACTTGTCGGTCGCCTTCGCCCGGTAGCAACGATGGTGGAACCAGTGGGTCTCGACGTCGGGCAGGAACTCGCTCTTCACCTCGCCGCTGCGCAAGTCGCGGCCGATCATCACGCCGGAATCGCTGCCCTGCGCCACGGCGCCCGACCAGACCAGCCCGCCGGCGACCAGCAAGTCGTCGGGCGTACCCATGTGGCCGCAGGGCGGGTGCTCCGCCTTCCAGAGCAGCGAGCCGTCGTCGGCGCTCAGAGCGAACATCGTCGTGGAACGCTCCCCGTACTTCTCCACGGCGATCATGCCGCTGTAGAGAACGACGTCGCCGTGAATGACTATTGTCACTCCGGAGGAGCTCCGCATGCCTTCGCGACGCGGCAGCGGCTCCGACTGCCAGAGGACGCGGCCGTCGTTGCGGTCGAGGCACTGGATCCGCTCGCCGTCGTGGAACAGCACGCGCTTCTGGTCGGCCGTAAGCGACATGGAGCAAACCGTCGACTCTTTCTTCCAGAGCAGCTTGCCCGACTCGGCGTCGACGGCCATCACCGTCCGCGGGGCGTCGGTCCAGAGCGGATCGGTGACCGCGGCCTTGATCTCGGCAAGATCGGCGAAGGCCCTTTTCGGGTCGCTGCGGAGCGGCTGCCCCCCGGCGGCCACGCTCAAGATGAGCACACCGTCGTCGCAGAGGATTTCTTCGGTCGCCTTGGTGTTCTCGAAGGTGCGGATGGTCCGGCCGGTCGCCGCATCAAGAACCGACAGCGGGGCGTCGACGCCGAGCGTGACGTAAACGCGATCGCCCACCGCGACCAGCCGCCGGGCCATCAACTGCGGCCCGCTCTTGAGCGGCCAGAGATGCTCGTGCCAGGGGCCGATCTCGCGGGTCCAGAGCAGCGCGCCGTTGAAGGCATCGCGGGCGATCAACCGCCACTTGGGCGGAGTGAGGATCGACGCCCGCGGCGCCTCGTCGAAGATGCAAAACACCCGGCCGGCCGAGGACACCACGGCGCTGACGCTCGACATGTGGTCGTGCTGGCGGCTGTAGCGCTCACCCGCAAGCCACTGGTAGCGGCCGACCGGCTCGATCAGGCTGTCGTGGGCGACGGCGTTGCCGCTGGGGTCGTGCAGGTAGTGCGTCCACTCGTCCATCTCCTGCGGCCGGGGCTTGACGACCTTGCTCCAGCCGCTGGCCAAGCGCGTGCAGGCCGTGCCGCCGGGCACCAGCACCCGCATGATCTCCTCCTGCGAGACGTCGGCCGGGTTTTCGGCCACGATGAGGTTGACGAAATTGTCGATATACGGCAGCCGACCACGGCTCTCACCGCGCTGGCCGCCGGACCAGGTGTCGACCGACACGGGCCCGTAGAGGCCGAGCGACTGGATGTGCTTTCGCGCGGCGGCCACGTTCTCGGGATCGACGTCCAGCCCGTGCACGAGATAACTCTCATTGGCGTGCAGGGCGGCGGTGAGCTCGCCGTCGCCGCAGCCGAGGTGGACGACCACGCCTCCCCGGACGCCGGTGGCGTCAAGGATTTCCTTCGCCGCTTGGTCCTCCGACGCGGACGCGCCGACGGCGAGAACTGCCAAGACCCAAGCGCAACCGATGGTACGCAACGTGGTGCAACGATTCATGGAATGGCCTCCTACGAGGTAACGTTTTCGCCAAAAACCTCGAGCATGCCGCGGCCGATGCTCGTCAACACGCAGCCCGGCAATCCCGAATATCCCGGCCGGAGCCGCCGCTGTCAATCGCCGCGGGCAGAAAGTGATCACACCCTTTTGCGGGGACTGACAGGTTTCTAATGCGGAAAGACGGTGCCATGCCCACGCTTGTCGTGGGCATGTTCGAAATCGTCCGGAAGTTGACTCCGGGTCTTCCAGCCCGGATACTGGCGTAAACTGTGCCACTGCTGGCTTGCCCAGCAGTGCGACCGTAGCTCTCCACCATGAACACTGCTGGACAAGCCGGCAGTGGCACTTGCTGTGTCCGATCTATGGGAGGTCGCCGCCATGAAGTACTTGCTCGCCAAGGCCAAAGAATCCCCCGCGTTCTTGCCAGCGTTGTTCGTGCGCGGGACCCTGCCGCTCATGCTGGCCGTCGCCGCGGGGCTCGTTTCGAGCGAATCACCGCGGCAGGCGAAGGGCGCGGAAAGGGATCGGCCGCCCAACATTGTCTACATCCTGGCCGACGACCTGGGCTGGTGCGAGTTGGGCTGCTACGGGCAGGAGAAGATGAAGACGCCGAACCTTGACCGGTTGGCCGCCGAGGGAATGCGGTTCACGCAGCACTACGCGGGCAACGCCGTCTGCGCCCCCTCACGCTGCGTCTTGATGACCGGCAAACACCCCGGCCACGCCTACACCCGTAACAACGGCAACCCGAAACTCTCCGAGGAGTTCATGGCCCGGTACGGCCTGGAGTGGGCGGGCCAGCACCCGATCCCCGACGCCGAGGTGACCATCGCCGAGATGCTCAAGCAGAAGGGCTACGCGACCGGGGCGATGGGCAAGTGGGGGCTGGGGCAGATCGGCACCACCGGCGACCCGAACCGCCAGGGCTTCGACCTCTTCTTCGGCTACAACTGCCAAGCGCACGCGCACAGTTTCTATCCCGGGCATCTCTGGCGAAACCACGAGAAGGTGCTTTTGCACAATAATCCCCCCGTACCCGGCCACGCCAAGCTGCCCGAGGGCGCCGACCCGCTCGACCCGGCCAGCTACGCCCCGTTCAAGGGCCAGGACTACTCGGCCGATCGCACGATCGACGAGGCCCTGGCGTTCATCCGCCAGAACAAGGACCGGCCGTTCTTCCTCTACTATCCCACGACGCTTGTCCACGTGGCGCTGCACATCCCCGATGAGGAGCTGAAGCCGTACCTCGGCAAGTGGGACGAGACGCCGTTCACCGGAGGCGGCTACACGCCGCACATGACGCCGCGGGCCGCCTACGCCGCCATGGTCAGCCGCTTGGACCGCGACGCCGGCCGCATCGTCGCGCTCGTGGACGAGCTGGGGCTGGGCGAGAACACGCTCGTGATGTTTTCCTCCGACAACGGCACGACGCATCTGGAGAAGGAGGTCGACTACGAATTCTTCGAGAGCGTCGGCCCGCTGCGAGGGCTGAAGGGAACGCTCTTCGAGGGCGGCATCCGCGTGCCCATGATCGCCCGCTGGACCGGCAAAGTACGGCCCGGCTCGGTCACGGATCACATCTCGATGTTCTCCGACGTGCTGCCGACGGTGGCCGAGGCCGCCGCCGTGGCGCCGCCGGAAGAGATCGACGGCGTCAGCTTCCTCCCCACGCTGCTCGGCCGACCCGACGAGCAACGGAAACCCGATTACCTCTACTGGGAATTCCCCGGCTACGGCGGGCAGCAGGCGGTGAGGATGGGCGACTGGAAAGCGATCCGGACCGACATGCTCCGCAAGAACAACCCCGACCCGCTGGCGGTCCAGCTCTACAACCTTTCCGAAGACGTCGGCGAAGCGAACGACGTGGCCGCCGCGCACCCGGAGCTGGTGGCGCGCTTCCGCAAGATCATGAAAGACGCCCGCACGCCCAGCGAGCTCTTCCCAATCCGCCCGTTGGACGAGCAGTAGCGGCGCGATGAACACAAACCCGAAGCGCAAGCGAGGCCAACTCGTCATGCGGCACTCGCTTGCGCTCTGAATGAGGTGCCGGGACATGGCTCGCTACGAATGTTCCGTCTGCGGATACACGTACGACGAGGCCGAGGAGGGCCGCGCGTGGGGCGATCTGCCGGCAAGCTGGACCTGTCCCCGCTGCGGCGCCGCCAAGGCCGCCTTCCGGCTTGCGGAGGCGGCCGAGGGCCCGGCGGCGGCGTTTCCCCCGGCCGTGCTCACGGCCCACCGCGTCTTCGGCTACGCCTTCCTGGCCCTCTATCTGTTCATGGTCTGGGAGATGGCGCCGCGGCTCTGGAGCTATCAGATCGAGTTCCCGGCGCGGACGGTGCTGCACCTGGCGCTGGGAATGGCAATCGGGCCGCTGTTGGTGCTGAAAATCCTCATCGTGCGATTCTTCCGGCGGCTGGACGCCGCGCTGGTGCCCGCGCTCGGCACGTCGCTCTTCGTCGGCACGGCCGTGCTGATCGGGATCTCGGCGCCGTTCGCCTTCCATGAGGCGGTCATCCGGCAAGCATCGGCGGCCGAGGGACTTTTCGCGCCCAACGGCCTCCAGCGCGTCCGCACGCTGCTGGTCGAGGCGGGCCTCGGCGAGGCGGAGGCCGCCGCGCTGGCCACGCCCGAGTCGCTCCAGGCAGGCCAACAAGTGCTCCGCGGCCGCTGCACCGAATGCCACGACCTCCGCACCGTGCTGGCCAGGCCGCGAACGCCCGAGAACTGGCTCCAGACGGTCAAGCGGATGGCCGACCGCACGACGGCGCTCGACGCGATCAACCAGCAGCAACAGCGGCAGGTGACCGCCTACCTGGTCGCCATCTCGCCCGACTTGCAGCGATCGGCACAGCAGATGCGAACTCAAAAGGAGCTGGGCGACCAGACCAGGCAGGCGATCGAGGCGGTGGCCGAGCAGCGACTCGCGCCAAGCGAGTTCGATCTCCAGCAGGCCAGGCTGCTCTTCGAGTCGACGTGCTCGAAGTGCCACAGCCCCTCGTTCGTCGAAGCCGCCCCGCCCGCCTCGGCCGACGAGGCCCGCCAACTGGTCGCCCGCATGGTCGAAGAGGGCCTCACGGCCGGCGAAGAGGAGTTGAGCCAGATCGTCCGGTACCTGACCGCGACGTACGCCGAGGGCGCAACAGAGGAGGCCGACCGATGAACCCCGTCTTCAGCGCCACCCTCGGCGTCGTCTTTTTCGGCCTGGCCGCCGTGGCGACCGTGCTGATGCTCTACCTGCGAGGCCGGCCGCCAAGGCCGTCGCCTCCAAGGCCCGGCCGGCCCGCTCCGGCTGCCCCCCCACAGCCGCGAAACACACCCGAGGAGCCGACCGTCGAGCTGATCCACGCCCTGGCACGCGACGGCCTGGCCCAGCTCGGGCACCACGGCGAAGTGAAGGCGATGGGCGTGCCGCGGCCGACGCTCCCCAAGTGGGACGACGTCCAGATCCTCACCGCCCAATTGGCCGCCAAGCCGCTCGCCGAGGACGTCGAGGTCGGCACCGAGCTGCTGGTCGGCCCCCGCGCCAAAAGGCCGCTGCGGCTGAAGATCCCCATCATCGTCTCCGACATGAGCTTCGGGGCACTTTCGCAGGAGGCCAAGGTCGCCCTGGCCAAGGGCGCCGAAGCGGCCGGCACCGGCATCTGCTCCGGCGAAGGCGGCATGCTGCCCGAAGAGCAGGCGGCCAACACCCGCTACTTCTACGAGCTGGCCTCCGCCAAGTTCGGCTACTCCGAAGAGCTGCTGGCCAAGGTCCAGGCGTTCCACTTCAAGGCGGGACAAGGGGCCAAGACGGGCACCGGCGGTCACCTGCCGGGCCACAAGGTGATCGGCAAGGTGGCCGAGGTCCGCAAGCTCCCCGAGGGTCGGCCGGCCGTCTCGCCGCCGGCCTTCCCCGACCTGAGCACGCCGGACGACTTCCGCCGCTTCGCCGAGAGGGTCCGCGAGCTCACGGGCGGGATCCCCGTCGGCATGAAGATGTCGGCGCAGCACGTCGAGCGGGACCTGCAGTTCGCGCTGGACTGCGGCGTCGACTACGTGATTCTCGACGGCCGCGGCGGCGGGACGGGCGCGGCGCCGCTGTTGTTCCGCGACAACATCTCCGTGCCCACCATCGCCGCCCTCGCCCGCGCCCGCCGCTTTCTCGACGAAAAAGGCCGGCCCGACGTGACGCTCTTCATTACGGGCGGGCTGCGGACGCCGGCGGACTTTATCAAGGCCCTCTGCCTCGGCGCCGACGGCGTGGCGATCGCCAACGCGGCGATCCAGGCGGTCGGCTGCGTGGCGGCGAGAATCTGCCACACCAACAACTGCCCCTCCGGCATTGCCACGCAGCAGGAGCACCTCAGGGCGAGGCTCGACGTGGAGCAATCGGCCGCCCGGCTGGCCCGCTTCCTGGCCGCCTCCGTGGAGTTGATGCAGGTCATGGCCCGCGCCTGCGGGCGCGCGCACCTGAACCAGTTCAACCAGCGCGACCTTGTCACCTGGAAGAAAGAGATCGCCGACCTGTCCGGCATCCAATACGCCGGCACGGCCAGCCCGCCGGCCGCCGTTGGCTGACGCTGCCGCGGTCGCATGCCGTCGCGCCGATGGTACCACGCGCCGGATGCTCACACCTCGCGCTCTGGCGATTCGATCAACTCACGCAGTCTGGCCCCGAGTTCTGGCGGAAACCGGTCGCACCATTGTTCGTCGATCAGGCCAACCTCCAACAGATCGAGCAGATGGACCTTGTCTTGAAGGCGAAACGATGTCAGTTTCATTCGCACCAAGGCATCCAGCGTCGGCACGGGAAACTCCGGGCCGACCTCTGACTCGGTCACGTCCGGCGCGGGAAGGAAGTAGTCAGCCTGCACCTTTTCGCCCGCAAATACCACGTGGATTGCCGACCTGACGGAGCCCTCCGGTCCGTCCAGAAAGAGTTCGACGCCCACGACCTTCTGATGCACGAAGCCGACCGATTCCAAAGCGCGGCGGGCGCGCTGGAAATCCCGCCGGCGCAACAAGAGGTCGACGTCCTTGGTATTCCGGACGGCTTCGACGTCGACGCGTGCCACCCACGCTGCGACGGCGTTGCCTCCGACGACGACGTGTCGGATTCCCGCCCGCTCCAAGGCGGCCGCTGCGCGGCACGCCCGCTCTCGCACGGCATCCACGGCGGCGATCATCCTTTCCCAGGAAAAATCTTTCAGCGGGACTGGGGTCATACTCGAAGCTTCAAAGTCGTGTCGCAGGGTGCGTGACCCTGGGCTGCGCTGTCTGACGCCTGCGGCGTGGTTCTCTGCAACGCCGCCGTCTATTCTACGGTGAATCAAGCCGGCAGACAATCACCGTCACTGCCGCTCGTTCACCCCGCCACGACCGACCGAGGACTGGCACAACCGCCGGAGTTCTTCGCCTTCATTCTTCGTCAGGCCAGTCCTAGATCCTGGACCCTGAACCCTCGTCACACCGCCGGCAGCTCGTAGCCTTTTCGCCGTGGAGGGTCCAGCAGCGCGGCGGCCTGGGCGTCGCCCGGGATGGTTTCCCTGGCTGCGTCCCAGCGGATCGTGCGGCCGACGCGGTAGGCGACGTTGGCCAGGTGGCAGCAGGCGGTGGCCTGGTGGCTTTGCTCCAGATCGACCGGCACGGCGGCCTTGCCCTCGACGCAGTCGAGGAACAGCCGCTGCCAGGGACTGTCAACCTCGTTGCCCGGCTTGCCGTCGCCGTAATGGCGAGGGTTGTCCAGTTTTTCCGGCGGCTCGTCCGTCTGGCGGCCTTCGTGAAGCTCGAAGCCGCTGCGGTCGAGGATCATCGTGCCCTCGGTGCCGTAAAAGGCGATGCCGTGGCTCAACTTGCGGTGCGGGAAGCGGCGGAAGGCATTGAAGCCGCGGTAGGCGTAGTGCATCACCAGGCCCGGGAAGCGCCAGGAGGCCTCGACGCAATCGGGCGTGTCGGCCATGTCGTCGACCACCAGCTTGCCGCCGGGGCAGGCGATCGACTCGGGCCAGCCCAAATCCAGCGCCCAGTAGATCGTGTCGATGTGATGCACGGCCCAGTTGGTGAGCATCCCGCCGCTGTAGTCGAACCACCACGTGTTCCTCAGCCTGGCCGGGTTGAAGGGCACGTAGGGCGCCGGGCCGAGCCAGCGGTCCCAGTGCAACCCCGGCGGCGGCTCGCCGTCGGGCAAACGGCCCACGCGGCGGCCCGTGGCGTCCGCGTTCCAGCACTCGACCAAGGCGATCGTGCCCAGCCGCCCGGAGCGAAGGATTTCGACGGCCTGGACGAAGTGCGGGTAGCCCCGCTGCTGCGTGCCCATCAGGGCGACCACGCCGGCCTTCTTGGCCGCGGCGACCATCGCCCGGCCCTCGGCCACGCTGTAAGAGAACGGCTTCTCGACGTAGACGTGCTTGCCGGCCTGGACCGCCTGGATGAACGGCAGCCCGTGCCAGTGCTGCGTGGTGGCCACCAGCACGGCGTCGACGTCGCCGCGGTCGAAGATCCGTTCGTGCTCGACGACATGGTCGGGCTTCATCGGGCGGGGGCGCTGGGCCAGCAGCCTGGCCGTCTCCGCCATCCGCGACTCGATGACGTCGGAGATCACCGTCACCTCGACGTCGGCAAACTGGCAAAAGACGTCCAACAGTTGCCGGCCGCGTCCGCCGCAGCCGACCAGTCCCAGCCGCACGCGCCCCGACGGCGGCGCCTGGCCCGACGCGCGGATCGCCGGCGCCAGGGCAATCGTCGTAGCAGCCGCGGTCTTGACAAAGCGGCGGCGGTTGAAGGCGGTCGACATGGGCTGCACCCTCCGCTTGCGAAAGACTCGATTGGACTCCCGCCAAGCAGCTTAGAGGACGGCCCGCCCGACGGCAACCCGCCCGAACGCGATCGATGCACTCGCCGCCTCCATCTCCCGCGGCTCACCGCTCGCCCCTATCTCAATACGCGTTGCGGTGCCGCAACCCGTAGATGAGCGTGAGCAGCAGGATTTTCAGGTCCAGCCCCAGCGACCAGTTGGCGATGTAGTAGAGGTCGCAGCGGACGCGGTGGCGGAGCGAGGTGTTGCCCCGCCAGCCGTTCACCTGGGCCCAGCCGGTGATGCCGGACTTGACCTGGTGCCGCTGGGCGTAGCCGGGGACGTGCTTCCGGAACTCGTCGGCGAAGACCCGCCGCTCGGGCCGCGGTCCGACGAGGCTCATGTCGCCGGCCAGGACGTTCAATAACTGCGGCAGCTCGTCGAGGCTCCAGCGCCGCATGAAGCGACCCAGCGGCGTCGAGCGGCGGTCGCCGCGGATGGCCCAGACGGGCCCACTCGTGGCCTCGGCGTCGACCGGCATGCTGCGGAACTTGAGCATCTGGAAGCTCCGCCCCCCCAGCCCGCATCGCGGCTGGCGGTAGAAGACCGGCCCGCGGCTGGTTAGCTTGACGGCCGCGGCCAGCGCGGCCAAAAGGGGTGAAAGCACCACCAGCGCGGCGCTTGCCACCGCCAGGTCCATCGCCCGTTTGGCCAACCGTGCCCAGCCGCGATGCGGATTCCTCCGCAGGCTGAGGAAGACCGCCTCGTCGATCTGGAGCATCTCCAGCCGCATGCCGGCCAGTTGCGGCACGTCGGGCACAAGCTGCACCTCGACCAGCACCTGGTCGAGGGCCTTGTAGACCTCGGGCAGCTCACCGTAACGGCCAAGCGGCAGGGCGATGAAAACGTGGTCGATCTGGTGCTCGGCCACGATCGCGGCGATCTTGTCGATTTCCCCCAGTCGCGGCGGGCCGGTCGGCTCAATTTTGCCGGGCCGATCGACGAAGCCGACGGCCTCCAGGCCGGTCCAGGCGTTTTGGGCGATGGCTCGGGCGACGAGCTGTCCGGTTCGTCCGGACCCGATGATCACCGCCCGCCCGTAGTTCAGCCCCCGGCCGCGGAGATACTTCAGCACCCGCCAAAGCACGCGGCGTCCGACGGTCAGAAACAGGGCGTTGAGCACGAGGAACACGCCCAATGCCAGCCGCGATTCGTAGAGGTCGCGGCGATAGAAGGCCGCCGTCACGGCCAATAGGAACATCAGCCCGCTGGAGCGGCAGACCACGCCAAACTCTCTCGGCAGCTCGCGCAGGCGGTGGACCTCGTACAGCCCGCAGAGCCGGTACGAGACGGCCGCCAAGACGAGCACCGGCGGCAGGGCGCGGAGCACCAGCGGGAAGTCGGGCACGCCTTCCGGCGCCGGCCACAGCCCGAACCGCAACAGGTAGGCCCCGATCCAGGCAGCGGAAGTGATTGCCAGGTCAAAGGTTGCGAAAACCAGGCCGAGCTTGTTGCCGTGCCGCCGATACATCGCCGTTCCTTGGCCGCCGCCGCGGGTACGCCAGATTCCTTCCAGAGCAGGGCCTTGTAGCAAAGGCGGAGCCAAGGGTCAATGGAAAGTGGACAACATGCGAGTTCTGGGTGGTCCGTCCAGCCTTTCACCCGACTGACCAACTCTGCTATCTTATCCAGCGATGAACCGCGACGAAGCCGACATGCCGATCGTCGCTGAAGCCGCCAGACCGCAGCCGCCCAAGGTGGGCGAGAGCCGCGGCGGCGTGCTGCTGCTGCTTTTCGTCGCCCTGGGGCCGTTGGCTCTCGGCGTGCTCTGGAAAAGCTCGCGCTTCAGCACTCCCTGGAAGGTGGTGCTCAGCGCGCTGACGCTCGGCCAGTTCGTGCTCGCCGTCTGGCTGCTCTGGTTCATAGCCCGCTGGATGCTTGCCGGCGGCGGGCCTCTTCTTTGAGCGTTCCGATCAAGAGGATCTCGGTCGGCGGCAGGACGTAGCGGTGGCCGGCCAGCCAGCGGAGCGCGCCGGCTTTGGCCGCCAATGCCAGGAGCTTGGCCACGGCGCCCCGCAGGTAGCGGCCCTGCTTGCGGTGCGGCGTGTAGCCGAACACGATCCGCCCCAGCTCCGTGTCCAAGGGCGCCAGGTGGCCGGGGATGCTCGTGGCCACGGCAGCCTCGTCGGGCGGGAAGTCGAGCCCGCCAAAAAGCGCCCGAATGCCCTCCGGCGTGAACCGCCAATAGTCGTTGGGATAGGCGTGGAACTTGAAGGCGAAGGGCGCGGCAACCACCAGCCTGCCTTGCGGCGCCAACAGCCGCGTGAGATTCTCGGCCATCTGAAACGGCCGGCGGCAGTGCTCCAGGACGCTCAGGCAGAAGATCGTGCCGAAGCGCTCCTCTGCAAGCGCGGCGTCGATCGGCTCAAACGGCCCGGCCATGTCGAGCGCGAGATCGACGCCCGGCCCCGGATCCATATCGACGCCCAGGTAGCGCCCCCTGGCGGCGAACAGCGGCCGCAGGTCCACGGTGCTGCCGTAGTCCCTGGCCCCGACCTCAAGATAGGGGCCCCCCAGCCGCTGGGCGTACCGTCGGATGAACAGGAGCTGGTTGGGGCTGCCCATAACGTCTACAACCGTGGCAGTAAGGGCCCGGAAAAAAATAAGTTGGGCAAATATGAAAAAGCAAGGAAGTACAGCGCCACGACGTTCTCCGCCGGCACGCCCGCCTGGATGTTGTGGATCCCCGTCTGGTTCCCGCCCAGGTCGATCGGCACGCGGTCCGGCCGGCGGTGGTCCAGCGCCGCCAGGAGCCGCTCGCGGGAGGTCATCGTCTTGCCGGCCAAGATCAGAACTCCAGCTCCATCAAGTCTTCTCCCAGCACCGTCTCAGGGAACACCGCCCGCGCGGTCTCGACGCCGATCGGGTCGCTATCGGTCGAGAGGGGATTGTGGTGGACCAGCACGAGGCGCTTGGCGGCGGCTGCGCGGGCGACCTGGGCGGTGGGCGTGACGCAGCTATGGCCGGTCGTCGCCGCCCAGTCGGCCTTGTCGTCGGGAAAGTAGCACTCGTGCACCAGCAGGTCGACGCCGCGGATGTGCGCCACGTAATCGGCCTCCGGGCGCGCCGTGGTGTCGGTCACGTAGGCCATCGAACGGCCCGGCCATTCGAGGCGGTATCCGATCGAGCCGCCGGGATGGTCCAAGTCGAAATGCACTACCCGGCCGCCCCCCGGCACCCGCACTTCCTCGGCCAGCGGCCGCAGCTCGATCGGCGGTTTCTTGGGAAAAAGGGCCTCAGAGAAGAGGTGCTCGTCGACGGCGGCGAGCTTGTCGGGGCGGGCGTGGACGACGATTTCCTCGAGCGGGTGCACGCGGATCACGTTGAACAGGTAGGTCAGCCCGACGACGTGGTCGAGATGCGCGTGGGTGAGGAAGACGTCCAGCCGCGGCCGCTCCAGGTACCCCCCGGCCCGGAACACGCCCGTCCCCGCGTCGAGCATCACGCCGCACTCCGGCAGCAATAGCGCCGGCGTGTGCCGCCGATCGTTGGGGTGATAACCGCCGGTGCCGAGCAGGATCAGTTTCATTGAGAGGGGCGAGGGACGAGGAGCTAGGGATCCGGATCGCTTGCAGGATCTACCTGTTTAGCCGCCGTCGGCACGACGGCGTTTCCCGCCGGCCCGATGCCGTATCTTATCTACTGCGGCGGCTTGAGCAACCGGTCGAGGCCGCGGAGCAGTTGGTCCTCGACCACGTTGGCGGCGGCCTTCTCCAAGAACTGCCGGCTCACCTGCCGCAGCGCCTGCTGATCAACCTTGGGACGCTCCAGCGTGCCGCCGATGGGCACCTGGATCGTCTGGTCTCGCAGGGCCGCGGCGACCGTGCGACTGGAGCCGATCCACTTGGGTGGGACGGGC
>Ga0180438_10008202_pt1 | contig 13348 bp, 12 predicted proteins | sample SS_ome_12_FD_132455 | JGI IMG/M metagenome (GOLD analysis project Ga0180438, IMG submission 132455) | Hypersaline lake sediment archaeal communities from the Salton Sea, California, USA - SS_3_D_2 metaG | ecosystem: Environmental > Aquatic > Non-marine Saline and Alkaline > Hypersaline >... | reverse complement strand
TAAGCACCTCGTCCTCCTGAGGAGTGGGCACGTCCTTCTCCTGGAGGCCTATCTTACGAGGGGCTACCCAAACCAGTGCCATCATTTTCCCGTTTGACATTGTTCGTGATCCTTTCCTTAGTAATCGATCCACTCCTCCATGTCCCCAATGTCGTAGTCCAAATGGTGGAGGCCCTCTCCTTTTTCCCTCAGCCACTCGCCGTAGATCATCTGGCTTCCCCTTCTCCGATTCCCGGCGGGACGGAGGCGTGTCATCGCGACCTATGAGGCAAGCCAGCCGCCATCAACAAATATGACCTGTCCGGTTATATAACGAGAGGCATCTGAAGCCAGAAACACAGCCACGTACCCCAAATCGTCTTCCGGTTCAAGCAGCCGTTTCATGGGAATACGCCCCATGACCCACTTGGTTCTTTCAGGGTCCTGAAACAGCTTCTCCGTCAATTGAGTCCGAGCAAAGCCCGGGCCGATGGCATTGGCGCGAATGTTGTACTGAGACCACTCAACCGCCATAGATCTGGTCAGGCCGGCAACACCGCTCTTTGCAGCCGTGTACGCAATGATATTGGGAACGGCCATAACGCAGTTGAGGGAGGAGATGTTGATGATCTTTCCACCACTCCGCTCAATCATTCCCGGGACAATCGCATGGGCCATGGCAAAGGATGCAGTGAGGTGGACGGTGAGCACCGTGTTCCACTCCTCGAGGGTAAACTCCAGGGCGGGCTTTCGGACCTGAACGCCGGCGTTGTTGACCAAAATGTCAATTTTCCCGCAATGGTGCAAAATCTCCTTGACGTATTTGGGGATCATATCGGTTTTGCTCAAATCGCCGACGTACGAATATGCTTTGATACCGGCGGTTGACTCCAGAAATTCCGCCGTCTCCCGGGCATTTTCCTCGATGATGTCGAGCACGACGATATCGGCCCCGGCTTTGGCAAGCGCCGTAGCCAGCCCTCTGCCGATTCCTCGGCCAGACCCGGTAACCAGGGCGGTCTGTCCCTCCAATGAGAATTTCTCCCTAAGAACCTCCATGCCCATTTTTCCCTCCAGATCAATCTTTATGGGTCGTCAACCTTAATGGTTCAAGAAGGTTGAATGCTTAACTCCGCTCTATTTGCCCGTTTCTCCTTCAAGGGTTTCGAACGCCAGCTTGGCTGCTCCTTGTAGAGTTGTCTCACCCAGTTGGACGAACTGAAAGTCCCTGAGGCATCTCTGCTTGTATTGGGTATACGCCTCGCTGGCTCCGCCGCCCACAATGTAAATCCGATTATCCAGAGGGACGTGTTTTCGCCACTCCCGAAGGCCTTCCGCCTGAAACGATACGATTCCATAAGCCAGGGCAAGAAGGCAGTCCTCCCTCGTCGTCCCGAGGGAAAGACGGGTGAAGGAGGCCGTTTTCTGCTGGATTCGATGGCGATCCCCGGAAAGATAGGGATGGAAGCGGGCCTCGGGTTGAGCGGATGTAGACAAGACCTTTGCCAGGTAATCATCGTAAAAGGCTTGCCTGGACATATCCTGACAGAAGGTCTTTCGAAACCACTCCACTGAGGCGCCACCCGCACCGACGATCCTCATGGCGAGCCAGCGGTTCGGATATGCATGGGTCCGCAGGAGATGGTCTTTGTCGGCTAACGGCCGGTCGAGGCACAGGACCATGTTATCGACGGTACCGGTGCTATTTATCAGTTTTCCGGGCTCCGTGACCCCGGCACCAACCGCGGCACAGGTCGTGTCGTTGGCCCCGATAACAACCGGGATTGCCGGGGGAAGGCCTGCCGAAGCGGCGACTTTTTCATCGAGCTCTCCGACAACGGTTTTGGACATAGCAACATTGGGAAGCTTCTCCCGGGCGATCTCCAGGTCTGCCAGGATCCCATCATCCCAGTCGCTATATGCCACTGTATTGTAGAGGCCGGTGAATGAGGCATTGGAAGGATCTATGAAATACCCTCCGGTCAGGCGCTTCATGAAAAAGGTCACTCCGTGTCCGAAGACCACATCCCTTCGATGGTAAATTGATGGCTCGTTCTCCTTGACCCAGAGGAGGCTCGTCAGGGAAATGCCGCCTGGGATGGGGAGATTGCCGGTAATTCGGAGGAATCTCTCCTCGCCAACGCGGTCCAACGCCCATAGGGCTTGCCGGTAGCTTCTCCGGTCCAGATGGAGAATCACTGGTCCGAGGGAGTTTCCATCGGCATCCATGGGTACAAGGGAAGGGCAGAGGGTGGAAAAGGAGATGGCTTCCACCTCCCTTGTCCCCTTCAATTGACCGCAGGCCTTGATAAAGGCATTCCACAGAAGCTCGGCGTCGATCTCAACCCAGGTCCTAAACTTAACCTGGGGAGTGTAGGATACTTGCCCTCTTTCCAGGTCGATTAGATTACGATCAAGGATACAAGCCCTGAGGGACTGCGTGCCCGCATCGATGGCCAATACCTTATCCACCATGTGCCTCTCGGTGGGATTTACCCCTTCAACGTGGCTAAGATGTTCCCCTTCGAGGGATTTTCTTGCGGGGTTGATGGATGGAAATCCTGCTCCAATCTAGTGCTGCCTCCGCAATGGTCTCGGAGAACGTGGGATGGGCCTTTACTACCTCGGCCAGGTCCTCGATGGCAGCCTCAAGGTTCATGGCCAGAACGCACTCCCCGATGAGATCAGTGGCATTCTCCCCGAGAATGTGGACTCCGAGTATCTCGCCCGACTCCGTACCCGCGATGACTTTGACGAAGCCCTCGGGTTCACCCATTGCTACGGCCTTGCCGCTCGCGCGATAGGGGAATCTCCCGACACGAAAATCAAGACGGTTCTCCCGGGCCTCCCTCTCCCTCATCCCCACCGAGGCTATTTCAGGAAGGGTGTAAGCACAGGTCGGGACTCTGCGGTAGTCTATGTCGCGCGATTTTCCCATGATGTTCTCCGCGGCAATAACCCCCTCTGCCGAAGCCGCGTGGGCAAACATCATCTTCCCGATTACGTCTCCAACGGCATACACCCCATCAACGTTGGTCTCCATTTTGGCGTTTACCCCGATGAAGGGTCCGTCCATCCCGCAGCCGATGATTTCGAGGTCAAGCCCTTCAGTGCAGGGCGTTCTCTCCGTGGCAATGAGGACCTTCTCCGCCCTGAGCTCACCTTTTTCCCCCGATTTCTCCTGAAACTCAATCTCAACCTTATTCCCTTTCGGCCGGCCCCCGAGTACTTCGGTGGCGGTCAGGATCGTTATGCCGTCTCCCTCGAGGACCCTTTGGAGCCTCCGGATGACCTCGTCATCCTCGGTAGCGAGGATGTGTGGAAGCATCTCCACTACGGTCACCTTAGTTCCCAGGGCTTTGAAGATGGTGGCAAACTGGATCCCGATCGCTCCCCCGCCAACGATCACCAAATCACGCGGTATTTTCGGGATATTGAGAATGTCGTTAGTGGAGAGAACCTTTTTCCCGTCAATGCTCAGGGGAGGGATCGTCCCCGCCGTGGATCCCGTTGCAATGATGATGCTGTTGGCCGCGTAGGTCTCTTGCTTTCCATCCTGGACAACCCCGATGGTTTTTGAACCGAGGAAGGATGCACCTCCCCGAACGCAGTGTATATGATTGCTCTTGAAGAGGGTGGCGATACCGTCGGCCATGGTACTCACCACCTCGTTCTTGCGGTTCACCATCTTTTTCAGGTTGAGGGAGAGGCCTTCTTTGCCTTCGTACACGGAGGAGATCTTTATCCTGCGGAGGGGCTTTACGTCCGATAAGAAAACCTTGGTCGGGATACATCCCCAATTGAGGCAGGTTCCCCCGAGCTCGTCCCTTTCGATGACGAGGACCCGGGCCCCCATCTGGGCCGCCCTGATGGCTGCAACGTATCCGCCGGGACCTGCCCCTATCACGGCTATATCATATGGGGATCCCGTTGAACCCGTTGACGTTTTGGGCGGGGAGATTGTCATGAACGCGCTCCAAGCATACGGGTAAGGGCACTAGAGTTGTAGGAATGCGTATGAGGGATTCTCCAATTTCACCTTGAGGCTCTGCAAGAAAGCCGCACCAACGGCGCCGTCGACGATCCTATGATCCACGGAAAGGCCACAGTTCGCCACTTTTCTCGTCTTGACTTGCCCGCCTTCCAGATACAGCTGGTCCTGCGTCTTTCCCACCGTCAAAATCCCGCTCTGCGGCGGATTCAAAATAGCAGTAAAAAACGTGATATCAAAATTGGCTAGGCTCGAAACGGTAAAAGTTCCCCTCTGAACCTCTTCTATTTTCAGTTTTTCCTTTTTTGCCCGATCCACCAGATCGACCCTCATTTGGGCGATTGTTCCCAAACCCAGCTCGTCCGCCCGGGGAATTGCGGGAACAATCAATCCATCGTCCAAAGCCACCGCAAGCCCCACGTTAATTTCGGGATGAACGTGAATCTCATCTCCCCTTACCGTGGCATTGAGCAACGGATATTCTCGAATAGCGAGTGCCACGGCCTTTATCAGGAAGTCGTTGACGGACGGGCGTACATTAAATTGCCGCTCAAAATCCTCCAGAATGATTCCCCGAACAATGAGCATCTTTTCCATGTTAAGATCGGTAAAGAGATAGATGTGGGGTGCTGTAAAGGCGCTCTCGGACATGCGCCGGGCAATCACCTGGCGCATTTTATCCATGGGAATGACTTTTCCAAAAAGGCCCTCTCTTTTGGAGATAACTTTTGCCTCCCCTGCAGCCTCGAGGATATCCGCCTTCATGACGCGGCCTCGGGTCCCAGTGCCCTGGATACCCTCCAGCGAAACCCCGAGCTTCTCCGCTTCTTTCCGTGCCAAGGTGGAGATTCTTTGAGGTCGTCTTCCCGAAACCGCTGAGGCCAGGTAAGCCTCCACGTCTTTCTTCATAATCGTTCCGTGGGGTCCCGTTGGCGTAACGAGCGAGAGATCCACTGCACTTTTTTCGGCCAACTTCCGAGCCGCGGGAACCGCCTTGACGGGCCCTGATGCTCTTTCTCCGAGGAGAACCGACGGCGCAGCTGTCGGCGTGCTGGGAGGTGGGGCTTCTTCTCCTTGCTGACGATAGGATTCTGGAACGACCTCTCCCTCGGTCACGATCACCGCGGCCACTTTCGTAACGGGCACTTCGGCCCCCTCGGGGTAGAGGATGCATCCCACAATCCCCGATGCCGGCGAGGTGATCTCGGTAGTGACCTTTTCGGACTCTATCTCCAACAAGGGTTCTCCTTCCTTTACCCGGTCCCCCTCTGATTTAAGCCATTTGAGGATCTTGACTGTCTCAACAACTACCCCGAGCGCCGGGATAATGACTTCTGTAGCCATTCCGCCTTCCTCCAACCACCATATTCCTTAAGGACTATTCCTCCACCATGGCCAACACTTCTTTCGTGATCTTCTCCTCGTTTGGTATAACGAAATCCTCCAGTATCGGGCTGAAAGGAACGGGGACGTCGTGCGACCCCAAGCGCCGTATGGGACTTACGAGGTAGTCGAAACCCTCCTCCGCTACCATGGCGGCTATCTCCCCACCAAACCCACCGGTCTTGCACGCCTGATGGACGATTAACAACCTTCCCGTTTTTTCGACCGAGGTTAAAATCGTGTCTTTATCGAGGGGACTCAGGGTCCGAGGATCGATGACCTCGATCTGGATACCCTGCTTTTCCAACTCCTGGGCCGCGTTCAGTGCCCTGCTGACCATCAACGAGGTAGCTACCACCGTCACGTCCTTGCCCTCCCTCATGACCTCAGCCTGGCCAAAGGGAAGGAGGTACTCCTCCTCGGGGACGGGCCCCTTAGCTCCCAGCCGAAGAAGCATTTGGTGGTCCAATATGAGTACGGGATTGTCATCTCGGATGGCTGTTTTCATTAATCCTTTGACCGAGTACGGTGAAGACGGCATGACCACCTTAAGCCCTGGGATGTGGGTGAACCATGCCTCAAGGTGCTGGGAATGCTGAGCGGCTGTGCGTCGCAATCCGCTCACGGTGGTCAGGATGACCAGGGGAACCTTGATGTTCCCTCCAAACATGTATCGGATCTTCGCCACTTGATTGACGATCTGCTCCATGGCAAGGGTCAGGAGATCGCAGAACATTATCTCCGCCACTGGCCGCATGCCGGTAATCGCCGCTCCCAGGGCAAAGCCGACGATCGCATTTTCGCAAATGGGCGTGTCCCGCATTCTCTTGTCCCCATACTTCTCGTAGAGCGCCCGGTTGGCAACGTAAATCATGCCGAAGCGGCCCACATCCTCGCCCATGACAAAGACTCGCTCATCGCGTTCCATCTCCTCATCCAGTGCCTCCACCATAGCTTCGCCGAAAGTAATTTCCCTCATGTCTTTCTCCTCTCTGCCCTACGATTCCGCGTAGAGGTCATTTAATGCGTCTTCTGGGCTGGGGAACGGGCTTTCCTCCGCGAATTTGATCGCTTCCTCGAGCTCCTTTTGAATGCCCTTTTCCACATGCTCGAATGCCGATTCCTTTATTCCCTTCTTCACGAGAGCTTTTTTTAAGCTTTCAATGGGGCATTTCTTCGCCCATGATTCAATTTCCTTTTTCGTTCGATAGTGATATGTGCGGTCGGCCTCCCCTTCGTAATGGCCTCGCCAGCGGTATGTCTTACATTCAATTAAACTGGGACCGCCTCCCTTGCGGGCTCGTTCCACAGCCTCTCGGGCGGCCTCATAAACGGCAAGCACATCATTTCCGTCAACCTTACACCCTTCCATTCCATAAGCCGCCTTGCGGAGGTAATAGTCCTCGACGGAACCGACGCGCTGAGCGGCAACTGAAATTGCATACCGATTGTTCTCACAGACAAACACAACGGGCAATTTCCAGGCGGCCGATAGGTTCAGGCTTTCGTGGAAGGCCCCGTTGTTGGCTCCCCCATCGCCAAAGAACGAGACGGCAACTTGATCGGTGCCACGCATCTTAATCGACAGGGCAGCTCCGCCGGCTATTGGCATGCCTGATGGTACGATGCCGTTGGCACCGAGGATACCCAGATCGATATTCGCGATGTGCATGGAACCGCCCTTACCTTGGCAATAGCCCGTTGATTTGCCGTAGAGCTCGGCCATCATGTAGCGCAATTCACCGCCTTTGGCGATACAGTGACCATGCCCTCGGTGTGTGGAGGTGATGTAATCGTCCTCCCGTAAGTTTGCGCAAACTCCTGCTGCCACGGCTTCTTCGCCGATATAGAGGTGCACGATTCCGGGGACTATCTGTCGGGCGTAGAGGTCCATGACCTTCTCCTCAAATCGACGAATCCGTAACATCGTTTGATAGAGTTCCATCATCTTCTTAGGATCCAGGTCCATGCGTTTGCCTCCTTTGTCGTTTCTTCTCTTGAAGGGCTATGTAAGCCTCCCCGTTCCGAGCAGGTGTCGAAGGTTGGGGGTATATCGGGGGACTTTATTCTTGGCAAGCATCCGACATGCCTTCGGCCCCCCGTATTATATCTTGACTTCTCGCTCAGATCAACTTCCTTTTGGTAGGAGGGGCCCCCCAGCGAGCATCCCTGCCTTTTTGGCTCGATGTCCTCCTATGCCCCTTTCTTTTCAGCCGTTGCCCGTGTGGCGCCGGTGGAGATACCTCCATCAATGAGGAGCGTCTGGCCGGTAATGTACTCGCTCGCATCGGAAGCGAGAAATACAATGGCGCCATCGAGATCGTTAGGCTGCCCAGGACGTTTCAGGGGAATGCGATCACACAAGTATTCCACCCACTCCTTGTCCTCGTAAAGGATCGCCGTCTGCTCCGTTTTGAACCAACCCGGGGCCAGGCAATTGACGGTGATCCCGTACATGCCCCAGTCGTCTGAGAGGCTCATGGTAAGCTGTTTTACTCCTCCGCGACTGGCGCAATAGGGGGCGAGTCCGGCATAGCCGAAGACGCAGGTAACCGACCCGATATTGATGATCCTTCCATACCTCCGGGGGATCATCTTTTTGGCTACGCCTTGGGCTACGAAAAACGTACCTCGTAAGTTGGTGTCGAGTACGAAATTCCAATCGTCCCACGTGACGTCCAGGGCGCGTTTGCGAATGTTACAGCCCGCATTATTCACGAGTATGTCGATTTTGCCATACTCCTCATACGCCCGTTCGGCCATTTCCTGGATGCTCTCATAGTCGCACACATCGAGTTGGACCGGGAGGGCCTTTCGGCCCAGGGCTTCTATTTCGGCTTGGAACGGTTCCAGCGACTCCGGCTTCCGGCTGGTTATGACCAGGTCCGCCCCCGCCCTTGCCAGGGCTCGGCCAAAATACTGACCGAGTCCTCGGCTGGCTCCGGTCACGATCGCCACTTTTCCCATTAGATCGCAAAAATTCTCGCTCATGGCTCCCTCACCCTCTTGCTTCTTTGAGTTGTTCTCGATTAAAAACGTGGGTGGGCGTCCTCCCCTCCAGAACGTTCAATACCGCTTCGGCCGCACCTACGGCCATGCGGATAGAAGACTCATTGGTCAGGCCGGCAACGTGGGGAGTGAGAATAACGTTGCTTAATTTAGTCAGGGGTGAATCGGGGTCAAGGGGCTCCGACTCAAAGACGTCAAGGCCAGCCCCGGCAATCATGCCTGAATTGAGCGCATCTATCAGGGCGATTTCATCGACGAGCCCGCCCCGGGATGTATTGATGAACCATGCAGAGGGCTTCATGGAGCGGAACTCCCCCGGCCCCATCAGATTTCGCGTCTCATCCGTCAAGGGAACGTGGAGGGTAACGGCATCGGATTGAGACAGCATTTTCGTAAGGGAATCGAATGGCTCAGCGCCGAGACGACTGACTTCTTCGGGTGGGACATACGGGTCGAAGGTCACCACCTTCATGCCGAATCCTCTTTGTGCCCTTTGGGCGACCTCGCGACCGATCTTCCCTAAGCCGATAATCCCCAGGGTTTTACCCCAGAGCTCCGTCGACAGGTATTGATAGCGGACAGAGAAATGACCCCGGCGCACCTCCTCATCGAGGACCTTGAGCTGCTTGCTCAGGGCAAGGAGCAGGCTCATTACATGCTCGGCAACGGAAACCACGTTGGCATCAGGCACATAGCACACGAGGATTTTGCGCTCCGTGGCGGCCTTTACGTCCACGTTGTCCACCCCTGCTCCCGTTCTCGCAATCACCTGCAGCTGTGGGGCCTCCGCGATTATCTCCGCGGTGATTCGAGCACCGGTCCGCAGGATAACTCCGTGAGCATCCCGGATGAATTTCTTCAGCGTTTCGGGCGCATGGTCCGGCGCTTCCACGATTCGGACACGGCCTTCAAGAAGGCGCCGTCCTTCGGGACGGATGGCTTCGGGTAACAACACGGTCTTCATTCCACTGCCTCCAACTTCTGCCACAACTCCGACAAATTGTCCACGACCCAATCCGCTCCTTCTGCCCGCAGCTCCTCGTATGAATTATCTCCTGTCGCCACCGAAAAAACCTTGATCCCGGCCCCCTTTGCCATCTGGATATCTAAAACCGAATCCCCCACGTAGCAACACTCTTCCCCGCCGGTTCCGAGTCGTTCCATCATCAGCAGAAGCGGATCGGGGGAGGGCTTGGGCTTGCCAATTTCGTCCAAGAACATCGTCTCCCTGAATAACGCGGCCAGTTTCCGAGGGAAAATCCTCTCAAAGTAATCCCTGCGCGTATTGGAGATGAGGGCGAGCTTGTACCTATTGGCAAGGGAGGTTAGTACGGGTTCCGCATCGGGAAAGACGACATTCTCCTTTTGGGCCAGTTCGAAATAGAACCCCGCCCTGAGCCTGGATATCTCTTCCCAGGTCTCGTCGGAAATGTCTCCGTAAAGGGGCTTCCTCTTTTGTTCGGGCGAGTAGGAGAGGTATTTCCTCACGGTTTCCCTGGTGAGGGGAATACCCATGTGTTTTCCAGCCCGCCAGTAGGCCTCCTCGTGAAATTTCAGATCATCAACGAGAACCCCATTGTAGTCGAAAATGATGACCTCGAACATTTCGAAACTCGTTTGGTGAAATCCCTGAAGAGGATTCGTAGTGGTTACAGGAGGGATTTCCTCGTAACCATAGGCATTACAGCCCCGCCGTGGTGATTGCCTCCCTGATCAACTCCTTTTCGGCTTCTTGGAGTGGGAGCAGGGGGAGGCGGGGAGCGCCTCCGCTATAGCCGGCCACTTCCATAGCGTATTTCACCCCCGCGACACCAAACCTTCCGGAGATGGATTGGTTGAGGCGGAAGAGCCTAAAGTGGAGCTCGCGGGCTCCTTCGATATCTCCGCTCTTAACCCTCTCATAGAGTTCGCAACAGGGGTGGGGATAGGCGTTGGCAAGCGAAACAACCCCGCCAGAAGCCCCGAGCACCAGTCCCAGGAACAGGGTATTAATGGTTCCGGACAGAACGTCAAACCTCTCACCACAGACCTCCAGGTATCGGCCAATGTTATCTGGCGACGTGTCCTTCATCCCGGCGATATTTGGATGCCTTGAGATGGTCTCGATGGCTTTGGGTGAAATGGTCATCCCCGTAAAGCCGGGGGCATTGTAAACGAGAACCGGGATGCTGACGGCCTCCGCCACATCGGTATAATACCGAATCATGGAATCATCGGTAAGGCCTTTCTTGAAATAGGACGGGGTCAAGAGGGAAACAAAATCGGCTCCCAACTCCGCAGCCCTTTTCGAAAAGGCAACGGTCTGCCGGGTGGACTCGTACCCAGTTCCAGCCATAACCAATTGATGCTCGGATTTTTCCTGGACTACCGCCTCAAGAATTCTCAGCTTTTCCTCCTCAGTAAGGCTTTTGTTTTCCCCATTGCTCCCAAGGGCAAAAAAACCCAACAAGGGGGTTTCCCTGTACTTTCGGATATTCTCCCTTAGGTGAGCGATCGATACTTCTTCATCGAGGAAAGGCGTTGTAATGGGCGCGATGATTCCGGTAATTCTATTTGCCATGATATTTCCTCATGATTTAGTGCCCGGAGCACGGGAGAAAAGGATCCTTCAGCGGGAGGAAGGAAGGATACTAACCCGCTCTTGGGAAATATGTCTAAAGGATCATGCTTGATCTGTCAAGATGTCTCTGGGTATTGCTTTGTGCAAAGCAATAAAGATAAGGACTGAATATCCTTTGCGGAAACCCCGTGAACGGGTAGAATGGGATATGAAACCGTAACCGCATAGGGGGGAATTGGATATATGGAGCGAAACGAAAAACTGGAGGAGTTGGCATCGAGATATCTGCCCGGAGGTGTCTGTTCGTCAGCACGGATCAACAGGGGGATCAACGCCCCGTTCTATATTTCGCGCGCTAAAGGCAGCAAGGTTTACGATCTCGATGGCAGGGAGTATATCGATTTATGCACCTCCTTCGGTGCTGCCTTGCTCGGGCATGGTCATCCGAGGGTGGTTGAGGCAATCAACGGAGCGCTCGATATGGGCATGATGTGCGCGTATGAAAATGAGTGGCATAGCAGGCTCGCACAGCGCATTGCAGAGACCGTCCCCTGCATCGACATGCTCCGGTTCTCGATGACGGGGACGGAGACGACGTATTACGCTATAAAGCTTGCACGTCAATATACAGGACGTACCTTGGTCGTGAAGTTCGAGGGCCACTTTCACGGGTTTAACGATTATTTGGCTTACAACTATTGGCCGCCCCGGGAAAGCACCTGGCCTACACTTACCCCCGCTGTGGAGGGATTACCCGAATACCTGCAGCAGGGTGTTATTGTCCTCCCCTTCAACGATTTCGAGCGAGTTGAGGAAACACTGGCTACGCGTGGCGAGGAGATCGCCTGTGTTATCCTGGAGCCGGTCAACTACAACACCGGGACGATCCTCCCTTTACCCGGCTACCTGGAGCTTTTGAGACAGCTGACAACAGAACACGGGGCCTTGCTGATTTTCGATGAGATTCTCTCCGGCTTTCGTACCGAACCGGGGTGTATGCAAGCGACCTACGGTGTCATGCCGGATCTGTGTACGCTGGGCAAGGCCATTGGCGGAGGAGCCCCCCTCAGCCTCTTTGGGGGAAGGCGGGAAATCATGGAACACATCGCCCCCCTGGGAAATGCACAGCACAGCGGAACGTACAATGGACACCTCTTAGAAATCATGGCGGGAAATGCCTTTCTTGACTTGATTCTCGAGCCCGGCTTCTACAAAGACCTCCTGCGCAGGTGTGACCGTCTCTATGAAGGCATGAACGAGATCATGGCCCGCCTCGGTTTTCCGGGTCGCGTCCAGGGAAAGGGGGCACGCTTCTCATTTCTCTTCGGCCCGGTTGCCGAAAAAGAAGTGCTCAGAAACTACAGTGACCTCCTCGATAACCAATGGGAGCTCTTGGATCGCTTTTACAGCGCGTGCCTTCATCACGGCATTTACATTCACACAATGCACCACCATGGAATCTCCTCGGCCCACAGTGATGAGGACATCGATAGGGTTCTCGAAGGTATCGAGGCCGCGCTTCAGGACGTCATGGCTTAAGTGGTTCGGGTGACGTGGTTACAACTTCATGTGCCTCGAAATGGGACACCAGTAGCGTTGGTGTATTTTCCGGAGTTTCCTGATTTTTGTTGGCGGGGTTTCCCTAACGTTCGATTTCATAATAGATTCTGTTTTTCTCGAGAGAACACCGTTGTCCCTTCGCTTCAGTGCTCATGATGTGACACGGGATCTCTGGAAAAGTCGCTCCTCGCTGCTCAAGCATATTTTTTCGACGATTCCAGCGGTTACGTCCCCTTTAACCCAGAACTGGGTTTTTCCCCGCTTGGAGCCTGGGAGTGGTTGTCGAAAAAATATAATTCGCGCTCAGAGCTCCTTTTCCGAATTCCCAGGTATCTAAATCCTGCTCATGAACAACGCTGTTCTCGAGAAAATTAAGGAAACTTCGAATTTTTTTCTTGACAAAGGCGAATTATTATGATTTTATTTCCGCCAACGTTCAGCATTGAGGGAGGTAATTTCCAAAAGTGACGGGCAGGAGAAACAATTTTTACAGCTGGTTTTACTTTTATTATTTTTGGACAGCGGTCTGCCCATCGCTTAGGTTTGTGGAGGCGTAGAATAGATTAAATAAATCAACCAAGCCATGGGTAGACTGAAAGATGCTCCCCATGGCTTTTTTATTTTTTGGCCATGGGAGCAGATCTCGCCATGGCCCTTTTCTTGGAGGTGGGTGAGAAATGGTTATCGTGATGAAGAAAAATGCCACGGAGTCTCAGATCGATCACGTCATTAAGTGGGTTGAGTCAATAGGCTACGGGGTACACCCCTCTTACAGCGTGGAAAGGACCATCATCGGGGTGGTGGGAAATGACCGGGGGAAGGCGCAGTTAAAGAATGCCGGGTATCTTCCGGGGGTGGAAAGGATC
>Ga0180438_10008201_pt1 | contig 13349 bp, 11 predicted proteins | sample SS_ome_12_FD_132455 | JGI IMG/M metagenome (GOLD analysis project Ga0180438, IMG submission 132455) | Hypersaline lake sediment archaeal communities from the Salton Sea, California, USA - SS_3_D_2 metaG | ecosystem: Environmental > Aquatic > Non-marine Saline and Alkaline > Hypersaline >... | reverse complement strand
TGCAGCTTCCTGCCGACCCACTAACGTTAGGAGGTTGCGGCTTCGCTGAAGCTCCTCACAACATCCCTCAAGATGCTTAGGTCTCATGTGATCCCTGATCCCCCCTCAGCCCTTTTCGCGCTCAGGGATGCTTGGGCGGGGCCTGACACCTGATCCCTGCTTGTTCGGGCGCGGGCGCGGCGCCCGACTACCGTCGTGCTATTCTTCCCCCCGGGTATCGTACACCCCTTTCGGGTTGTAGAGCTCGAACTGATGGGCCGCCTTTTTGTCGATCGTCCTTGCGATTTCATACACCCTGCTCGTCGTAAGGAGGTCACCCTCCTTCACGGAAATGCCGGGCACACTGATCTTCTCGACACGCCATCTGAGCTTTCCGTACCAAGAACCGTAGGCATCGTTTACTCGATCTGTCTTGACCTTGCGGACCTGGAACGCCTTCGGTGGGCGCTCGAACGTGAAGACAATCTTCTCGACCATGTTTTGTCCCCTCCTAGACCACCTGTGCGTCCCAAGGCGAAAGGGAAAAGGGTAAAGGCTAAAGGGACCTCCCAACCACCCTTATGCTACTGACAAGCCACAAGCCGATTCTCCAGCTTCCGTTACGGATTTTTTCCCCTTCGGCCTTTATCCTTGCACCTCCTTTTTCCTTTGTCCTTGATGACTCCAACACCATATAGGCCCTAGAGCCAATTCTTGCGCGAAGACCGCCCTAGCGATTTTGGGCATCAAACCTGCCTGGCCCAAAAGGCCCCTTCGTGAATTGCATTCCCGATGTTCCGAGGATTGAGGCAGTCCCCGATGCCAACGACTTGCGGGACCTTTCCGATGAGCGCCTCCTTCAGGAACTCGTTCGGTTCCCTGCCACACGTTACGATGACGGTGTCTGCGGGAAGGAACTCTTCGTTTCCATCCTTGTCGAGGATCGTGACTCCGTCATCCGTGATCTCCAGGGCCTTCCGGTTCAACTTCAGCTTCACGCCCGCCTCGGGCACGTATTCATTGACGAGCATCTGAATCCGGGACGGATCGAGGAGGTACGGACCCTTCGCAATGTTGTCGGTCTTCTCTACCAAGGTGACGTCCTTTCCGCTCCTGGCCAGGGAGAGGGAGGTTTCCGCCCCCTCGACACCACCGATGACCACAACCCTGTTTCCTACGCGATCCTTCCGCCGGATCAGACGGTCGTGGACCATCGGGTATTCACGAAGGCCCAGATACTCCTCATAGTGCAGGACGATGGGCTTCAGGATCCCTTCAATATCAGGCCAGTGGGGTAGAGATCCCGTTGCAACGACCACCACATCCGGACCCTCAGACAAGACAAAACCGGCCGTCACCTCTTTGTTGAGCACCACCTTCACAGCCAGTCTTTCCATTTGCCTCTTGAGGTAGGAAACCGAGTTGTACAGGTGCCGTGTGGGTAAGTGGGGAAAGCCGCAGGCTGTATGAACAAGACCCCCCAGACGGCTCTTCTTCTCGTACAGGGTAACGTCATGGCCCCGCTGCACAGCAACGCGGGCAAACTCCATCCCGGCCGGCCCCCCTCCGATCACCATGATCTTCTTCTTGGTAAGGGCCGGCTTCAGGGTGCCGTACTCCCGCTCCCGTCCGTAGGAAGCGTTCTGGGCACACTTCGCCCGTTGACCGGCAAAGAAGGCTGTCTGGAGACACCAGTTCTCGGACATGCACCGGCGGATGTCGTCGTCCCTTCCCTCGAGGGTCTTGCGCGGAAAGTCCGGATCCGCGGTCACGACCCTTCCGAGTTGGACGATGTCTGCCCTTCCCTCCTCGACGATCCTCCGCACGAGCTTCGGGTCGAAGAGCTTCCCCACCGTGGCAACGGGCTTCTTCGTGAGCTTCTTGACCGCCTCTGCGTATGGCACGAGGGTCCCGGATGGGAAATACACGGGCTGGCAGAGATATGCGAGGGCCTCGTTCGTCGTCACCCCGCCCGTAGAAACGTCGAACACGTCCACCCCGGCCTTTTCCAGGGCCGGGACGAGTTCGTTCAACACGAACTCGAATCCATATCCTTCGATCCCAGCGTATTCCTCGGCGCTGATCCGCCAGATGATCGGGAAGTCCGGATCCGTGTGCTCCCGGATCGACTTGACGATCCGCTTCGACAGGAGGAGCCGGTCCCACCCCCATTTGTCCTCCCTCTTGTTGGTCACCGGGGAGGTGAACTGCATGATCAACGAGGCCCCGTGAGCAGCGTGAACGTTCACCGCGTCGAACCCGGCCGCCTGGGCACGCGCAGCAGCCTGTCCGAATTCCTCGATGATGCGCTCGATGTCACCATCGCTGAGCCTTCTCGCCTTCAGTCCGGGGGCAAAAGGCAGGGGCACTTCAGAGGGCCCGACAGGCACTTGACCATCGATCAACTCGGGCGTGCAGATGATCCCGCCGTGAAAGAGCTGGATCGCAGCCTTCACGTCGGCTACATGGATTTGGTAGGCGAGATCTGCGAGCCCGGGTATGTGAGAGTCGTGCGAGATGTGGGGCATCCTCCGGAAGGCCACGCCGTCCTTGCTGACGGCGGTGTTGGCCACCACGATCATGCCCGGACCTCCCCGGGCCTCGGTCGAGTAGCTGTCGATGTACTCCTGGTTTACGTAACCTCCCTCCGCCCCGAAACACCTGTAAATCGGCGCGTTGACCAAGCGGTTCTTCAGCTTCACGTACTTCCCGATCCGAATCGGGTCGCGAATCGTTGGCATAGACAGCAGTCCTCCGAACCAAAGTCTCCCGTGCTACTCTAACCCTCTGAATTGACTACCACTCAAACCATCTGGGGCCTTCTTCAATGTCCAACAAGCGCCCATAGTCATAGCTCAGGTAAAAGATGCCGCACTTGTAGCAGGACGCGCGGTTCCGCGGCGGGGTGATGGAGAAGAACTGGTATTTCTCGACCAGCTTGTGATGCTCGTAGCTCAGCTTCAGATAGTATTCCGTCGGCGCAGGCGGCAGGTCCATGTCCATGTACACGGATCCCGGGGAACAGCGCCACAGCTGGTAAAAGGGAAAGATCCCGTTCTGTAGGCACCACTCGAAGCCCTCCAGGTTCGACTCGATCCCCTCCTCCTGACTCTTGAATCCTTCCGGTATGACGATCTCCGGGCCGAGCACGAAGTTCGTGCTCAGGTGGCCGATGCCGAATATCTCCACCCCGCTCAGGAGAAGCTCACGCCATCGGTCGTAGCCTACTGCACGGGCCTTGCCGGGGCACATGCTCTCGAAGATCCTCCGGTCCCATGTCTCGATGTTCCAAGTGGCGTTGCAGAAGCCGGCCTCCTTGGCTCGCACTGCATCCTCCGGATCCAGGACCTGGGTTCCGCACAAGAACCTCTCATCCTTGCCGGCAGGGCTCTTCCTGATCGCCTCCAGGGGTTGGAGGTACAAATCCAGCTCCTTTGTCCGGTTCAGCAGTGCCCCCGCAACCACGATGTGGGCATGATCCCCACCGGGGTAAGGGCCCCCATAAGCGATCTCGAAGGCCTCCACCAACAGATCCGTGTTCATGGCAACCTGGGTCCGATATCCGGCAGCCTTGGCCATCTCAAAGGTAGGGTTCCAGTCACAGTACCGGCACTGTTCCTCCCCCTTGAAGTATTCACAGTAGTCCAGTGGGACGATGCCAACTACATGGCAAGGACCCACCTCGAACAGCACGGATGTGAGGGGCTCCCCGTTCGAGAGGGTCTTGTTGTACCAGTGTGGTTTTGGCGGGAAAAAGACCTCTTCGATCGGCTCCTCCCGCCGGCAAAGGGTGAAAGAACCCTCCGGCTCGAGCCGGATCGTGTACGGGCTGTCCAGGTCCATGATCATCTTGATGTAGGTGTCATCCTGGAGGTAGAAGCTCCACGGTAGGGATGCCATGTCGATATCGTCCGAAACATCATGATGGCACTTGAAGCCCCGGACCGTATCCGGCAGGCCATCTTTGGTGATCCGGTTGAGATCGGGCGTGAAGTTGATCCCACGGTTGATCAGATCCGCCTTCAGTACGATGCTTCTGGGGATTTGCGGATACTTCTCGCAGAGCCTTTCAAGCGTATAATCGTCGTCTGTTTGCCCTTTCATCTTCTCCGTCCCTCAATTCCTAAGGTTCTTCGAAACGACTACCAAACCTCCCCCACTGCGCCCTCTTCCTTCAGCTTGGCGATCTCATCCGTCGAATAACCAAGCTCGGAGAGGATCTGATCGTTGTGTTGCCCCAGGGTGGGCGCTCCGGATACGACCTTGCCCGGCGTGAGGGAGAACTTGGGCACCATGCCCGCACCCTTGACCCGGTCGAAGACAGGGTCCTCCCACTCGATGAAGTCTTCTCGCGCCTCGAAATGCGGGTCTTCGGCCATATCCTTTATGCTGTAGACCCTCTGGCACGGCACCTGATGCTTGATCGTGAGAATCTCCTCCACTTCATCGGCATCACGGGTGGCCACCCACTCCGTCAGGATCTTGTCGAAGGCTTCTGCGCCTGCAGTGCCCCTCAGGCAGTTCTCGAACTGGGGGTACCACGTAGGATCTTTGGGATCCACACCGATGGCCACACACAAACGGGAAAAGGGCTCGTTTGCAGCGTTTATACAGAACCACTTGCCATCCTTGCTCTTGTAAGTGTCCCAGGGGATCGCCAGCGGATGCTTGTTCCCCATCCTCTCGGGAATCAGGTCGCTGTGGAAATAGTTGACCGCCGTGTCGGCCAGAATCCGGAACACGGACTCGTACTGGGCCACGTCTACGGACTGCCCCCTGCCCGTCTTCTGCGCATAGATATAGGCTGCCAGGGCAGACCAGAGGGTGAAGAGGCCGGATATGTAGTCGCAGACGTACGGCTTGCCCGCGATCGGGGGAGAAGGGTCCGGTTCGCCCGCCAGGGACATCAAACCCCCGAAGGCCTGGCCGATCATGTCGTAGGAGGCCCGCTGGGTGTAGCTCGGATCGCCGGACTGGCCGTACCCGGAGACGTGCATGATGACGAGCTTCGGATTCCTCTCGAGAATGCGCTCGTCCGTTAACCCCAGCTTTTCGTAGGTCCCGGGAATCGAACTCTCGATCCAGATGTCGGCCTGGTCCAACAGCTTGAGAAAGATTTCCTGTGCCTCCTCCGCCTTCATGTTCAGGGTGAGGCTCCTCTGGTTCCTCTTCTCCTGAGCCCATCCGGCATGGGACATCCGGTAGATCTCGCCCATCGGCGGCTCGACGTGGATCACATCCGCGCCAAAGTCAGCGGCCAAGGACGCGGCCCAGGGGCCTGCGTTGTTTCTTCCGCTGTCGAGGATCTTCACGCCCTGTAACGGGCCAAAAGGCTCTTGCTTATTCTCACCCATCGTTTGAGACCCCTCATCCCTCACGTCCCAGTGCTTTTCCGTTTTGAATCGCTCCCTATCCGTTCTATACCGTGCTTACTTGCTACTCTTTCGGGTGGTTCTTTTGTTTGCCCCCGCCCCTTGCGCTCCATCTCGCATCTCTTCTCCCATGATCATGGCAAGGGTCTCCAGGGATTCGTTGATCTGGAGGATCTCCTTGGTCGGCAACCTTTCCAGCGCATTCATCGCCCTCACGGGACCTGCAAAAGGCGCCGACGAGGCCAGCCTCTTGCCCTTGGGCGTGGCTGCCAACAGGACCTTTCGCCGGTCCTGGGTATCCCGGTTCTTGACCACGTAGCCGTCCCGCTCGAGACGGTCCACGATCCCCCCCACCGTGGTGATGTGGCGGAAGGTCCTGCCACAGACGTCGGTCAAAGAGATCGGCCCGTTCTGGGAGATGATCTTCAGCGTCCCTGCCTGAGGCCCAGTAATGTTATGCTTTTGCTTGAGTTCCTCGGAGAAGTCATCGATGGTACGTAGAATTTTGCGAAAGGACTGGATGATTTCCCCAATGGCCTTTTCGCGGCGGGCTGACATGCGGCGTTTCCCGGGGGAGGCTTCGATTTATTAGGTATACATATAATAGGTATACCTAATATTCGCCGATTCGCTCCCGCCTGTCAAGCTTTTTTTCATTTTCTGGGAATCGCGGCTGCCAACTAGGGATTCGGCTGGACTGGATCGCCATCCTTGGGCTTGGGCGGAGGGGCCGGAGGCACCTTGTCCTGGCCTCTCCACCTGTCCAGGAACGAGGAAAACCCCTTCACCTCCAGTGCATTCTCAGGGCAGACTTCCACACAGCAGTAGCAGAGAATGCAGATGTCCTGGTCGACGGTGGGAAAGTCCTTTTTCTGGGGGACGTGCATCGCCTTAGGGGGACAAACTTTGACGCAATTGTAGCATTTCTTGCAGACCTTGTTGTTCACCTTCACCTTGTTCTGTACCCAGATGCCGGTCAGCCATTTGTTGATCATCATCCCGAAACGGGTGTTCGCGATGAACCCGAAGGGCAACTTGAAACTCGGGAGCACCTCGAGCTTCCCGATCAGGTCCATCTGATAGGGATCGAACTCCGCCAAGTTTCTCTCGGCCGCTATCTTCATGTAGTTCACCCGCTCGGGTTTGATGCCCATCATGTGGCACATGACCGCATCCAGGGAGACAGCGTTGTCCGAGGCCAGGATCTTCCCGATCGGACGTAGGATCCCGCTCGTGGAGGGACCGTTGCCTTCCATGCCGATGATGCCGTCCATGATCGTCAACTCGGGGGGACGAACCTGGAAGATGTCGACCAAGGCCTCGGAAAAGGCCAGGTTGTTCGGGGCCTTGAGATGTACCTTCGGCTTCTCCCCGCCCAGCACGATCCCGAAGGAATTCTTCACCGCTCCGCTGATCGTGGTGAAGATGTGCGTCTTGAATCGAGGCAGGCTGACCATGTAATCGACGTCAAGGACGTCCTTCGAAATGAGGACGTGATCAAGGAGCCGGGCCTTCATCTTCACCTCGACGGTTTCGTCGGAGATGTTCTTGTAGGCGCCGTCCGAGGCCTCCAGGATGCCGCTCCTGCGGGCGCAGCGCACGTTCTCCTGAAGCCCGGCCAGTGCGGGATTGTCCCCCACGATGACATGGGCCCCCTTGTTCCGGAGTGCCTTTACGACAGCGTACACCACGGCAGGATGGGTCGTGGAGCCCGAATTCTCGTTGAAATTGAAATGCCCGAGCATGTTCGGCTTCACGAGCACCCGCTTCCCGTTCCAATCGATCGAGAAACGGTCGACGACCTTGGGCATCACCTTTTCCACGTTTTCGTAGGTGGCATCTTCGATGACTACCCTTGCCATGGGGTCTCTCCTCTTCGTTCATCCTGCCGCATTCTGAGAAGCTAGTTCACGGAAGAAAGGACTCCCTCGAGCCCCTTCACCCGAAGAATTCCAGCCAGCTGAACCTCTCGACGATGTTCCGCTCTTCGCCCTCCCGGTTCATCTGCCCGTTGGCCCACTGCATGAATCCTTTTAACTTGGAAACGCGAGCCGTGGTTTCGAAGAGGTACGTCTCATCCCCCATCGTGACGATCGCCTGCCGGGGAAAACCATCATCGAAACCCTTCATATCGATCGAGCCATCCGAGATTCTCGCCACGCCGTCCCGGACGATGAAACCCGTGTTGAAACCCGCCTCTCCATCGAAACATATGCCGTATTCGACGCTGTCGTCTTCGTAACGATTTGCCCAGACGATCCAGTACTTCTCCAGCAAACGGTAGATCTTACTCTGGAGCCAGCCGATCCCAGGTGTGCCGAAGGCGCAGTCCATGCCACCAAACCCCTTCACAGGCTTCCCCTGGAAGGTCCCGGCAACGCGGCAGAACTCTGACATATACAGTGCGTCTTCCCGCTCCCCCGGACACAGGTACTTGAGGGCTGGGCCCAAACCCGTGAATTCGAGTTCGAGTTCCCCGTCCGCCTCCTTCCACCGGTAATGCTGAGGCCGGACCTCGACATGAAAAGCACCTGGAGCAAAGGGCGGCCGGATATGCACCGCCTGCTCGCCATCGTCCATCTCGAATTCGATCATCCCCATGTTCAGGCGTTTGTAGACCCGCGAAGCGACTGCTTCCGGGTCGTTCTCGAGCCTGGAGACGAGCACGTTCAACGTGTACTCGGTCTTCCATTCGCGCATACAGGCGTAACGGTTCCCCTCCTCATCCTGGATCCCACACCACAGCCAGGACGCTTGATAGGCCAGCCGGTGCGGTGTGTAGGTGCGGAAGTAGTACGGCAGCGTGGGCTGGAAGGGCTCTGCCAAGACGTTGGAGCCATAGCTTTCGTCGTAGGGGTCACGCATCAGCGGCATGGGCGATCCTCTTTTTGACCTCTCTCCATTGTCGACCCGTTTAGTAGATTTTGTCAACGTCCATGAGGGAGCCTATTCCCCCATCGGAGCCCCACGGCCGGCGAGCATTGCGCCGTCCACAGGAATAACCGCTCCGGACACGTACGAAGATTCATCCGAGGCGAGGAACAGGGCAACGCTGGCCACCTCCTCGGGCCTTCCGATCCTCCCCATCGGGATGATGGAGGTCACGAGGCTCTCTACATTCTTTACGGGTACGCTGTCCAGGGCTGTCCTCAAGATGGGCGTGTCGATCGGACCCGGGCAAATGCAGTTGGCCCGGATGTTCATCGACCCGTATTCGAGGGCTGTGTTCAGGGTGATGTTGATGATCGCCGCCTTGGTCGCACCGTAGACCGCTTGAAGCATGAAACCGCTCAGGCCGGTCACGGAACTCGTGTTGATGATCGCACCGCCCCCGTTGTGCATCATCTGTGCGACCCCGAATCGGGTCCCGTAAAGCGTACCCTTCAGGTTGACCGCGATCAGGTCATCCCATTCCCCCATCGGCTGATCTGCCAGGAACGCATACGGCGACTCGAGTCCCGCGTTGTTGAACAGCACATCCAGTCGTCCATAGGCCTCTACGGTCTTCCGCACCATGGCCTCGCAGGCATCCGGGGCGGACACGTCCGCGTCGATGAAGACCGCCTTCCCGTCGGCCGACCGGATCGCCTCCTCCGTCTTCCTCCCTGTCTCAACGTTCCTGTCCACAACGGCCACACGGGCACCTCGCTGTGCAAACAGCATGGCAGAGGCCCGCCCGATGCCCGAGGCTGCGCCCGTTATGAGGGCGACCTTGTTCTCGAGTCGCATCGTACACTCCGGCCCACAGACAACTACAGGTTCCAGATGCCCCTCAGCTTCCTGAACGCAGGCGGTCTCTTCTCGACGAAGGCATTCGTACCTTCCGCGGATTCCTCGGTGTTCCAGTAGAGGTCAAGAGCGGAATACCCGACACCTTCGATCCCGTAAATGTGATCGGTGTCAGCATTGAAGGAGCTCTTGGCGATCCTGAGGGCAGTCGGGCTCATCGCCAGGATCTCCTTGCACCATCCCTCCACCTCTTCTTCGAGCTTGTCGTGGGGGACCACCTTGTTAACCAGGCCCATCTCCAGGGCCTCCTGGGCCTTGTACCTCCGGCAGAGGTACCAGATCTCCCTTGCCCGCTTCTCACCCACGACCCTCGAGAGATAGGCCGTGCCAAACCCGGGATCCACGCTCCCGAACTTGGGCCCCACCTGTCCGAAGACCGCCTTGTCCGAGGCGATCGACAGGTCGCAGAGCACATGGAAGACGTGCCCTCCGCCGATGGCATACCCGTTCACAGCGGCAATCACCGGCTTTGGTATGTGGCGGATGATGCCGTGGAAGTGGGAGACCTCGCCGCCCCGAAATCCGTAACTCCCCCCCACCTTGGACTTCTGGTCACCGCCCGTGCAGAAGGCGCGGTCACCGGCGCCGGTTAGGACAACCACACCCACCCCGTCGTCATCCCAGGCATCCTGGAAGGCCTGGATCAATTCGCTCACGGTCTTTGCCCGAAAGGCGTTCATCACGTCGGGTCTGTTGATGGTAACCTTTGCGATCCCGTCCTTTTTCTCGTAAAGGATGTCTTCGAACTTCATATTCCCTCCCTTCGATTTCGATTCATGTCTGAGAAGTGGTTCCGGGTTTCTGCGGCAGCGGCATAGACGCCGGAAGGTCTGCCGCGACGGCATCCTCGCAAAGCATGGCAACCTCGAAAACCTTATCCGAAGCCAGGCTGGCCACGTTACGGACCGAGTCAGCTGCGAAATAGAGCCCCTTCACGGTCGGAGACTTCACGTCAATCTCCTCGGGCACGATACCCCAGGCATGGCGTCCCCAGTTGAGTTGAAGGGTCATTCCCTTTGCCTCGATGCTGTCCAGGAATCCCGGAAAGGCCCTCTCCATCGCCAGTTCCCAGGCCTGCAGGCACTGGTTGACCGCCTCCCTCGAGCTGTCCATTCCAAAAGGAACCGTGTTGTTGTTCGCGGTAACGAACATCGAGACGAGCTGCTTGCCCTTCGGAACCTTGGCGTTCACGAAATCCCCCTTGAGCCAGTCGCCCACGTAGACGGGCATGCCCTCAGGGGAAGCTTCGAACAAGTGAATCCAGCCGTAGTAGTCATCCGGGATGATCTTCTTGTCGAGCAGGTACAGGCCTGTGAGATCCTCATCGCACAGGTCGGCACCCACATTCAAGGCCTCCAGCCAGGCCGGAGGGAAGATGTCTCGGGGCAGGAGACGCCTTTCGCCCACGTTGAAATACAGGGGTGCGGCGGCTACGACGATCGATGCCTTGATTTCATGGAGAAGGTCAGACGGATTGTCCCGGGCCCAGACGCCTGTGACCCGGCCGTCTTCGATCATCACCTTCCGGGCCGTGCAATTCGTAAGCACCTTACCTCCCGATGCCTCGATCAGCTTCGCCAGGGGTTTGATGATCCCATCCTCGAGGGTATCCCCCTCGGGGTACCAGAACGGAACGGCCCCTGACTCGGTGAAGAGATGGAAGTTTGATATCTTGGATCCAGCGTTCAGACGGTCTGCGGTCATGCCCAACAGCTGCGCCTCCACGGAAAGCACGGCAATGACCATCTCATTTCCACAATTCTCCTCCAGCCAATCGGCCCAGCTCACGTTCACGAGCCTGCGACGTTCCTCGAGGCTCAGGGAGGCCATCCGTTCGAAGAGGGCCTGCATATCCTTTTTGTCCGAATCAGGCATCTCCATGTTGGCGCCAAAGGCGAAGAACTCATAAAAGGCATCCACGCCCTTGCTTCGATCCATCGTGAAGAACTCGATTCCCTCCGAACCCTCTCTGCCTACGAGGCCCATCGTCCAATCAACGTCCTTCTGCCGGATCGGAAGCCCGACCTTGTCGAAGACCTGTTTGCAGAAGGTCTCCTCCTTGGAATTGACATGCCCGGTCAGCAAGTGGACGCCGTTGTCCACCCGGCATCCGGCAAACTCGATCGATCGGTATCGGCCTCCCAACCAGGGGTTCTTTTCCAGCACCAGGGTCTTGAGCCCCCTCTTGGACAGGAGTGCGCCTATCGACAGGCCCCCGGGGCCCCCGCCGACCACGATGGCATCGTATTGTAGGACCATGCTAATCAACTCCTTCGTTGAGAGGGTGCCCAGAAACGGCCATCTGCGGCGTTGCACTCATCCTTCGTCACTGCGGCGGACCAGGAGTCCTGCCTCACTCCTCAGGATCTCGTGCGCCTTGCACATGACCATTTCTCGACACCCTCTTGCGTTAGAGGTGTGTAGGGATTCGGGGATAACGGGCCAAAGGAAATGTTGAAAAAAGTCCTTGTGGAAGTTTGATCAATTATTCATAATCTCATATGATCAATATGTCAATCATATTAGATATCAGATTTTGGCCCAAAGGGGCAAGAAGAAAATATTCCGGCGCCATCTCGAGGAGATGCCTCGGTCGAGGGAGAAGGCAAACGGTAAGAGGGGAAAACTGTGGGGAACAAGAAAAGCATCCTTACGGGGCCGGCAGAAGAAACGCTGTACACGATCGGGAAACTCGCGAAGAAGGCATCGGAGAGGTCCGGGCTTCGGTGCACACCCACGATGATCTACAACTATGAACGGCTCGGACTGATGGGCCCTCCCAGGAAGACGGAAGGGGGCACACGACTGTACAGCGACCGGGATCTGGACAGACTCGCCCTGATCAAGAGGCTCCAGAGTGAATTCGGGGGATCCCTCGATGAAACCAAGGGCGCCCTCGCCTCGGTCGAGGACCCTGCAGAATTCCAGCGGGACAAGCTCAAGCTGCGGAAGTTCATCCTGGAACAGAAACAGAGGCGTAAGATCAGCAAGAAGAAATTCGTGGAATCCAAGGAGGCCCGGAAGCGCGCCATGATCAATGCGGCCCTGGATCTCTTCGAGAAGAAGGGTTATCACCGGACCACGATCGCGGATATCACATCGAGATCCGGGACTTCCCACGGAACGTTCTATCTCTATTTCAAGGACAAGAACGCCCTGATTCAGGAAATTGTGGACACGGTGATGGAGGCCACCTGGAAGGCTGTTGAGAGCGTTGAACCCCTGGCGGACAGTTCGATGGGAAAAGTGCTCACCATGGTCGAGTCCTTCTTCCAGATCGACAAACGTTACCAACGGATGTCCCACATCTTTGCTCAGGGTGCCAGTCGAAACGTGAAGACCTACGACAAAAAGGTGGAAAAGGTCTATCGAAAGGTCTCTTCCCCCTTTATCGAAGAAATCGAGAAAGGAATGCGCAGCGGAGAGTTGCGGTGTAAAGAACCCAAGACGGCCGCCTTCGAGGTGATCTCACTCGTGGAGTTGTTTCGATATCGGTCCATCTTCAAAGAACGGTTCACCTTCGAGAAATTCGGGCCGGACCTGGAAGGATTCCAGGAAGGCAGACAAATGGAGTTGCTCAAGACCCTCATCGCAGACATCCTCGACCCTGCTCCGGCCGCGTCGCCCCCAGAAAATCGAAAACGTTAGGAGATACAAGGGCGAAGGATCCGCCATGAAAGAACAAGAGCCTACGATCTTGAGGAATCTGGGCGAGATCCTGACGCAGAATGCCCGGGAGGTCCCCGATCGGATCGCGGTTGCGGATCGGGCGAGCCGCCTGACGTGGGCCGAGATCGATGAAAGGGCAAATCGTCTTGCAAACGCCCTTACGGCAAGAGGCGTGAAGAAAGGGGATCGAGTTGCCTTCTTGCTGCAGAACGACCGCTACTGGCTGGAAGTGACCTTTGCGGCCCTGAAGCTGGGGGCGGTTCTCGTACCCCTGAGCTACAGGATGACGACAAGGGAGTTGGACAGGATCGTCCAAGACTGCCGTCCTTCGACCCTGATCTCCGCAGAGCCCTTTCTCGCGCTCTGCCAGGACCTCCCCCTACGTTCAGGCGAACCCTTGAATACCATCCTGATCGGACCGCCCAGCCAGGGCATGATCCGCTATGAGGAACTCCTCGATCAAGCTCAACCCGGTGCTCCGAAGACGAGGGTGGGCAAGGATGATCTGGCCTGCATCTCTTTCACGAGCGGCACGACCGG
>Ga0180438_10008199_pt1 | contig 13353 bp, 10 predicted proteins | sample SS_ome_12_FD_132455 | JGI IMG/M metagenome (GOLD analysis project Ga0180438, IMG submission 132455) | Hypersaline lake sediment archaeal communities from the Salton Sea, California, USA - SS_3_D_2 metaG | ecosystem: Environmental > Aquatic > Non-marine Saline and Alkaline > Hypersaline >... | reverse complement strand
TTCTTCACCAGCGACCGGTCCAGGAAGGCAGAAGTGTTTATGGAGACCTTGTCAGCGCCCTTTTTTAATATTTCCCTTATATCCTCAGTCCTGCTTATACCCCCTCCGATGGTGTACGGTATGAATACTTTTTCGGCTGTCCTGCTGGCCAGCGCCACTACTGTCTTCCGCCTCTCGTGTGAGGCTGTGATATCCAGGAATACTACCTCATCAGCGCCCTGGGCATCGTAAAAAGCAGCAAGTTCTACCGGGTCTCCTGCATCCCTGAGGTTCAGGAACTCTATGCCCTTTACTACCCTTCCCCTGTCCACATCAAGACAGGGTATTATCCTTTTGGTTATCAATCCTATCCTGCCGCCCTTATTGCTTCCGCCAGGTCCAGGGGGTCTTTTCCTTCATACAGTGCTTTTCCTGCTATAACACCGCTTATGCCTCTTTCTTCCAGCCTTTTTAATGCCATTATATCCCCCAACCCGGAAATCCCGCCCGCTATTATCAATTTCATGGAAGTGGAATCCAGTATTCTCTTAAGCATGCCGGTATCAGCGCCGCTTAATGTCCCGTCCCGTTCTATATCAGTTACTATTATCTCTTCCATCCCCATTTTTTCTAATTGTCTTATGTAATCAAATATATTCTTTGATGTCTTTTCCTGCCAGCCTTTTTTATATATGGTGCCGTCTTTTCCAAAATCAAGGCTTATTATTATCTTTCTTCCGAACTTACTGTAACAATTTTGAAGGAAATCATGGTCCTCTAGGGCGGCTGTCCCCAGAATAGCCCTGTCTATATCATCTGACAGCACCTTTTCCAGTGACCTGGAATCCCTTATGCCTCCTCCATACTGTATCCTTACACCGGTGTCTTCCTTTATGGCAGCTGCCACGCCAAGATTTGACAAAAGGCCCTTCCTGGCACCGTCAAGGTCTATGACATGTATCCATTCAGCACCCTTGTTTTTCCACAGGCGGGCTACCTTCAGGGGGTCATCAGAATATTTTTTTTTATGTCCGAAATCACCTTTTGTCAGCCTGACACACTGCCCGTCTATTATGTCTATTGCCGGGTATATTATCATAGTCCTGAACCTGCCTGCCTGATAAAATTCTTTATCACAACCTGTCCCATGCTGCTGCTTTTTTCAGGATGGAACTGGAATCCTGATATATTTTCTTTTTCTATGCTGGATACAAGTTCGCTCCCGTATTCTGTGGTGCTGCTTATGATAGACCTGTCTTCAGGGATCACGTGATATGAGTGGACAAAATAAAAATATTCCCCGCTCCTGATACCTGCCAGCATCCTGCTGTCATCCATCTTTATGTCTATCTGGTTCCAGCCCATATGGGGGATCTTTAACCCCGGCGGTATTTTTTCCACCGAACCCCTGAGTATGCCCAGCCCCCTGTTTCTCCCGTCTTCAAGACTGTAATCGAATAAGAGCTGCATCCCCAGGCATATCCCCAGGAAGGGTTTTTTTCTTACCGATCCCACTATGACTTCCACAAGTCCCAGCTCTTCCAGGTTTTTTATGGCATCCCTGTAGGCACCTACGCCGGGAAGGACCACGGCTGAGGATTTTTCTATAACTCCGGGTTCCGAGGTAACCTTTACCCCTGCTCCTGCCTTTACCAGGGAATTTTCTACACTTTTGATATTGCCCATATCATAATCTATTACTGCTATATACATCTGTTTTTTGTTTCTGTTTTATTTCACTTCTCAGATTAAGGCCGTAAACAGGCCAGTATATCAGAAAAAAGAGCTTTTCAAAGAAATACCGGACGGCCCTCACTGCAAAATCCCTTTTTATATTGATCCCTTGGTGGAGGGTATTGAATCCTCCCCGGTCGGCCTGCTGGCCAGGTCAAGCGCCAGGCCAAAAGCCTTAAACACGGCTTCCAGTATATGATGGGAAGACAGGCCCGCATTTTTTGTGATGTGCAGGTTCAGGCATGCATTACCTGCCAGAGCCTGGAAAAAATCCTGTATGACTGAAGTCTGCATACCGCCTTCCAGTACTTCATACTCCATCTCCACCCTGTATGAAAGATAAGCCCTGCCTCCTATGTCAAGGGAAACAGAGACCTCTGCTTCATCCATGGGTACGGTCATGCACCCGAACCGTCTTATGCCTCTCTTGTCTTCCAGACAGCCTGCTATAGACTTGCCCAGGCATATGCCGATATCTTCTACAAGGTGGTGGCTGTCCACTCCGGTATCCCCCACCGCCTTTATTCTGAGGTCGAACCTCCCATGCCTGGCAAAACTTTCCAGTATATGGTCAAGAAAAGGAATGGTAGTCGATATATCAGTATCACCTTTTCCGTCCATGTTGAGGCTTAATTCTATATCAGTCTCTTTTGTCTTCCGCTTTTCGCTGGATATTCTTTCCATTTTCCGGTATTACAGCCTTTATCTTTTTAATAAACTTTTCTATTGCGCCATATTTTATCTTATAGCTTGCTATATTTGCAATAAGCCTGGTGGTAGATTCCATTATGTTTTCCATCTCCACCAGGTTATTATCTTCAAGAGTCCTGCCTGTTGAAGTGATGTCAAGTATTTCATCTGCTATCCCCAGAATAGGTGCCAGCTCTACAGAACCGTGCAGCTTTATGATCTCAGCCTGTATGCCCTTTTCATTAAAATATTTACGGGCCAGGTTAGGATAACTGGTAGCCACTTTGACCGACCCGAAATGCTGATAATGGTCTTTGACCCTGTCTATCTCATCTTTTATAGTAGCCAGCACAAGCCTGCACCTTCCGTTGCCCAGGTCGAGGAGTTCATACACTTTGCTTGACTTCTCTGCCAGCACGTCTTTTCCGGCAAAACCTATATCGCATGCTCCATGTTCTACATATACAGGTACATCCATAGGTCTTGATACTATATATACAAGGGAATCAGTTTCTGAGGATATCACCAGTTTTCTGCCCCTTTTTTCCAGGCATATTGTGTCCAGTCCTGCCTTTTTTAAAATATCCAGGCACTCGCCAAACAAATATCCCTTTGGAACAGCTATTTTTAACTCTTTATCCATTTGTCTATCTCTTTTAAAAATTGCCCTGTGTCCACTTTGCCGGTGGCTGAAGTTTGCAGGTCACTTATAACCGCCATGCTCAAGTCCTCAGAAAGCCCCACCAGGAAGCGGCATTTTTTCTCTCTGGCCAGCATGCTGCCATCCCCCACATCATCATCAAATATGACCTCTACATCGATACCTTTTTTTCTCACATTATCGGCAAATTTTATTACCCTGCCTGACCTTCCCCTGCCCCCGGGACCCATAAGCAGTATTTTGTTAACACTGGCAAGGTCCTTCTGGCCCAGGGCTCCGTGCAGTACATCTATATCAACAGCAAAGCCGGTGGCCGGTATATCGCTGCCGAATTTCTTGATCAGATCATCATACCTGCCGCCGCTTCCTATGATCCCGGTTATCCCCCGGCAGTAGACCTCGAACAGGAGACCGGTATAGTAATCAAAATCCCTTATTATGCTGAAGTCAAATATCAGGTATTTCCCCAGACCCAGTTCTTCCAGCATGCCGTACAGGCCTTTGAGGTAATCAAGGGCCAGGCTGACTTTTTCTTCGCCTGTATCAGAGACGATCCCGGAGATCTTTTCAAGGTCGTTTTCCGGCTGTAGAAGGCCGGTGAAAATCCCTGCTTTTCTGCTGTCTGACTTTTTAAGCAGGCTTTCTATCCTTACAAAATCCTTGGCCACTATATATTTCTTAAAATCTTCCCTTATGTTCCCGTCAAGCCCCAGCCAGTCAAAAAGCCCGTTAATGAAACCTATATGGCCCAGCACCACCCTGAAATCATCCAGACCGAGCTGCCTTAATATCCTTATAAGTATGATCATGACTTCAGCATCGGCTTCCATTATCCTTTTTGAACCTAAATACTCCAGTCCTGCCTGGGAAAACACCCTTTTATCACCTGCCTGGCTGCCTGCCTGCCTGAACACATCGGAAAAATAACAGAACCTGGCCGGCAGCTGTCCCTTTCTGAGCCGCATCCCGGCCAGCCTGGCTATTGGTATGGTCATGTCTGCCCTGAGAGAGATGAGGTTTCCGTCAATATCGATAAAATTTATGAGCTTATCCTTCCAGTCTCTGCCTGCTCCAACGGAAATATTCTCTGTATATTCCATTACCGGGGTCTTCACCTCTCCATAGCCCCAGCTTCTGAATTCTTTTGACATTATCCTTTTTATGGTATTCCTTTCATGTGATTCCACGGGAAATATATCCCTGAACCCGAAAGGAAGCCTGATGTTGCGGTTATTTTCTTTCTGCTCAAACATTATAAAAAAAATAAAAAAATATTTAAGAAAAGAATAATATTACAAAACAATAAAAAAGTAAAACTTAAACAGAGATACTTTCCAGCCTCTGTTCCTCGGTTATAGGCTGCAGGTCCTTGTCGGCAGAATAGTTCTTTCCGTCCCTGAATACGGTTATTATGGTGCCCCTGGCTGCCTTTACCCCGCAGAGATGCGGTGCGTCAAGTATCCCTTTTTCTACTGCTGCTGCCAGTATCTGCGGTGCTGTAAGAGGGTCCGGGAAAGCCCTGTCCCTGTCGAGAGACCTTATCTTTTCCATTATAAGCGTGCTCTCCCTTATAAGTTCCTCTTTCCTTTGCAGGACACGGGGGTCCAGTTTCATATCGGGACAGCCGTCCAGGCAGTTCTCGATCACTCTTTTTCCGATCTTGGCACTCTCTATAATATCTTCCGCTGTAGCTGCATGGTCTGCCTCACAATACCCTACTATATGGATTATTTCCGGGTCCAGCCGCCTCTGGAGCATGGCTGATGATGCCAGCTGACCCTTGCTTTCATCAAGATCTGCCGGGTAGCTGAAAAGACCTGCCCTTGTCTCCCTTATGGTCACAAAACTGTCATCATGCAGCGATTCTATAATCTCAACTTTGGCCATCATCTTAGCCAGGTCCATGGCAAAGGATGTCTCCGGGGGAGTGTTGAACATATACTGTGACACATATGTGCTTACCCCCATCTTTTTGGCATTATAGGCAGCCAGGTATGCAGCCGCAACGGCCACCGCATCTGGTGCATACCTCAGACTCCAGTGGTGCGATTCATTTACTTCCACAGGGATGTTTTCCATACCGTGCCATTTCATGACCGACTGGTTTTCCGCGATAGATTCTGCCAGCCCCCTTCTGCTCCGGTTATCCAGGACATTGTACCAGAACAGGGGTACAGCACACCAGGCATTGTTTATGGTGCGGCGCAGGACTTTTGCCATCTTCAGGATATCATTTGTCCCGCTGTAACACCTCAGCAGGGGGTAGTTTCCTGTACGGGATGCTGCAAACAGCTTCCTGAAATCCTCTTCGCTGCGCAGGGGCACTCCCCCCGCACCATCCTGTTTGGGGTCCATTTTTTCAGGATGAAAGAAGAATTCCTGCGTGTTCTGGTCAGGACCTATTGAGATGACGTCCAGCAGTCCGCTTTCCGCTATCTTCCTTATACCCTCCACAGTATCATCCAGGGTAGGCCTGCCAAAATGGTGCCGTATTATGGGAAATGGTTTCCTGAACCCTATCCTTTCTACCAGGGTGTCCGGGGGTACGGTTTCTTCCCTGTCCACTTTTTCTTTTCTCAGGTAAGACTCTACATCACTTGCATCTTCTTCCCCGGTAAATATCCTTTTAAATATACCAGTATTGGCGGCTATCTCTGCTACTGGCCTGGTGGTGCCCAGTATGAATTCGATATTTTCCAGCAGGGGCGCCCCTTTTATCTTCTTTTTAAGCTCTTCAAAAACAGGCATTATGCTTTCGGGAGAAAGGCGGTAGCTCAGGGCTACTATATCCGGCCTGTATTCCTTGATCCCGTCAACCAGGTCATCTATCCCCATGGCAGATCCTGAAAACCTTGTCTGGTAACCGGCCTTTTTTGCCGCTGTCAGAAAATTAAGGACCCCCGCCAGGTGTATGCAACTACCAATACACGCGCCCAGTATCTTTTTCATGACCTTTTACATCTTTCCTTCTATAAGCAATTTCCTGACCTGGCCTGTACTCAGGTCAGCCATTCCCATTCTGGCAAGGTTCCTGCCCATATTCCTGAAATCCTTATAGAAAATAGAATCTGCTATATGTATGAGTGAGTCTATAACCGGTGTCTCCACCCCTGTCTTCTTTCCCACTTCTGATATGGGGACCAGGCTCATGGGGACGTCTTCTGTTATGTAGCGTACATTGGTGGTGCGGGGAGCCATAATACCCACATATCCCGGATTGCTGTGTATGGCATCAAAAAGACTGTCCTCCACTACATTATAAGCCATGGACAGCCAGTCAATGGCACTGTATATATTATCACATTCAAGGGCTTCCGCCACATTTACTCTTTCCTGGTCCACAGCTTCCAGTATCCTGGCTACTGACTGGGTCACTCCTTCTATATAGAACTGGAAGTTGCCCAGCGTGGATTCTATCCTGGAGGCATTCAATATGGTTATAGCAGGATGAAAGACAGCGCCCATGTTATTAAAACTTGTCTCGATAACGTCACTTCCGGTTATAAACTCATGGAAAGCAGCATTAAGTTTATTTACTACCTCCTCTGTCTTCCGGGAAGGTATGGCGGCTACTGGAATAGCCTGTTTTATCCTGAAGATCTTTGCTGTGGCCGGGCCCATGCCCCTGCTGGCGTATATAAAAGTCTGTGCTTCAGATATTATGACGTCATGTTCATTACCCGATTCTTTCAGGACCTGCAGGAATTCCAGGGCCCCGCATGTCCTTCCCGGATTGAGCACCACTATCTGGCCGTCCTTTAGGAAAGGTGCGCATAATTCAGCCACCGGGCGGTGCCCGTCTGCCGGGACCACCACCATGATTATATCGGTGCCCTTTAATACACTTTCAATATCGTCGGATACGATATCCAGGCGGCCAAAACCTTTTACCTCACCTTCAAGCTCTATCCCCTTCATCTTTATTATAGGTTTTATCCTTGACAGGGTCCTGTTGTAGAGATTTACCGAAAATCCCTTTATTGCCAGATGGGCTGCCAGTGCTTTCCCTCCGTGTCCTGCACCCAGGACAGCAAATTTTAGGTCTTTCATTTACCATCACCCCGTAATCTCATTATTGACATCATCAGAGACACCCTGCTTCTGCCAGCTTATCTTTCCGCCGAATGCATCTTCTATATCCTTTAGGAGGTCCTTGCTCCCGTCTATCCTGAAATCGGGGGGAAGACGGTATTTCTTTCCCCTGTCAGGCCCGCCGGGGGACATTACCCAGAATTCAACAGCATGTTTTCCAGGATTCTTCCTTACAATACTATAGAAATCATTGATAGCTTCCCTGTCCAGGTCCTCCTTTTTTATGGTAAACACTATCCTCTCTTCCCCTTCCTTCTTCCTGCTCCTTATATCTGCCCTGCCGGTACTGTCTTTGCGCAGCTCGGTTATCTCGCCGGCCAGCAGTTTTATCTGGTCTTCTTTTTTATCCAGTTTCCCTTTTATACCCACTATCCTATCCTCTTTGATCAATTCCCTGTACTTCTCCAGGACATTGGGGAAGACAATGACTTCCAGGTTCCCTTCGATATCCTCAAAATCTACAAAGCACATCTGCTGGTCCTTTTTGGTATAGATGGTCTTTACCCCGGTTATTATACCTCCCACATGTATAGATGACTTATCATCAAAATCAATAAGACCTGCAATGCTGTCCAGGGATGATAATGTCTCTTCATATTCCAGAAGGGGATGGCCGGATATGTAAAGCCCCAGCATCTCTTTCTCAAAATTCAGAAGCTGTTTGGGCGGATATTCATCTTTCTGCCCCTGGTTATCCATTATACCATTAAACATCATCTTGTCCTGTCCCCCGCCGCTTGCTTCAAACAGGGAGAACTGTCCCATCTCCCTGTCTCTCTTTACCTTCAGGATCTCTTCTGTCATCTTCTCAAAGTTGTGGGACAAAAACTTCCTGCTCTGACCCAGGGAATCAAAAGTCCCGCTTTTTATAAGGCTCTCCAGGGTCTTCTTATTTAGTACAAAACTATCCACCCTGTCACAGAAATCAATAAAATCCTTGAATCTTCCTGACCCCTTCCTCTCCTCAATAATATTCTCTATCACATTTATACCTACATTTTTGATGGCTGACAATCCGAAACGTATGGAATCCCCTACTACCGTAAAATCAGAGAAGCTCTCATTTATATCAGGGGGCAGCACAACTATACCCATCCGCCTGGTATCATGTACATACTGGGCCACTTTCTCCTGGTTGCCCATCCTGATGCTGAGGATGGCTGCCATAAACTGGACGGGATAATTTGCCTTAAGGTATGCCGTCTGGTAGGAGATCATGGCATATGCGGCACTGTGGGACTTGTTAAAACCATATTCAGCAAAATGGTTTACCAGCTGGAATATATTGGCCGCGATTTCTTCATCTATGCCCTTTCTCCTGGCACCATCTATGAACTTCTGCCTCTGCCTTTCCAGTAGCTTTCTTTTTTTCTTGCTTATAGCTCCCCGCAGTATATCCGCTTCCGACATGGAGAACCCTGCCAGCTCTGATGCAATCCCCATCACCTGCTCCTGGTATAATATAATACCGTAGGTATCCTTGAGTATGGGCTTCAGGCTGGGGTGTGGATAATTTATTTCTTTCCTTCCGTTCTTGCTTTCTACAAAATCATTTACCATGCCGCTCTGCAGCGGCCCCGGCCTGTACAGTGCCAGGAGTGCTACCAGGTCTTCGAATTTCGAAGGTTTAAGATTGACCACCAGCTCCCTCATCCCGGAACTTTCCAGCTGGAACACTCCCAGGCAGTCACCGTCAGCCAGCATGGCGTAAGTCTTTTTGTCATCAAGGCTTATCCTGTTTATGTCTATGTCGGTACCCTCCGTCTTTTTTATCAGGAACAGACATTTGTCAATAAGTGAAAGCGTCTTTAGACCCAGGAAATCCATTTTCAGCAGGCCTATTTCCTGAATATCTTCCATCTTATACTGGGTGACTATATCACCGTCACCTTCTCTCTGTATGGGGGTATAGTTAAAAAGGTCTTCCGTAGATATTACTACCCCTGCAGCATGTATAGAATCCTGGCGCACCATTCCTTCCAGAGAGATGGCCATGTCTATAACGTCTCTGATCCTCTGGTCATTTTCATATACTTCCCTGAGCTCCATTGACATGTCAAGGGAGTTCTTTATGGTCACATTAAGTTCCATGGGGACCATCTTGGCTACCCTGTCTACCTCGGCGTAGGGCACTTCCAGCACCCTCCCTGCATCCCTTATGGCCTGCCTGGCAGCCATGGTGCCGAAGGTTATCAGCTGGGCTACCCGTTTCTCACCATATTTTTCTGTGACATACCTGATCACCTGGTTCCTTTTTTCATAACAGAAGTCTATATCGATATCGGGCATGCTTCTTCTTTCCTCATTAAGAAAACGCTCGAAAAGGAGCCCGTGTTCCAGGGGATCGATATCTGTGACCTCAAGACAATACGACACGATACTTCCTGCCGCGGAACCCCTTCCCGGTCCTACCCTTATCCCGTTTTCTTTGGCAAAGCGGACAAAGTCCCACACTATCAGGAAATACTGGGAAAATCCCATTTTTTCTATTACTTCCAGTTCTTTTTCCAGCCTGGCCCTGACCTCTTCTTGTATTTTTCCGTATCTCTTGCCGGCTCCTTCATAACAAAGTCTCTCCAGATACTGTTCAGGGGTCATATTATGGGGCACAGAATATGCCGGTATCAGGTTCATTCCCAGGTCCAGCTCCATATTGCACCTGTCGGCTATTTTCAGGGTGTTTTCTATGGCTTGCGGCTGGTCTGGGAACAGGTCCCTCATCTCAGAGGCATCTTTAAAGTAATACTCCTGGGTAGAAAACTTAAGACGCTCTGTATCATTGATCATGGAACCTGTCTGTATGCACAGTAGCACATCATGAAACCTGTTGTCCTCTTTTTCAAGATAATGCACGTCATTGGTGGCCACCAGGGGTACCGAATGCTTTCTGGAAAGTTCTATCATGCCTGCATTTGCTTTCTTCTGCTCCGGCAGGCCTGAATCCTGCAGCTCAAGATAGAAATCCTGTTTGCCGAAAATACCTATTAACCTTTGCAGGGCTTTTTCGGCCAGGTCCATGCGGTCCGCCAGCACATACCTGGGGATCTCACCAGCTATACAGCCGCTGAGGGCGATCAGGCCTTCACTGTACCTGCCGATTATCTCCATATCCACCCTGGGTTTATAGTAGAAGCCTTCCAGGAACCCAAAACTGACCAGCTTCATAAGATTCTTATATCCCTGATTGTCCCTGGCCAGCAGAGTGAGGTGGTAGGATGAATCCTCCCTTTTATCGCGGGCAGCCTGTTTTTCAAAGCGGCTGCCCGGCGCTACATATACTTCACAGCCTATTATGGGTTTTATTCCGGCTGCCCTTGCAGCACGGTAAAACTCCACAGCCCCGTACATGACCCCGTGGTCGGTCAGTGCCACTGCCGGCATGCCCAGGCTTGCTGCTTTGCTTACCAGATTCTTTATCCTTACTGCACCGTCAAGAAGTGAATACTCACTGTGGACATGAAGGTGTACAAAATTATCTTTGGCCATTGAAATTAATGATCCGATCTATCTGTATTAATTTTGTATTATATACTATTAAAGGACTACCCTGTACATCTCGTCAAGTGATGTAGTCCCTGCGGCGACTTTTTCTGCAGCAGCTTCCAGAAGCGTCCTCATACCTTCCTGACGGGCTACGTCCTTAATGGAATCGGTACTCTTCCGCTCCAGGAGCATCTCCCTTATTTTTTTCGATACCACCAGCACGGAATAGATACCAACCCTGCCGTAATAACCAGTATTATTGCAGCGGGTGCATCCCACGCTGTCATAGATCTTTTTCCCCCTGAGTATGGTTTCTACCTCTTCATCAAGGGGTAATTCGGAGATATCGATCTGCTTTTTGCAGTTTTCACATAATCTCCTTACCAGCCTCTGGGCTACTATGCACTTTACGGCAGAAGAAATCATATACGATTCAATCCCCATTTCCAGAAGCCTGGTCAGGCTGGAGGGGGCGTCATTTGTATGAAGTGTGGTGAGGACAAGGTGGCCGGTTATGGAAGCTTCCATGGCTATCTTGGCTGTTTCCAGGTCTCTTATCTCACCTACCATGATTATGTCGGGGTCGCTTCTAAGCATGGAACGGAGTCCCCTGGAAAAATCCATTCCTATTTTGGGATTTACCTGTACCTGCATTATATTGGGAAACCGGAACTCTACAGGGTCCTCTATAGTAAATATCTTTTTTTCTACATCGGCTATCCGGTTCAGGCTGGCATACAGGGTGGTGGTCTTGCCCGAACCGGTGGGCCCGGTTATTATCACTGACCCGTGGGGTATGGTTATCATCCTGCTGTACTTCTTAAAATCTTCTGGAAGCATCCCGCTTTTGTTCAGGTCGAACACGCTGTCATCACGGTCCAGTATCCTGATGGTTATATTCTCCCCGAATACCGATGGGATTGATGCAAACCTCAGGTCTATAAGCCTGTTCTGGAAATTTATGGAGCCTCTTCCGTCCTGGGGAAGCCTGTTTTCGGTGATATCCAGGCCGCCCATTATCTTATACCGTGATATGAGCAGCCTCTGTACCGTCTTGGGTACGTCTTTTATTCTTTGCAGTACGCCGTCTACCCTGAACCTTATGGTGCAGTTTTTCTCCTGGGGTTCTATATGGACATCACTGGCCCTCAGGGATATGGCCTTCAGTATTATCTGGTTGGCCAGCTTTACCAGGGGATTCTTCTCTACCATATCTTCCTCATACTTTTCGGATATGGTCAGGTCTGCATCCTTCATTATCTCCTGGACTTCTTTGAGGCTGTAGTCGTCAGAAGTATACAGCTTTATGATATCTTCTATCTCTTTCTGGGTGGTTATGAAAGGCTTGACATTATACCCGGTTATAAGCCTTATCTCATCTATGGCATTGATATCCCTGGGATCGGTCATGGCCACATGCAGGGTGCTGTCTACCAGCTTAAAGGGGAATATCTTTCTTTTAAAGGCAAAATCCTTGGAGATCAGGTTGGCAACCGACTGGTCTATGGAATCCTGTATCTTTCCCAGGTCTACAGTATCATAACCCCTCTGGAATGATATAAGGTCTACCAGCGTCTTCTCATTTATAAAGCCCTTCTGGACCAGGATCTCTCCCAGCTTCTTACCGGTCTCCTTCTGGATCTTCAGGGTCTCTTCCAGCTGGTCTCTGCTGATAAGGTTTTTACTTACCAGGATCTCGCCGATCCTCTGTGTCCTTATATCGATATCAACCATTGGGTCTTAAAACCTTAATAAAAATATTAATTATTGTAATTATATAACTATTTAAAACTTTTTAATAATTATTATTCCATATTATAATATATCTTGCCCCATATTACACATGTGTAAGGGAAATACTCATTTTTTTCTGTTTATTATACCAGCAGTATATCCGGCTCCGAAACCATTATCTATATTTACTACCGATACTCCAGGGCTGCAGGAGTTGAGCATGGTGAGCAGCGCCGATATACCTCCCAGGTTGGCACCGTACCCAACGCTGGTGGGGACACCAATTACGGGACAGTCGACCATGGCGCCCACTACACCCGGGAGAGCGCCCTCCATCCCTGCCACTGCCACTATAACATTGGAATCCTGCAGTTTTTCCTTATAGTGCATAAGCCTGTGTATGCCAGCCACACCGATGTCATATATCTTCTCTACCCTGTTTTTCATAAGATAAGCTGTTATGGCAGCTTCTTCGGCTATCCTTATATCAGAGGTTCCGGCACATATTACTGTTATCCCTTGGGCCAGCTTATCTTCCGCTGTATCAAGCGGTGTGTATACTATTCCTGATTCAAACCTCAGCTCTGTGCCCTGCAGGTTCTTTTCCAGCAGCCTGTAGACATTTTCATCGGTCCTGGTGACCATCAGTACCCGGGAGAACCCCAGTATCCTTTTCGCTATCTCCAGTATCTGCCCGGGAGTCTTGCCGGTTCCGTAGATTACTTCAGGAAAATCCCGGCGCAGCAGCCGGTGGTGATCAACTTTGGCAAAACCGATGTCTTCAAAATAGAGGTCCCTTATTTTTTCCAGGAACTGATCTTCCGAGATGCTGCCCCCCTTGTAGCTCTTCATCAGTTGTTCAATTATTCCGTTTATGTGCCCGCTCATAGGTCATCCCTAATAATTATGCATGCACAACCTGTCGTGCATGCATAATTTATATTGATTTTTATTATATATTAAAAATGAAATAATTTCCC
>Ga0180438_10008196_pt1 | contig 13359 bp, 9 predicted proteins | sample SS_ome_12_FD_132455 | JGI IMG/M metagenome (GOLD analysis project Ga0180438, IMG submission 132455) | Hypersaline lake sediment archaeal communities from the Salton Sea, California, USA - SS_3_D_2 metaG | ecosystem: Environmental > Aquatic > Non-marine Saline and Alkaline > Hypersaline >... | reverse complement strand
ATCTGTAGTACCTCCTCCAAAATCTATTATTGCAACTCCCAGATCTCTTTCCTCATCGGTCAGGATCGCCTCACTGGAGGCAAGGGATTCAAGGATAATATCGTAGACATCAAGACCTGCCCTGTTTGCACACTTAATAATATTTTGGGCCGATGTGACCGCTCCAGTTACTATATGTATCTTAACCTCGAGACGGACACCTGCCATTCCTCCAGGATCACTAATGCCAGCCTGATCATCAACAATAAATTCTTGAGGGATGGCATGGATAACTTCCCTATCCATAGGAATTGCAACTGCCCTTGCTGCATCAATTACCCTCTCAATATCCAGCTTGGTAACCTCCCTATTCTTCAAAGCTATGACCCCATGACTGTTAAAGCCCTTTATATGACCTCCAGCAATTCCAGCAAAGACAGAACTGATCTCACAGCCAGCCATAGTCTCCGCCTCTTCTATGGCTTCTTTAATGCTATTTACTGTGTTTTCTATGTTGATCACCATACCCTTCCGAAGCCCGATGGACGGATGAGATCCCATTCCTATAATATCAACCATCCCATCAGGCCTCACATCCCCAACTACTGCACATATTTTACTTGTGCCAATGTCAAGGCCTACAATCAATTCCTCCATGCTCACCAACCCCCTTTTCTGTCATTTTTTACTCGTCGCTTATCACGTATCATTGATATTTCTCTTTCTTTCTTGCAAATGACATTCATCTTCAGACTATTTTGCCAGTAAATGCAACCACCGCCCTATCACTATAATCCAAATCTATTGATCTGGCCTCATCGAGTCGATACGTGCTCTGGAGATGTCCGATAATGTCAATCAATGAACCAATTTTTCTTTCAAAATCGTCTCTTCCAAAAAGGACCTTAAAGGGTAACTTTTTGAAATACACGATAAAAGCTCCATCTTCTTCCACATGAATCTCTGATACATTCTTTATCAATAAAGGGGAGGCGCATAAATGAATGGCATGTAATAAAGAAGCGGCCCCTTTAAGCTTCGCTCCATTTTTTTTATCACCTTGGGATAATCCTGTTACTACAGGAAAATCAATACAATCATTGCTTCCAACATCTTTAAATATAATCCCTTCTTTATCCATGAAAGACATAGTCTCTCGGATTACTATTGCCACAGCCTCTTCATTTTCTGCCTTGATATAAAGAGTGTGAGGAAATTCTTTTTTTAAACAAGCAGATTTTATCCATGGATGTCCCTCGATATTTTTTTTAATGGTAGATGATTCGATAGATAAAAGATTTTCCTTCTCCTTAAGGCCCGATATTTTAATCAATTCTTCCCTGAAATCATCACTCACACCTGCCACCACAATATTATGTAATCTAAAATATGACGATGAAGCGAGAAATTGATATCCAGTAATAAGGGCTAAAGAGAGGGCCCCAAGGCCTAAAAAGAAAAGGAATATTTTAATAAGCCCAAAACCTAATTGGCCAAAAAACCTCTTGGAAGGTAAAGAACCCTTTCTTTTATGCCTTTTCACTGATTGTTTATCTAATACAGAGCTTCTTTTCACACTTCACCTACAACCTTTATCTCAGGTGATAATTGTATATTAAACATCTCCCTTACTCTACCTGCTGCCAGATCCATAAGGGATAGTATGTCAGAGCTCGAAGCCTTGCCCTTGTTAACTATAACATTGGCATGCTTAGCTGATATCATTGCCCCCCCTATCGTTTTACCCTTTAAACCAACAGCCTCTATTAACCGGCCTGCATAATCGCCCTTAGGATTTTTAAAAATAGATCCAGCAGAGGGCATATCAAAAGGAAACCTCTCTTTTCTTCGTTTCATATTCAAAACAACCTTTTTTCTAATTAAAGCAGGTTTATCTAACTTTAATCTCAGCTTTGCATTGAGGATTATCTCTCTTTCGTTCAATTCAAGCCCTCTGTAAGTAAATGTAAGCCTCCCACTATCTCTCTTTTCTATTATTCCCCTGCCTGTCAGTATTGTTACCTCATTGATCACATCCTTCATTTCTTGACCCCAACTCCCTGCATTCATGGACACTCCTCCACCCACGGTTCCAGGAATGCCTGCGAGAAACTCCGCACCAGAAAGACCGTTTTCTACACAAAAATCAACGAGTTCATATAAAGGCATGCCAGCCCCAGCAACAATATATGGCTCTGCCATAGAGGTATTGTTAACAACAGCAAAGGATCCTTCCAATATAATCGCAACACCTTTCAACCCCCCATCCCTCACAAGGAGGTTGCTTCCACGACCTGTAACCAAATATGGAATCCCTTCATCCATAAGAAAAGCCTTCATTTCTCTTAATGCGTTTAGATCCCTCGCCTTGTACAAGGCTTCAACGTTACCACCAATCCTCAATGTGGTATATTGACTCATGGGCACATCAAAAAGGACGGCCTTACCTCCTATCTCTTTCATTCCTTTCTTGATATGAGCATCCATTCTCACATGCCTAAAGTGAGCCCAAGTGTCTAAAGTTAAAGAACGTTAAGCGTTATCCGTTCACCTGTGCAAATTTTACCACCTGCCACTTGTTGATTACTACCCGCCTTCCTCAATTCCTAAATCCCTCAATACCTTAATTCCTTAATTCTCAATCCGTTTCAATAAATCGGTACCAACAAGGTGTATATCACCGGCACCAAGGGTCAATACTATATCGCCAGGTCTAATCTGATCGAGAAGTTCAGATATGGTATCCTCGGTGCTATCGCAATAAGTAACCGCCCTGTGACCATGATTTTTTATTCCCTGATAAAGGGTTCTGCTATCTACGCCTGGTATAGGCTCTTCGCCTGCCCCGTAGAGAGGGGTAATGATCAAAAAATCTGCCTGATTAAAAGAGATAACAAATTTATCATATAAATCTCTCGTTCTGGAAAACCTATGAGGTTGAAAAACAACTACCAGTCTACGATCAGGCCAGCATTCTTTCGCTGCACTGAGGGTTGCCAGTATCTCTGTAGGATGGTGGCCATAATCATCCAAGAAGAGTATTCCACCTTTTTCATCCTTTATTTCAAAACGCCTCTTAAGACCTCCAGGATTATTGAGTCCCTCCCTAATATATTTAAAATCAATATCCAATTCCAACCCCACCCCTACTGCCGCCAAGGCATTCAAAATATTATGCTCGCCAGGAATGGAAATAGTGACGTTGCCGACCAACCTACTCTTAAAGAAAACATCGAACGTGGTACTCAGCCCTTCTTTTGATATTCCACTCGCCCTTATATCCGACTGGGGATTCAACCCATATGTCAGATAACTTTTTGTAAGCTTAGGAATCAGCCCTTGGACCTCTTTATCATCCACACAGAGAATGGCCCTGCCATAAAAAGGTACCTTGTTGATAAAATCAATAAATGTCTTCCTGAGATTATTCATGCTGCGATAAAAATCTATGTGTTCATGATCTATATTGGAAATGACAGCTATGCTTGGAGAGAGAGCAAGAAAGGATCCGTCACTCTCATCTGCTTCAGCCACAAGAAAATCACTTCGCCCTAACCTCGCATTCGAGCCTCCCCATATATTCAATCTTCCACCGATAACAACTGTTGGATCAAAGCCACCCTTGGTCAATATCGAGGCAATCATACTTGTTGTGGTTGTTTTTCCATGGGAGCCTGCCACTGCTATCCCGTATTTAAGTCTCATTAATTCAGCCAGCATCTCAGCCCTTGGTATTACAGGGATAGATCTTTCCCTTGCCTCAACTATTTCTGGGTTATCGCCCTTTACTGCCGAAGAAAAAACTACAACATCTGCTCCATCTATATTCTGAGGTCTATGCCCAAGGAATATCTTACCACCAAGATCTGAGAGATGCTCCGTTACTTCTGTTTTTCTGAGATCAGACCCACTAATAACATAATCCAAATTAAGGAGAAGTTCTGCTATGCCGCTCATTCCAATCCCACCAATACCTACTAAATGTATATGTTTTACCTTGCCAAAAATTTTCATTTTGTCTGTCGTTTGTCGTCTATTGTCCGTTGTCTATAGAAAAACGGAAAACACTGAGCTGATCCCTGTAAAATGTTATGCATTATCCTTTGACTGTTGTTTTATATCTTTTTCAACTGTCCTCGTACTGCTGACAACTGGCACTACCTTTTATAAGTTCCATCAACTCCTCAACTATCATTTCCTTTGCTTGTGGTCTGCCAGCCTTTAAGGCAAACGATGACATCTGTGTAAGCACATCTGGTTTTTCCATATACATTCTCATCTTTGTGGCAAGTGTGTTGCCGTTAAGATCCCTCTGCAGAATAATATCTGCCCCTCCGTAGGCCGCCAAAGCCCTAGCATTAACGTCCTGGTGTTTATGGGTCGCATAGGGGTACGGCACAAGGATCGATGGTTTACCTAAGGCAGCCAATTCAGCAATAGTAGTTGCACCGGCCCGACAGATAACCAGATCAGCCCTTGCATAAGCTGAGGCCATATCTTCTATAAAAGCCGTTACTTCTCCGTCAATTCCAAAGGTATGATAATCAGCTAGTATCTCTTTGAAATCTTGGCTCCCTGTTTGATGGATTACAAATGGAAGAAAACCTCCCTTCTTCAATTCCTTAAGAGCAGAGATGATCGCCCTGTTTATTGCCCTGGCACCTTGGCTTCCACCCATAACAAGGATAACAAATTTTTTATTAATAGTGTCATCTACTGATCTGTAAGCCTTTTTGAGAAATATTTCGGGATTCATCAGTTCGTCCCGTATCGGATTTCCGCTTAAAAAGAGTTTTTTCTTTTTGAAATACTTCGTGCTTTCTTCAAAGGATATAAAAACCTTTTTCACTAAGGTTGCTAAAATTCTATTTGTTATACCTGGAATAGAATTCTGCTCATGTATAGCTGTTGGTATTCTAAGAAACCACCCCATAAGGCACACAGGTCCAGATGTATAGCCACCTACACCTACTGTAAGATGGGGTTTGAAGTTTCTCATTATGGAAAGTGACTGGATAGAGCTTATAATTACCTTAAAAAAAGCACGTATCAACTGTAACAAACCCTTACCCACCATACCTTCAACATCAATTGATCTGATCTCGAATCCAGCCTTTAAAATAATGTCTCTCTCCATTTTTCTTCTACCAACAATAAAAAGGATATGCACCTCGTCGCATCTTTTTTTTAGCTCCCGGGCAATTGCTATCCCTGGAAATAGATGGCCACCTGTTCCCCCACCAGCAATTATTATCCTTAGCTTTCTGCCCTTCATCACCACTCATTTGGTAATTGCTCAAAATTCAGTGAATTTCAAACTGCTTGTTCTTTTGGTTAAATTATGTCCTTCTTAATTTCCCCGGCCCATCCAAGGTTTTTTTCGATATATTCATTAATATTCCCATACCTATAAGATTAACAACGAGAGAGGACCCTCCATAACTTATAAAGGGAAGCGTTAGCCCCTTAGTTGGCAAAAGGGCCATTACCACGCCCATATTAACTATTACCTGCACTGCCAGCATGCAACTTATCCCCAGTGCAAGATAAGTCCCAAAAAGCTCGGGCGCATGTAAGGCAATCTTGATTCCCCTGATTATAACAAAAGCAAACAGAATCAATAAGGCACTCACCCCTATAAATCCTATCTCCTCAGCTATGATTGACAGAATAAAGTCGGTATGAGGCTCTGGGAGATAAAAAAGTTTTTGCTTGCTATTGCCAAGCCCCACTCCTGAGAATCCACCCGAACCAAAGGCTAAAAAAGAATGGATTATCTGAAATCCAAATCCTTGAGGATCCTCCCATGGATTTAAAAATGCCCACCAACGATGAAGCCTATACGCGGTGTGGGAGATCAGGTAAAAAACAATAGGTGTCAGGAGACCTAACAGGACGATGAGCTGCCCTAAATGCACTCCACCTATAAAAAGAAGGATCAACATCCACATCCCTATAATTACAGCTCCTCCAAGATCTGGCTGGAGAAGGATAAGTATCATAAAGATTGACGCCACGAGTAAATGCGGTAAAAGTCCGTGAAAGAGAGTTCCCATATTCTCAACATTTTTACTCATGCTGTAGGCCACGAAAATTGCCAAAGACAGCTTTACTGCCTCAGATGGCTGGATTGAGATAAAGCCAAGCCTAAACCATCTTTGAGCTCCTGCCACTTTAATTCCAAAGCCTGGTACAAACAGTAAAATTAATAAAATTAAACTCAATCCCAAAAAAAAGTAGACCAACCTTCTATAGAAAAGGTAATTAATATTCTTTACCAATATCATAAGAAAAAGCCCAAAAAGACAAAATACCCCCTGCCTTTTAAGATAGTAATAGTGATCTCCATATCTCTCTTCAGCAAGAATTGAACTGGCGGAAAAAACCGCAATTAGTCCAATGCCAATCAACAGGAGAACAGCGATGAGGATAACAGGATCATAGCTATAATGAGCTGTTTTCTTAGACACCATTTTTTAATTTCCTCACCGCTTCTTTGAAAACCTCTCCCCTATGCCTGAAGTCTTTAAACATGTCAAAACTGGCGCATGCTGGTGCAAGGAGAACTACATCTCCTTCCTGGGCCCGATTAAATGCAAGAGATACCGCATCAGTCATACTGTTTGCCATGTTCCATGATATTTTATTGCCAAATGCCCCTGATAAAAGATTACTCGCCTCCCCTAAAAAAATAGCCCATTTTACCTTCTCAGATACTCCCTCAACAAGTCGATGATAATCGCTACCCTTATCTCTGCCCCCGGCAATCAAGACCACTGGTTCTGAAAAACTGGTAACAGATTTTATAGCTGCATCTATATTAGTAGCCTTTGAATCATCATAAAAAGTTATACCTCGTACAGTATCTACACGCTCAATCCTATGGTGTAATCCCTGAAAATGATCGATTACCTCTTGCATAGCAGAGGGAGGTGTCTTGAGGATCAAACATGGTATAATTGCAGCCATCAAATTTGCTCTATTATGGTTTCCTGGCAAAGAAAATCTTTCCAAGCGAAATGTAATCATCTCCTCCCCTGGAAGTTTGACCGCTATACCACCATTTTCCAAAGCTGCAATCCGCTCAGGTTTACTCTCCAATCCATATCTATATACTGTAGGTCCATTTTTGGGCTGCTCCTTTCTTAGCCAGGGATCATCATCATTTAATATGAGGATCTGCTCCGGACCTTGGTTTTTAAATACCCTCTCTTTAGACATACCATAGGAGGTATAATCTGCATATCTATCAAGATGGTCAGGGCTTATATTAAGAATCAGGGCCATGAGAGGGGAAAAGGTTTGGGTGGTATCAAGTTGAAAGCTGCTTACCTCTAATACCACATAATCATCCTCCTGCTCTCCAGCTATGTAATATGTAAGTGGGTATCCAATATTCCCTCCAACAAATACACGTTTCCCTCCTTTACGGAGCATCTCACCTATTAAATGTACAACCGTTGATTTACCATTTGTTCCAGTTACAGCTATACATGGTGTTTTTAAATATCTACTCGCAAGCTCTATCTCTCCTATTATGGGAACTCCCTGATCCCTGGCCTGAGAGAGTGGCTTGATATCAAGTGAGATACCAGGGCTTACAACAATTAAATCCGACTCTAAAAATGTTTTTATCCTGTGCCCGCCAAATTCAAGTTTTACTCCTGATCGCAAAAGATCAGCTACAACATCCTTATTAAAATCAGCCTTCTTTCTCTTTTCACTCACGGTCACTTGAGACCTTTGCCTCACAAGCCATTTAGCCGCTGCAAGGCCACTTTCACCAAGCCCTACTACCAGAACATTTTTTTCAATTTTCGATTGCCAATTTAATATTTTTTTCACTTATCTACCGTAACTTGAGTGTACTCATCGAAAGCAGAGCAAGCATAATCGCAATAATCCAAAACCGAATGGTCACCTTTGGCTCTGGCCATCCTTTGAGTTCAAAATGATGATGTATGGGGGCCATTTTGAATACACGCTTGCCACCAGTTATTTTAAAAATACTTACTTGCAAAATCACTGATAAGGCCTCAACCACAAAGAGACCACCAACCAAGATAAGTGTTATTTCATGCTTACTAATCACGGCTATCATCCCTAAGGCAGCACCCAACGAAAGAGAGCCTGCATCTCCCATAAATACCTGAGCGGGATAGGTGTTGTACCATAAAAATCCCATGCCTGCTCCTACTACAGCGCCGCAAAATACAGAAAGTTCTCCTGCGCCACTTACATATGGAATCTGCAGGTATTGGGCGATCTTTATGTGTCCAGTAAGATAAGAAAACACAAGATAACTAAGGAAAGCGATAATGATCGGCCCTATAGCGAGACCATCCAATCCATCGGTGAGATTAACTGCATTGGATGCACCAACAACAACTAAAATAATCAAAACAATGTAAAACATCCCAATGTTAGGGAGAAAATTCTTAACAAAAGGGAAACTTAGCTTAGAATCAAAACCGGTATACTTGTACAGGGCAACTCCAACAAGGGCGGCAATTCCAGCCTGCATGGAAAATTTGCACCATCCTCTTAAGCCCTTACTGCTCTTTCTTATTACCTTAAGATAATCATCCAAAAATCCAATAGCACCATAAAGAAAAGTAACAAGTAAGACAAGCCAGACATACATATTTTTTGGATCCATCCAAAGGATTGAAGATATAAGCACTGAAATCAATATAAAAGATCCCCCCATGGTTGGTGTTCCCACCTTATTTTTATGGTTTGGGGGTCCGTCCTCTCTGACATATTGACCAATCTGGAGTCTGCTTAACCGTGGTATGATCCAGTACCCAAGAAGTAAAGAAAGAATAAGGGCAGTCAGGGTGGCATAGATAGTTCTGAATGTTATATATCTAAACACATTCAAAAATGAATATTCAGCGTGGAACATATAAATCAATTTATAGAGCATTCATCTATCCTTTGCTTAGCCCAAAATACTCACGTATAACCTCAACTACCTTATCAAGGGCTACCTTTCTTGAACCCTTCATGAAAAGAATGTCACCCTTTTGTATATGTGCCTTTATCGAATCACTCATCTCAGCATGAGTAGTTGCAATATGTGTCTTCTTTCTGTCCATACCTCCTTTACATGCCCCTTCTATAACATTGCGCCCATGTTCACCCATTACAACTAAATATCTTGCTCCCATATCAGCTACCAGCTGACCCGCATCAAAATGGTATTTGGAGGATTCTTTGCCTAATTCCACCATCTCCCCAAGTCCTATCACCAAACCTTGATTCTTTCCTGCCAAGCCCTTAATAGTCTGCAGAGCCGCCTTGAGAGATGATGGATTTGCATTATAGGTATCGTCAATAATCCGTATACCATCATTCAAATCTATAAAATGAAACCTACCTTTAATTGGCCTAAATTTCCCTAAACCCTGGGTAATTAATTCGTTTGATGTAGATAAGCAAAATGCGATAGCCGCTCCGCTTAATGCATTGAGGACATTATGGATACCTGGAAGATTTATTTTAACAGGTATTGTCTCGCCTTTTATGCAGATATTAAAGGCCTGGGAGCGATCTCCAATCTTTGTTATTTTTTCAGCCCTTACCTGATTCATCTTACCTAATCCAAAAGTAATTACCTTCCCTTGAAACGTTGGAGACAGCTGTTCATATGCTTCATCATCTCCGTTCAGAATTGCTGTCGACTCCTTAGACATCACTCCTAAGAGTTCACCTTTGGCTCTCATTACACCATGTAAATCACCCAAATCCTCTAAATGGGCTCTTGCTACATTGGTTATAAGTCCTATATCAGGGTCAGCAATCTGGGTGAGCCTTGCAATCTCACCAGCCCTGTTCATACCCATCTCTAAAACAGCCAATTTGTGGTGCTCTTGTAACAATAAAATCGTCAAAGGCAAGCCTATAAGGTTATTGAAATTACCAGGGCTCTTCACTGTCTTCGCCTTTAGAGATAGAATCGAAGCGGTCATCTCCTTTGTTGTGCTTTTGCCATTACTTCCGGTTATGGCGATCACCTTTCCTCCCCACTGCTTCCGCCACCATGATGCCAAATCACCCAGGGCTTTGAGAGTAGATGAGACGTTAATTACAGCCAGATTATTATTGAAAAGCCTTTTAGCTATAGTGGTGTCAGACTCCACAATTACGCCCATAGCTCCGGCGTTAATTGCATTGTTTAAAAAATCATGGCCATCATATCTCTCTCCCTTGAGGGCCAAGAAAATGTACCCAGGAGTCATCTTTCTTGAATCAGTCGAAAGGCCCTTAACGAATTCATTTGGTGAGCCAGATATCTGCCTTCCATTTATTACTGAAGATATCTCCTTAACGGTTATTTCACCCCATTTTGCGGCCATTTTCTTGCTGTTTGTTGTGTTTATTGAGTTCATAGGTTTTCAACATTCACCCTGTTAAATTCCCGCTTTGCGGGCCCCCCTTGTGGGGGGTTTAACAGGGCAGGCAAACTCAAAAAACACGATGAACCCACAAAACCCCTAACCGGCTGCCAGCTCTACCTCCTCAATATCATTAAAATATCTCTTTCTATTTCCAATAATCTGATATTTTTCATGCCCCTTGCCAGCGATTAAAATAACGTCTCCACCTTCCTTGTTGGCTATTTTAACAGCAGTATGGATCGCTTTTCTTCTATCCAAAATAATCTCATAACCCCTTGTGTTAGATGAAAAATCTAATGCAATCCTCTTTAATCCTGATTCTTTTACTCCGGCCTCAATTTCATCTGCAATCTTTGCCGGACTCTCTCCCCTTGGATTATCTGAGGTGATTATTGCACAATCACTATACATACCTGCTACTCTCCCCATATCTGGCCTTTTGCCCTTATCTCTGTCACCTCCGCATCCAAAAACAGTGATCAGCTTTCCTTTCGTGAGCTGTCTCACTGTTTGAAGGGCCTTTTTCAAGGCATCAGTGCTGTGGGCATAATCAACAAATATGGAAAGCCCTTGTTTGTTCTCAACATGCTGAAGTCTGCCAGGAACAAATGCAAGCCTTTGTATGCCCCTCGAAATAGTATTGAGGTCTATATCAAGGCTAAAGGCAACTGCTGCAGCCGCCAGTATGTTATAGACATTCATCTGCCCAAAAAGGGTAGATGTAATAGGTATATCCCCAGCTGGTGTAGTCAATCTAAAATGTAATCCCTCTATGCTAGAGTGAATATCGGCAGCCCTTAGTAAACAATTATGTCCAAGGCCATAACTCACAATTGAAGCCTTTGTTATTTTTTTTAACACCCTCCCCTTTGGGTCATCCATATTGATTATTATCTTTGTTTGACCTTCTCCTTCTTCCCCCAATGAAGAAAAGAGTAAGGATTTTGCCTTAAAATACGCTTCCATTGTTGAGTGGTAATCAAGGTGATCCCTCGAAAAATTTGTAAACAGTGCCCGTGACCAATTCAATCCCCTTACCCTTCCCTGTACTAAAGAATGAGATGAAACCTCTAGTATGATATCGGTCACGCCAGCATCTCTCATTTTACCCATTATCTTCATCAGATCATTCGATTCAGGTGTTGTTAAGGATGTCTGAAAAGATTTTTCCTTATATCTATAATTGATGGTCCCGATAACTCCTACATCCCTTCCTTCCTCTTTTAATATCGACTCCAGAACATAACTTGTTGTTGTCTTCCCGTTAGTGCCAGTGATGCCTATCAAATTCATATCCTTAGATGGATAATTGTAAAACCTGGAAGCCAGCTCAGAAAGTGCAGCCCTTGTATCAGGTACCCTCACAGTAGTTACCTTTGGAAAAACATTTGCAACATTTTCTACCACTAATGCACCCGCACCTCTCTTAACGGCATCAGCCAGATACTTATGACCATCTTGACTGCTCCCTCTCACAGCAACAAATAGATAGCCCTTTTTGACATCCCGAGAATCACTTGTCAGCCCTTTGATCTCACAATCTTCATTTCCATGTTGCTCCACAATAGGTTGACCATTCAATAAGTAATCAAGCCTCACTGTCCGTTGTCCGTTGACTGTTGTCCGTTGCTTCTTAACTTTAGGCATTTTCTGCCTTCATGCCGGTGGTCGAAATATAACAGTAAGTACCCTGTCTCTTTTCAAAGGTGTACCAGGTTCTGGAACTTGTTTCACAACCATGCCACTTCCCTTAATAACCACCCTTAAACCTAATTGTTTTGCTTTCTTTAAAACATCTCTCACCCCAAGTCCTATTAAATTAGGTATTGAACCAGGAAAATCATGCCTCAGAACTACTGTGTTCTCTTTTCTTTCAATAGGATGCGAAAAATCTTGTTGGCCTGCCCGCCATCCCTGTCCGACATCCGGTAGGCGGGTGGCAGGCGGGAATGATGGAGCTACATTAAGGTGGGTAAGAGTCCAATAACCAACATCACTAAAAACAGGAGCTGCTACAATCCCTCCGTATGGAATCCCTTTTGGTTCATCCAGGGCAACCAAAATGACTAAAGCAGGTGAATCTGAAGGAGTAAAACCACCGAAGATAGCTACAAATTTTTTATTCGAATAGGTTTTCTTCATCGGATCAACCTTTTGTGCGGTTCCTGTCTTGCCAGCCACAGAATATTTTTTTATTGCGGCTTTGGGAGCTGTTCCATCTTTTCTGACTACGCCCTCAAGTACACCTCGTACCTTTCCAGCTGTATCAGGTGATATGACATCCCTTACGATAAAGGGGTAAAAATCTCTTATTGCTTTCCCGCTCTGATCAACGATTGATTTTACTAAATAGGGCCTCATGAGATGTCCACCATTAGCTATAGCCCCAAAGGCCATAGCCAATTGTAAGGGAGAGACCGATATACCCTGACCAAAGTAGAGGGTATTTTTTCCAACAAGGCTCATATTTCTGATAGGCCTGAGAATTCCCTTCCTTTCACCAGGAAAATCGATCCCCGTTTTTTCACCAAAACCAAATCTTTTTAAATAATAATCGAATCGCTCTGCTCCAAGTCTCTGACCTATTTTTATTGCCCCTATGTTACTGGAAAATTTGATTATCTCACGTACCTTTAACATCTCGAAGGGTTTGCTATCGTGGATAATAAAGCTACCAATGGCATACTCTCCGTTTTCACAATTAAGGACTGTCTCTGGACTAATCACACCTTCTTCTAAGGCACCAGCCAACAGAAATGTCTTTTGAGTAGATCCAGGCTCAAAACAGTCAGTAATTGCCCTATTCCTCCACTCATATGGTTGATACTGCCAGAAGATATTCGGGTTAAATTCCGGCACTACTGCCATAGCCAAAATCTCGCCTGTCTGAGGCCTCATCACTATACATACACCACTTCTCGCTCTTGATTTTCGTACAGCTTCCCTGAGAGCTTTCTGGGCCTTATAACTGATATCT
>Ga0180438_10008193_pt1 | contig 13361 bp, 9 predicted proteins | sample SS_ome_12_FD_132455 | JGI IMG/M metagenome (GOLD analysis project Ga0180438, IMG submission 132455) | Hypersaline lake sediment archaeal communities from the Salton Sea, California, USA - SS_3_D_2 metaG | ecosystem: Environmental > Aquatic > Non-marine Saline and Alkaline > Hypersaline >... | reverse complement strand
CGCAAGCCACGCACCTATCGTAACCGGGGCAACACTTAACAGATCGGCGCCAAAACTTTCGTGCGGGAGTTTCCCTACAACCATGAGCGTAAGATAAAGGCCGGCGACTATCTCTACGACGAATAGAACAAGCATGAGTAGCAGGCGCCATCCGAGCGAGGATACCACGGATCGTATGTCGTCCACCCTCGTGTCTTCGCCGGGCTCGACCGGCGCCGCTTCCTCGGCAACGACAAGTTCCTCGGCCTGTTCCATTGGCTGGGTAGTGCGTTGCCATACGGCAAAGGCGACCACGATGCCGACGAACGCGATGACGACACAGGCCCCCACAATGAAGGGCGCCGAAAGAAAAAAGGGCCGTTGGGGCGGGGCGATTGGTCGCGGGATTGCGGAAGGGACCTCCTCGCCGATGTCGGGAATCGCGGCGATCTCCGGGGGCAGGTCGCCTTCACCGGCGGTCAACCTGTCCTTGAGCACCTTCGCCTTCGGATCGTCAAACTGCGCGATCAACTGATCGCAGAGGGCCAGCGCTTCGGCGGTGCGTTCGAGTTTCGCGAGGCACCGCGCCCGCGGAAACATCACGTTCTTCGCGTTGGGAAACTCGGAATCCAAGGAATCGAGCAAGAGCAGCGCCTGACCGTACCGGCCGTCGTTGTACATGCGCTCCGCGAGTTTGAACTTCCGTTGCGCCTCTTCAGAGTCCATAGGTTTCTCCTTCCGCACGCCCCTGGCGCAGTCTCCCCGGCATTGGCACGCCGCCGAAGACTTACCCCGCGCGGCCCTGACCCGCTACGGCCGCTTTCCCCCGGCCACAGTCTAACACGTCATGCCCCAAATGGCCACAACGAGTCCGGGTAAGCATGAGCGAAAAGAAGGGGCTGGCGCAAGCGAGTCCACCTGCGGCGGGCCGGAGGTGGGGCGATACGGGCCTGTCCCTTCACATCGAGCGTAGGCAGCGACGCCATGATGCGCAGCCTGACGGCCTGATGGACGACCTTGCCGATAACGGCCATCCAAAGTCAGAACTCGGTGTCGAGGACCACGCAACTGCCGCTTTGTTTGGCTTCTCTGGCGAGTCTGTAGGCTTCGAGATACTGATGCGCAACAATTTCCCAGGACACGGTGTCTTCGAGGTATCGCCGCAGATTCTCACCGAGTTCGAGTCGCAGGTTCTCGTCGGTTGCAAGCCGCATCACGTGTTTGCGCAGCATTTCCTTGGTGGTGAACAACAGACCACCCTCGCTCTCGAGGGTTTGCGACGTGAGCCCTTCCATGGGGGCGGTGGTAATGTAGGGTTTGTTGAGCGCGATGATTCGGGCCAGCGTGCCCGACTGGGTTTCGTCGACGGACGGCAGCACGATGAAATCGCATACGGCCATAAGTTTGTAATACGTGTCACCGCGCGGAATGAACTCGTGGTAATGGGCCAAGCCTTTACTCTCAAGGAACTGGACCTGGCCTTTCCACTGCTCGTAATCCCGCTTATGATTGGGATCGCGCATGGCGCCCGCCGCAAGCAAATCCCATTCCTCGCCGGTTTGGGCTTCGATTTCCTGGGCAATGTCTTCCCACATGGAGGTGAGAATATCCCACCGTTTGTTCGATTGGATCCATCCAATAAGGCCGACAAGATGCGGCGCCAGGTGCTCGATACCCAACTCCTGGCGTAGCCCCACAACCTCATCGATGCCCCAGCGCCGGTCGGGACGCGCACCGTGCGGGACCACCATAACGTTCTTCGGCACGGGCCATCCGCGCTGCGGGAAATTCCAATCGAGGCGCCACTTCTGATAATGACATTTCAGAATCACGATGTCGCAACGGTTTGACATCTCGTAGACGAAATTGGCTTCGAAGTCGGTTAGCCGGCCGTGGACCGTATGCGGCTCGACAATAGTAGGCCAATCGGAGATGGCGTCGAGAAGGTCCAGGAACCCTTCGTTGCCGTCGTCCTGGCCGCGTTCGTCGATATACCTGTACAGGCCATACTCGTGTTGGATGTGGACGGCATAGGGTTCAAGTTGATTTACTTTCGCGGCGACCGCCTTCCACCAACGCGGTTTCCGGTTATCCATAACGGGGAAAACGCCTTCGCCGCCGCCGTCCCAATGCGAGACGACCAAGACCGGGCGTTCGGGCGCAACCTTCTGGACGAATTCGCGCGCTTCCTCGCAAAACGTCGCGATCCCGCAGAGCCGCGGGGGATACGAACTAATCATCACGATTGGCTGTTCGCCCATCGCTACCGTACTCCTCTCCGTGAGAAAGGGGATTGTATCAGGCCTTGCACCGCTTGTTAAACTTCCGAGCGGATCATGACCAACATCATTTTGAACCGTTCGACGGCCTTCAAGGCGTGCGGCTTGCCGGCAGGCATTATAATCATCTCGCCTGTCCCCACCGTAACACCGTCTCCGGCGATCGTTATTTCCGCCTTCCCATCCAGCACGTGAACCAGCGCGTCGAACGGGGCCGTATGCTCGCTCAGCCCTTCCCCGGCGTTAAAGGCAAACAGGGTGACTGTGCCGGCTTCTTTCTTGAGGACGGCCCGACTGACAACGGAACCGCCCTGATACGCCACCAAATCGGCGAGTTTGACCACCTGATGAAGAAACTCGTCATCGTTAAACTGAGCGTCGTTTTCCATATTCGGTTCCTTCGGCCGCGGCGGCTCGGCTGCCGTGCCGCGGCGTTCGACTATTGTGGCTCGCGCCTTACTCGCCGAAGGCCTGGCGCATCCGCTCGCAATAGTACCGCACGTTTTCCCATTTGGCGTCCGGTGCGATGCGGTGGTCGGGACAGGGCAGGTAGCCGCCCAGTTCGACCAACGGTTTCAGCCGCTCTATCTCGGCATCGATTGCGGCGTAATCCTGCGCGAATACCCGCTTGTCCATGCCGCCGACGCCGCGCAGTTCCCTGCCGTACTGCTCGCGCCACGGCTTGATGCTGGCGTGCCACGTGCCGACCTCGATCGGAAACATAACGTTGACGCCGTTGTCGAGCCAGGTCGGGATGAGCGCGTCGATGCATCCGTCGCAGTCCACCGAGACAAGATTGACGCCGTGGCGTCTGAGAAGATCGGTGATGCGCTTGTATTGCGGCCCCACTTTCTCATCGAAAACACTGGGGATGATAAGCGGTCCCCCCTTGAAACAGATGTCCTCCCAGAAATGCCCGACGTCGAATTTCGCGCCCGCCTCCAATATCGTCTTGACACACTCGTAACACAACGCGCCGACGGTCTCTATGATCTCGTCAAACAGCGCCTCGTCCTCCGCGTAGAGATAGCTAACGCCCACCAAGCCGAGCAAGTTACGAATTCTGCCGAATAAGCTGCCGCAAGCGAGTGTGCGCAGTTCCTCGTATTCCTCTTGTTGGAGCCATTCGCGGCCGCCGTCGCGCCACAACATATCCACCCGAGACAAGTCGAACTGCAGACGGAATTTATAGTGTTCTTCCCAAGAAGCCCGATCCTTCAGCAGATGGTCTACCTCCGACGGGATTGACGTCGCGCCGTCCCGCTCCAGGACAACCACCCCGTCGCCGTTTAGGAATTTCCTGGCCCCGCCGGGCATTTCCTCGACTACCTTCCGTTCAAACGGCGGCTTCAGGTGCGTATCCGGCCCTGCGGCGCCGCCCCAATTCAGGTCGAATCCGAGTTTCTCACCGATCTTCTTGTCGGTGGGGCCGCCGTCATGCCAGGTTTTCGCATCGTCCGCAGTTACGTGCCCCTCCTTGGCCCATCGCTCGAGGGTCTCATTCCAGAAACCGAAGTGAACGATCGGCAACCGGTCATAGGGTTGATAATTCAGCACAGCGAGCGCTCGTTCTCTGTTGTTCATAGTGTTCTTCCCCAGAGGCTGCAATTCGGTGTTATGCGCAAAACTGAGGCGCGACAGCGGACAATAACAGGATTCCGCCGTCCGGCTACCGTTCGGAGCCAACCGAGCCGGCGGCATCTCGATAACCTTAAACGCTTGCACAGCCACTTTTAACATATTGCTCGGCGGCAGGGCCAATCGGCTCGGGAAACGGCCGCTGCGCAAGGTGTTTCTCGAGTTTGTCGAGGGCTCTCGGTGGCATCGCCTCAGTCTTCATCGAGCGTCGCGAATCGCGTGAGGGCCGGATCCGTGAACACGTCCGCCTCGTCTTTGATCCGCGTCGAGAACTCGGAAACGATGGCGCCCTCGGGGCCGGCCCGGAACCAGTGTTTCGTGCCGGGATTAATCGTGTATTGAGCCCCCGGCAGCAACTCGACCTCGTGGGCTACCTGGAAGTGTTCGGGGAGCAGATCGGGCGGCCGGCACGCAGGATCTGGCGTCGGTTCCCCGTCCACATACAGGTATACCGAGCCGTACCGGCACCGGAACGTCTCCTCTTTGCCGGGATTGCTGCCCGTGTCGTCTTCGAACGGCGGATGGTAGTGCTCCGGACAGGCCTGGCCCGGCAACAGAACCAACTCGCGCGCGCTCGAGCGACCCGTATTGAAATAAGTCAAGAGAAACAGGCCGATATCCTCGAACGCATCCAGATCGTAATCGGTGACCTCGATGGCCTTCTTCTCGGCGTCCGTCAGCACGATCCCCGCTTTGTCGAAATACTTCAGGGCCGTCTTTCGATACGTCTCCATGTCGCTTTTTTTCATGGTGGGTCCCTTTCCGTTCGATCTGTTCTGCCCCCTGGCGCAACCTTCGTCGGCTGAACTGCACGTATTACATCATGCCCGGGGAGCTTGGTCAAGGTTGTATCAGGATTGGACGGCCTTCAAGCCACTCCGCTTGAACGATATGTGGAACATGAAGTAGCATGCCCCGCAGGCTCAATCGTGGCCACGCGGTTGGTACTGGGCCAATCGCTTGCCATCGAACGCGTGGGGAAATCGATCTTGCAGCCTTCACGACCCGTGCGCCAAAACAGCGCGAATGCGGACTTCATCGAGGAAATCCGCAACGGCACTAACCTGGTCTTCATCACCGCGCACCAGGACGACGAAATCTATGTGGCTCCGCTCCTGGCCTTCGCGGCCGACCACGCGCGGGCGGCCATTCTCTGCGCCACCGGCGGCGAAAGCGGCGGCTGCTTGCTCGCGAACGCCGCCCCATTGACGCTTCGCGAAGTGCGCACGCGTGAACTGCACAAGGCCGCTCAACTGATCGGCGCCGAGGCAACGGTGTTCGGTTGCAGGAACGGCACATCAACGGCCCACCCGGACGGCATCGCTGTTTTCGAGAGCTACGCGGACTCCGTCGCACGCTGGAAGGCCTCGGGCGAAGGCGCCCACACCCCGGACCAGGTGGCGGCGCGGTGGCGCACCGAGTGCCCCGAGTTCATGGAAGAACTCCGTGAGCACATCGAGGCCCTGACCCCGTGCATCGTGGTTACGTTTACGAAGGACCTCGGCATGATCGGACACAACGAACACCGCGCCGTGGCGCTGGTGGTCCACAACCTGTTCTCCGGCGACCCGCCCCCGGACGCCGCCTTGTACTCCGTGGTCCACCCCGACCGTTCGAGGGAGGATAACGTCCGCATCCACGCCAAGCACCTGCAGGAAATCGGCGGCCGCGATTACCTGCAGGTAGCCCTGGACGCCTTCGCCCTCTACGAAAGCCAATTCGGCCCCATCGGCTGCCCGGAAAACAAAGATGCCCTGGCTACGTTCGGCCACTTCGCCGAAACCATGCACCTGCGCCCCGCCGAAGGTGGCACGAAATGAACGGTTCGTAGACACCGCGTCGAGCGGCGCCTCCTACCGCCCGAACATCGCTTCTGGAACGCCGCCCAACAGCCGGAAATCGCACAAGGGCGAACCGCTCGCGGTTGCTGACACGGGGCGCGGCGTGTAGTACAATACGGAACCGTCGTACGGACTGGATCTAGCGGCGCGGGGATTTCTGGATGTGGGAGAATGCAATCATGAAACAGGACAAAACAACGTTTGCGCTGTTTTTCGGAAACCGTGGTTTTTTCCCGGCGATGTTGATGGACGAGGCCCGGGACGAGTTGCCCAAGGTTCTGAAGAAACTTGGGCATGACGCCGTCATGCTCGGCCGCGACGCGACGCGCAATGGGGCCGTCGAGACGCCCGAAGAAGGCCGGGTATATGCAGAGTTCTTGCGTGAGAACCGCGGAAAGTATGGTGGGGTCATTCTGTGTCTACCCAATTTCGGTGACGAAACGGGCGCGGTGGCGGCCCTCAAAGAGGCGGGCGTCCCGATCCTGATTCACGCCTACCCCGACGACTTGGACAAGATGGCGCCGGAACTCCGGCGGGATGCGTTTTGCGGCAAGTTCTCGATCATGGACGTGTTCTATCAAAACGGCCTGAAGTTCACCGCACTCGAACCCCATACGGTGGCGCCGTCGAGCAACCGGTTCGAGGACAATATCCGTCATTTCGACGGCGTGTGCCGCGTCGTGAACGGCGTCAAGGGCATGGTGGTCGGCGCGATAGGCGCGCGGACCACGGCGTTCAAGACGGTGCGCATCGACGAGGTCGCGCTTGAACGGCACGGCATCACCATGGAAACGCTCGACTTGAGCGACGTCTTCAAGAGAATGAGCGACGTGGATCGCGATGCAGTGTACGCGGCCAAGAAGGATGCACTCGAGGAATGCGCCACGTGGGCCGCCGTCCCCGAGGACGCCCAGGACAAGCTCATCCGTCTTGGGGTGGTTATCGACCAGATTATCGAAGAATACGCCATGGACGCTATCGCGCTGCGGTGCTGGGTCGAGATGCAACAGCAACTGGGGATATCGCCGTGCGTGCTGCTCAGCGAACTGAACGATCGCGGCATCCCAGCGGCCTGCGAAGTCGACGTCGGCAACGCCGTGGCCATGCACGCACTGAGTCTCGCCTCGTACGCCGCACCCGCGTGCCTGGACTGGAACAACAACTACGGCGACGACGACGACAAATGCATCCTATTCCACTGCGGCCCGGTGCCGAGGAGCCTCATGAGCGCCAAAGGGAAAGTCGTCGACCATGCCATACTCGCCAACGCCGTGGGCCAAGGACGCGGTTACGGCTGCAACGTCGGTCGGATCGCGCCGGGCGACTTCTCCTTCGGCAGCATGATGACGATCAACGGCAAACCGCGCTTTTACCTGGGTCAAGGCGCATTCACGGCCGATCCGATTCCGGACGAGTTTTTCGGATGTGCCGGTGTCGCCCAGATTGGCCGGCTTCAGGACGTTTTGCTTCACGTGGGCAAAAACGGCTACCGCCACCATGTCAGCGCGACCCCCGGACACATTGTGGCCCCGGTGCGCGAAGCCCTCGAAAACCACCTCGGATTCGAGGTCGCCGTGCCGCAGGAAAGCTAGCTCAAGGTCATGAGCCTCCTCGGACTAGACGTCGGCACCACGGGATGCAAGGTTTCCGCATTCAACGCAGAAGGCGGCCTTGTCACATCGTCCTACCGTGAATACGACGTCGAGCGGCCGCATCCAGGCTACGCCGAACTGGACGCCGCCGACGTCTGGGGCCGCGTGCAGGACGCCATCGAAGAAGTGGCGGGACAGTCTCGCTCGGACCCCGTCACGGCGGCGTCCGTATCGTCGCTGGGCGAGGCCCTCGTCCCCGTGAGCGCTGGCCGCGAGATCCTCGCCCCCTCGATTCTCAACTTCGACGAACGCGGCTCGGAATTTCTCGAGAGCGTTGCCGCGCTTATTGACAATGAGCGCCTTTACGCCATCAACGGCAACACACTCGGTAATCACTACAGCCTCACAAAACTCCTGTGGATCCGCGAGCACGAGCCGGAACTATATGCTCGGACGCATAAGTTTCTGCTTTGGGGCGCGTTCGTCGCATTCATGCTCGGGGCGGAACCCGTCGCCGACTACTCGCTGGCGAACCGCACGCTCCTCTTCGACGTCGATCGCGAAGACTGGTCCGACGAGTTGGTCGGCCTGATGCAACTTGATCGGCATAAACTGCCGGATACGGCGCCGTCCGGCACGCGTATCGGAACGGTTTCCGACGCGGTGGCGGGCAGGCTTGGGCTGCCTCGCGGCGTGGCCGTTGTGGCCGGCGCACACGACCAATGCGCAAACGCGGTCGGCTGCGGTGTGCTCGACGAGGGCCGGGCTATGTTCGGAATGGGCACTTATGTTTGTATTGTGCCCGTTTTTGCGCAACGTCGCGACCCCGCCGCGATGATTGCCCATGGGTTCAACACGGAACACCACGCTGCGCCCGGCAGGTACGTTTCGTTTCTTTACAACCACGGCGGCAGCATGCTCAAATGGTACCGTGATACGTTTGCCGCCGCCGAGCGCGATGCGGCCGACGCCGCCGGAAAAGACGTCTACGCCAAGTTGATCGCCGAGATCCCCGAAGGACCCAGCACCGTGGTCGTGCTCCCCCACTTCGCGCCGACGGGGCCGCCCGAGTTCGTTGCGGATTCGCGCGGCGTCGTGGCGGGGCTCCGGCTCGAGACCTCGAGGGGGGAAATTCTGAAGGGCATTCTTGAGGGCGCGGTCTTCTACTTGCGCGAATGCCTCGAGCCCATGCTGTCGACGGACGCCGCCATCAACGAGTTCCGGGCGGTCGGCGGCGGCAGCAAATCCGACGCGTGGCTCCAGATCGCCGCGGACATCCTGGGCCGCCCGTTGACGCGGGCGGGCGTGCAAGAAGCCGGCACGCTGGGCGCGGCGATTCTGGCCGGGTGGGGCACGTCCGTGTTCGCGTCCCCCGAAGAGGGGGCCGCGACGATGGTCGCCCTGGAACGCACCTTCGAGCCGAATCCTCAGAGGCACGAGGCGTACAACGACCGGTACGCTCAATACTGCAGACTGTGGCCCCTTATGAAAGATTACCTGCGCCACCTCTCGCAGCCATAGCCTTCAACGGAAACCGCCCGCCGAGCGCCGGCCTCGATACCCGTCAAGCGGGACCAGGCGCGTACTCGAGCACAGGAAGACAGAGTTCGGCGGCGGGCGCCACCGGCACGCCGCTAGACTTTTCCCGGGGCCAATATCGCAGCACACTGCGCCGGCTGGCCCCGTCCACGTGGACTTGTGTGATGCTCCGCGTGCCGCCCAATTGCCGATCCATCAACGGCGACCAGTCCTCCTTCCCCTCGACCTGCAGAAGGTGGTACGTAGGCACGCATCCTCGTTTTTCACAGCCCGCGCGGCGCCATTGCTCGAAAGCCTCGCGGCGCCACGCCAGCGTCTCGTCGGGCTCCAAAAGGGAAGATGAGACCAAGGTCCACCCGTCCTTACCTAAGGGATGCGCGGCGTAGGTCGTCTCCGCCCAACGCCACTTCATGCCCCCGCCCAGCCAAGCAACCAAGAGATAAAATGGCTCATAGGGCGAAGGATCGAATTTGCCGCGCATCCACGCCTGCACGCATGACCCGTCGCCTTGCGCCAGGATGGCGGGAACGATTGTGCCTCGGCTCAACCTAGACGGAGCGCGCGGTCGTGAGACGGTATCTCCCGGCAAATACGCGTTCAACAAACAGGCCACCACGCCGCAAGCGTTCACGCCCATCCAGGTCCCGCCGGCCTCGCCGTCGATGGGCGCCATCCATTGGCCCCGAGAGCCCGCCTCCTCGAAAACTGTCGGCGGACGCTCCGGGGCGCGCGCATGCAGTTCGTCGCGATTCATTGTGACCAGCACCGAGGTCGCGTCGCGATATAGCGTCACGGTACACATAGAAGCTAACTCGGACTCTTTTTCTTCGGCATCATTGTAACATGATGGGGCCGCGTAGGGACGTCCTTGAGGCCAAGACGTGGATGAGCGCCCCGGCGGACGTCACGTACCGGAACGGCCGCGGGGCATGAGCACGGTTTCCTCGAACACCTCGTTTTCCCGGCTGACGCCGCGCACAACGGCTTTGTCTTCTTCGACGTTCACAACCACGTAGTGAGGGCCGTACCGCTGGAACACGAATGTCTCCGGGGGGCAGTCCCTCAGCGCCGAGAACACCGTGTCGCTGAATCCGCCGGCCTGGAAATAATGCACGCCATTGCGCCGGTTGTGCGCATACACGTGGACGTGGCCCGAGAAGGTCGCGGTTACGCGGTGCGCTTCGAACAGACGGCAGAGATCCTGATAAAGACTGCCGCCATAAAAAATGGGATGATGCGAAAAAACAAAGATATACTTCTTGTCCGTATTTCGTTCGAGGTCTCTCTCGAGCCATTGGAACCGGAAATCCCGCCATTCCTGACTGAACGGCCGCATGAAGGATAGCCTTCCGAGTTCGACGTTTCGGACATCGACGGAATAGGGTTTGTAGAAGCCGACGTCGACTAGCGCAGCCGTTCTGACGGCCCTGCTGTCGGCGGCAGCAATGCCGGCCTCATTCAATGCCTGCTCGAAATCGCTTGCACTGAGTTCCCTGCCCGCAAGCGGGGAAAGGGAGGCGACTACTTCGTCCGAAATGAGTGCGGCCAACGAGCCCAGCACGTCTTGGGTGATTTTGTAGGTGTGAAATGAGGGCACATCATCGATATCCACGATCTCGTATCGATGGTTCGCCAAGTCCAGCACGATAAAATGCGCCGTTCCCCAATCGAACGAGTAGAACGCCCTGTAGGGGACTTGTTCGTCGGGAGGAATCGGCAGGGCGAAGTAGCGCCACACGCGCGGGTCGTACTGTTCGTGGTTGCCCATGGTAAAGTAGACCGGCGCCTGCGTCAGGTAATACCTGAGTGCGCCGACCAACTCCTTCTCCCACTGCACGGTATACCGGGCGTCCTCGATGATGTCGCCGCAGTGCACCGAGAAATCCGGCGTAACGTTTTGCCGCATGGCGTTCGTCGTGATGTTGAACGGGTACTTGGCGGCGTCGTTGACGTCTTCGAACGCGCCGAGCACGTGCCGGTCTTTATTCAATTGCCTATCGCCAACGGCGTCGTAAGGCCCTTGCGAGTCGCTCACCACCGTGAATTGAAACGGCGCAAACGCACCCGGTTCGGGTTTCGTCTTGAACCGCACCAGTTCCGCGGAATCGTTCACGCGATAGTAGTAGGCGGTGTTCGGCTCGAGGCCGCTTACCTTAACCGTCAACGGTTCGCTGTTGTCCAGGTCGAAGTACTTCGTTTCCGCTCGGAGAAGAACCGCGTCCGCTTCCGGAACTTGCGGGTAGAAATAGGGCGAGTCGCCGGCGCCCGCCGTAAACACCGCCGGGTCGCGCGCAGATTGCCACAGAGAATCCGCCGGTTTACTGCCATACACGGTAATTGTAACGCCGTTGGCCGCCATCTCTTGTACGACGTCGGCGAGATCAGGCGCGTCAAAGCCGCCCGGACGTTCCATCGCGGCAGCGGCCGTCAAGGACGCACACGAGCAAGCGAACGCAAAACAAATCGCCGCACGCGCGGGCCGGATCCCGCGCCGGTAGGTAAACACGCGCATCAAGACGCTCCTTCTTCCATCGACATCCTCAGGCGAGGATACCCCGTCACCCGACGCCTGCGCAAGACAACGGCTATCTCCCTAATCGCCGGGTGCACATGAGCGAAAAGCGGGGACTGACCCAAGCGGCGACCTCGCCGTAGGCTGGCGAGCGTGGAGGCGTCTATCCCTCCTTCTTCCAGGGCGCGCCGGACCTCAACTTAGCCGGAGATCACGGGCATGCGTGCTGCGGGAACGTTACTCGGTTGCGGGCTCTGGCGAGTCGGCTGCGGCCCGCTCGAATGCCGCGGTGTCCCCGTCTTCGTAGTGGCGGACGAGTTCGGCGGCGTGGTCCCGTTTGATGCGCGCCAATGCCCGCAACGCCAGCAAACGCTGCCCCGCTTATCGACTATGAACCACGGGCTCAGGTCGTGTATGTAATATACTGGCCGGAACTGTTCGGCGCGCACCTGCGCCGCTTATCCTCCCTATTTAGTATAGGCGCGCGTGTTGCACTTTGGGGCTGAAGGCAGGGACGCGAATGGGGTTTGTTTTTTTGTGAGATTTTGGGAACAAGGGTTGTTTTATTGACGAGATGTGCAGGATTTCTCGGTTTTCGCAATTTCAGCGGGGGGGGGTTGGGTGGGAGCAATTGGGAGAATTGGCAAAGCTGGTGCGGGGGGGGGGGGCGGGGCGGGAGCAAGGGGGGGGGGGGGGGAGGGGAGTGGACGGGCAGGGGCAACGGGGAGGGGGAGGGGCGGGAATGGAGGGACACGGGCAACGGGGACGGGGATGGACGGGGATGGACGGACACGGACAACGGGGACGGGGATGGACGGGGATGGACGCCATGGACAGACACAGACCCACACGGACGGGGGAACAGGGACACCCACGCGGTCGCTTCGCTCGCTTGGGACAGTCCGTGAGTGCAACAAGCGACCCTATATAAGTAAGGGCATACGATGACAAAACACAACCCCAGAAAACCCAAATCCGACGCGGATGGGTCCGATGCCACGGACCTTGACGCGGTCCGTGCCTTCTTACACGGCGGGGACGTAGCCGAGGACGTCGACGACGACCCCGAGCCCCCGCCACGACCGCGCCTCCCCCGAAAGGTCCAGAAGATGATCGAGGAAGCCGTTCGCACCAGCGGGTTCCTCAGCGGAAAAGAGCGTCCGCACAAATACACCAAGCGGGGCACCAAGTGTTCGCGGGTATGGCAGGACGACTGGATCGAACGGGTCGAGAAAACCGAAGCGGAACTGGGCCGCCCAATCTGCGGTGCACGCACCATGGCGGGCACCCCCTGCACGCTCGGGTCGAACCACCCGTCCGGACGGTGCCGGTTCCACGGCGGATTCGACCTCACCGGCGCGCCCAAAGGCAACCGGAACGCCGTCCTGCACGGGCTCTACTCGAGACGGCTCCAGGTCTGCGGGACGCATTGTCCGCAATGGGAATCGTGTCCCTGCGCGGGCGACGACGTGCTCGCGTTGCCGCTGAAAGAACGGCCGACGTGCCCCTACGAACAAACCGAATACAACACCGTGCTCACGGACGTGCTCGCCAAAATCGAGTTGTCCCCCGACCCCGACCCCCTCGATAAACACAACGCACACACGCTGGCGTTGCTCCACGTCATGATGTCGCGCGCCGCCACCGCGTTACGCAACCAACAGCTTATCGAGACCACCACCGCCACCACCGACACGTACCAGATGCAATCCAGCCGGCAAGACCCGTGTCTCCAGGCCTATCTCCGCATCGCCAGCGAATACCGGAGGTTCCACGCGATACTCGACTATCCCCTGCACCCGATCTGCGGCCCCGGCCACGTACGCAAACCCAAGACCCAGACCAAAGACGCGCCCGCAACCCATCGCCGCACGAAGCCCCAGGCCGCCCAGAAACCCGAGCCCGGCCAAGGCCTCCCCTACATCCCGTCGCTATCCAGCATCATGGGCCACGTCACCCGCGCCCTACACGACACCGACCT
>Ga0180438_10008192_pt1 | contig 13364 bp, 12 predicted proteins | sample SS_ome_12_FD_132455 | JGI IMG/M metagenome (GOLD analysis project Ga0180438, IMG submission 132455) | Hypersaline lake sediment archaeal communities from the Salton Sea, California, USA - SS_3_D_2 metaG | ecosystem: Environmental > Aquatic > Non-marine Saline and Alkaline > Hypersaline >... | reverse complement strand
CTTTCCATGTGCCCCGCTTGACAAAGTAGAGTGCTAGAGGCACCATCACAATGGTTGCTGTGATATAGAACCCAACAGCGATGTCAGAGCCAAAAAGCTTACTTAACTGTATTACCCATTCGTTGGCCATTATAATATAGATAAATATATCTATCTTTGTAATAAGGTATGTCTTAATTAGATAGTAGTAGAGATTGAGTCGAGTTCGAGTCCGAGACGATCGATAGAACCTTTCTCCGGAGGGAGTCCCTTATTCGTTCTCCAGGTACTGTGACCACCATGAACCCACGATAGATGGTTGTACGCGTCGGTACTACCCTTTATGGTCATCGGCCAGGTTTGATCGTGACACAGATAGCAGAAGAAACTGCTGCAGTGTGTACAAGTCACTCTGTTACAGCCACTGATAAGAGCTACAGCATAGCCACAACCTGGGCATGCCACAGCAACCTTGTTGATAAGCTCCAATGAAAGCCTCTCAAGCTTGGGGACGTCTGTAAGAAGACGGACCTGCGCACAGGTGGTAGCACGATGGTCCACAAGATCACCCACAGAAAAGTAGACTCCCTTGCAGTCCGTGCACCAGATCCAGTTGCAGTCTAGGCAGTGCCTCAGTTTATCCTTAGATGTGGTGAACACATTGTTCCCATAAAGTTTGAGTGTGTCCCTCATGGGAATGTCTCCAAGACTACCAAGACACTTATGTTCGCCACTGCACTTCTTGTTAGGACACTCAGCGAGGGTTGGAATCTTCTTGAAAGCCTTCTTTCTCATCTTCCTATGAGCTGCGCGCTTTCCCTTCTTACGAAGCTTACGACGCTGTTTCTTTTCCGAAACCTGCTCCAGTATCTTCTCTAGGGGGAAAGACTGGTCGCACTTTTTCCCATCGGAGTCAAGAGCTGGACACTTGAATGTATACCCCCGGTACTGCTCTTGGTGTAGGCGAATAATCTTTTCCCTCTCTCCGGCTTTCTTGTTGCGTTTGTGCCTATTCACGAGCCTTATACGACGATGAACACACTCTTCGATCATATGATCCAGCGTATTCCCGCTGATCTGGTGTCCTTCACACAGCTGAATACAAAGCTCCTCAGGTAGGATCTCGATACCAACAACACTGTCGATCGGCAACGATTCTTCGTAAGAATAGTAGTAGGTGTACTCATTTTCGTCTTCGTAAAAAGATTCGTAATAGGAGTACTCCTGAATATCAGTTCCCTCACTAGCGCTAGAGCTCATTATGTAGTTGTACCTTAAACTCCTAAACGTCCAATTTCGCTTTCAATTTTTCTCCTATGTACACATGTACACCCCTGTAAGAGACTACAAGGCCCATGAGGAGGAGTATCAGCAAGCCATAAGGGAGGTTCTAGAAGAAGGACGTTTTATTATGGGTCCTCAGGTCCAAGAGCTTGAAACGACTCTAGCAGCCAGAGCCGGTTCACAGCACTGTATTGCCATGGGGAGTGGCACAGATGCCCTTCTAGCTGCTCTACTTGCCTGTGACGTTGGTCCAGGAGACCGTGTTATCACAGTACCTTTCACATGGATCTCTACCGCAGAGGTGATTCTTCTCTTAGGAGCCATCCCGGTCTTTATCGATATCAGTGCAGATACCTACACCATGGACCCACAACTACTGGAAAACTACCTGGAACACTGTGATTACGATGAGTATGTCAGTCTAAAGGCGGTGGTTCCTGTAGACATCTATGGCTGTGCTGCAGATTACGATCGCATCAATGCCGTTGCTGCACGCTTTGCTATACCGGTTATTAGCGACGCAGCTCAAAGCTTTGGTCTTCCTAGTAACGGAGCCGCTATCACCTGTACTAGCTTCTTCCCTACTAAAACACTAGGTTGCTACGGAGATGGAGGAGCCTGTTTTACAAACTCTGACAAGCTTGCTAAAAACCTCAGAAAGGTCCGGTCTCATGGCGGTCTTAAAAGGTTCGATCATACCAGAATCGGTTTTAACGGAAGACTAGACACACTGCAAGCAGCGATTCTTCTGGTAAAACTTAAATACTTTGATAATGCCCTAGCCAAAAGGCGTGCTCATACAGAGGCTTATAGTAAAGCATTAGAAGAGTTGGAATGGCTAGAACTACCTGTGAGTAGAGGGAAGGAACAACACGTTTATGGGCAGTATACGGTTCGTATTAAAGACGGTCTTAGAGACCATGTAAAAGAGTGGTTAGAGAATAAATGTTTACCCTGTGCAGTGTTCTATCCTGTACCTCTACATCATCAACCTGTTTTCAGAGGCAGAGCTGAGATGGGTAGCGACCTAACTGTTTCCGAAACTGCCTGTAAAGAGGTTCTTTCATTGCCACTCTATCCAGAGTTTACAGTAGAGGAAAGAGACAAGGTGATAGAGGCTATTTCAAATTTTAACCCCAAAAATGCTAAAGAAGCTTTAGATTTTTTCCCAGATCAGCAGTGAGGCGGCGTTGACTCGTGAGAAGATTCCTATCATGTTTGGTCGAACCTCTGTGATCTTGATTCTCTTTTCGCTCTCTAGCTCCTGTAAAATAGAGAACAAATTGCGGTTGAAATAGCTGTGGGATTCTCCTCTTCCGGTTATTTGCCAGCCAATCGGTTCTAGATGTATCCCCATTATATGTTCTGCTGTATCCAGTAGAAGATAGAAGAACATCTTCTTGAGATAGGTTATCTCTTTCACAGACCACATCGTGAAACAGAGTAAACGATCATACCTTCGCTTTAGTTTAAACTTTGGTTCCTCAAAGTCGAACTTCATTGCTTCTAGTTTATACTCTGGACAGTACTTCATAACACTAGTCATTGCATTGAGCCCCTGTTCACAAAGCTCAAGACCGTAATAGTCAATCTCTGTTGAACTGTCACGAGTGAAGAGGTAGTAAAGGTTCTTTCCCCACCCTGCACCAGGTTCAATTACAGCATTCGGCTCAAAATCAGCGATCCCCTTAAGTACTGGGCTACGACTAAAATCAATCGCTTTATGGAAGTCTTCAGGTTCTTTGTAAGGGATTGCTGCACCGTCGTAATAAATAACGTCGCGCACTGTTTTACAGTACTCATTATCAAGGATTTCGTACCATAGAGGTGCTAGTGTTGTGGCTGTACTCTGTTCAATGATACAAATGATCTCAGCCCACGTTTTATCGTAAAGCTTTTTCAGAACTTCGTGCGACTCTCGTTGTTCTTTTGAGTTAAGCACAGGGGGTTCACCTCTACTGCTAGTAACTCCTTCACGACATTTTGTCATAGTGAGCTTCATCAGAGTGAATTGGTCCCCCTGTTGCACTTTATCAAAAAGTGCACCCACGTGTAAGAACTTACGTGTGTTATTGTAGAAGGTAAAGATGATAGTGGTCATCTTATCTTGCTTAAGGCTCTCTTTAGAAAGATAGATAGTCTCCTTCTGAGGATCTCCGATCCAGAGATGAACTGTGCCCTGTGGGGAGGTTCTTTTCTTTCCGACCAGAAAGATGCGGTACTCACAGTTTGGTGTTAGAAGGAAACGTTGATAAACACCAGGTGTACTTCTTGCCTGTAATGACGTTACCTGCATTGCACCAGAACCTGTTAGCTGCATCGCTACTTGTTGATTCTTAAGCATCAACTATACCCTCTGAGAAGGTTTGTTAGGTATCTTCATTAACTTACGAAGACGTTTATGATTGGTTCGAATAATTCTTTCTCGCTGTTCAGAAAGGTTTCGGACAAGTTTTGTGTACCTCTCACCCTTCATATCAAGCAGCTGACCAAAGACCTCTGTTAAGCTCTTCTTATAGGTAACAGCACCCTTGAGACCATAGATAGAGTTTAACCTTTGGGGAAGACAGATAGGAACGTTATGACTGTAAGCAAGTGGCAGTTCACCGGTAAGACGATTTTTGTAGTAGTAGGAATCGGGAAACGGAATACTTAGTAGGAACTTGCACTCCTTCAACTTCTCTGTCATCTTTTCAGTGGATACCCTCCGGAAAAGGTTCATCCTCTTATCTTTAAAGTCACGGTGACTTACTGTGAAAACGTATACCTTGAAGTTCCTGTTCTTAAATTTGTTAAGAGTTCTTCCTAAGTCGCGGAGATTTCTTGCTTTAAGTGTACCTACAATACCAAAGATGTTTTCTTTCTGTTTTATCTCAGTTACAGCGTTATAAACCGGGAAGAGATAGGTGCACTTGGAGATAAGAGGTGTCAGTGCAATATTAATACTTCTACGTCTGTAGTCGTTGGGAATGTGGTGAATATAGATAAGTTTATGTGATAGAACACCTCTGAGCCCCTTGATATCTTGACCGGTAGTTACAAAGACATAGTCGTACTTCCTCATAGTCTTGGGTGTAATCTTACTAGTTCCAAAGGTAGCACAGTTAGTTCCTAGGACCTTATTGAAGTAAGGACCGTACCAGAACTTGTACTTAGTAACATAGATATCTAGATCTATATCATGGCGTTTACAGTACTCCATAATAAATCCAAACACTTCGCTATGTCTCTTACTCTTCTGGAAGATAGCTACACGCATATACATAACCGATCAGTTTTAAAATCACTTGTTCAACTTGCTAAACTTCTCCCAAGGCTTATATCTGTAGGGTACATACTTGCGCTTTGTACCAAGGATCAGTAGCTGTCGCTTGATGTTAACCTCGTTGCCCCAACAGATATGATGGAAAACTTGAAAGGGTCCCTTCTCAATACCGGTCATACCCTGATCTTCAAGGTATCGCTTTCGTGCTTTCAGTAGTGTGTCTATCTTTTTCAGAATACAACTCTTCTCCTTGCTGTTGATGTACTCAATCAGATAGAACTTGATAAGAAGATGTACAGTTGCAACCTTTAAACTCTCACTCAGTTCAGTGTAAGGGTAACATCGGTCTGCTACGTTATAAACCACTGCTACTAGACGACCATCCAGATATACGTAGGTCCTCTCTTTGTAGTATCTGAGTGATGGCTTCTCCTTTTTCGTTTTAAGCTCTCCTAACTTTAACTTTCTTAACTTTGCTATCTGCTGCTCAGGATTCTGTGCTAGCACTACAAAGTGATTGACCGGAACGATACTTTTGGTATCACCTGCGATCTTAAGTAGAACGTTAAGCACTGCATCACCTGTTAAGATGATATCTGGGTTGTTAGTGATCCAGTGGTTATATACCTCATTAAGAAGTGGGTTATCTGTCTTCTTATTATCACATTTACCCTCAAGTGGGAACAACTTGTCAAGGGCCTGTTCGGTCTGATATGCTGCTCGCCAGGAATCAACCGCTGTGGTCGGGTTACAGTAGATGTCGTATACATTGAGTCGCATCAGGTTTGGATCCAGGTAGCGCAAACCTGTTTTTGAATCAGTGTAATAAGGAATTTTTTGAAAAGTTCTATCGAGTAAAGATATCACCCTTAGGATAGTTTCGAAGTTGCTTTTGAGATCGAAAGTATACTCTCCAATGCGAACTACTTCCAAGTAGGTAAAGCAGTTGGAGTTAGACTGATACAGTGCATCTGCTAACTTCTTCAAGTCATCAAACCCTTTATTCCCAGCATACACTTCGTAGAAGTAGTTTGTTTCAGATAGATCCAAACTCTGTTCCATCTTACGCAAGATCATACTGTTCATCACAATGTATTTACGCTCCTTGATAAACTTTTCAATAACCGGTTCAATATTTTTGTCATAAGTCTCCTCACGTTCTCTCTTCTTCTGTTCTACTAGCTTTTCAGCTGCAGCAATAATATGGTCTGATACTTTCTCAACCCTATTGGCACTGTTCGCCATATAAATTTTTATTAGATTATAATTTATCTTTTACTGCCAGTAGGCAAGATTTTCGAAATCGGAACGTTCAGCGTAGACATCAACTCGAATAGTTAATTCACCAGCTTCGTAGCGAGCTTGTAGTCGCTCGTACTCATCGCTATGAATCCTAGTTACCCTCCAGTAGTCCACATCACTGTCATATTTACCCTTTTTTGCGATGCGAAAAGCAACGATTAGGACAGGGTCGCGGAACCGGGTGCGTTTTTTATTGCATGGTCCGTAGTAGCGACCCTCAGGAACAATTCCTGAACATTCGCTGTCACGAATGTTTTCGCTGTCACGAATGTTTTCGCTGTCACGAATGTTTTCGCTGTCACGAATGTTTTCGCTGTCACTGTCGCTAAGATGGGTGTTTTCGTCTGGTGCAGGTGTTTGTTTAACTACCGGCTTTTTCTCCACAAGTTCACCACGACCGTAAAAAGGACAGTTCCTACAGCGTTCAATTACAGAGAGTTGTCGGTAGTTGGCAAGATGGAAGAGCTTTCCAGGAACCATGTGAAGAGCACCGTGACAGATGCATGGCTGAAAGTGGTAGACAGTACAGCCTTCACAACATTTTCCATAATACTCTGTTGCACGGTAGTCGTTTACAATATCTGGATAGCTCTTTATCTTTTTGACGAAAGTATCGAGATCGATATTTTCATCTAATTGTAGAGCATACCTAGTTCCTACGGACCTTGGAGTAACCCCTGCGCCGTCAGGGGTAAGTAGGGCGAAATAGTGTCTCTCAAGGCGTTCGGTGTTCATCTTGGTGATTCCGATTGCTATATTCCAACAATATCCTTCACTTTTCCGGGCAGCTCCAAAAGTTGCTTAGTTTACTGAGCTACTGGGAGACCGTCCATCTTAGCGTACTTGTGGTCTTTAATAGGTTCCTCTATCTTCTTTTCCGGGTAGTACTTGAAGCGATCGGCTCTTTTGTAGAAGCTCTCGATGGCAATCTCTCTAACCTCACTAACTGGGAGATTGTTGAAATCAAAGTCAAAAATACTTAAAGGTTCACCCTTTTCAGTGCCGATCAGCTTATGTTTATTAAGATAGGCTTCCCTCTCGTGGCTAATACGATATAAAAGGTTCTGGGCAAGTTTACAGTAGTAGGTGTCCTTCCAAATCTTAGATTGTAGAATCTTAATGTGGAAGAACAACAGCAGCTGATGATAGCTGACGAACTTCTTCTGTTTAATACTAGTTGTAGGAATAAAACGAAGCTCAGAGGTGTTATAGAGGCACAGAATAGGATGCTTCTTGTAAACAATCATTGAGATAGCCGGATAGTGATCGATTAGTGGGGAAAATTCCATTAGTTTATAAGATTTACTACCAGCATTCTTAATAATCTCTTTGGCAATCTCTTCTGCATTTGGGATGTACGCTTCAAGATAGTTAATTGGAACCTGTTCTGTACCCATAACCTGAGCGTATCTGTTAAATGCAACAATACCTGTCCAGACAAGGAAGTCGCGATAGGGGCTTAGGAGGTCAAACATCTCCCTAATTCGAGATGTTATCTCTTCTGACTGTTTCTTGTACTTCATTTTAAGCGGTTTTAGGGGGTATGCATCCACTAACTTCCTATATCGCAGATACTCATCTTTAGTTAGCCAACGATAGTAGTTGTTAGGGTTGGTGAAACTCTTGTAGAAATCGATCCGCATATACTCTGGAGAGACGTATCGGATGTCGTCGATCTCCACGTGGGGAACGTGGTTAAAAACTGTAGAAGGGTAGTAGGTAATATCGGCTGATGGCTCAGGTGCAAAGTTAACCTTGACACGCATTGTATTACCGTGCTGAGCCTGATTTACAGCTACATAGCGGTACCCTTTCTCTTTTAGGACATTCGCCAGAGTCATAGCGTCATAGACGTTGTTGTTCGAAATAAAGTCGTAATCCGGGAGCTTGGTAGGCCCATAGATACCCTCACCTGTCTTATGCTTAAGAACTGTATCAATAGCGGTACCTCCGTAGAGCAACAGCTTTCTTTTCTTAATGTATTCAAGTACAATCCTGTTAACATCCTCTAGCTCTTCTCTAGAGGGAACCCGCTCGCGGTGCTCACTGCTCTCAGCCCTGTCAATCACAGCATCTAGAAGATCTAGCTCCAGGGACATCCCTATATAGGTGTGATTAGGAAATTTGATGACCTTCACGTTCTGATAACTAATTCTTCGATCACACCCCCTCAAAATGAACAAGGACGTTCTTTTTCATGGAATTCTCCTCTATCTCACCCTCAATGCCGCCGAGTTCCCAGGTATTGCTCCACAAATCGAAGCTGCTCAAGCAGCTAATGGGATTTTTCAACGGAGAAAACGTCGAGGAATCCTATCCTACGTGGTTGAATCTACTCTCCCAGGTCTATCCACACGACATTTAACTTTTGCAACAGACTTGGTGAACCTCTGCAATCTTTGTGGAGGAAACTACGAGCTTCAAATGAAACAAGGGAACTGCATCTTCGACGATGAAGACGGTATTCCTCTTGTTGACATCAAATGACTACTCATAATACGTGTGCCGGATTTCCTATCACGGTTACACCTGGTGGAATGTCTTTCGTTACTACCGATCCAGCACCAATCATACAGCCCTCACCCAGAGTAACACCACACATGATTGTTGCGTTAGCTCCAATAGTAACACCATCCTCGATCGTTGTCGTTGTATAGTTGCCGTTTTTAGAATGCGCAGCCCGGGGGGTTTTGTCATTAGTCAGTACACATGATGGCCCGAAGAATACGTTATCTCCCGCTACTACACCTTCGTAGATACTCACATTATTTTGGACCTTACAGCCGTGGCCGATGGTTCCAGCGATGAAGCAGTTTTGACCTATAGTACAGTTGTTTCCTACCCGAGCAGTTGGCATTAGATGACAGAAGTGCCAGATCTTAGTATCAAAGCCTACCTGGGCACCAGGGTCAATGTAGGAGCTTTCGTGACAAAAAAAGCTTTTTACTGGTTTGCCAGCTTTGGCAGCACTCTTCTCCGCCATCTCTAAAACCCTTGTTACGACAAGACCCTCACAGCCATCAGTATACGGAAATTGACGCTTTTTACAACAGTTTATAAATGTTTCGCACTCAACTTCTAACGGTGTGTTTTCTTTACTACTATAGAAATAGTTATTAAGAAAGATTGTATTATTACATAGAGTGAACAGCTCTCCATTAGGACCGGTAGCAACTATCTCTTGCTTCTTGTTTGCGGTTCCCTGATTGAGAAAGACCTTCACCTCTTTCTCAGGATACTGTAGCTTAATGATGCACTCCTCTTGATGCAGATGGGCAACAACTACATGAGGAGGTCCAAGTAACCTCACTATGAAAGAGATGTCATGAGGACCTAAGTTCCAAATTACATTAATATTACTCTGTTTGCTTTTAGTGTACCTATAAGCAACAATATCCGTACAGTTCTGAACAGTTTCAACTAGTTCATCAAAATCTAGCGATTGTAACGCTGGAGTATAATGAATAATATGACCTACCATAAGAACCCTTCCCATCATTTTTGCGATCCGAACTAATACAGCGGCATCCTTTGAACTTACCGTCATAGGCTTTTCTACATAACAGTCACGACCAGAAAGTAGGACACGCTTAGCAAGATCAAAGTGTGTATGTGCTGGTGTCGCAATTGCTATAGCCGTGATCTCAGGATCTTCAAGGAGATCTTCGAATACTGTAGTGGTATACTTTATATGTTCTATATCAGAATAGTATTCCAATTGTTCCTTGTCTAAGTCACAAACAGCCCTAAGAACTCTATCGAAGTCCATAGCTAAGTTCTCCCCCCAGTTACCTACTCCAACTAGTCCCAAAAAAGGTGTTTCCATCTGTTTATAAGGGTATCCATTGAATATCCTTGTAAACCAAAATTGACGAGATTATAGGTAGGAAAACAAAAGGGTCACCATCTAAAACAATATGATTGACGGTTGGATTCTTCTTGTGATTCTCTGCCACATCGGCATTGAGATCATGATTCGTCGCGTAGACCCCGATAGCCACCAGTGGGGCTACCTTTTCGCCTCAAGAGCAGTTGTTTTCTTCATCTACATGTACGAGTTTCATCTCTGGGTGGCTAGTCTTCTCGCATTTCATTCCGCTCAGCAACAGTAGCCTCAAGCACAGCATGAGGTGCATGTAAACGCTTCATGTACTGCAGGAGAGCATTGGTATCCTTCGGAAAACACATGCCTCCATAGCTAAGCTGACCATCAGGACCTGGAACTGTTGTATGCATCGGGTTAATCCATCCGTTGGCTAACATCATCTTCTTGACAATATCATAATTACCACTGTTCTTACTGCAAAGCTGATGCAGCTCGTTAAAGAACTGAACCTTCACTGCATAGAAAGAGTTAACACCGATCTTCATCATCTCCGACTCGATAGTCTTACAAACCGAGATCTCTGCATCAGGAAAGTAGGTCTGATAGAAGTTGTACACACGATCGAAGCATTCATCGGTGCAGATTTCGGTGCGCCCCAAGACCACATGCTTCTGGTTTAGCATGTCCTCGAGTGCAGTTCTCGCAGTGATAAACTCAGGACTGTGAATGAAGTGCAGGTTTTTGTACATGGCATCTAGATGGTTTGTGGTTTCAGGTTCTACTGTACTCTGTAGTACAACTGTACCTTTGTACTCGGAGTCGTTAAGACGTCGACAAACATCGTGGATAGCACCCTTGTTATACTCACCAAGCTCGGGGCAGTAAGGGGTTGGTAGACTCAGAAAGGCGATCTCAGTCTCAAGTACCGCTTCGAAAGGATCACTGTCCTTGTACTTGTCGTAGCCCACCAGAGTGGGAACACCCTTGCGCTTGAGACACTCATGGAACGCACCACCTACAACACCTAGACCGACAATCGCAACAGAAGACATTATATAGAGGCAAGCAATTTATTTGAACCTGTGTTTAACGTACACGTTTTCTTAATTAGGTTATAGTATGCAGCACAGTAAGTGTTTAAATGTCAAGCTAGCAGAGGACAACACGATCAGGTGCAAGTTGAATGGTCGTTCGGATAAGATGGTGTGTTGCTGGATTACTGTACCTGCTTATGACAACACAACCTACTCCTTCACTGTGACAGGTAGAGCTTGTGGTCGTGTCTATCTCTGGGCAAGTAATCAGTACGGGGAGAATATCTATAACCGCAAAGTCTACCTTCCTAAAAAGATGGGGAAGGTTGTTGCTCACTTCCGCAATAAGATCGGAAACACGATGTTAGTTGGTCTTTACTTTCACTCCTTCACAGAGAACCACGATTGTGTTGTTAGCTCGATCGATCTTAAAGTTAAAAAGACTGGAGAGGAGATCTACCGGTGGGGTACAGACCAACCTATTATGGCACAGTCGTTTCAGGACATAGAGGGCGATATCTTCTTAGGTTCACGACTGTATCAGACAACAGGAGATATCGAACACAGCGATACTCAATTTACCTTTAAAGGTAAAGCAGGACCTCTTGGGATTAAAACTGTGATAGGAACTGAACAGAGAGTTAAGTACACGATTACAGTTAGAGGAAGAACACACTTCAGTAAAGGTGGCTCCCTCTATCTTTGGATCGGTGGCACTAATGAAAAGATGATACACTTTAAACCTCTTGAGTTCAAAAGCTTTGACACTATGGGGATTGGAAGTGCTAGCATCACCTTCAATAGTCGTAAGTTCACTGAACTGAAAATCGCTATCTACTTTCGTGGTCATGTAGTTATCGGCGACGGATTTATCATCGAAGATATCAGGATTGATCAGGTAAACAGTAAGGGCAGCGGCAACGACGATGTGGTGCTGGTGATGGGAGATTTCGCTAGGATGAGGAATTCTGTAGCGCTTAATCGGTTAAGAATCTGGGAGTACTTTAGCGCAAGGAACCCTAGGATTATTCTTTTTGGAACGGATCATGAGAAGTGGCGAGAGGGGATCAGTATTCACCAGATAGTTAACGTATTAGGTGTCTTTCCGAAGTTGATAGTACATATGCAGTACAACCTAGAGGACAAGTTGATCTGTCGCGGACTTGACGGTTATCAGTGTCGTAAGGCTGCACTGATTGAGGATATGCACAGACCGGACGCCTTTATTAAAGCGATGGAACGGGGTAGGTTTAAGTTTGTTATCTATAACTGTGATTGTGCAGAGCTTGATGTACTACGAAATAAACTACCTGGTAAAGCGTTTGTACATATGCCTCACTTCGTTGACACCAGGATTTTTAGGGATTACGGTCTTGAGAAGCGTTGGGATATTATCTTTTACGGCACTCACGGTTCCGACTACTATCCATTCCGTGACCGTCTTTATAAGTTGTTGCAGACTTGTGGACGTTTCACTGTAAAGTTCATTACTTTTACCGGTTACAAAGCGGATCAGGCAAAGAAGATGCCACGTGGTGAACAGCTGGCGATGCTGATCAATCAGTGTTGGATCGGTATCAGTACCAGTTCACGTGTTGACTACTTTGTGAAGAAGTATCTCGAGATTCCCGCTTGTGGAACTATGGTGGCTGGCAATATACCTACCAGGAAGGCAAACATCTTGAAAGGGAATATAATCGAATTGAAACCAACTATGGACGATCAGACTATTGTACAAGTCTTAGCTAAAGCTTTAGAGAACAAGAAAAAGTTGTCTAAGAGAATTAGAAAGCTAAAACGTCTGGTAGAAGCAAACTATAGTTTTGAAGCAGGATTTAAAATGATGAGCAGAACTTTGCTTAGTTAGTTTACCACATGTGCTTTAACTTTAGGTGGAACATGACGGAAGGTTACTGAGAAGCAGATCTTTCTCACGATCTTCACATTGTTTTCCAGAGTGTCCGAACGACGGGCCTTCATGCTGTGTTTCCAACGATATCTGGCATCCTTCTGCATGATGTACAAAGAGCCTGGTGGTGTGTACACCTTAACTGCAGTTTTTCCAGTACGACTAAACTGCATTTCACGACCTGACTTTCCGAACGTGAAGCAGGCTATAGTGTCGCCGTACCCTGTACGATCTATATGAGCAGAGATACCTTGACCGGGAAGGTAACGGTTAATGATACACTGGTTAAAGTAATCCTTTGCACCTTTTACCGGAACGTGGTCGAGAAGATTAGAGATAATCTCGGGCATCGGCTCAGTCTCTTCGTGGAGATTACCAGATGTGTAGTTATACTTGTATCCGTAGTGGATAACCCGTCGCGAGCCTGGTGATTCTGTAACTGATTGCAATGTGGCTTGGGTTTCCTCTGAAAAGAACCAATCGGAAATCTCTTTAGAATGAGCTTCGGAAACGACTTTTTCAATAAAAGTTAGTCCGTTAATTGACATTTTCTAATAGAGTTATTAGAAAATATTCTTTTAAGTTGAGAAGTAATTTCAATTTAAAGGTTTATACCTCTTGGCTATGTATAATATTAAAATGTCGTGTCCTGCAGCTAAGAGTTCCCTACGTAAACGTGCTGACAAGGCAAAGAAGCTGCGGTCTCGTTCTCTGATTGCGGTTTTAGAGGAGCCCAGTAACATTGCAAATATTGGTGCGGTTCTG
>Ga0180438_10008191_pt1 | contig 13364 bp, 13 predicted proteins | sample SS_ome_12_FD_132455 | JGI IMG/M metagenome (GOLD analysis project Ga0180438, IMG submission 132455) | Hypersaline lake sediment archaeal communities from the Salton Sea, California, USA - SS_3_D_2 metaG | ecosystem: Environmental > Aquatic > Non-marine Saline and Alkaline > Hypersaline >... | reverse complement strand
CCCTTCATAGTATGCGTACGAGATCATATCACAACACACGTACCATACAGAACATTCTTTAATGACAAGGAGATCAGAATGAATATCTATGTAGGTAATCTATCCTATGAGGTGACTGAAGAGGAACTCAAAGAGGCTTTTGAGGTCTTTGGACAGGTTGAAACCGTCAACATTATTACAGATAAGTACAGTGGCCAATCAAAAGGATTCGGCTTTGTGGAGATGCCCGCTGAAGGTGAAGCCGACGCCGCTATCGAGGGACTGAACGACACAGAGTTGAAAGGACGAACACTGAAGGTGAATAAGGCTCGTCCTCGCACCGAAAACCGCAGTGGGAGATCAGGATATGGTGGTGGCGGAAGAGGAGGAAGACAAGGAGGTGGACGGCGATCCTGGTAGGCAGTGTCTAACATAAGACCTAACCCCGATTGGAGGGGTATCATTCTTATTTGGAGATATGGTCAAGAGACTTTATCTGACACAAAGCTTGAAGATTAGGAGGATCATGGCAAAGCGCAGTAAACATAGTTTCATCAAGTTTCAGAAAGAGCTTGAACGCAAGAAAAAAGCCAAAGAAAAGCTGGAGAGGAAACAAGGAAAGAAAGATCAAGAGGCTAACGTTGACAATCCATAGTTCGCCCATCGAACTATGAAGTATACGTCTATTGCGGCATTGAGCCAGCTTTCCGTGCACAATACTTTTGAAATTGCTGATAAACCCCAAATCCATGATTTTCAGCCTTGTTTTGGACTTTGAAGGCAAGAAAAAAATATTATTTTGAGAGGCAAGGTAAAGTTTTGTGTTGCACTGGGATGCAACAATTCATTACAGTATCAATTTTGGATTCCAGCTACTACTCTATTTTTAGGCAAGTTTAAACGAGAAATATTTTCGAATTAACACCTTTGAAAAAAAACTATTTTCCCTCTATTCTCGGTACTCAAAAGGTACTCTCTATTATAATCTGAGTCGCTTAAAGTAATAGAAATGGCAGAAATGATGCCTCACACACATATCATTGGGACAGGATCATCAATGCCGAAGAGGATACTGTCCAATAAGGATCTCGAAGGTATAGTTGATACCACCGATGAGTGGATCATACGGCGCACTGGCATCAAAGAGCGGCGCATCTCATCAAATGGAGGAAGGGAAAGCACCACCGATTTGACTACCCAGGCCTCTGTCAAGGCCATAGAGATGGCTGGAATTTCCCCTAAGAGCCTGGACATGATCGTGGTGGGCACGGTGACACCTGACCGTCAGTTTCCATCCACAGCGTGCATGGTTCAAGAAGCGATCAATGCTGACAATGCCATGGCCTTTGATGTGTCCGCTGGATGTACTGGTTTCCTCTATGCCCTCAGCATGGCAGATAACGCCATCCGATCTGGCACATGTGGAACCGCGCTCGTAGTAGGAGTCGAGCGACTCTCTGCCGTCTTAAACTGGAAAGATCGAAGTACATGTGTGCTTCTGGGTGATGGAGCCGGTGCAGTAGTGGTTACTTCCATGAGAGAGAAGGGCGGGATTCTGTCCACCCATTTGAAATCAGACGGGGCATCGTGGGAATTACTGTATTCTTCATACGGAAAATCCTACACCCCCGAGATCTTGCAAGGTATAGACATAAAGCCATTTCAGCTAAGTATGGATGGAAACCGGCTTTTTAAGAAGGCGGTTGGGTGTCTGACCTCAATTGCAAATGAGGCCTTAGAACACAACTGCCTCTCAAGCGAGGACATTGTACTTTTGGTGCCTCACCAGGCCAATATTCGAATCATTAAGGCCATGGCAAAGAATTTGCGTGTTCCTATGGAGAGCGTATATACGAATATCCATAGATACGGGAACACCTCTTCGGCATCTATACCAATCGCTCTGGATGAAGCCAACCGGGAAAAGCTGCTGAGCAAAGGCGACCACGTGCTTTTTGTCAGTTTTGGGGCGGGATTGACGTGGGGGGCCTCAATAGTAAGGTGGTCCATTTAGTCAGTCCCTGCAATCTTTCCCGCCAATCTATTGTTGCATTGATGTTTATTACACCCGGTTTATAGACACTACCTTTATCCAATAGCTCACTGCTTTTTTCTCGTATACTTTCCCATGCCAGTGTAACACTTCCACCTTAGTGGAATGAAAACATCGTTCCGTAGAGCTCTGTTCAGATCATCTATCCCCTGCTCAAGCTTTTGGACGAAGAAAGGCATCTCGCCACTCCAGCAATTCCTCTCAAAAGTCGAACCCCACCATTTTCAGGCGCACAACTAACAGCTTTGTCTAATGCTTCATACGCTTCAAATGCAAGGTTTCTGTAAATAGGGACATCCTGCTATGTTCTCCTTTATTATCTGTGGCTTTTCCCATTGACGTATAATGGCCTTTATTCTATCCTGTTTTTATTCAAAAGGGAATTCTATTGCTCACCTATTGCTGATACTATTCGAGTACGCAGTCACAAAAGGAATCTATAGAAGCTCAGGAAATGACAAATTGAGCACAAAGCAAACAAAACAGTAAGTTAGGGCTATTATGGGAAGAGATAAGAATTTATTAAAAACTATAGTATTGGCTTCTTTAATGGGTATTTCATGTCTTATTACTTCGTGCGTCAGCACAGAAGAGCTACTAAAAAAGAATCCCGCCCATTTAGTCAATGTTCCACCCAAGGAAGGCTGTGCTATTGACGGCGTATGGGGTGCGGCGGGTTACAGGTACAGAATACAAAAAGGTAGGATGTGGATTCTGGGCGTAGGATGGCCTATGGTCTGGGTAAGGGATATAGAGCGAGCCGGCCCAGGAAAATATAGAGGAATAGGGGCTACGAGCAGTAATAGAATAGAGTATACCATTGAAATTGTGTCAAGTGATAGGATAACCCTAAGATCTGATAAAGGGGATGTAATTTATTTTAAACAAGAACTGGACGATACGAAATGGTTCCTTGCGGAGTTGAAGAAAATGCCGCAAAAGGCATTACCGCCTGCAGCTTCTCTAAAGGAAGTTACAGTAGCAATTAAGCCCGAATTTCAGAAGGACGGCGTCTATATTCCCCTGGGGCATGCGGGAAAAATCAGTTCAGTAGCCTTTTCCCCGAATGGTCGCTACGTCATCACCGGAGGCTATGATAAAAACCTCATGCTCTGGGATGTTGCGACAAAGAGAAAGATTAGAACTTCCAAGGGGCATAACAAATGGGTAGAATCCGTTGCCGTTTCTCCAAATGGCCGCTACATTATCTCTTCGTGCATGGGTGAAAATCCAAAACTCTGGGATATATCTACTGGTAAAGTGGTAAGGATATTCCACCTGCCCCCTCCCACTCAGACTGACCGAACTACATTCATGGCAAATTATATCTATTCAGTGGCCTTCTCCCCGAATGGTCGCTACATACTCACCGGGGGATTAGACAGAATCCTCAGACTCTGGGATGTGGATACGGGAATGGAGATACGAAGTTTCAAGGGGCACACGAAAGCCGCATATAGGGTAGCCTTCTCTCCGGACGGCCGTTACGCTCTCTCTTATTCCTGGGACAATACCCTCAAGCTCTGGAATGTGACAAGCGGAAAAGAAGTAAGGACATTTAAGGGCCATTTTAAGTACGTCAAAATGGCCTTCACCCAAGACGGTTGCCACGTGCTCACCGGGAGCGAGGGAAGTCTAAGGCTCTGGGATGTGGATACGGGAGAAGAGGTGAAAAGATTCAAAGGAGATGTAAAATCCATCAAGTCTGTGGCATTTTCCCAGGATGGTCGCTATGTGCTCACCGGAGGGACCGATACAAAGGCACTTAAGCTCTGGGACGTGGCTACAGGAACCGTGCTAAGAACTTTCAAAGGGAATTTTGACTACAATCATCCTCGCGCCTTTTCACCTGATAACCAGTATGCCCTGTCACAGGTTGGTAGAAGACTCATTCTGTGGGATGTGGCCACCGGAAACAACCTTGGAGAATTCGAAGGGGGCAGAATACACTTCGACCCTGCCATCGCCTTTTCTCCGGACGGTAAATGGGTCCTCTCCGGAAGCGAGGATAAGACCCTTACACTCTAGGATATCACTACGGGAAACGTGATTAGAACGTTCAAAGGGCATTCAAAGCCCATTTACTCCGTCACTTTTTCCCCTGATGGACGGTATGCCCTCTCCGGCAGTTTTGATAAGACCCTAAGACTCTGGGATTTGACAACGGCAAAGGAGCTTAAAAATTTCGAGCACCCAAAATACGTCCGTTCCGTGGCTATTTCTCCTGACGGCAGGTATGCCCTTTCGGGTGGAGGTGATCGAGTACTTCGGTACTGGGATTTAACCACGGGAAAAGAGGTGAGATCATTCAAGGGACATGCTGGATCCATCTATTCCGTCGCCTTTTCCCCGAATGGCCGCTATGCCCTTTCTGGGGGTTCCTGCGGCAAAGGTGGCAAAGATGGTGACAAAACCATGTACCTCTGGGACCTGGTAAGCAGTAAGAGGGTGAGGGCATTCAGAGACCAACCAAGTCACCGATATGTCGCTGCCGTGGCCTTTTCTCCGGATGGCCGTTATGCCCTTTCTGGTGAATGGGATAAGACTGTAAAGATCTGGGATGTGGCAACAGGATATAAATTAAGAACACTTACAGGACATACTGCATACGTCGAACGGGCCACTTTTTCTCCTGAAGGCAAGATGGTAATTTCCGGTGGGTATGATAAGGTTCTCAGACTCTGGAACATGGCAACAGGAAAGGAGATTAAAACATTCACAGGGCATTCAGGAAAAATATATTCCCTCCTCTTTTCCCCTGACGGCCGTTATGTGCTTTCAGGAAGCACGGATAAAACGACACGCCTTTGGGATACAGCTACTGGTAAGGAAATAGCCCAAAGGGTTCATTTTTCCGATGGCGAGTGGATCTACATAACTCCCGAGGGTTTCTACAACTGCTCTCCTAAAGGCGCCAAGTATCTCCGTGTTACTTTGGGAAAAAAGGTGTATAGAATAGATCAGTTCTATGGAGCTTTGTATCGCCCTGATTTGGTGCTTGCCAAAATTGATGGCGATTCTGAAGGTCTTGTCCGTCAGGCGGCTTCGAGACTCAATCTCAAGAAAATGCTTGCCGGTGGGGCACCACCCCAGGTAGCCTTTGTGGCCCCGGAATTCTCAGAGACTCTAACAAAGCGGGATATTGAACTAACCATCGAGTTATCAGATCAGGGTGGTGGCATTGGCAAGACAGAGTGGAAAATCAACGGCATGACCGTGGGCATAGACAAGGAGGCTGAAAGGGGAATATTGGTTAAAAAAGGAGGAACTCAGGCTAAGGCGATTCGTCTGAAAAAATTGGTAACCCTCTCACCCGGAGAAAACTATATTCAGGTCATTGCATATAACGCGAAAAACGAAATCGCCTCCTATCCTGCTGAACTCAGGCTAACGCTCAAGGATGAGATTTCAACTAAACCTGCTTTGTATCTGGTAAGCATCGGGGTCAACCGTTACAGGGATAAAGCTCTTTGGCTCAAGTATTCAGTTGCAGATGCCAAAGCCATTGCATCGGCCCTTGAAAATCAATCTAGGCCCATTTTTACAAAGATTGTCGTAACTGCAATCTTTGATGGCCAGGCCACCTATGAGGAGATTGACTCTATTTTCAAGAAAGTTTCAAAGAAGGCCAAAACTCATGATGTATTTGTCTTGTACCTTGCTGGCCACGGTGTTACTAAGGATGGCCGCTATCATTTTCTGCCGTACAACTTCCGATACAGAAATGAGGATTCCATACGACAGAGCGCTATTACCCAGGATCATTTGCAGGAGTGGCTGTCACTCATAAAGGCCAGAAAAAGTCTTGTCCTCATGGACACGTGTAACAGTGGCTCTTTTACAAGAACACAGGGCCGCCAACGGGGTATAGCCGAAAAAACCGCCATTAATAAACTCACACGTGCAACAGGCCGGGCCACTATTGTGGCGGCTAAAGACGATCAGCCCGCAATGGAAGGGTATAAGGGACATGGCGTGTTCACTTATGTGCTGCTAAAGGCCTTGCAAGAGGCCGACAAAAATCACGGTAATAGGGACAGGCAGACGAGTATTTTTGAAATTTCGTCATACGTTGATGAAAAAGTCCCGGAAATAACATTCAAGGCCTTTGGCTATGAACAGGTACCCCAGTTGAACATGCAGGGAAGCGATTTTCCAATAGCCATTGTGCGTTAGCTCATCTTTTTCAGATTTCCCGAAGACCGTTTTTCCTTATCTTCCATCTTCCTTGCCCAGTGGTATGACATATTTACTTCCTTCCGCTGTTTCAAGGAAACTAATGATTTGTTGAGTTTTAGCCCTTTTCTTAGCTTCCCACTTTGCAAGCTCTTCTTCCTTAGGTGCAATAGAATTCAGTTCCGTCTTATATGCTTCCACTTTATCCCAGAATTCAGAGCCGCGTGTAACAGGGATAAAAGCCATTCGAGCACGCCATCCGCCCATCCTGACCTGTGTAATGATATAATAGGATTTTCCAGCCTCGATATTAGCCTCAACACCTCTCTTATTTTCTGCTATACCGATAAAGAGATGTCTGCCAGGATCGCACTGATATGCAAAATATGACTTTGCTTGGCTTAGACCAATAAAATGGTCGCTATCCCATATCTGGAAATTTATAGCAAAACCAAAGCCTGACGGTCTCATGAAATAAACAAGCGCTTTGCCAGGTGATGGCCCCCCTATCGGTGCAGTTTTAACCATGTATTGGCTTGATCCAGCACACCCAGCGATTAATATCAAGACAACGAACGGAACAATTCTCAGATAATTCTTCATAATGCTCTCCTTCCTTGTTAAAGGTTGATTATTTGTTTAGCAATACCTAAAAAATGTTTAATGTTTCAGCTTTTTCCTAAACCTTTCTCCAACTTTCATATGCTCCCAGAGAGGCCCTTTGATCCCAAAGCGGCGCAGTTTTTTTTGTAGTTCCACAGTTATATTAATATTCAGACCAGGAAATATCCAAGTCGGGTTCTTCTTTGAGAATTTTTCTACAAAAGGCAGAATTTCATTTTCTATAGCAGGAGAGAGGTAAAAAACTGGCTGTAAAAAGTCCTCCTCAATGCCTATCATTCCCTCCTCCATGGCTATGAGAGATAACTTGGTGTTTGGGAACACCCTGATACCGATCATGCAGATAACGGCCGTGGGAGACATATCGTTTATTGCATTCAATGTCTGGTGAACTGTCTCCATTGTCTCTCCTGGTCCCCCCAAAAGCAGGTTATGGCAATAAGATATGCCTGATTTCTGACAGATGGCAGAGGCCTCGCTCAGATCATTTACTGCAAAGTTTTTACCCAGATTAACCAGCATGGTCTGGTTAGCGGCATCGCTTCCGAATTCCAGCCCAGTGCAGCCTGAAGAAAGCATTAATTCGACAAGTTTTGGGGTGATAAACTTGGGATTAGCATAGCAACTCCATTTAACGGGTAGATTCCGGCTGATAATTTCCTGGCAGATGGTTTGAGCATGGTCTACAGGATAATTAAATGTATTATCAACAAAGAAAAAATTGTCTATCCCGTATTCCAGCATGCTCTCAATCTCATCGCAGATAAACTTTGGGTTTCGCAATCTTATTTTTTTTCCTTCAATAATAGGATAGGTACAATAAATACATCTAAAAGGGCAGCCCCTTTTTGTCTGTATATTGCCCATCCCTCCCCATCTTAAATATGCCTCGTTGTCGAATCCTGAGCGATCTGGGATCGGGAGGGTGTCCAGGTTTTCAATGATTTCAGGGGAACAATCAATAATTCCTGGTCTAAGGCTACCATGAGGTCTCTTCTTCGCTTCGATATGATGTATGAGTTTGACAAGGGAGAGCTCACCTTCCCCCACAATTCCAAAATCAGCACCCAAATATTCTAAGATTGAGTCAGCCGCCAGGGCAAAACCACTTCCCCCTATGACAATGAGTCCATGGCTTTTTCTCCTGATGGTTTGAACGACCTGGCGGTAAAAGGGGAGATAGGAAATATAATTCGGATAACTCACATTATCGAGATTTCTCAAGGACAGTCCTATGATATCAGGTTGAAATAAAGTTATTGCAGACTCAATAGCGGTTTTATAGTCCTGGACAAAACACAGGTCCAGAACCTGGTGCTGGATTCGGTTCTTCTCTAAGGAAGCGATGATGTATGCTAAACCAAGGGGAAAAACAGGATCGGGAAGAGACTCGACATTGGGTGAGATGAGAAGAACTTTCATAACCTAACCGTTGGATTAGTTCTGGCCTTTCAGAGAAACGCGGATAAAAGGCCTACGCCTTAACTCCAGAGTCTAAAAGATCAGAAACCCTTTCATATTATTAACTTTTAGTAAAAATAAGGCTTGTACTACCACCACCAAAAGTGGTGGTGGTCATCAGAGCTACCTGAATTTTATCTGTCGAATATAGATCCCACTCCAGAGAACGTTGGGACTCGCCCTTCAATGTTTGAGCGCCTACTGTGGGAAGTGGCAACTGGTGATAGAGGCTAAGAAAAATGGCGGCTGCCCGTATAATACCTGCACCCCCAAAATCACCTATGAGATATTTCAAAGGTGTGACCGCCAGATTGTTCATACGCTTTGTGAAGATTCTTTTAAGCTGATTATACTCCATGCGATCTAATTCACTGGAAAAATTGGCAGAAACATCTATTTGATCAATATCATCAGGATTAATGTTGGCCTTCTTCATGGCCAGTGACATAGCTCGTGCCATCTGCTCCCCTTCGACTTCGTAATGTCCAACGGATGTTACACCGCCTGTAATTACACCGGATCTAAGAATTCCATAGATCTTTGCTTCCCGCTCAAGAGCAAGATCGAGCCTTTCCATGACCAGGACCCCGGCCCCTTCCCCAAGAATGAGGCCGTCGCCGAGTTTAGGATCTATATGTTCATCATTCTCTACCTTGATTTTGTTGAGCGCTCCAACGGCATCGTAACAGGAATACTGCATGGCCGATAACTCATCAGCTCCTCCCACGAGGACTGCGTCCACCTGATTTTGTAACAGCAGATTCTGGGCATACAGAATTGCATTCTCACCGGAGATCTCGTTTTGGCAAAAGGTGGTATTTGGGCCTGTTATCCCATGAAACATGGCAATATGGCTTGCAGGTGCATTGGGGACGGTCTCTGGGAATAAAAATGGCTGGGCCCCTCGAGGTCCGTCTTTAAGAAGACTGATATAAAAATCCTCCACATGGGAACTGCTGCCGTATGATGTTCCCATAATGACAGCAATTCTTTCTCTGTCCATAGCATCCAAAATCAGTCCACTATCTTTCAAGGCCTCCACGCTAGAGGCTACCGCCATTCTTGATATTCTGCTCATTCGTCGATAGACCCCTGGCGACATAAATTGACGTGGATCAAAGTTCTCAACCAAGCCAGCAATATTCGATCGGAGGGAAATCGTGTCAAAGGAGGTGATTTTTTTTATTCCCGTCTTTGCCTTCCTGCAATTTTCCCAGAAGGCCTCCCATCCCACACCTAGTGGACTCACAACTCCAATACCTGTTATTGCGATATCAATCATTTCTGGTGCTTCATTTTCTTTTTTTTGTGCCTAACCTCGGCAAAAAAGCACTGAGGTGTTATTCCCCCCAAAGGCAAAGGAATTGTTCAGGGCGATACGCATTTCCTGTGTCCTGGAATTATTGGGAACATAGTCCAAATCGCAATCTGGATCGGAATTCTCTAAATGTATCGTAGGTGGCACAACCTGTTCGCACAAGGCCAAGACTGTGGCCACCGCTTCAATTGCTCCGGCTGCCCCAAGGCAATGACCGACCATGGATTTTGTTGAACTAATCGGCAGGACTCTGGCCCCTTTCTCACCAAAAACCCTTTTGATAGCCTTGGTTTCCATTTGATCGTTAATCTTGGTAGCTGTACCGTGGGCATTGATGTAGTCAACTTGATCTATGCGCACGTTAGCTGTCTTTAGAGCCCTTGTCATTACCCTGCTCATGCCCATGGCCTCAGGGTCTGGCGAAGTCATATGGAAGGCATCCGAATTAGTAGCATAACCAAGAACCTCTGCGTAAATCCTCGCCCCTCGGTGTTCAGCGCTCTCATAATCTTCCAAGACAAGGATAGCGGCCCCTTCACCTAAAGATAGCCCCCTACGACCTTTATCAAAGGGACGGCAATATTCAGGATCCATGAGTCGTAAAGCGTTGAAGCCAGCAAAAGTCAATTCTGAAAGTGATTCGCTTCCTCCTGTGATCACAATTTTATGAACTCCTGCTCGAATTAGATCAAAACCATAACCAATTGATGTGGCACTTGAAGAGCAAGCTGTTGAAATGGTGGCCCGGGATCCAGTCAGCCTATAACGGCTGGCGATAAGGTCAGTTAAGGTACAGTGGGCGATGGGAAGAAGCAGGGATGGCCTTGCCCTGGTTTTTTTTACCCATACGGTGCGGCGATATTTTTCCCAAGAGTGCATGCCGCCTGCACCACCTCCCAGAACAACACCAATGTCTTTCTCAGAGCATCTTTCGCTATCAAGATCAGAGTCTAACAAGGCCTCATGGGTAGCAATAAGGCCTAAAAGATCACACCTGGAAGCCCTTTTGATTCCCTTATCCCCAAAAAATTCTTTTAGATCCGTAATTTTTACCTGTGCAGCAACCTCACATGGAAAACCGGCGGTGTCAAAGAGTGATACCGGTCCAATTCCACATTCTCCATTAAAGAGTGCCTTTTGAAATGCGGGTATTGATTCCCCTATGGCTGTTATAATGCCAAGCCCTGTTACCACCACACGTTTGGCAGTATTTTTGTTCATCGATTTTTCCAGAACAAATTCATGAGAAATATGATGCTGATACGAAAAGTATCCTTTACAGGACGATAGTATGATCGGTGACTGTGGTTTGAAAAATAGATCGTTTTAATAGGAACAAAGTCTATTGTATACCCACGCTTACCTGCCCTAAGGAGAATGTCAGCCTCTGCCTCAAAACCATCATTCAGAATTTTAATATTTTCCAACACTTCACGGTCATAAAGCCTAAACCCACATTGTGAGTCATCAACAGGCTGGCCAATTAACCAGGAGAAGGTATATGCTCCTATTATGTTGTTAACGTAACGAATTTGAGGAATTTTTTCCTTACCCTGTAATCTGTTCCCAATAATAATTTTTGATCTGTATATCTCATGATGTTTAATAAATTTTGGTATTTCAGATGGATCGTGTTGCAAATCAGCATCAAGGGTAATAATAGCATCGAAATCCTTTTCCAGCGCATAGTGGAAGCCAATTCGCAGAGCATTTCCTTTACCTCTGTTTTTCGAAACCCTTATGACATATGCTCCGGCATCTTCAGCCAAGCGTGCCGTTTCATCTATAGAACTATCATCTACAACCACCACATGATCAATCTCACGTCGTGTTTTCGCAACAACTGTAGAAATGGTGGTCGCATTATTGAAAGCTGGGATAACAGCACAGGTTTTCATGTCAACGTAAGATATAAATAATCGCCTCTGTGCGGAAGGATTTTATTTTTGTGTGCAGTAATTTACGAGATTCCTAATTCGCTTTTCAAATTCCCCGCTAAGTCGATAAATCATTTTTTTATTGGTTGTTAAAAGGACCTGTGTCGTCTCTCCCTGAGCAAGCAGCGTTCGATTTTCTTTTAGTAATATCTCAAATTTAAATGTTAATGCAGCGACTTCGGGTTTGGCCACGGTCGTTCTAATAACGATACGGTCACCGGACCCTACCGGGCTCTTGAAATCGCATTGCACATTGATCACTGGAGCAATATAACCCAAGTCCACCATTTGCCTTGGCAGAAGATCAAATCGCCTTAGGAGCGATAGCCGACCGACTTCAAACCAGGCCATATAATGACCATACCAGGCCATTCCCCATTCGTCCACCTCGTTAAACCTAACAATTTCCTCTGTCTCTACCCACTGCATGGGTTGCTATCCCTGTTTATATTTTTTCTGTATGAAATTAGCTAACGCATCTATCGAAGCAAATGCTGTTTTACCCACCTCCTCGTCTTCAATAATAACATTGAAAATTTTTTCAATGGCCACTACAAGCTCCAATGCATCTATGGAATCTAGGCCCAATCCTTTTCGGAATAGAGGTGCATACCTATCAATATCCCCAACAGCAACATTTTCCAGCTTAAGGGTCTCGATGATCATCTTCTTGAGGAACTCGCACATTGCCTCTGAATTATTAACAATTTCTTCCAGTTCGTTGTTTCTCTTATTTTTCTTCATGTTAAACCGCCATCAACAGTAAATATCTGACCAGTAATATATCCTGCTCTTTCTGAGGCCAAAAAGAGAACCATACTGGCAATGTCTTCTGGTTTGCCGAATTTACCCATAGGAATCATATGTAATAAATTACTTTTTGTCTCCTGATCTAAATTTTCTATCATAGGGGTAGAAATAATCCCTGGGCAGACGGCATTTACTGTAATACCCAACCGGGCCATCTCTTTTGAAAGGGATTTAGTAAAGGAAATTATCCCACCTTTTGAGGCCGAATAATTTGTCTGGCCTGCCCTACCAGTTATTGCACTTGGTGAGGTGATATTAATAATACGACCAAACCTTCGGGCTATCATAGTTTTTATAATTGCTCTGGAGCAAAGATACGTTCCCTTCAGGTTAACCTCAAGTACTCGATCCCAATCCTTCTCGTCAAGGAACATGAGGAGTTTGTCTCTAATAACTCCGGCATTGTTAACCAAGATATCCACATATTCCCATTGGGCTAAAACGCTCCTTACCATCTTCTCCACATCTGATCCAGAAGAGACATCTGCCTTTAGAAGAATAAATTTTGTTTCCAGCTTTTCAAATTCTACAACCGTGCTTAATGCACTTTTTTTATCAGAAGAATAATTTACCCCTACCCAGGCACCTTCTCGAGCAAAAGAAAGGGCTATTGCCTTTCCCAGCCCCTTGGTGCCGCCTGTAATAATCACTCTTTTATCTCTAAATTCCATAAAATCATTCTGCTGCGCTGAGAGAGGGATAAACTAGTCAAAAATATTTAGCAAAGGAAGGTCTTTTACGCAAGATTAAAGTGTGCAGGAGCAGTTTTTATATCTATATTTTCCTCCTATACAAAAACTAAATTGCTTGACAGCAAATTGAATGGTAAAGAAAAATACGTTTATATACTTTTACTATGCCACTACCTATTCATTCATAAACTTTTTTGTTTCCTTAATCGGAATTGTATCAAAAAATAGCTTATGAACTCAGAAGTATTTATTACCGATGGTCATTGGAGAAAGTCACTCGCGGCTGTTCGAGCCCTCGGGAAAAAAGGAATTAAGGT
>Ga0180438_10008189_pt1 | contig 13366 bp, 11 predicted proteins | sample SS_ome_12_FD_132455 | JGI IMG/M metagenome (GOLD analysis project Ga0180438, IMG submission 132455) | Hypersaline lake sediment archaeal communities from the Salton Sea, California, USA - SS_3_D_2 metaG | ecosystem: Environmental > Aquatic > Non-marine Saline and Alkaline > Hypersaline >... | reverse complement strand
GTGTTCCTCGTCGCCATACATTATTGGCCGGCTCTACCCACGAAAAAAGCTCTATCGCAAAACCCTCGTCGCAGCTATGTCTTGACAAAACGGCCTCATAATAAGTATAATATGACCCGTCGGGACAGACGCTCTCCTTTTCGAGGCTGCCGAAAACTGGCGCCTTGCCCCACTCTGTGGACGGGTGATGAGATGATTCCGGACGCTGACTATGTGTATGAAGGCTTGCTACGTTACAACTACTTTCCAATGGTCAAAGAACATCGAGATGATATTCCGCCGTTGTTCAGCACCGAGGCCTTGACGACAGACATTGCAGACAAGCTGATTGCGCAACAGGACACCCGTAAGCGTCATGGCTTCGATCAAATCGAATATCGAGCGACCCGTTTCGACAACCTGTTACGTCTGATGCACATCCCCCACCCGTATCCCTTCTCACGCCTGTGTAAATGCATTCACGACAACTGGGAGCACCTCAAGCATGTATGCGAGAATGAGCGCAGCATCATCAAACCTTCAATTCATGATGGCCGGGTTGTCATAATTGAAGAATATGAGCGGATTGAGCCTGGTCGTGTTATTGTAATGGATAGAGATCACTTTCCCGATACCCTTATGCGACACCTAGACCTGTCCTGTGGGGCTCAGTACCTCGTGGATGCGGACGTGTCCTCCTGTTTCCCCTCACTCTATACGCACGCTATTCCTTGGGCCCTGGTTGGCCATGAGCATGCGAAGGCTCACAGGGGTCCTGCGGAATGGTTCAATGAGCTCGATACGCGCCAACGGTATCTCAAACGCAATGAAACGCATGGAGTGCCGGTGGGTCCTGGTACTTCGCACCTGATAAACGAGGTTGTCTTGTCCAGAGTAGACGAGGAGCTTGAGAAGAAGGGATACTGCTTCTTTCGCGCAATTGACGATTACAACTGTTATGCAAGGACGCGAGACCAGGCAGAGGAGTTCATCCGCGACTTAGAGAAGGAACTGGCGGAGTACCTGTTGCTGCTCAACGCAAAGAAGGTTTCCATTTCCGATCTGCCTCTCCCGGCTAAGCCAGGATGGGTGACAGATTTGACGGCAAGGCTTCCATCGAACGGGACGCTGAAAGCACCACAGATGGCGCACTGTCTCGATCACGCGGTCACCCTGCAAAGTGATAACCCGCAGGGGAGCGTTCTCAAATACGCAACCCGTATGCTTTCGAGGCAAGTGAACGAGAGCAACGTCAAGGTGTACTTCCGTTACCTTCTCCAGCTTGCCATCCACTATCCTGTCGTGTTGCCCGTTGTCTGCCAGACGCTCCAGAAATGGCTGGTCCCGCTTGAGAAAGACTACTTGCACTCAATCGTCACTAGACACCTTGAATTCCGACGTTCCGATGCGGTGTCATGGAGCCTTTATCTGCTAGAGTTGACAGAAAGCCCCATTCCCGAGGACTTGGCGCAGCAAGTGGTGGCGTCAAGGGACTGTATTTCAATGGCAACGTTGCTGGCGCTCGACTGCCATATCGAATTGGTCGCGGAGTTCGCCAAGACGCTAGATGGGAAACATAAGTACGAGCTCGACAAGTATTGGTTGCTGATCTATGAGTTGACGCGAATTGGCAGATTCAATCCCAGTGATTTTGCCGGATATGTCAATGAAACGGGCCTCAACGCGCTTATGCAGAAGAAGGTGGCGTTTATAGAGAAACCAAGATTGAAGAAGAGGACGTGCGTCGGTTTTGACGAAGAGGCGTCCGAATGAACGACAACATGGTAGAGCAGGCCGCGGCTGATGCAGAATGTCGGCTAGAAAGGAGAAACACATGAGCATGGATAGCATGATGGGTGATGAAATCTACATTCAGTCGCCCGATGGCAAAACCATAGGACCTGTGAAGGCGTCGGTTCAGAGGAACAAGGTATTCGTCAATGACGAGACTGTCGTGATTGAAGAGGGCGGCAAAATCCTTCGGTCACTTTCCAACGGGAGGTCCGAGTCACATTCAATCCTTGAAGTTGTGTTTTTCAAGGATCCTCGGGGTGCGCTAACCCATTATGAAATCACGACCCGAAAGGATGCATCTCTCGTGCCAACGCCTTCGTCCACAACAGTGAACATTACGAAGTCTCAAGGTATTCAAATTGGAGACCACAATGTCCAAAACATCGTGGGGTCACTGGAGCAACTGACCCAAGCGATAGATTCGTCAAATGCAACACCAGAACACAAAGCGGAGGCAAAAGGAAAGCTGAAAGCTTTCCTGCAGCATCCCGCGACAGCAGCTGTGCTTGGCGCAACGGCTGCAAAGCTAATTGAAATGCTATAGGAAGACTGCGGGCGATTCCGGGGACAGTAGGCTTATCTTTACACGAAGGGCGTGAGCGGCTCGGACACTGGAATTCGTACTCTGTCCCCTAAATACGGGCACACTAAACTCACGCGCCCTTGGTTTTGTTAGAGACATGAACAAGTTCTACGGGACAGCGAACTTCGATCTCGGCGGCGCGAACTACCTCGTGCAGATTTGCCTGAATCTCGAAGAAGACACGCTTGAGTTGAGGTGGTCCGTCTCCGACCCAAAGGAGTTGTTCGAACTGCAGCTCCAGAACGGCGTAAGCAGGTCGCGAGCCAAGCTGACAGACATCCAGATTGAGCTACCAACGGGGTCTCTGCGAAAGGACTCCTACGATGACTTCTTCGTCAGTTCTTTCAGCGTGGGCGGATTTTCGGACTATGACTCTTTGCTCACACGAGCGTTTGATGTCAGGGGAAGAGACGACGGCATCACTCGCGCAATCATTCAACCAAAGAACTCAAGACTCGAGTTCGATTTCATCCCTCAGGTCAAACGTGCAACTCAGTATGAGCTTTTCTACTCAGGTATTAGGACGGACGTCGGTCCGCCAAAGCAGCTACGCCTTGGATCGGTTGACGCCGTTGTCGCTGGCGACAAGAAAGGTCTTTCAGTTCGCGCAGAATCATCATTGCTTCAGGAGGAGGAGCTGTTTCGGCTCGCTTGGGGAGTTACTCAGGGTGGTCCGGCCACGCTCCGGAGCATTCTAGACGGCGATCGGATCATTTTGAATCTGGCGGCGCATAGGGGAACGGGCGCTGGCCGTCTTTTTCAGAAGCCGGACGACGGCCCACTTCTGCTCCAGGGCCTTCTAGACTGGTTCCATTCCCTATCTGCGGACGATAGCACCTTGTGGACAAGAGCCACCTTTTTCTACCTGCACGGCGTCGGCGGGACGACCCCCCTCGAGATCAGAGCCATTAACCTGCTCACCTTCATCGAGATGATCGACCGGTCCGACACTCTCAACAAAACGGCTGTAGCTAACCTGCTCGGCCTCGAGACTGACGGAGCGGATCTGGTGTGCAGGGTCCGAAACAGGCTTATACACAGAGGTCAGAGTATAGGTTCTGCCGTGCTTCGGGCTTACGAGGAGCTGCTTGGCCACAAGGAGAGTCTGACAATTACAACGTTCTTGATCGATCGGAACGACCAACACCGGACGGGCGTCCATTTCTTCTTTCGTCTAGCGTCTCTGATAAACCGCCTGTGGATTTCGAAGGCTGGATTCACCCGCGAATGGAATGACTATTCGGAGTATTTGCCTTAGACAAATAGGGAACATGCACCCATTCGTGGGAGTTTTTCAACACCCCCAACGTCCTCTATTACGCCAAAGCTAGACAAGAGAAAGAGTGGAAGGGAAGGAGTGGAAACGTGAAAACGGCTGGAAGCACGCTCGATGTCCTGATAGGGTTCGCCAAGTCCGAATTGAAAAGTGAGGATATTTCTGCACTCGTAGACGTTAATGAAGCGCACTTCCGTGAACTTAGTGATCGGATCTACGAGAGTGTGTTAGGGACAATTGACCTTCTCGAAAACGACGGGCTGGCTTCGGATAGCGATGAAGTAGTCGTTTTCTGTCCGACCCACTCCGAATGGTACTTCGCTCGTTCTGAATCGATGACTTCGGACTACGTCGAAGGTGATCTGAAACAGACGCTTAAGTCGCTTCTATATTTCGACAAGCTATATCTGGAAGATCCTCTCCAACATTTCCTTCAGAATCTATACAGCTACCCGGTTTTCAAGGAGCACAACCAGCAACTCTCAACCGTCCTTAGGTTTCTTCAACAAATTCGGCCCCTCGTCGAAGCGGATGTCATCAGGATCTCCCCGCTGAACTTCGCCTACCACCCCGCGTACGGCAACACCATCATAGCGTTGGACGAAGAGGGCTTTCGGGATGAGCTCGTCACTGACATGGTGCTGTCTCTCGAAGCACGTTGGCCATACTACGATATCAGTAGGTCGCTCGTAGCAGCTTCCGTTCTTGACGCGCACTTTCTGCTCCACCATCCTGATTCGCAGCGTCTCTTACAGGTGAAGTTGGATCGACTTGACGAATGGTTGAAGGTCTATCAGGTACAGCTAAACCATCAGGTGTCGCCGCTCCTGCGGGTTGATGTGCCAAGATTTGACGAACTGACAGTATCTGATTTCGTGTCCATTCGAAGCGAGGAGCTTGCGTTTGAGCAATGGCGTACGGATCTGCGCAGCATGCTGGCAGAGCTTGAGCGGGCTCATCTTTCTCAGTCGGAATACTGTGAAGTGTTTCGCCACATATCCAAACGAGAGATGAGAGCAGCCGTCCTTCGACTGGACGAGAAGATAAGAGAATCCAGTTTAAGAAGGAGACTCCAAGACACCGGGTACGCGTTTGGCGTTGGAAGTATTTCTGCCTTTGTCGTAACACCCGAGTTACTATCGTCGCTCCTTACTGGTGTTGTTTCATCGGCTACGGGCCTACTGTTTTCGCTTCTATTCAGGAGAACCTCGAAGGCGACTCTGGCGCTGCGAAAGCACTATGGCGTGTTTTCGGAGTAGTTAGTGTATGTCGTCGGCGTAAATGGGGGTCTTCCGGCGATGAATTAAGGTAGGGTTTGGTAGTTGGTGTTAGCCGCCGTTGATTCCGGCCCCACCACACGTATTTCTCCATCTCATTGCAAAGCAGATCCTTCGCTTCCGCTCAGGATGACAGCGAGGGCAATTCTTTCAACAGCCGGGTGTCTGCAATTCTTGTTTCGGTGGCGAGTCCCATTGGCGCGGCTTTGACGATTCGCACCAGGATCATTTCGTTATGACGAACGCGTCTTTGAATTCGCCTTTGCTTTTCAGTGCGGTAAGTTGTTCTTCGGCGATCTCGCGTGTGGGGAACTCTCCTATGACGGTCCTGTACCAGATCGTCCCGGACTTCGATTGTGTCCTTATCACGGAGGCCTTGTACCCCTTTTTGGTCAACTGGTTTGCATAGTCCTGCGCGCCGTCTTTGCTCCGGACAGAAATCACGCAAAGGGCATAGGTTTCCTTCGATACAGATGGGGCTTTCTGAACAGGTTCAGGCGCAGGTGCAGGTGCGGGTGCGGGTTTCTTGGCAACCGTTTTCTTCGGCGCTGTGGGCGCGACTGGGCTGGGGGGGTCGGCGGACTTGGGCACCTCCGGCAGAGTGATTTTCGGGGCCGGTGGCTCAGTGCTGGTGAGCTCCGGTGTTGGCGCAGTCTTCGGTGCGGACACCTCGGGCTGCGCGCTCTTTCCGACAACAAGCCCTGTGATGAAGCAGGCGAGCATTGCGCATAACGCGACGGAGATTAGCGCGACGATCTTACCTGAGCTGAGAGTTACGGTGTACTCATCCTCACGAGTCATCCTGACTGCCCTCCATTTGTTCGAGTCTTTGAACCAACTGCTGCCGAGCCCCGTGTAGATCTTCCACCGAGAATCCGGGGTCGATGACCTCCGTTACTCTACCGGAGAACCTGTCGGCGAACACGTTGACGTCGCCGTCCCTTTCCGAATCCGCGAATCCTCTAACGAAGCGGAACACCTTCTGGCGGCGCAGAAGGTGCGCCGCGAGATATGCGATGGCCTGCTCGGTCTGGTCCTCTTTTTCGACGGCCTCGTAGAACATGGTGCGTAACGGGCTGAACTCCTCTTCGTCCGGTTGGGAAGCGGCCGCCGGATCGAAGTATTTGGACAACCAGAACGAGTACGTCTTCTCGACGTCTGCCGCACGACCGCTCTCCCAGCACTCCGGACAGTAATCCTCCCGGACGAGTTCTTGATCGTCGGCGGCGTTAGCGCGGGAGAAATGTTTCTCGAGATGTTCAAAGCGTTTTCCGCACGCCAGACAGTTCGAGGACGCTTTACGTATCTTTATCTCCACTTACCACTCTCCTTGTGTCACAGTTGACCCGTCGCCTGCCGGTTAGAGACCGTTGGCCCATGCAATAACGTCCGTGAACATGCGAGCGGGCAGCGCCAGCACTGTAACGCCGGACACTACGACGGATTCGCTGAACGCGAACGTTGCTCTCACGAGCTCAACGTACAGCGGCCCTCTCTCGATCTCGGTTTCCAGGTCGCCAACCGTCCCCTTCACTGTGAATGTACGCTTGATCGGGTCTTCCGTTAGACGCGGCAACTGCACCAGTTGGCCCAATCCTCCGATCAGCGCATCGAGCAACCCCCACCTCTTTTTCGTGGACAGTTGTTCGGCCATGCTCCGGGAGATCTCGACGTCGAACGTCTGATCGACCTGCCCGTCGAGCGTTACGGTACCCCTTCCTTGCACCATCAAACCAGGCTTTTCTACCAGAAGATTTGACACATTTATCGTGTCGTTGTCAAGAGAAAAATCGCACCTTAACGTGTCAAACTGTATCGGGCCGGGTTCTGAACCGTTCTCTGCCCCCTGTTTCCGCGAGATCACGTGTGAGGAGTCAATCTTGCCGTCGGTCACCGTGAGGGTGCCTTTTCCCGACCTCAACCTGGCTGTTCCGAGCCTGCCGGAAAGCGACATCCGGGCGGATAGATCGCCCGAAATTCCCTGCGCACCATCCGGCATCCAACACATCACCTCGGCGATTTCGAACCCGTCACAAGCGTATTCGAAAGAGAATGTTCCCTTATCATGCGTCATGTTCCCGTAGAGCTCGAATGTTCCGCCGGCAGCGTGACCGGTGGCCGCCGATAGCACCCATTGCGATTCTGAAAGCAGTATCTCACACTCGAGCTGGTTCATCTCACACGGTTCTGCCAGGAACCTGTCGATGGTGGCGACAATACGCACCGGCGAGGTCAAACGCGCCGGATACGCCGGACGATAACCTCCCTTCGCGAGCGTGTGGATCGCGGGAGACACTTTCACGGTGGCGCACCTTAGATCGGTCTGGTACCCGTTCGTGTCGGTTTTCAGGGTTGTTACAATGTTCTGAAACGCGATCTGGACCGGCTCGGTGCGTTTTTCATCTACTAACGTTACCGCCAGTTGATCGGCTGACAAGCCGGCCGTTATGCGGGGCCGACCTGTCGTGGCGGTCACCGCGAGAGCCAGCTTTGTGCCGGTTTCTTCCCGGACCTCGACCGGCAGCTTCAGGAGAGGCGCGAGCTCCGCCAGGTAGAGCGTCTCTGATTCCAATGTGAGAGAGGTGATCGTCGGGGTCTCGCCACCGCCCACCGTCGCGGTCCCCGCCGCGTTTGACCGGCCCAGGGACGCTTTGAAGCTCACATTCTCGGCCGGAACGGCGTCGCTCAGACGAAGCCGGGCGCTAATCCCGGCAGGTTTGTGGAAGGCGTCTCGCCACCGGATATCGGCACCGGTCAGGTCCGCGTCGACATCCCAGCGAACGGATTCGTCGAGCTTATGAAGCTCGGCGGTGATCATCGCCGGTCCTGACAGGTTCAGATCCGTCAGCGGGCTGGCATATCTCGTCCGCGCGAGATCGTCTATAGCGCAACGGATTGTCGCCTCAGCAGCGGGAACGTCGGAGCCGGAAACGTCGGCATAACCGGAAACCGCTACGGGTAGATCATCGACGAGCATCGCGAGCGAATCGGTTCTGGCGGAACCGTTTCGAATACTGATAAGACCAGCAAGCTTCTTGAGTGCGAATGGCATCTTTCCGCCCTTTACAGTGCCCGCCGAGACTTCCGCGTCCACCGACACACCTTCTTCCGGGCTCCAGCGGAACAGCGTTTCCGCAAGTTCGACGCTTACATCCACAGTCTCGTACCGATCAGTCTCGACCCTGAAGGCGGCAAGCGATGCGGGACACGATGCCACGAGATCGACTTGCGGTTCGGTTATCTTGCCGTCAATCTCGATGGCGAGAGACGCGTCCCGCTCGAGCGCAAGGCGGGTTTCCGAGACCGCAGGGAACCTCTCGTCGACCATCGTTCTGACGAGCTCGTTGAGGGGAAAGTCGTCGGAGCGTCCTTCCAGATGTATCGCAGGGCCGCCTTTATCGAACGACATCGTTCCAGACACGGAACCTCCCCACGATCCGGCATCAATTGCGCACTCTTCCAGCGCGACTTCTTTGGCTTCCTGATTGATTGTCAGAGATATATTAGCGGTTGCGTCGATCTCGCGCAGAAATCCGGGAGCACGGGCGACCTGTAAGGTGGTGAATTCAACCGGCCCTTGCGCTGTTGTGCTCTCGCCAATCACACCACGGATGTCGAGCGTGCAGTCAACAGCGCCGCCCTCGATGTTGAGGGACGAGCCTGCGATGAGTTCGCTGACCGCGACCACGTCCAGTGCGTTGGCTCTCTGGCGAATGTCGAACCTGCTCTCGGCCGGGTAAACCCAGCCCTCGACCGCCAACGGATTGTCGGAGACGGCAGGGAGCAGGAACGTGCTCCTGACGCGGAACCCGCGCCTGTCGGCCCTGCTGCGCAAGCTGAGGTTGATATCCTCGGCACTAACAAAGGTGCTGCCACCCTGCTGCTTCAGGTCAAGTCGCCCGGATCTCACATGAGCGATGACCGAGTAGACACCGTCCTGGGGGAGTGTTCCTTTCATGGACGGCAGCTTCCACGTTCCGTCCGTTTGGCGCTCGAGGCTGATCTGCGGGTTGACCAGCGTTACCGTCATCGGAAACGAACGGCGGAGCAATGCCAACAGCAGGTTGGCTTTCACCTCGACTTCGGGAATGCTGGCGAACGTTTTCGGTCCCGCACCCTCTTCGCGGAAGCTGACGAGCACGTTGCGCACGGAAACCTTGTTCGACTCCTCGAACCGAACCTCGCCCAACTGAACGCTCCCGCCCGCGCTCTCGACGAACTCCTCGATCCGACGGTGCAGCTCGTCGCTTATCCTGGCCCGTGCATAGCGCAGGCCGGCACGAACGCCTGCGAGCGCAACGCAAACGAGCAGCAACGCCAGGAGAACCTTCTTGCCCGGACGCCGTCGCTTGCGATTGGCTGAATGGTGAGACGTTGAACTCGTCCTTGACATTGATGTCCTTGGTACTGTCTTACGTGTATGTACTCGTAACGGATCGCACGGTAAGTCGGCTGACCGAGTTCCCTGGCGCCGGACGCGTCTTTGTAGGTTCGGATACGCGCAGCTGAACGCTCATTGCCACAGGCGTTCCGGCTCAGAGACGCTTTCCCGGATTATGATCCTCCGACGTAAATACAGATCCGCACCACACTCCTCTTCCAGCGGAAATATGCGCCGCCAACTCGTCCGCAGTTGCTGGTTGAAATCTTAATACTACTTCTCGGTGTCTTCCTCTTTGCTCTTTTCGGGTGGTTTGCCCAAGCCGAGCTTGCCCAGGATCTCTGACTTTATCGTTTCAGCGACATCCGCGTTTTCCCTCAGGAAGAGACGTGCGTTCTCGCGTCCCTGACCGAGGTGCTCGTCCTTGTATGTAAACCACGACCCGCTTTTCGTGACGATCTTGTGTTCGAGCGCCATATCCAGGAGGCTGCCCTCTTTCGATATCCCCTCGGTGAACAGCAGGTCGAACTCAGCCAGTCTGAACGGCGCGGCGACCTTGTTCTTGACAACTTTTGCCCGCACCCGGTTACCGACGGTCTCTTGGCCGTCTTTGATGGAGGCGATTCGGCGCAAATCTATCCGGACGCTGGAGTAAAACTTGAGCGCCCTGCCGCCGGGGGTGGTTTGAGGGCTGCCGAACATGACGCCGATCTTCTCGCGGATCTGATTCACAAATACGACGCAGGTTTTCGATTTGCTGATGGCGGCGGTCAGCTTTCTCAGCGCCTGGGACATAAGCCGGGCCTGGAGCCCGACGTGCTGATCGCCCATCTCACCCTCGATTTCGGCTTTCGGAACGAGCGCCGCCACCGAATCTATAACGATCACGTCAACGGCGTTGCTGCGCACGAGTATTTCCGTAACCTCGAGCGCCTGCTCGGCGGTGTCCGGCTGCGACAGGAGCAGATTGTCGATATCGACCCCGATCCTGCGCGAGAAATCCGGGTCGAGCGCGTGCTCGGCGTCCACGTATGCGGCGATGCCGCCGCGCCGCTGCGCCTCAGCCACCACGTGAAGTGCCAGGACCGTCTTGCCGGTCGCTTCCGGACCGAATACCTCGACTACCTTGCCGCGCGGAAACCCGCCGACTCCCAGCGCCATGTCCAGCGGTAAGCACCCGGTCGGTATGACCTGTATACCGGCAACCGCCTGTACCTCGCCAAGTCTCATGATGGTGCCGCGGCCAAACTGTTTTTCGATCTGCGACACCGCGATGTTGAGAGCTTTCTTCTTCCCGTCATCCGTTTTCTCCGCCATCGTCTTTACCTCCCCGCCACGTTGGTCCTTGTTTGATCGGTGCGATGCCCATATTGCGCGAAAAAGATCATGCTTCCCACCCGTCTTCGCCGATCAGCGGCACGAAAACGCATCCTGTGGACTCTTTACTGCTCAACAGTCCGCGCCTTTTCTCGACGAGATGGAGCCGCTGCAACGTCTGCGACCCAACCGGAATTACAAGTTTACCACCTTCGGCAAGCTGACTGCAAAGAGACGCGGGCGTTTCGGGCGCTCCCGCGGTCACAATGATCGCGTCAAACGGTGCCTCGAAGTCCAGACCGAGGCTCCCGTCCCCCACGTGCACCTCAACGTTAGCATAACCGAGGTCGGCGAGCCGTTGGCGGGCGCTGTCTGCCAGCGATCTGAAGCGCTCGATGCTGTGGACGAACTGTCCGAGTTCAGCCAGGATCGCCGTTTGATATCCCGAGCCTGTTCCGACTTCAAGCACCTTCTCCGAACCGGTCAGGCCGAGCATCTCGGTCATCAGCGCCACCATGTAAGGTTGAGATATGGTTTGCCCCTCCCCGATGTGCAGCGGGGTATCGGAGTACGCCCTTTTTCTTAGCCTTTCTGGAACGAAGAGGTGTCGGGGTACCGTGGACATAACGTCCAGCACCCTTCTGTCGCTGATTCCGCGCGGCTCGAGCTGTTGGTGAACCATTTCGGCTCGTCTTAGGGCAAGCTCGTTCTCATCCGGACCGTTGCCGGCGACGTCAAACCGAACCGAGTCTTCGTCAGACAATGAGTTCCACCTTCTTCCCGCACTGACGGCACTGCCCGTCTATGATTCCAGACGTTACCACGCTGTATCCACGCCTCTTTATGAGTGTCGCGCCGCACTGACACTTCGTTTCGTTGCCTTCTTCCAACATGATGTTACCGACGTAGACGTACGCAAGCTTCTCGGACGCAATCCGGTACGCTTCTCTTAGAATGGGGGTCGGCGTCGGGGGTTCAACCATCTTGTGGTGAGGGAAATAGCGCGAAAGGTGAACCGGCATGTTCGGGTTCACCGAGTGGATGAAATCCACGAGTTTCCTGATCAGCTCCGCGGAATCGTTTTGGTTCGTTACGATAAGGTTTGTGACCTCGACGTGGCAGGAGCGGCTCGCACGCTCTATTGTGCGCAGCACCGGCTCAACCGTACCCTTGCACAGCGTCTTGTAGAAGTTGTTATCCATGGATTTGAGGTCTATGTTCATGGCGTCGGTCACCGTCAACAGTTCTTCCAACGGTTCCGCGTTTATGTACCCGTTCGTTACGAGCACGTTCTTGAGACCGACGTCACGGATGCGCTTGCCGGTGTCCATGACGTACTCGAACCACATCATCGGCTCGTTGTAGGTGTACGCGATGCCGATCGACCCGTAGCGCCCGGCGTTCGCCGCGAGCTCTTTCGGGGACATGTATGACCCGGGTATTTCGCCCAGGACGAGCTCAACGTTCTGGCAGAAGTCGCAGCGCAGGGTGCATCCGACGGACCCGACCGAGAGTATGTCGGAGCCCGGATAGAAATGGTAGAGCGGTTTTTTCTCGATCGGGTCGATGTGGACTGCGACGACGCGTCCGTACGTTGCCGCTGTGAGGACTCCGTTGTTGTTTATCCTCACGCCGCAGAATCCGCTCTTGCCGTCAGCGATCACACATTCGTGAGGGCAGAGACGGCACTGGACCTTTCCGTTGTCGCGCTTCTCGTAATAGCGTGCCTCTATGTCTTGTGCGGGCCCAGTCATGGCTCAGACCATCCCTCCGAGTAGTGCCATGAGAATCGTCAACAGGATTATCGCTATTGCCGGGGAAACATCTATCGCTCCTCCCACAGGAGGCACGACACGTCTTATGAGCGATAGAAACGGGTCTGTTATTAGGCAAAGCAGTCTCACGAGCTTCTGTCGCATGTCAAGCTGCAGCCACTTGGACAGCGCTCTTAGCAGGATGAGTACCATGTATACCTTAATAAGCGTTTGTAGCACGTTTGCCATCATTTTATCAGGTTGATCGAGCGGAGCAGTTCAGCACTCGCGCGGCGGCCGTAACGGCACCGTTGTGAGCGTCTCGTAGACCGGCCCGTTCCGGGTCAAGCTGCTCCTGATCAGGGCCACACTATCTACTATCGTACTCCCGACCGGATCGTTCCATCCCGATTCCAGCAATCGGCGCAGCTTCCCGATGCCGGATTGCGATTTGACTCGTCCGAGCGTCAGGTGCGCGGCAAACCGTCTTTCGTCCCTCGGCCAACCTGCTTCCTCGACCGCTTTCTCGACCGCATCGCGCAGCGCCGGCAGCGGTCCGTCGCTCGGTTCGATCCCGAGCCACACGATGCGTGGTCTTGTCACGTTGGGGAACGCGCCGAGACCGCTCATCGTTATCGTGAACTGTTGGACCGTACTGAGTTGTCTGTGCAACATGGTCCCGATCGCGTCCACCGTCTCGCGCGGAACGTCGTTCCCGAGGAATCGCAGCGTCAAGTGCATATTCTCCGGCTTGACCCATCGTGCGTCGGCACCCGTTTTCTTCAGTTTCCGGCGTATGTCGCCTATAGCGTCGCGGATCTCGGGCGGGATCTCCACGGCGATGAACGCTCTTAACGCATCTTTCATACCGAAAACCCAGTTCCGGCGGGAGGCTGTACCTGTGTATGTTCCACCACCTTGGCACATTGTACAACAATCGGAGCGGATATATCCACAATAATCACGGTTCTACCTCAGTGCAGCCCGGGTTCAGTGGGTCGGTTC
>Ga0180438_10008186_pt1 | contig 13366 bp, 14 predicted proteins | sample SS_ome_12_FD_132455 | JGI IMG/M metagenome (GOLD analysis project Ga0180438, IMG submission 132455) | Hypersaline lake sediment archaeal communities from the Salton Sea, California, USA - SS_3_D_2 metaG | ecosystem: Environmental > Aquatic > Non-marine Saline and Alkaline > Hypersaline >... | reverse complement strand
TCTAGAGGCGAAATAAATGGGGATGAACTGACAAGGAAAATTCGCGATTGCTAATTCTTGGACGGTAACGATTTCTTTTCCCCCCAAACCCTGACACTCTTAATGCCAAGGGTCATTTTTTTGATGGCGCCCTCATGAGAGAAAATATTCTTGATAGGCCAGGTAGATCCAGCCGGAACATTCTTACCTGGCTCTGGATCCCACCAAGTACCCCCACTTACGGGCCAACCTGTTTCATCATAGCATACGTATTCCAGTTCAACGCCCATCGCAATGCTGCTGTTGTTTTTTATTTTCCCGGTTATCACCCATTCTTTATAGGATCTGTGCTCGAGGTGATACTCGATTATTTGAATATTCGATACGGAGACTCCAGAAGCATCCCGCGTATTCTTTGATCCGGAGGTATTCATTGAGCCCGTCTCATTTGAGTTGGTGCAACCTTGACAGAGACCAAGAAGGCATATTACGCCGGCAACTAAGAATCCTTTCATGGCAAAATCTCCTTTCAAAGATGGGCTCGTAACAATTATGGATTTGGAGGCAGGAATATTCAACCAAAACCGAAAGGGAGAGTCAATCACGGAACACACCGAAATTAATGCCATTTCTTTTCATTACTGCTCTTCCCATAACCGGAAGATCTCGTTGACGATCTCCTCTTTTTTCTTGAGCATCTCCGCCTTGGATTTGCAATAGGCCGTTCCCCCCGCTGCTCCCTTATGACCATCGCCAATGTTAAGGGACCTCATGATCTCACCCACGTCCTTTTTATGTTCCATCTGATGGAGGTTAAGGGAAAGAGACAGCGAGAAGCTCAAGTGATTGGTCTTTACCCCCCTATCGTGGAGATTATGCACTTGCATCACCGATAGCACCTCGGGAAAAACGAGATAGGCGAGGTTCTTGACGATGTCAGGTTTCCGTTTATACCCAGTCAAATCGAGGACGACCATCTCGTGTTTGCGGTCCAACGGCAAAAAGGTCGAGGATTGCTCGATAATCCTCATCATCCCCAACTCTTCCTCTTTATAGGAGGAGAATCGCTTCTTGACTTCAGGGAAGACGACGACTTTTTCCAGGGGATGATCTCGGATTTGAAAGACCAGGTTTCTCATATAGGCGTTGCGCTCCCTCAATGAGGGATCGCTGATTTTCAGGGTCTTGTCAATGATCCTTCCCGGAGTCTCCCTTCTCCATTCCTCTACGGAGGAATAATTGAAACTATCGATGATATCGGCCTCCGCCACGGTCTCCTCGTACCAAGGTGGAAAAGCGACGTCTTTGCGGAAAAAATCGAAGATCACCCGGGCACAGCTCGGCTTCAGGTCAAATCTCCCCGGCAAAAGGGCGGGATCGATAGTGCGATAGCGCAGTGCCTGAAGATTCCCTTCATGGTGATCAAACCACAACCCGCACTCCAGGGGATAGGGAAGATCGCAGACCACATCAGCCGCAGTAATACTAACAAGGGATCGTTCGACGCTCGAAGGCCCCGTGAAAAGCACCCTGTTCACGTGTAACGAAAAGGAGCAGAGAGAGGCGCTTACGATTCCGTCGAAATCGTTGTGGGTGACGATCTTCTCATACCGCCCGCCTGACTCCTTCAAAGGAATCCTCCGAAAAACCCGAAAATCAACACCGCGCCAATCACTCCCCCCGTCGTCGCCAAGGAGAGATACCCCCCCCAACCCAATCCACCGCCGTTGCGGGGAGGCCATCTAGTACCTTCCCCATAACCCCTCGCAGCCAGCGCATCACTAATACCATGAGCCCTCCTCAAGCTGTTGGCCAACAGTTGAACTACAATGGGCAAAACCATTTTCACCCTCTTTAGAAAGCCCCCTTCATCGAAACAAACTCCTCTCGCCCTGTGGGCCCTGGTAATCCGTTCCACTTCATGCAGGAAGAGGGGCACATACCTCATTGACATCATTACCATGATGGCGACGTCATCAACGGGGACACGGAAGATCCTCAGAGGCGACAGAAGCCAAAAAATCCCCTTTGCCAATTCCGTGGGGGAGGTCGTTAAGGTGAGAATTGATGAAAAGATGATGCAGAGGGCCACTTGAACTGAGGTTGAGGTCCCCTCTCTCAATCCCTCATACGTCATTCGCATGAAACCGATACGAAAGGGCAAGATCGGACGTCCCGGTACGACGATGAAATGCATGAAAAATATGAAGAGGAAGAACCAGATGAAGGGCCTCATCCCTCGCAGGACATATCGCAACGGAAGCCTCGATTGCCTGACGATCCAAATGGAGAAGAAGAACATCATCGCGAGAGCTGTTATTTCCCGGACCAAAAAAATTGTGATAATTAACGCGATTAACGCAATAATCTTCGCCCGTGCGTCAGCCCGATGAACGGGTGACCCCATTGGCATATAGTAACCCAGCGTAATATCCCTATGTAACCTCATTCAGTCCTCGTGCAAAAAAGGGCTATGATTACATCTTCCTCATAGCCCCTCACACCAGCAGTCCAACGTGGTAATGAACCCTAGACTTCCCCTTGACTCCCCTCGCCGGAAGGCGTTTCGCCCATATCAGCGGTAGGATCTTCTGTCTTCTTCTCCTTATCCTGCTCCTCCTTCTTTGCCTTCTTCTCCATCTCCTCCTGGATCAGCCGTCCAAGGCTTGGAGTCGCCGATGCCTGGGAGGCCATGTATCTCTCGACTTCTTCCTTTTCGTCCTTCTCCTTGAGACTTCTTATGCTTAGCCCGATCTTTCTCTCCTTTGGATCGACATTGATTACCAGGGCTGAAACCGTTTCTCCCAGTGTTACGACATCTGAAGGATCTTGCACCTTCTCCTTGCTGAGCTCGGAAACGTGGATGAGACCCTCGATGTCATTCTCCAGCTCTACGAATACCCCGAAGTCGGTGACATTGGTAACCTTACCCTCCACCCGGCTACCGAGATGGTATCGTTTCGGGATTTCCTCCCACGGGTCTGCCGTAAGCTGCTTCACTCCCAAAGAAAAACGCTCGTTCTCCCGATCGATATTGAGAACAACCGCCTCAATCTCCTGGCCTTTCTTATAGATTTCCGCGGGATCCTTAATCTTCTTCGTCCAGGACATCTCTGAAATATGAATCAGTCCGTCAATGCCCTCGTCAAACCCAACAAATACCCCGAAGTCGGTAATCGTCTTCACCTTTCCCTGCACCCTGGTTCCCACCGGGTATTTCTCCTCAATGACCGACCAGGGATTGGGTTCAACCTGTCTCATGCCCAGGGAAATCCTCTTCTTCGCCACATCCGCATCCAACACGACGGCATCGATGATATCCCCCACCTCCACTGCCTGTGAGGGATGTTTTATCTTCTTGGTCCAAGACATCTCGGAGATATGAACGAGCCCCTCGACTCCCTCTCCCAGTTCAACGAATGCGCCATAATCGGTGGTGCTCACTACCCTCCCCTTCACCTGCGAACCGATGGGGTATTTCTCGTTCACGTGCTCCCACGGATCCGGGGAAATTTGCTTTAATCCCAGAGAGACCCTCTCCCTTTCCCTATCAAAATTCAACACCTTGACGTTGATCCTATCGCCTATCGAGACCTTTTCGCTGGGATGATTGATCCTCCCCCACGAAATGTCCGTGATATGCAGAAGTCCATCGATTCCCCCCAAATCTACGAACGCCCCATAGTCGGTAATGTTCTTGACAACACCCTCAAGGATTTCCCCTTCTCTCAAGTGCTTCAGGGTCTTCTCCCTCAGCACCTTCCTCTCTTCCTCCAAGAGAACCCGACGGGATAGTACGATGTTGCTCCTCCTCTTATTAAATTTGATGACCTTAAATCTAAACTGCTTCCCAATGAACCTATCCAGATTCCTGACCGGTCGGATATCGACCTGGGAACCGGGCAGAAATGCATTGATGCCAATATCCACGGTAAATCCGCCCTTTATTCTCGAGGTAATCGTGCCGTCGACGATCTCTCCCTCTCGGAAAGCCTTGCTGACGCTTCTCCACGCCTTGAGCTTGTCCGCCTTTTCCTTGGAAAGCGTTATCAGACTATCGTCATCCTCCTTTTTCTCCAACAACACATCTATGTCATCCCCCACTCTAACCCCAACATTCCCGTCCTTATCCCTGAATTCGGAGGCCGGGATTTGTCCCTCGGATTTGTATCCAACATCGACAGTGACATATTCCTCGTCAACGGCCAATACAACCCCCTTAAGGATATCGCCCTCCTCAATGCTCCTCAGGGATTCCTCATAGAGCTTCTTAAAGTCCTCGACTTCGGCCCCCGCCCCCTCTTCCTCGAGCTCATCGCCTGACTCAAGCGCTCCGCTGGCATCCTTGATATCTCGCGTCTTATTCTCCTCCATTAAACCCTCAACCCCCTCCAAAGTCTTCATGGAATGCGGCTACTATAGCACACTGCTCCAAAAAAAACAAATCTTTAAGCCGCTTGCCCCATCAAACTTCACAGGTAATGCGATGGATACCCTGCACGATTTCCTCTATGACCCAGCTCGGCGTCGAAGCCCCACCAAGGACCCCGATCCTCCTCCGGCCCTTGAACCAGCTGGGTTTTAACTCCTCAACCCGTTCCACATGGTACGTTTCATCCAGAATACGTCGGCAGATCTCTGCCAACCTCCTCGTATTAGCGCTCCTATGTCCTCCTATGACGATTATACAGTCGACGCTGCCGGTCAAGTTGAGGGCCTCCTTCTGGCGTAAAGCCGTGGCATCGCAGATGGTATTATAGGCCCTGATTTCCCCTGCCTTTGCCAGGCACGCAGCCACAATCTCCTGAAAATTCTCCAATGACTGAGTGGTTTGAGCGACGATGCCGACTTTCTTGTCCCCCGCCCAATCCGCCAATTCCCCCGCGGAGCCCACCACCATGGCTTCACCCTCGACATAGCTCTTAAGGCTCCTCACCTCCGGATGGGATTTATCTCCCACGACGATAACCATGTACCCCTTCCGGCTCAACATTCGAGCGAATTTATGCGTCCTTTTCACGAATGGACATGTAGCGTCAACGATTCGGAGCCCTTTCCCCCGAGCTCCCTCAGCCAGATGCAGGGGAACACCATGAGACCGAAAGATAACCGTCCCCTCAACAATATCCCCTATATCCTCCTTGACGATGACTCCAGCTTCCCTCAGCTGTTCGACCACCTGAGGATTGTGAATGAGGGGCCCTATTGTATATACGTGACTCCGGTATTTTCGAGCTGCTTTGAAGGCCATATCGATGGCCCTCTTAACACCAAAACAGACACCGGCATGCTGTGCAATAATCACTTCCAAAGGGAATTCCCCCAAGAGACGTCAACGAGGTATTATTCCGGTCCTAACAATCCTTCCCTCGGGAAATGCGGCGACGTGCCTCCTCGAACATTTCCCCCACCACCTCATCAATGGCCATATGGGTGGAATCGATCACCAGGGCATCCTCCCCTTTCCGCAACGGTGATAGTTCCCTCATCTGGTCCCGCTGATCCCTTCTCCTCATTTCAGCAACGGTTTCTTCAAGGCTCACCCGGATCCCCTTCTCCGAGAGTTCCTGAAACCTCCTCCGTCCCCTCTCCTCGGGCGTGGAATCGAGAAAGAACTTCAATTCCGCCCCCGAAAAGACCACCGTTCCAACGTCCCTCCCTTCCACCACGATACCACCTCCACCTCCCATCCTTCTCTGCATTTGGACTAAGACTTCCCTGACGGCCTTTCTCGTTGAAATCTCTGAAGCCAACGTGCTGATTTCGGGCCGCCGGATCGCCTCGCTTACGTCCTTGCCGTTACAAAGGGTTTTGATTTCATCCCCATCTTGGACGAATACAATATCCAGGCCCGAACACGCCTTGCCCAGCTTGTCCTCGTTATCGATGTCAATGCAAAGTTCTTCTGCCTTCAGGGCAGCCACCCTGTACATAGCTCCGGTATCGAGGTAACGATATCCCAGCCTCTGTGCCAACCGCCTTCCCACAGTGCTCTTTCCGGATCCCGACGGCCCATCAATGGCAATAACGATTTTCCTTGCCATATCGTTTTCTGTAAACCTCCGGGTACTCCCAAAAACATCTCCCACTGATAACAATTGCTATCAAAAACGTCAAGGCAAAGCGAAAGGGAGTTTAAACCCGAGCACGTAAAGCCGTGAAATTGCTTCACCCGTGAAAAACCGAGTAGTTCCTTCGAGGAAATGCCCAGTCGATAACCATCGTTAGGAGGAGATGGGGGGATGGCGGAAAAGGCGGGTTATAGTGAGGGTATCTTTCTTCCTAGGGGAGCGAAACAGATCCACCATTTCCCTACATCTTATATTTCCCAAAGTCTTCGGGGGAAAGATCCTTGAGGATCTCCTCCAATTTCTCGTCGGATGCCTCCGCACCTTCTTCCCGTTGAGCCAAATCGATCTTCCGCGACTTTTCGATGACCTGTTGGTGAACAAAGATGGGAGACTTCGTCCTCAGGGCAATGGCAATAGCATCGCTGGGGCGTGCGTCCATGGTGAGATCTACTCCATTCCAGCTCAAGTAGATAATCGCATAGAAGGTATTGTTCCGGAGGTCGTTTACCTCAACCCTCGATACCACCACGTCCAGGTGATCCAAAATGTTCTTCATCAGATCATGGGTCATAGGCCTAGCGAGCTTGATATTCTCCAACTGGGTGGCGATGGAACTTGCTTCGAGCAATCCGATCCATATGGGAATGACTTCCTGGTTCTCCTTGTCCTTCAACAACACAATGGGGGTGTGGGTAATTGGATCTATGCTCAAACCTGAAACTCTTACCTCCTTTAGCATGATCTCCTCCCAATCAAATGATCTTCCCTCTCAAGGAATTCGCGCATCCCTCCTCTATCCTCACCTTTACCAGCTGACCAATCAATTCAGGGCCTCCCTTAAAGTTCACCACCTTATTGGAACTCGTCCTGCCGGTCATTTCCTCTTTGCTCCCCTTACTGGCCCCTTCGACTAATACCTCTTCACAGCGCCCCGTAAGGGTTCGATTCTTCTTCAGGGTGATCTCCCTCTGCAAATCCTGGAGGACCCGCAAGCGACGGCTTCTGGTAAGTTCATCGATTTGGCCGGGAAAATGAGCAGCTTCAGTACCCTTCCTCGGTGAATACTTAAAGGAGAAGAGGTTATCGAATTGAACCCTTTGGATGAGGTCGAGGGTTTCGTGAAAATCCCCCTCATCTTCCCCGGGGAAGCCCACCATTACATCGGCGGTAATTCCTATGTGCGGGCAGACTTTCCTCAGTTGTTCCCCTTTCTCCATGTACTGTTTTCGAGTATACCCCCTGTTCATCCTCTCCAGAATCCTATCCGAACCGGATTGAAAGGGCAAATGAATGTGTTTGCAGAGCTTTTCCAACGTGCCAAAGGCCCCGACAAGCTCTTCTGAGATATCCCTCGGGTGGGAGGTGGTGAATCGAATCCTCCGGATTCCCTCGATTTGGTTAATGTGAGCCAAGAGCTGGGGGAAGGTCAATGTGCTGGGGAGATTCTTGCCATAGGAATTGACGTTTTGCCCCAGCAGCGTAACCTCCCGTACGCCCCTTTCCGATAAGGCCTCGATCTCCCCGATGATGCTCTCGCTGGGCCTGCTCTTCTCCCTACCCCTCACGTAGGGAACGATACAGAAGGAGCAAAAGTTATCACATCCCTGCATAATTGTCACGTAGGATTTCAGCTTGCCGCCATTGGAGGGCATGGGAAAAATGTCCAGGGATTCCACGTGATCGCAAAACTCAACGGCGCACACAGGCCTCCTGGAGGCCCGGACATCATGAATGAGTTCTGGGAGCCTATGGAGGCTGTGTGTTCCGAAGATCAAATCCAAATGACCGACGCGATCCAGGAGCCGTTTGCCCTCTTGCTGGGCAACACACCCGCCTACCCCGATGATCAGATGGCGTTTTTTCTCCTTGAGCTTTCCCAGTCTTCCGAGAGCACTATACACCTTATGCTCTGGCTTGGCCCTGACACTGCAGGTGTTGAACAGGATGATGTCAGCCTGATCGATATCCTTGGTGGGCCTATAATCGTGATCTGCTAAGATGCTCAGCATCTTTTCGGAATCATGCACGTTCATCTGACAGCCGAAGGTCTGGAGATAGACGTATTTTCCGCTGGGCAACACCGAGAAACCCTTCAAATCGGGGAGCCAAGGCCTTCAGAACTCAATGTCAAAACCTCAATGAGCCTCTTTAGACCACATTACAAACCATCAACCCTTTACCTTGAACTGGGTATCCAGCTTCTTCATCTTCTCGACGATCCCGCCATACTCCAATTCGCTATAGGGAAGCATTGCCGCCCCCGAGAACCCTTGTTCCCGGATCTCCGTTGCCTTTCTGGCAACTTTCTCCCGGATATGATCCCAATAGGGATGATCGAAGGCATCAGCGGGTTCGGTAAATTTGGCATTATGGACGCAGAAGGCGAGGCAGCAGACCACGGGGGGACCATCGAAAAACGAGATGGATGAATTCCGCTTCACGGGCATCAGGGGACCCGTGTGGCTACCCCTCATGAATCCCGCGACGAAATGCCCTATACTAAAGGGAGAAAGCACCTCGCCTGTGGCCGGAAAGGCTCCCTGAACCCTTACCAACATCACCGGATCATCTTTTCCCGTATATTTTCCCGCGATATTATGGAGGCGGGTTGTGCTGACGGTCGCTGCGATTTCCCCGTTATTCCTCGAATGAATGGATTCCACCACGAACCGTTGGTTGTCCCTTAGCAGTGCAGCGATATCGTACAGATCCTCTGGCGCATTGAGGTCGATAACCCTATCCCCCTCTGTGTAGGACACGTCCATGATGGTGAATTTAAAACCCTCGGCCATAGCAGGGCTCAACATTAACCCGGCATTATGCATGGGATCCGCAAAACTCAAATAGAGGGGGAGGTTATACGCCCCTGGGTCGGTCTTGTCCGCGGCGAAAAAGAGGAAGGGCTCGTTGGGCCTCTCCTCAAATTCCATCTCGGCAACCGCAGGCCCCATTCCCTTTACATTGCCGGAAAAGGAATCCTTCAGGAGATCCTGCCCTGCTCCATAGAGCCCCTGTTTTCTGGCCACCTCGGTACCGGCGATGAAGGCATCCCAGGCCAATTTATGGATTTTCTCCGCCCCCACACCTTCGGTGTGGGAAAGAAGCAGCGCGACATCGTCTCCGGTGTGGCTCACAAAGAAATCTTTCACGGCGTTCTTCCCCTCAATCCGGACGAAATTTTCGACCGCCTCCAACAGATTCTGGCTCGGCTTGATGTGGCCGCCAATACTTCCGATATCCGCCTTTATAATGCTTACAGTCGTCTTCATACTTCACCCCCAGAAAGATTATTTTCCTCAATGGTTAAAATTCCCATTTCCTCATCTCATCCATGCAGGAATAGTCGGTCAGATCCAGGTGAAGAGGCGTGATTGAGATATGATGGCTCGATACGGCCTCGAAATCCGTGCCCTCCATTGACTCAAAGCCTCTATGGCCTCGGATCCAGTAACACCGTTGCCCAATCGGATCGACTTCCTCCACCACTGCATCCCCATAAACCCTTCGTCCCTGTCGTGTGATCCTATAAGATCTCACCCCATCTTCATCGAGGTTGGGAACGTTGATATTGAGAAATGTGTCCTTGGGAAGCCCGTTTTTCAATATGAATCGGGCAACCCTCTGGGCAAAAGAGGCCGCCGTCTTAAACTTGAAATCATCCTTTGAGGCCAATGAAATAGCAAAAGAGGGAATTCCGTAAAATGCCCCCTCAAAGGCGGCGGAAACCGTGCCCGAGTAAGTAATATCCTCCCCCATATTTCCCCCCTTGTTAATACCGGAGGCGATCAGCTTCGGCCTTTCGGGCAATAGGCAACAAACCGCCAGGTTGACACAATCAGCGGGGGTTCCGTCCACGGCGAAATAATTCTCCCGAACCTTCCCTACTTTCAAAGCCCGGTGGAGCGAGAGGGAATGCGCCATGGCGCTGCACTCTTTGTCGGGTGCCACTACATAAACCCTCCCAAGAACCTCCAATGTCTCGGCTAAGATCTGAAGTCCGGGGGAATCGATGCCGTCGTCGTTGGTCACAAGAATGGTCAATGGGGCCCTTTCTTCCCGCGTGGTGTCTAATCACTATAGCGTAAATCCCCCGCTTATTCAAGCTCAATGCCTGGGGAAGCACTTCCAACACTCGAGGGAACACGGCTATCTATAACATGACGTTTTTGAGGTGGGGAAATACAACCTGGAGGTGAGCGGGCTTCGTCGTGACGCTGCAACCCTGAGGACTTCGGCGTGAGCAACCTGAGATGATCTCGTCGACATACCTCGGTCGAATCCTCCATTCGGCCCGAGCTCATGGCCGAGGGCAGACCGAAGGGCTCAGCCGAACGCAAGGAGAAGGCGAGGCCTTCTGGAGCTGAAGACCTCCCTCAATCCTCCTCCAAGATTTTGGCCAATGCGTCCTCGGCTACTCTCGGCGCATCTTGAGGGAGATACAGCATAGCCCCGCCTTTGGCCGGCCTCACAACAATCTTTCCCTCTTTAGCCAGCCTCTGGGTTATTTCGATGGGGTTCGTTCCGAAATATTCCTTACATGCCCGGTTGAAGCCGCTGTACACGCTATGGATACCCTTATACGGTGGCTTTCGCAATTTCTTAATCGCCCGAACCACAAAATCCTCTTCCGAGAGTTCTGGTTTATTTTCTTTAGCCATGGTTCCCTCCGAATAAGCTTCGCCGTTCTCCTGTTCCTTCCCTTTTATCCTCGTCCAACCCGACTGTTTGCCGATCTTAAATGGAGTTTGCCGCTCGTCTTCCGTCTTGACTACCGTTAGAAGGGATGGATCGCTCCAATCCAAAACCTTCAGCACCCCCAAATCAGGGTGGTATATCTCGTCGCCGACTTTCATGTATGGATGACCTTCCAACGAGGTCCGATCCGCGCGGCTCAAAGGCTACACCCCTTATCTCAGTACTCCTCAAAACGAAAAGCCCAACGGAGAAAATGCTTAAACGAAGCAGCAGATAAGCACGTTCCCTCGAGGGCCTCGTTGAGAAAAGAGCAAGGTTTGTTAGCAGGGTGAACCCCCGGCTCAAAGGCGGCATGGATGATAAGCAATGCCGATCTGGAGGGCAAAACGATTATTTTGCCCGATGGGAGCACCACCACGCTCATGCCTTATCCCGGACCAGACCGAACCTGCAGTTAAGCCTCCTTCTTCCTGGGGGCACTTTTTCTCCGTGCCCTTGGAGCCTTCGGCTTGTCCGACTTCCTTTCTTCAGCTGCGCCCATACTAGCCTCCGGAGGCGCGGCTGAGGTATCTTCCGGTTTCATCTCAAAGCTGGGTTCAACCTTCTCGGGTTCGCCCGCCATCCTTTCCTTAATCTCGTCGTAACCGCTATACGCCGCGAACCCTCCCCCGACCAAGAGAATGACGGGAATCAGGCCCTTGAGCATTGTGAGGAAATCCCACCACCAGAAGATCAAGAGGATGATCCCAACTACAAGTGCTGCAATGCCGCCAAGAAATATTTTCATATCTGCCACCTCCTTAAATCGTTGGTGATTTCCGGCCTATCGTGAAATCATAACTATCGATACTATTTATAATGGAAAAAAAGGGGATATGTCAATGAGTCGGGAGGAAAATTATTTCCACCCCGTAAAGAACCACCGCTTTGGATTCCAGAAATGGATCATTCGCTGGGTGAATTTAACCGTACCCACGTTGCTGGCAAGTTCACGCAATGCCTGCCTGTTCTTCTCTATCGCCTTATCCTGGGCCCTCTCCAACCCGCCATCGGCAATAAAGGTCCGAATGAGCTCCAGCTCACCTCCGTCAAGCCAAACTCCATGATGCTTGCATTCGTCGATTATGACCCCGGATATTTTCGCGAAATTCTTTCGGTTCATTAAGCGTCCACATCGGACACAGGGGATGTATTGTATTGGATCCCTTATTGGCCCTCGAAGATATCCCTTTGGGGCTGGCTGGCTTTGGTAGACATCACCTTCCCGGGTTAAATCCTTGAACTCCCCTCGATCTAGCCATACTCCCCCACATTGGGAACACATATCCAAATCGCGATCTCGATATGCATAGTGGATCAGGGAAATGCGGCACCGGGGGCAGGTGGGTTTTCGACTTTTATCCGCTGGAGATAGTCGCCCCCCACCACAATGGGGGCATGTCGCGCTCTTGACATTTACCCTCCCCCCACAGTGGGGGCATGTAACAACCTTTGACCCCATGATGACCTCCGTTCTTGTCTAAGAGCACTTCATTGTTTCCATAGCACGTACCATGCCATGCAGCCGCGATTCCATTCTCCCGAGTGCATCGCACTGGGGAGAAGCACCCCTCCTTTTGTGTCCACTAAAACCGGGAATATCGCGTGGGCTGGGGCCTTCCGTATTGGAAGGCAGCAAAGAAAAGAAAAGCCAAAACGATGATGGAGACAGTCCATCGGGTATCCCACGAAAATGTCACGGATTCATCATTTCGGAAAAAAACGAAGGAGAATTTATAATGTTCCAGCCTGTCTCCCTTCTTGAATTTATTATAGATGGAATAGGTCACAGGAATTCGATCATATCGAGTCACCAGTCTCCCCGGATCCGCTTCCACCGGTTCCCGATATTTTACGAGAATCCGCCTCCCCGTGGGCAATCCCCACACGCGATAGGTCTTGCTCCCGGCCACCTCCCCTTCTGCCTCGGCAAAAAAACCGGCCTCTCCAAGGGTGACGAGAAGAAATAGAACCGCCACAACCCAATAGAGCATCCGAATACCCGTCTTCATTTTTACCCCCCAATTGCAAACGAGAGTCTATATATTTTCGGCCAGACCATTTCCCAAATGTACCCCTTTCCTCCAGAGGCAACAAGCCCCTTCCCCCATGAATCCTGACTCGGTTGATTCGTATACAATTAATTTTAGCACTTTGGATGCCGATGGGAAATAGCCTTTGGAGCGCTGTTTTCTCAATTCTGTCGAGAACACCGTTGTTCATGAGGAGGATTTAGATACTCGCGAATTCGGAAAAGGAGATCTGAGCGAAAACTCACACAGTTTCGCTGTGCTGCCGTCATGCGGTGTTGGAGTCGGAAAGGGAAAGGGTGGAAGGCTAAGGCTAAGGTTGAGGTTAAGGAGAAGGTCAAGGTTGGAGGCAAGGGAAATGTCAAATGGCTGATGACTAATGGCAAAGGCACACGAGAACGAACATGTCTCACGAGCACGAACAACGGACACGGACACGAAACCCTCAGCGAAGGGATAATGAGGTATGGATCGAAATAAAAAAAAGCACTGGATGACCCCCATCATCCAGTGCTTAACATAGAGGAGGTCAGGGTTCCGATTGCCAGGGTT
>Ga0180438_10008184_pt1 | contig 13367 bp, 14 predicted proteins | sample SS_ome_12_FD_132455 | JGI IMG/M metagenome (GOLD analysis project Ga0180438, IMG submission 132455) | Hypersaline lake sediment archaeal communities from the Salton Sea, California, USA - SS_3_D_2 metaG | ecosystem: Environmental > Aquatic > Non-marine Saline and Alkaline > Hypersaline >... | reverse complement strand
TTTTTAATGGGGGAATCCTTCACCTCTGAAAGTGAAACGTCGGGGTTTATTTCCCGTATCCTTTCCTTCACCCGGTTCATGTCATCCGTTTCGATGTAGAGCTTGGAAAGGGCAAAGTTCACAGAGGCGTATTTGACGTTTCCGAGATCTTTCAATCCCTGTTCTATATCGAGCCCGCAGCGTGCACAATCAAGGTTCTCTATGTTGTACTCCTTCATGCTGATTCCTCTTTTCTCTCCTGCATTTCGTAGACATTAATTTGAGCACCAGCTCTGCCTTCGCCATAGTCAGATGGGGTGAATGCTTTCGCATCACCTTTCACGCGTGCCTCGTCTGTTTTTCCTGGAGATGGACCAGCGCCTGCTGGAATATTTCCTGCACGTGCTCGTCCTCGAGGGAGTAGTAGACCACCTTGCCTGCCTTTCTGTACTTGACGAGCCCTGCCTGTTTAAGGACACGAAGCTGATGAGAAACAGCCGACTGCTGCATCCCGAGCAGCGCAGCGATGTCGTACACACACATCTCTGAGGAGTAGAGCGCGAACAGGATTTTCATTCGAGTGAAATCCCCAAAGACTTTGAAGAAATCGGCGAGCCTGAAAAGACTCCCCTCCGCAGGCATGCTGCGCTTCACCTTTCTCACGATTTCGGCGTGCAGAGGCTTCGTATCTGCCAAACCTGACATCCGAATTCCCCTTAGATATATGAATATATGTTCATATATTCACTTTAATATAACATCATTTTTTATGAAAGGAAAAGAGTTTTCTGTGTGGTTGGTGGAGAGAATTTCTGTTATCTTGGTGCTGTGTTTTTTCTTTTCCAGTATTGAACGACTGTATCCAGGTATTGCTGTGTCACGGAATGAGTTTTCAACAGCTTTGAGGCGGCTCAGGAAACGCATCGACAGGCTCGATGGAAGGCTGATGCGCCTTCTGCTGCAGCGTGCGCGTGCGGTGGAGCGAGTCGGGATCTTGAAAAACAAGAATGCGGTTCCTGTTGCGGACAGAGAGCGGGAACAGGAGATACTGGAAAGGATCGAGAAGATTGGCACCGGAAGCGGGAAAAGAGATTTTCTCCGCAGGATCTACGGGTGTATCTTTCGGGCTTCCAGGGAGATAGAGGAGGGAGAGAGCTCCGAATATGGATTGGGTAGTGCAGGGAATGAGATCGATCAGGGGAGAGATTGAGGTCCCGGGCGATAAGTCGATCTCTCACAGGGCGGTGATGCTCGCAAGCATTGCGCAAGGGACGAGCACGGTCAGAGGGCTTTCTGCTGCGCATGATGTGAGGCGCACGGTCGAGGCGATGAGAACCGCGGGTGTGTCAGTGGAAGAACGAGGAGGGGCGACCGTCATCGAGGGAAAAGGGATCACTGGATTCGAGCGGTTAAAGCCTTTCCGGCCCCTGGAGATCGACTGCGGGAACTCCGGGACAACCGCCCGGCTGCTCGCTGGGCTGTTCGGCGGGGCCAGGTTCCCGGTGAGGTTGACCGGAGACGAGTCCCTCATGAAGCGCCCCATGGACAGGATTGCAAAGCCGCTTGCAGAAATCGGTGTGCACATCAGTTCTGAAGCCGGTCACCTGCCGGTGGAAATCACAGGTGGTGCCCCTGGCCCCTTCGAGTACACCGTTCCGATCCCGAGCGCCCAGGTGAAGACAGCATTCATGCTCGCAGCACTCTTTATTGCCGGGGTTTCCGTGATCACGGAACCGGTTGAGACCAGGGACCACACCGAGCGGATGCTCGTTCTGATGGACGCGGACATACGGGTTCGCACCACGCTTCAGGGAAAGAGCATCCTCATACATGGAAGACGGGAGCTGTCGCCTCTTGACATGAGGGTGCCCGGTGATGTCTCCTCTGCAGTGTTCTTCATCGCCTGCGCCCTGGTGAGCCGTTCATCGGAGCTGTTGATAAAGAACGTGCTCCTCAACCCCACCCGCGCCCACGTCATCGAGGTCTTCAGGCGAATGGGGGGTGACATCCAGGTGGAGCTGGTGGACGAGTTTCCGGAGCCCTGCGGCCATGTCCGTGTGCGGAGCTCGAGTCTCAGGGGAACGAAGGTGGGAGGTGTCGAAATTCCTCTTCTGATCGACGAGATACCCGCCCTTGCCGCTGCTGCCTGCTTTGCAAAGGGGGAGACGCTCATTCAGGGTGCGTCCGAGCTGAGGGTGAAGGAGAGCGACAGAATCGCCGGGCTTGCGAGCATGGTGAGGAAATTCGGAGGCCGGGTGACTGAGCTCGATGACGGATTGGTCATTTCAGGGAGGACGAGACTGTCGCCTGCACGGGTTGAGAGCTTTGCAGACCACAGGCTCGCCATGGCTGCCTCGATTCTTGGAATGAATGTCAGGGGGAAGACGGTCGTAAAGGGTGCGGAGTGCGCCGACATTTCCTTTCCGGGATATTTCGAGCTGCTGGATTCGCTCGCAGCCGACCGGTAAAGGAATCCTGGCAGGCATCAGACGCAAGGCGGAACAAGAGGAACAGTATGGATGTGACACAGAGCAGAAAGCTCGTGAAAGGCCGTTTCGGGGCAGGAAGGGAAGCGATATCGAAGACGGTTTCCTACTACGCATCCTTCATCGTTCTCGGGCTTGCTACCGCAGTGATCGGACCGACCCTTCCATGGCTTGCGGAGCACACTCAGTCCCGTTTGAGTGAGGTCAGCTATCTCTTCACGGCCAACTCCTTCGGGTATCTCTTGGGATCTCTGCTCGGGGGAAGGCTCTATGACCGCACCTCCGGGCATCCGCTCATGACCACAGCTCTTCTTACGACGCTTGCCATGCTGGCGCTTTTTCCTCTCATCCCGCTCTTGTGGGCTCTGATACTGGTGATACTGGTTATCGGTTTCAGCTCAGCGTTCATCGACGTGGGGGGAAACACACTGCTTATGAGGGTGCACGGAAGCAGTGTCGGCCCCTTCATGAGCGGGCTGCACTTCTTCTTCGGGCTGGGTGCCCTCCTCTCTCCGGTCATCGTGGCCCAGGTGCTCAGAGTGTGGGGGCAGGTGCAGTGGACCTACTGGATCCTGGCCCTTGTCGGGATACCGGCTGCTCTTACGGTGCTCCGACTGCCGTCCCCTGAGATACAGGCATTTTCCGGGGAAGGGAAAGCGCCCGGGGATTCCCTCTTTGTGTTGCTCATGTCGTTTTTTTTCTTCCTTCACGTGGGTGCAGAGCTCAGCTTCGGGGGGTGGATCTACACCTATGCGGTGAGAAGAGGGCTTGCGAACGAGGCAGCCGCCGCCTACCTGACCTCATTGTTCTGGGGCACATTCACCCTGGGGAGGCTCCTCGGGGTGCCCCTGGCTACCCTTCTGAAACCCCGCTTCATTCTCATCTGTGATCTTGCAGGGTGCATGCTCGGAGTCGGGGTGTTGCTGCTGTTTTCCAGTTCGCCCTTCGTGCTCTGGGCCGGGACCATCCTCGCGGGTATTTCCATCGCCACAATTTTTCCCACGTCCTTCACCTTTTCTGAGCGCCACATTCACATGAGCGGGAGAGTCACAAGTTTTTTTCTGATCGGGGCAAGCCTTGGAACCATGTTCCTCCCCTGGTTCATCGGCCAGCTCTTTGAGCGAACCGGTCCATGGGTGACGATGGGCATACTGCTTTTGGATCTGCTTGCAGCGCTTGTGGTTTTGCTCTTTCTGCTTCGCCATGCCGCGCGTTTGAAGCGTACATGAAATCGGTGCTGCATTGAACAGAAGGAAGGGAGAATGGTATGGACTTCTGGGAGGTGATGAAGCGTTTCGATGAAGGGCAGCTTTTGTCAGAAAAGGAGTTCGATCTCCGGGTCAACACGAAGGCCCGGGAACTGAAAGAGGAGCATGGGATCAGATTCGACCCTGAGGAGCCGGTGTGCCGGGATCCTGCAATGGCAGACAGGCTCTTTGACGCAGCGGTGAGCTTCTTTCTTCAGGTGGGAGTGTACTGCCTGGATACCCGTACGGTGTGCAGCTTCTCGGCGCGTGAGCTCAGGCAGGCGCTCGACGAGGCACCTGAGGAGGTGAGCTTCGGGCAGGGGGAGGACAGAAGAAGGCTCAGGCACAGGGGGGTGGAGGACACCCTCAACCCCTTCTGCAGCCCGAACCCGGTGGGGACACCGGTGCAGGGGGAGAAAAACGTGTTCGCTCCAATCGAATACACAGTATATTCTTTCTATTTTCACAGAAGGAGAATGGAATGAGCTTCGTGGAACGTCTTGTCCATGTCGTGAAGGAAGGGAATATCGAAGAATCGGCGAAACTCGTGAAGAAGAGCCTCGAGGAAGGGAAGAGTGCACAGGAGATATTGAAACAGGTGACCGGGGCGCTCAGGGAGGTGGGAGATGCCTTCGAGCGGTTCGATGTATTTCTCCCGGAGATGATGATGGCTGCAGACGCAATGATCGAAGTCATGAAGGTCCTTGAGCCTGAGCTGAAAGACCAGGGCGCGGGGACGATAAAAGCCCCTGCAAAAGTCGTCATTGCCTCGGTAAAGGGCGATATACACGAAATCGGGAAGAACATCGTTGTAACCCTTCTCACCGCAAACGGATACACGATATTCGACATGGGCGCGGACGTGGATTCGCTCGAAATCGTGAAAACCGCCCAGAGGGAAAAGGCTGATGTGATCGGACTGTCCGCTCTTATGACTACAACGATGCCAGGGCAGAAGGAAGTGATCGATATTTTGAAGGATATGGGTCTGAGGGGGAGGTTCAAGGTCATCATTGGAGGCTCCCCCACCTCAAGGAAATGGTCCCACGACATCGGTGCAGACGGCTGGGCGCGGGACGCTTCCGAAGCGGTGAGGGTGGTTGAGGAGCTCCTGAAGAGCAGGTGAACCACGGCGTGGTGCGCCGATCAGAATTCAGAGGGTGCGGACTTCTGAGAAAATCAAAGGGAATCGGAGGATGAGCCTATGGGAACACCGCCCTATAGAATATGGGAAATACTGAACCGGTCGGAGTCTGGCAGGTTCATGGAAGAGAAGGAGTTTGTGAGCACACGGGTGATCCCTGAGCTGAGAAGGGTGGTGAAGAAATACGGGGTCAAATATGATCCGTCATCACCCGTAAACGTGGACGATAGCATGGCTGACAGTGTGTGGAAGGCCGCGGTTGAGGCGTTTCTCTCCATAGGAGTGTACAACAAGTCAAATCACCGGCTGATCGAGTTCACTGAGGACGAGATTCATGAGGCTCTTCTGGGCCTTCCCGGGCAGTACCTGTTCGGTGCGGGGAAGGACGCCCGCCCCTTCATCGCCAGGAAAGTGGAGGACTCGAGGCCACCATTCATGCTCTTCAGCCCGGACATCACCTACGATGAGCATGATCATTTTCTCGCCTGCGTTGCCTTTCTCAAGGAGCCGCTTCTGGACGGTCTGTGCGCCCCGATTCTCGAGCATTTCCTGGGAAACAAGATCAACTCCCACTCCCCGAGTGAGCTGGGGGGGAGTCTCATGCACGCCATGAACCTCCGTGAGGCAGCCCGACTTGTGGGCAGGCCGGGAATTCACCTGGTTGCAGTTGGCACCGCTGAGGCCGATTCCTCTCAGATCCACGTGTCGAACGACCAATACGGAATCAGAACAACCGACAGCAGGCTCGTCGCCATCACCACAGAGCTCGAGACGAACAACGAGCTGTTGAACAAAGGGCTCCACTACCAGCAGTACGGATGCTATTCCGGCAACCTGGCAGGTGCCATCTATGGAGGATATGCGGGCGGAGCGGAAGGAACCGCGGTTCTTCAGACGGCCTACCACCTGGTGGGAACGCTTTTGTACTCCAGCCACTACGAGCAGAACTTTCCATTTCATCTGAAGTACCTTTCCAACACAGGCAGGGAGATGCTCTGGGTGGTGAGCGTGTACTCCCAGGCAGTCGCACGGAACACGAAGATACCGCAGACCTCGAACGGTTTTGCAAATGCGGGGCCGGGAACGGAGATGCTGTACTACGAGACTGCCGCGCACTCGATTGCGAGCACGGTGTCCGGCGCGAATCTATGGGAGATGGCTCCTGCACGGAACAAGTATCCAAACAGGGGGACACCGCTTGAGTGCAGGCTTGCTGCGGAGGTGGGGTACGGTGCCGCCTTATACGGTCTCTCAAGGAAGGACGCGAACTCTATTGTGGACAGGCTGTTGAAGAAGTACGAGAAGGACATTCCGGATGCCCCTCTCGGAAAGACCTTCAGGGAGATGTACGAGCTGGAAAAGGCAGTTCCCAGAAAGGAGGCTGTGGAGCAGTACAGGAACATGGTGAGAGAGCTGAAAGATCTGGGTGTTCCCTTCCCCTACTGAAAACGCAGGGTGAGTACCCGGATTTCTGTGCCATTCTCATCGCGATTCTCCACATTTATCAGAAACCGGATGGAGTCTTCATCTCTCAGCGGAGCTGACCGCTGTCTGCAAGGGTATACCGGTTCGAGAAGTAGTCCAGGCGGTAGGTGTAGTAAAATACATCTCCCGCGGTGGTGACGTAGAGCATGACAAAACTGCTTCGTGAACCCATGTCTCCTGTTCCCCGAGCGTGACTTGCGTCTATCTGCCAGACGCCGTTGAGCTGTACTGCGCTGTAGTTGTGGGTATGACCGCAGATGTAGGCAACCACTGAATGGGTTTTCAGAAGGTTCCAGAACCGGTCGCGGTTTTCCTGATGGGCATTGAGTGAATCTGACTCGTGCCGGAGGCGACCGCTCTCCTGGTCGGGCTGCGGGTAGGCTGGCTCGTGACCGAACACGAGCACGATGGGCTTGGTGTTCGCAGTAAGGTCCTGAAGGAGCCATTCGTAGAGTGTGTCCACTACGTCTCCATCTGTCCCGTGATCACTGTTGCCGTCGTAGTACTCGTTCAGAACGACGAAATGCACGTCACCGTAGTCGAAGCTATAGCTCGTTTCTTCACAGCCCGGAGGTCCTGCGTTCACGATGTTCGGCAGATTGAATGCGCCCATGTTGAATGCACGAAGCCACTCCATGTCCGCTTCGGTTTCTGCTTCATGATTCCCGACCACCGGATACCAGGGATACTCGTCTCCAATCCAGGTTTTAATCGCTGAATATGTTTGAGCGGGCGGATCGATGTCGCCGGGAGAGATCATGAACGCACCAGGACCGCCGGATGCGATGGTTTGACACACTCCGCGGAAATGGTCCATGCTGGGTCCGGTGTAACTCCGCATGTCAGCAGTGACTGAAAAGCTTACCTGTACTTCCCCTTCGGGAGTGAAGAACTCTATATCCGGGAAAAAACTGTTGAACGAGCAGGTCGAGAGGGAAAATAACACGACAACGAGGAATGGAACAATCCGCTTCATCGTAACGGATTTCTCCCTGTTCCTGAAATGAAAAAAGCGGTGGTCCGGCATATTCCGTGTCCCGCGCATCTCCCTGCTCATCATTATAGATAAAAATCCTGAAACAACAGCTATTTTCCCACCTCCCCCAGAAGCGCCAGGAACTCCAGCGCATTCTCATACATGGAGACGTTGTTGAACATCACGTAGGTGTTGCTTGTTTCGGGACAGAAGCCTTTCAGCGCCTTAAGCTCCTTTACGGTGTATCTGTACCGGTACCCTCCGATGCCGTGGAGCCTATAGTACGCCGGCTCACCGTGGGTGGATGCACGACTGAAGGGATCGACTGCATGAATCAGGTCGAGCTCCGTACAGAGGGATCGCACCTGTTCGGAGCTCCAGCTCCCCCTCGGTTCCCAGGCGAATCGAAGACCCTCTCTCTCGATGGATGAAAAGAACCGATGGAGGTTTTCTCTATTTTCCTCTGTGGGAGAAAAGCTCGCCGGACACTGAAAGAGGATGATCCTGCATCCAATGGTGCGCGCGACCTCACGGGTTTTTGCCCATGCAGCGAGCACCTCATCGCTCGGCCTGAATGAGCCGTACCTGGTACGGGCCTGGGGTGGGATTTTCATCCTGAGCCTTCTGTAGGTCGGACTTGAGGGCTCGTGGGTGATGAGCTGCCACGCTTTCATCGTGTACTCGAAACGCTCCGGTTTTTCTTTCTGCCATTTTCTCACTGTGGCGAGCTCAGGCGGATGATAGAAGGTCTGCTGAAGCTCGACAACTTTGAAGCTCTCGAAGTAGCGGTGTCTGGAAACGGGAAACCCGCAGAGCCCCACCTGTATGCTCATCATTTTCTGCCTGCTATGAAAATTCGCCTCATGAGGAGCGCACCAGAGCGTGCCAGGCTCTCTTCCTGGCAGATAAATTTCTTGACAGAAAAAAATTGGTCTATTGTAATGGTAGTACAGACAGGAGTAAATGGCGAAATATTTTTCACTCAAAAGTCTTTTGAGAGGAAAAGGCCATGGAAGAAGAAAAGATCCTGTGGAAACCGCTGGGGTTGAAGCTCATCAGTTTTAAAAAGCAAAGCGACGGTGAGATCGTGTGCACGGGCCTGCTGAACCCGCTTCTGGACAGGCTCAGTCTGTTCACCATGCTGTATTTCCAGACAAAGTTCTACAAACAGTACTCCGACCTTGCAATGCGGGACGGAAAGATGGTATCGAACACCTTTGCTCCACCTGTGGGCACACGGGCCCAGTTCAGAGCCCTGAAATCCCTCGTAAAAACGCACCTGTTCCGCAGCGCCTGTCCCGTAGTGATGACCTTTGCGGTGACCTACAAATGCCAGTGCCGCTGCCCGCACTGCAGCGCGGGCAGACATACGATTCCCGGAGTGGAGGAGCTGAGCACCGAAGAGGCAAAGCGGCTCATTGACGAAAGCCTCGACCTGGGAATCTCTGTTATCGCGTTCACCGGAGGAGAACCGCTGCTCCGACACGACATTTTCGAGCTGGTCTCATACGTGGACAAGAAAAAAGCGATTGCGCACCTGTTTACGAACGGCCTTCTCCTGAACGATGAAACTGCGGAAAAGCTCGCGGATGCGGGGCTCTACAGTCTCTTCCTGAGCCTTGACAGCCCATTCCCTGAAGAGCACAACCGGCTGCGGGGAGTTCGGGGATTGTTCGAGAAGGGTGTTGAGGGTCTCAGGAGGATCAAGGAGAGAGAGGTTTTCGTAGCGCTCTCCTCCTATGCGACCAGGTCAGGGACCAGGGAGGGAACCTACAGGAAGATGTACGAGCTTGCCGAAAACCTCGGGGTGGAGAATCTCGTGCTCTTCGACAATGTCCCCACCGGAAATCTGATGAAGGACACCTCCGAACTGCTTACATCTGAGCAGAGGGAGGAGATCATTCGGTACACCACGGACATTTTCCAACACCGTCAGAGGCCGACTCTTTCCTCCCAGGCGTGGCAGAACTCCATTGAGGGCTATCTCGGCGGGATTGGCTGTGTTGCCGGAAACATACAATACTACGTATCGGCCCACGGTGAGGTGACGCCCTGTGACTTTACTCCGCTCTCCTTCGGAAACATCCGGGATGAACCGCTCAAACGAATATGGAAGAGGATGCGGAGCCACCCCGCGTACCGGAACAGAAGCCAGTTCTGCAGGATGCAGAACCCGCGCTTCCGCCACATCTACATCGACCCGATACCGGACGATGTACGGCTGCCCTATCCAATCGACCGTCTTCCGAGGATCGACTACCGGAAGAACGGGATGACCGCCTCGTGAGAAAAACCACGTTTTTCAGGCTCTGCAGAGAAAAGCGGTATCTGCGAGCAGCCGTTTATTTCCCGCTTGCAGAAGCAGCTGGGTGAACCAGCATGTGTACACCGATTCAGTCGAGCTCGTACCAGAAACCTCGCCGCCAGTTGTGTGCCCTGAGGGTGAAGAGGAGCTCTTCTGTCATGTCCACCATGTCTGACACTGCGCAGTTTTTCTCTACCTGCCCGATGTTGCGCATTCCTGGAATGACCGTGCTCACTGCAGGGTGCGCGAGCACGTACTTGAGCGACGCCTGGGGGAGGGTGTACCCACTCTCCCTGAGGTCTTTTTCCACCTTCTTGACGCGCGTAATTGTGCGGCCCAGCCTGTCTCCTGAGAAGTACACGTTTCTGAAGTCTCCCTCGCTGAAACGGGTGTCCTCATGGAGCTTTCCGGTGAGAGAGCTCTCGTCGAAAGGAACACGGACGATGATGCCAGTGCCGGTTTCTTTTGCAGCGGGAAGGAGCTCTGCTGCAGGCTCCTGCTCGAAGATGTTGAAGATGACCTGCACGGTGTCTACTCGCCCCTCTCTCATGGGCTGTATCACCGAGTTTTGGTCGTGCTCAGGGGTGGAGATTCCGAAAAACCGTATCTTTCCCTCCTTCTGCAGCTTCCGGAGCAGCTCCAGCGGCTCGGGGTCCCTGTTCCATGCCCTCGTCCAGGTATGGAGCTGCAGTATGTCGATGCAGTCCCTCTTGAGGTTCTTGAGGCGCTCCTCCAGGTTTTCCCTGAGGTAATTTTCAGAGAAGCGTTCATCTGCCCTGCAGTAGGGACTCGGGGGCCAGGGTCCGGATGCAGGCGGTGTTTTCGTTGCAACGATCACCCGGTCCTGTTCTCCGCGCTCTCTGAGCACCTTTGCAATGAGGCGCTCGCTCCGCCCGTTTCCGTACATGGCGGCAGTGTCTATGAAATTTACGCCCATGTCGAGGGCGCGATGGAGGGCAGCAATGGATTCCTCGTCCTTCTGCGGACCCCAGGACCCGCCGATAGCCCAGGCGCCGAAACCGATCTCAGAAACCTTGAGACCTGTGCGTCCCAATACCCTGTATTTCATTGGATACCTCCTCGAACAATGTGCAGATACGTGAATCATCGAGACACGATGTTCCGGGATTACAGCTGCTGGACCCCCCGCTTTATCCCCATACTGTTCAGAAGCTCTGTCGACACATATATGGGAGCCTTCGCTCTTACCGCAAGTGCGATGGCATCTGAGGGTCGGGCGTCTATTGCATAGGTCTTTCTGCGGTGCCTGAGGTACAGATAGGCATAATAGGTGTTTTCCCTGAGATTGCTTACCACCACCTTCACCACTGTGACACGGACCTCTCCTAAGATGGTGTGGAGCAGATCGTGGGTCATGGGGCGGCGAAAGCTCACCTGTTCAAGTGGAGTGGCGATTGCAACCGCTTCATTGGATCCAATCCAGATCGGGAGCGCAATGTTTCCCGAAAGGTCCTGAAGTATCACTACGGGATGCATGGACTCAGGGTCGAGCATCACTTCCCTCACCACCACTTCTGTCAGCTCATGTTCTTCGAGGGAGGGAACCCTGCTCGTACCCGGTATCGAGGATTTCTGTCCACCTGAAGTGCTCCTGAGCGTACTGCAGCTGGCGAAAAGCAAAAGAAGGCAGACGATGCAGATTGCCTGAGGTTTGATCGCTTTTTTCAACATGTGTATTCCTTTCCCTGTGTGACGCAGAAGAACAATTTCATGAGGAGTGTGATACGGCGTGTGTTCCCCTCCTTACATGGTACTCCATCAACGGAGGGGAATCAAGTGAAAGTTATTGCTGGTTATGTCCTCACTCGGTTCCGCCCGGGGCGCGGATTGTCGGGGCGAGACCTCCCACATCAGCACCGAGGATGAGCTCCCCGTTGCTCACGATCTTTCGGAAAATGTCCTTGTCTTTGTCTTCGAAGGGCCGAAGGGAGTAATTTGGAAGACGGTAGTCGATCGCAAGCGGCTTGTACCACTCGATTTTGGTGATCCTGTCATTCTGTTTCCATATGATGAGGAAGTGCTGATCGTAGGTGTTGGCCTGAGGCGTAAATATTCTCACCCGGTCGAGGAGCTCAACCGGCAGGTAGAGCTGCTGTGGTTCGTTGTTGTTCCCGACGTAGGTAATCTTGTATCCTTCCTGGGCTTCCTGAAATCCGTATACTTGGTGTATGTTGATTACCGCGTCGCTCTTGGGTAGGTCACCGAGCCGCACCACCCTCTGGGCATAGGTGATTCCAGCACCGATGACCAGTACCATTATGATAAGGAATATGAGAACGCGCTTCATGTTTGCCTTTCCCCCTCTCGAGAGTTGATCGTGCCCTCTCCACTCATAGTATAGTATAATAATCGGCAAAAAGCATAGGTTTCTCACATTTTTTCAGCTCCTTCTTCCATTGTGTTTGTGTTTTCTGGATGAGCAAATCATCTATACATTTTAAGAAATATGTGATAAATTTACAATCTTTCAGGATGTGATGATAACCGCGGATAAAACAGGAGCACTGGATGGATATATTCGAGAAGGCCTTCAACTATTCCAGGGTGGACGAATACAAGGCGAAAGGGCTGTATCCCTATTTCAGGGCGATCGAAACCGGCACTGATACCGAAGTGTACATCGACGGGAAAAAGATGATCATGCTCGGGTCGAATTCCTATCTCGGCCTCACCTTCAATGAGAGGACGATCCATGGTGCAATTGAGGGGGTGAAAAAGCACGGCACTGGGTGCGCGGGGTCCAGATTTCTGAACGGTACGCTTGACCTCCACGAAGAGTTGGAGGAGAAGCTCGCGCATTTCATGCAGAAAGAAAGGGCGCTCCTCTTTTCAACCGGTATGCTCACGAATCAGGGCATTCTTTCCACCATCATCGGCAAGGAAGACTATGTTTTTGTGGACAGATCCGATCACGCGAGCATCATCGACGGGACCCGTCTCAGCTTCGGAAAGGTGGTGAAGTTCAAGCACAACGACATGGATGACCTGAGGAGGCTGCTTGCGCAGGCCGACGGAAACGCGGGAAAGCTTATCGTGGTGGACGGGGTATTCAGCATGGAAGGAGATCTCGCGAACCTGCCGGACATCGTCGAAATCGCAAAAAAGCACACCGCCAGGCTGATGGTGGACGAAGCACACGCAATCGGCGTCCTGGGGAAAAACGGGCGGGGATCTTCCGAGCACTTCGGTGTCGAGAGTGATGTGGACATACAGATGGCGACCTTCAGCAAGTCTTTTGCAACCATCGGCGGATTTACCGTTTCCTATGAGAAGGTGATAAACTATCTCAAGCACCATTCACGCGCGCTTATCTTTACCGCGAGCCTGCCTCCTGCGGTGCTGGGCGCAGTGGACGCAGCCCTTACAATCATACAGAACGAGCCCGAGAGACGGAAGCGCCTGCTCGAAATCGCGAACAGGATGCGGAACGCCTTCAGGGAAATGGGCTTCAATGTGGGCAAGACCTTGACCCCGATCGTTCCCCTTATCATCGGTGATCTGGACCTGTGCCTGATGTTCTGGCGAGAAGTCACCGAAATGGGGCTGTTCGTGAATCCGGCGGTACCGCCCGCGGTTCCAGAGGGCCACTCTCTCATACGCACGAGCTACACCGCAACCCACACGGACGATCAGCTCGATTTCGCCCTGGAGGTGTTCAGGAAAGCGGGGAGAAAGCTCGGCATCCTGAAGTCCTGAGCAGCAGGCAGGAACCCGGCGGGCAGGA
>Ga0180438_10008183_pt1 | contig 13367 bp, 8 predicted proteins | sample SS_ome_12_FD_132455 | JGI IMG/M metagenome (GOLD analysis project Ga0180438, IMG submission 132455) | Hypersaline lake sediment archaeal communities from the Salton Sea, California, USA - SS_3_D_2 metaG | ecosystem: Environmental > Aquatic > Non-marine Saline and Alkaline > Hypersaline >... | reverse complement strand
TAAAATGGTAGAGGTCATCCTCACAACCCTGCAAACCATCAATCAGATTTTAACGACTGCCAATGCAATCACTGCTGTATCTCTCCTCTTTTACTCCTTAACATTTAATCTGAGAGAACGAGTCGCTCGAACTTTTGCACAATTACTAGCCTGTGTTGGCGTCGTTTATCTTGGTGATATTTTAGCAAGCACGACCTCGATTAATTCGGAGCTCTCCCTGTGGCTACGCCTCCAGTGGTTAGGGATTGCTTTCATCCCTGCCACATATCTTCACTTATCTGATGCGCTGCTCGCAGCCACTGGGCGACCCTCACACGGCAAGAGGAAAGCTCTCATACGCTTGAGTTATTTATTCGGAGGTGCTTTTCTACTCGCATTAGTTTATTCCGATGACCTGGTTGGCGAATTGAATTTCGCTGGATCTGTGGGTTATTTGCAACCGGGATGGATCTTCTGGATATTCGCTTTGTTCCTGATCGTAAATCTTGTTTTTTCAGGGATAAACTATTGGAGGACTTATCAACGCTGCCTGACAAGGGCGAGTAAACGAAGATTCAGATATTTGCTGGTCGGTGCTTTAGGACCTTTATTAGCGACTTTCCCCTTTCTATCCGTATTTGGCACATTGGGTATCAACATTCCCATCCTTTTCTGGTTTTCCCTGATTGGAATCACTTTAGCTGTCGCTGCTATGTTGGTGTTGATGGCCTACTCAGTCGCTTATTACGGTGTTAGCTATCCAGATCGAGTTGTGAAGAGCCGACTATTCCAATGGATCTTACGTGGTCCAGTCGTCGTATCCACCGTCCTTGCAGTGTTGGTTGTCGTAAACCGTATAGCTGAGTTTCTGGAAATGGAAAACAGCAGGCTGATCCCGGTCATCATCGTGGGATCCTTGCTTTTCCTGCAATATCTGATCACACTCGTAAGACAGCCTATAGAGCGATGGTTGTTCTATGGTCAAGACCGCGATGATGTCTATCGTTTACAACTTTTGGAGGATCGTCTTCTCACAACCAGTGATCTACGTCAGTTTCTTGAGTCCATTCTAAATGCAGCCTGTGATATTACAGGAGCGACCTCTGCATTTATTGCTGTGATGGGTGAATCTGGTTTAGAACAAGAAGTCGCTGTAGGTCCTGAGGATCCTTTGCGAAGTACAGAGGATTTACCTCCTTTTGTCATGTCCGATCGGAAAAGGGAAGATGAAATACTGGGGACGATCTTTATCTGGGATAACTATTGGCTGCTACCGCTTCGCGGTCAAGATAATGGTGGGGAAATCATCGGACTTATGGGACTCCGAGCGCGCGCCGACGAACCTGATTTCCGTGTTGAGGAAGCTGAATCTATCCGGCTACTTATGGAGAGAGCGACCATCGCACTCACAGATCGTCTCCTACAGCGTGAGGTCTTTAAGGCTATGGATGGATTGGTTCCGCAGGTAGAAGAGATTCATAGAATGAGAGCCGCAGCAAGATATATCGGTTCGGATGCTTTCACAACCCCCATTGAAGAGATCGCCCAGAGATCTGATTTGGTTCAGATGGTACGAGATGCCTTGACCCATTACTGGGGCGGTCCTCGATTAACTGAAAGCCCTCTGCTAAGGTTACGCATCGTTCGACAAACCTTGCATGAGCATGATGGAAATCCTGTTAATACTTTGAGAGCGATTTTGCGGAAGGGCATTGAACGAATTCGACCAGATGGAGAGCGTCGCTTTACGGCTGAATGGATGTTATACAACATTTTAGAAATGAAATTCCTGGAGGGCAGGAAGGTCCGGGATATCGCTATGCGTTTGGCGATGTCGGAAGCTGACCTGTATCGGAAACAGCGTGTCGCAATTGAAGCTGTGACAAAAGCGATCACAGATATGGAACGTGATGCGACAATGATGGAAATAGAAGAAGGTCAAGGTTGAATGGAAACGGTTCCTGATAGGTGGGCATTTTAAATACCCAGTTTCCTCGTGAAATGAGGTGATTTTACCAGCTCAGAAGATCCGAAATTTGAACCTGAAATATCACAGTCAACTTTCGAAAATAATACCTGGGAGAAATTAATGCTTGCAAATTGAGCAGAATTGAGTATCCTATTCCATGAGGGGTAGGGGGTATGTCCCCCCAAAAGTATTTTTTTTGAGGTATGAGGTAATGGCGATGGAGTTTGAAGAGACGCGAAGGCCGGAAGGGGAAGAGTCACCACCAGCAATGGACGAATCGTGGTGGTCCGCAGTACTTCAGCAGGAGGAAGAACATCCCCAAACAAGATCCAGAATCCCTGAGGGTTATCTAGGAGAGAGGGACGATAATAAAGGCACCCCAGAGGATTGGAATTGGGCACGGGAGTTATTTGAACAAGATGATACCGTAGATCTATCCGTGATTGGTTATAATCGTGGTGGATTACTGGTCGAGGCACAAGGTTTGAGGGGATTTGTGCCTATTTCTCATCTAGTATCCTTCCATCCAGAGATCTCAGATCGAGAACGTAGTATGCAACTGGCCGATCTAATCGGGCAGCAGTTGTGTCTTAAGGTGATCGAATATGATCCAGAAAGAGGGCGTTTAGTATTTTCAGAACGAGCCGCTCAAGCTGGCCCTGGACGTAGGACTGAGCTTCTTGAATCTTTGGAAATTGGGGACAAGATCAGTGGATCTGTAACCAATATCACACGATTTGGTGTTTTCGTAGATCTAGGTGGTGTAGAAGGGCTCATCCATGTTTCAGAACTTTCATGGGGACGAGTGCGTCATCCAGCGGATGTAGTCTCATGCGGAGATGAAGTCGAGGTTCAAGTGCTCTCCGTGGATCGAGAACAGGGTCGAGTAGCATTAAGCTTGAAGGAGCTTATGCCTGATCCATGGGCGAATGTTGAGGATCGCTACCAAGTAGAAGATATTGTTGAAGGTGAGATAACCAATGTCGTGAAATTTGGAGCTTTTGTCGGAATTGAAAACGGACTTGAAGGGCTTATCCACATCTCAGAATTGGGGGATGGAAGCTTTCTGCACCCACGAAGTGTTGTACGGGAGGGTGAAAGAGTCCGTGTTCGTGTGATACACATCGATTCTGCTGGAAGGCGATTAGGATTGAGCATGCGTCAGGTTTCACAACACTCCATATCTGATGAACCGGAGAATGGTGTCCCCTCAGAGGAGCCCGAAGCCCTCTCTTCCTTATAATGACCTTAGGATTGCGTTATGTACTGGGTGCAATCTAATTGCGCCTCGTCTTTATCTTTTTAAGGCTCAAAGGCAAACACGGTGAAAAACCGGACCAACGCCAAATCAACCAAAAAGACTTCAGCCAAGAACTCTCCGAAGAAATTTTCCACAAAATGGCATAGTTTATTCTTGCAGTGGCAAGACCGGATTGAGGATTTAGTTATTATCCTGGTCGGTGTCTTAACCCTTGTGACTATTTTTGGATTGCTGGGATGGACACGAGGTGAGTTTATCACCCTTTGGATAACTTTCCTTCGTCGGTGGCTTGGCTGGGGGTCTTGGATCGTGCCGGTGAGTTTGGGTGCAGGCGTGGTATTGCTTGTACGATGGAAAAGGGGGCTCGAGGTTCCCCCTATCTCGATCCAACTCATTGCATTCGAACTATTCGCGGTGGGGCTATTGGCTTTATTTGGCATTTTGGATGGGATGTCTATCCCCAGCGCAGAAAGCGGATCGGGTGGTGGATTGATTGGTTGGGGAATTGCAACTTTTGTTGAGAACATCGTTGGGGAAGTTGGATCCTTAGTCTTCTTTTTTGTACTGAGCCTGTTATCAGGGTTGTATGTATTCAGCGGGGTTCTTCAAAAAATCTCTATGCGCTGGGCAGAAGCGCTAGAGAAACGCCGTCAAAAGGGAGAATTTGAACCTCTTCAGGAGAGCACTAGTATCGATGCTGCGAGCGAAGCTACGAAACAAGCACCCGCCAAACCAACCAGACGAGTGCCTCGCAAGTACCGCAAGCATTTCCAACTCCCTGAATTAGAGGTTGAAAAATCATCGAAATTATCAACCCGACACGAAGGACTCCCGCCCTTTGAAATTCTTGATCAAAGTAAATATTCGCGGGTAAGCGTAAAGGAGATCAATACTACTGCTGGATTGATAGAAAAAACGCTAGCAGATTTTGGCTTGCCTGTGCGAGTTGTAGATTTCCGCACGGGTCCTTCAGTTACCCAATTTGCTGTGGAACCGGGATACTTGGAAGGAGAATCATCAACTCGTCGAAGTAAAGTCAGGGTTTCACAAATTAGTGCCTTAGCCAATGATTTGGCTTTGGCTTTATCCGCATCGAGAGTCAGAATTGAAGCCCCGGTACCTGGGCAATCCTATGTCGGTATTGAGGTACCGAACCGTAGATCCGCTATCGTTAGACTTCGTCCCGTTCTTGAATCGGAGGCATTTTTCCGGGTCAAATCCCGACTGACGATTGCACTTGGCCGTGATGTAGCAGGGAAACCCATCGTAGCAGATTTAGCATTAATGCCACACCTTCTCATCGCAGGCACCACAGGTTCTGGGAAATCCGTGTGTATCACATCGTTAGCTGCCTCTCTGTGTTTTAACAACCATCCAGAAGATCTTAAGTTGGTCATGGTAGATCCGAAAATGGTGGAATTGATCCGATTTAACGGGATGCCCCATTTAGTGGGCAAAGTGGAAACTGACCTGGAGCGAATTGTGGGAGTTCTGCGCTGGTGTATGTCGGAGATGGATCGTCGTTATAAATTGCTTGAGAATGAACGTGCAAGGGATATTGATAACTACAATCAAAAAGCACGTCGTAGAAAATCGATCGAACCCCTTCCCAGACTCGTGGTTATGATTGATGAATTAGCAGATCTCATGATGATGGTGCCTGATCAAACGGAACACACCTTGGTAAGATTAGCTCAAATGGCACGTGCAACGGGGATCCATCTAGTTGTCGCAACCCAACGACCCAGTACGGATGTGGTTACAGGGCTTATTAAAGCGAACTTTCCAGCGAGAATTTCCTTTGCGGTCGCATCCAGTGTGGATTCGCGCGTCATATTAGATACACCTGGTGCGGAAACGCTTCTGGGTCGGGGAGATATGCTCTTCCTCTCTGCAGAAGCCGCGACACCGATCCGGTTGCAAGGTGTTTATGTAAGTGATCTTGAAATTGAAAGACTGATAAACTATTGGAAGACCATCGAGCAAGGCGAGGAGGATGTGAGCGAGGAACCTCCACCCTGGGAGTCGATGCTCCAGCGTCAAGCTGTCTTGGATGATCATGATGAAATTATTGAGCGTGCAATTGAGCTTGTGCGGAGCACACAAGAAGCGAGTGCTTCCATGCTCCAAAGGCGGCTTCGAATCGGTTATCCACGTGCTGCCCGGTTGATGGACGAATTGGAAGAATTAGGCGTTATCGGGCGACCCCAGACGGGTGGTCGTACACGTGAAGTATTAATTGACCGGGATGAGGATCCTTTTGAACCTGCTACAGAAGACGAGGAAGATACCTAACCTTGACTCCCATCTCAAGGGGGAGTAGCATAACTTCATCATTGGAATCGAGAGTACCTATGCAATCCAACCATTCAGTCGAAGAGTCACGCCCCACGCTAACGGACCAAATGAGAGTTCGATTTAAAAATGTGCTCGATGCAATCGGTTCGTTCCTAAACCGTTTGGGGCTCACACCAAACACACTTACCATATTTGGTCTTGCTGGGAATTTCATCGGCGCGCTCTTTCTTTCACAAGGTAAGTTTTTTGTAGGCGGGTTAATCGTCCTTGCTATGGGTCCAATCGACGCTCTCGACGGCACCATGGCTCGCCTAAGGGGCGAGCCCTCAGAATTTGGGGCATTTGTGGATTCAGTTGTGGATCGGTATTCCGAGTTGATTGTGTATGGTGGGTTGATGACCCATTATGTGGAACAAGGGGATCATCTTATGTTGTTGCTGACATTTTCAGCAGCAGCTGGTTCCTTTTTAGTTCCCTACATCCGTGCTAAAGCTGAAGGGCTTGGGTTCCAGGCGAAAGTGGGTATCTTAACCCGAATGGAACGGTTCGTCATCCTTGCGCCTAGTTTGGTGTTGGGAATCCCCTCCGTGGGAATTGGTATCGTCGCATTTTTCGCCAATTTCACTGCGCTTCAACGCATTCATAGTGTACGAAAGCAGGCACAGAAAAGGGAGAAGTTATAACTTATGACATTCGGACCCTACGGCATTGAAATCTTTGGAATAGTGTTCCGATATTATGGCATGATCATCATGTTTGGTGCTATTTGTGCTACGATCCTTGGTCGGTGGCTCGTTGGGCAAATGGGCGAAAAGGATCCGGAAATCGTCTGGGACGCACTCATCTGGGCTTTGATCCCAGGAATAATCGGAGCCCGGATTTATCATATCTTTACCCCTTCACAAAGCCTGCTGGATGCAGGAATCGATACCATGTACTACCTTACACATCCCCTGGATATCATCACTACTTGGCGTGGTGGGTTGGGAATGCCGGGCGCAATCATAGGGGGCGTACTCGGTTTGTATGTGTTTGCGAGACGGAAGAAGCTTGATATTCGGATGATTCTCGACGCCGCGGCTCCTGGGGTAGCATTAGCGCAGGCGATTGGAAGGTGGGGCAATTTTGTCAATCAAGAACTTTATGGACCTCCAACCGACCTACCCTGGGGGATCTACATCAAACCCGAGAATCGGATGCAAGAGTACATGCAATATGACCGATTTCATCCCCTCTTTCTCTATGAGTCCCTCTGGAACCTAGCCAGTGCGATTTTCTTGGTTTGGTTATGGAGAAAACATGGAGAGCGTCTTAAATCAGGGGATCTCTTTCTAGCATATCTCATAACCTATCCAATTGGACGTTTCCTCTTAGAATTCATCCGCTTGGATTATGTCCCCATGTTTGGTATTAATTTCAATCAAACCTTGATGCTTTTGGTCGCTATTGCGAGCGGAGCGGTAATCTATCTCAGACATCGCAAAAAAAGCACTTTGACTGAGGAAAGTGAAGAATAAATCAATTCGATTTGAATAAATTTACCGTAAGAGACCGGTATAAAACCGGTCTTTTAAGTTAAATTTAGAGTAAGGAGATTGTGAGCCATGCACCATCCTGCTATAATCCGCAGAATATTATGACGGTATTAATTGAGACGTTTGATCTAAGTAAAACCTTCGGTGAATTTCTTGCCGTGGACGGCGTCACTTTACAGGTAGAAGCTGGTGAAGTGCTCGCATTGCTTGGGCCCAATGGAGCAGGAAAAACAACAACGATCAGAATGTTGGCATCTATCCTTTCGCCGTCAAGAGGATGGGCGAAGGTAGCTGGATTTGATGTCGTTCGAGAACCCATAGGTGTACGAAGCTCCATCGGTATGCTTACTGAGCACCACGGTCTATACACGCGCATGAAAGCCAAAGAGTATTTGGCTTTTTTTGGGCGTGTTTATGGCTTATCAGATGAACAAACCGAGAGAAGCTCTCAAGAACTACTCAAGCGTTTGGAGCTTGAGGAAGGCTTATCGAAGAGGTTAGGGGAATTCTCCAAGGGCATGCGCCAGAAACTTGCTCTGGCTCGAGTGATGTTGCATGAACCAACAATCCTGCTTCTCGATGAACCCACATCTGCCATGGATCCCTCCAGTGCGAAAATTGTACGTGAGAGCATCTTCAGACTTCGATCCTCAAAGCGCGCTATCGTGGTTTGCACTCACAACTTAATGGAGGCAGAAATCCTTGCCGATCGAATTGCCATTATTCAAAATGGCAAGATCATTGTCCATGGAACACCGGAAGAACTGAAGCAAAAAATCCTGGGTGATCCCATCATGAGAGTCGAATTAACAGAGCCCTTGAATGGCATCGAACCTCAGTTGCCGGCGAGAGTGAAGGTTCTTGAGTATGGATCGAATTGGATTCGGTACGATAGCTCTGATCCCAAGGAAATGAATCCCGTAGTCATCGACATGCTTTCAGAGCAAGGCTTTGAAATCGTTACGCTCTCCCAGGTAGACCGAAGTTTGGAAGAAGTGTATCTGCGGGTCGTCAGGAATAAAATTCATGATTTGGAAATGGATTGATGCATAATCATCCGGAGAACCTATCCTCGACCCTGGAAGGTGCATGGGTCGTAGCACAGAGAGAGATTAAAGATCAGATGAGGGACTGGCGGATTTTAAGCCCCATCCTCATTATGACACTCATTTTTCCCTTACTTATGAATTTCACCGCCGAACAGGCAGTGGAGTTTGTTGGACGCTATGGAGCAAATATTATTGGGGATCGTCTAATCCCTTTCTTGCTCATGGTGGTGGGATTCTTCCCCATTTCAATCTCACTTGTTATCGCTTTAGAAAGTTTTGTCGGAGAGAGAGAAAGATTATCACTGGAACCCCTCTTGTCCACTCCCCTTACCGATGGACAACTCTATCTGGGTAAAATGCTGGCGTCCCTCCTATTACCACTTCTCGCAGCTATGCTGGGTATTATTGTCTACTTGGTCGGTTTATTTTTTCGAATCGATTGGATCCCACCGACGCAGTTGTTGATCCAAGTCATTCTACTTACATTTGCCCAGGCTGTGGTTATGGTAAGCGGTGCAGTCGTTATCTCTTCTCAAGCCACTTCAGTTCGTGCCGCTAACCTGCTTGCATCCTTTGTCATCATGCCCGTTTCGCAATTGATCATCGCAGAGAGTTTGATTATGTTCTGGGGGCGTTACGATATCTTATGGCTACTCGTATTAGCGCTCTTCCTGATCTCATTGGTCCTTGGAAGAATGGGGCTTCATTTATTTCACAGGGAAGCATTACTAGGACGAGAAATTGATGTTCTCGACCTCAAATGGGCTTTTAAGCATTTTAAACATGAGTTTGTCAGAGGTGCTGCGAATATTAAAGAATGGTATCGCGACCTGTTCCTTTACTCATTACGCCGCATTCGCACACCCATACTGATTACCATGGGGATTTTAGTGGTTGCTTACTTCATTGGGTTTTTTGCAGCCAGGAGGTTTTCTCTTCCCAAAGAAGTGCTGCAATTTGACCAACTCGATGAAGTATTAGGAACTGGCTTCGCACAGATGGGATTAATGAGTTTCCGAGGCTGGTCATGGATCTTCCTTACAAATTTACGGGCTTTAGCCCTGGCAACCATTTTTGGGATTTTTACCTTTGGTATTGTCGGTGAATTGGTTCTCATGCTTTCCATCGGGATTATCGGCTATTTTGCAGGAAACCTGGGATTGGCAGGACAGGAAGTCGGTCGAATACTAACTGCATTGGTGCTACCGCACGCTATCTTAGAGATCCCAGCTGCAATATTCATCGGTGCAGCAATTTTACAGTTGGGAATGATCTTTATGAGTCCATCAAAAGGAAGTACACTTGGAGAAAGTTGGATCACAGCGCTTGCAGAGTGGGCTCGTATTTCCATCGGTCTTGTCATCCCGCTACTCATTGGTGCAGCACTTTTAGAGACTTTTTTAACACCTCAAATCGCTCTTCTATTATTAACTGGATAATGAAGCATGTCCCATGTAGTCATCCTCGGTACAGCGAATGCGATCCCAGATAAGGATCATGAAAACACTCATCTGGCTATCGTAACGGATCAGGGTGTGATCTTGGTAGATTGTGTTGGATCTCCAAGTGTCCGGCTGGGGATGGCAGGGATACAATTACAATCCATAACAGATATCATCCTGACCCATTTTCATCCTGATCATGTGTCTGGCGTTCCTCTTTTATTGATGAATATGTGGTTAGTAGGGAGGGAAAAGCCACTAAGAATCTATGGATTGCACCACTGTTTAGAAAGAGTCGAAGATGTTATGGCTCTATATCATTGGGATAAGTGGCCAAACTTTTTCCCCGTCGCTTTTCACCGATTACCAGAGAGAGAATATATCAAAGTATTGGAGACGGATGAAATTCGAATATATTCTTCTCCTGTACGACACCTTATACCGACAATTGGAATTCGTATTGAAAACCCTCAGGGGAATGGGTCCATTGCGTATTCATGCGATACGGAGCCTTGCCCTTCCGTGACGCGTTTAGCAAAGGACGTTGATGTTCTCATCCACGAAGCAACAGGTGCGGGAGCTGGACATTCATCTGCCTCTCAAGCTGGCTCTATTGCACGGGATGCAGGAGCAAAGCGAATGTTGCTGATACATTATCCTAATTTTGGTTTGGACCCTGAAACTCTGGTCGAACAAGCTAAAGGCACATACGACGGTGAGGTTGCTTTAGCGCAAGATTTTATGGAAATCCCAATTTAAACCCTATTCTGTCTATTCCTGATCGAAAGGAATGGTATTTTCCTCTCTGTAAGATTTATTCTCAACAAGAAGTCATAAGGATGTAAGCCTTATAAACACGTAGCTCTTGTCAGACGAAAAAATCAAAATCTAAGTGGTTTTGTGTTTATGCAATCTTAATAGAGTTTTAGGATAATTATCAGGTACTGGATTGAGGTTTAAAGTCATAGTGTTGTAATTCTCTAGGATAATCTATAAATACTTCTAATCAACCTTCTTGAGCTTTATCGGGATAAGTCTTGCTATGGTAGAATGAGCCGAATCTATAACATTTACAAATGGATAGTAAAGGGATGAAAGAAATCAAGCTGATACAAAGCGAAAATGTGGTCAAGTTATCAGGTGAGGAGGATATCTGGTCGGGGGATCCTATGCGATCCAGTGGATGGAGATTGAGAAAACGATCCCCGCAATGGCGTCCACCCACGGATGTTTTAGAAACAGAATCTGAATTTCTAGTTGTCGTTGAAATTGCTGGAATGCGTGGACTGGATATCTCAGCGACTTTTGACAAAGGATTGCTATCCATTCAAGGTCTTCGTACGGATACAGGTGGTCTGAAAGCCTATCACCAAATGGAAATTGCATATGGCGAATTTCTGACAGAAGTCCGCTTACCCAGTAGAGTTGAGGCGGACAAGATAGAAGCCACCTATAGTGATGGTTTTTTGAGGGTAGTGTTACCGAAAATTGGGTCAAAGCAGATCCCAATTGAAGAATAAAACGAATTGTGTAGGGATTGATTGTGTCTGAAAAGAATAAGGAAACAAAGATTTTAGAGGAAGAGCTTGAGGATTTGTTGTCTGAGGAAGGAGAAGAAGCCTCTACAATTTTAATTCAAGATCAGAGTGTAATTACTTCTGACATCCAGGCGTTAACCGATGACAGCGAAGCTCCTGAGCAGCTTCCCATCCTTCCCCTGCGTGGCGTAGTTGTATATCCGCATACCGCTGTCCCACTAACGATTGGCCAACCACGTTCCATTAAGCTTGTTGATGAGGCCGTCACTGGTTCACGTCTCATCGGTCTGGTCGCTTCCAAGAAACCCGAATTGGAAACGCCAGGACCGGAAGACCTCTACACGTATGGTACTTTGAGTGCCATTCAGCGGCTCTTCAGGGCGCCTGATGGGACAATCCGTTTAATCGTCCAAGGATTGGGACGTTTTAAACTTGGAGAATTTATCAGTCTGGAACCTTACCTGGAGGCACGCATCACCATGCAGCCAGAAACCGTGGAGGAGGGTGTCGAGGTAGAAGCACAGGTAAGAGCAGCTCGGGATCAGTTCCAACGGATCACGGAGCTGACTACCTCCCTTCCACCAGAAATTGTGGGGAGCGTGTTGAACCTTGATGACCCACTCCACGTTGCCTATTCTATTGCGAATTTCCAACGCATGGATTTAGAAGAAGCTCAAACGATCCTTGAGGAAGATTCTGCCTTTGAGAAGCTCAAGAATTTGAACATGATGCTCAGCCGGGAGGTTGAAGTCCTCTCACTGGGGCAACAAATCCAACAAGAAGCGCGCTCGGAAATCGAGAAAGTTCAACGCGAATATTTCCTGCGCGAACAACTGAAAGCCATCCAACGTGAATTGGGCGAAGTTGATGAGCAAACCGTCGAAATCGAAGAGTTCCGTACTCGCATTGAGGCTGCCAACATGCCTGAGGAGGCTGAAAAACAAGCCAAGCGAGAACTCGATCGACTGACAAAACTTCCCACAGCTGCAGCAGAATATGGCGTCATTCGGACCTATCTGGATTGGTTGGTTTCTATCCCTTGGTCGGCAACTACGGAGGACAACCTCGATCTCGGGCATGCACGTGAGGTTTTGGATGAAGACCATTATGGATTGGAAGATGTCAAGGAGCGAATTCTCGAATACCTGGCCGTTCGAAAGCTTCGATCCGAACGGCGTGATGAGATCCAAGACAGGCAAATCGACACAATCCGCAAAGAACGCGAAGGCGTTATCCTTTGCTTCATTGGCCCTCCAGGAGTTGGTAAAACCTCTTTAGGTCAATCCATCGCACGATCCATGGGGCGAAAATTCATACGAATGTCGCTAGGTGGGATTCACGATGAAGCAGAAATCCGTGGGCACCGCCGTACGTATATTGGAGCGATGCCTGGTCGCATCCTGCAAGCCTTACGTCGGACAGAGAGCTCGAATCCTGTTTTTATGCTGGATGAAGTTGATAAGTTAGGACGTGATTTTCGGGGTGATCCAGCTTCAGCACTCTTGGAATTACTCGATCCAGAACAGAATCGTGAATTTCGTGACCACTACTTAGAAGTGGCTTACGATATGTCGCAAGTCATGTTCATTACGACTGCCAATTGGATCGAAACGATACCCGCTCCGCTGCTGGATCGTATGGAGGTTATCCGGCTGTCAGGCTACACTGAGATGGAGAAAGTCGCCATTGCTCGAGGATACCTGATACCACGTCAAATTCGAGAAAACGGTCTCAGAGAAGATGAGTTTGAAATCACGGATGAAGCTATTGCTCAGGTCATACGAAGCCATACAAGAGAAGCTGGCGTTCGTAACCTAGAGCGAGAGTTAGGTAGCCTATGTAGAAAGGTTGCTACGAAGATCGCTGATGATGAAGTAAAGAAAGTCAAGATCGATGTAGGAGATTTGACGGAATATCTCGGGAAGCCAAAATTTTATGGAATCGAAGAAATAGAGGAGCGAACGGAAATGGCGGGTGTAGCCGCCGGGTTGGCATGGACTCCAACAGGCGGGGATGTGCTCTTTATCGAGGCAACCGCAATGCACGGAGGAAAGAATTTTCAACTGACAGGTTCCTTGGGGGATGTTATGCAAGAATCGGCACGAGCGGCCCTTTCTTATGTCCGGTCTATCTCTGATCACTTAGATATTGCGAATGATTATTGGAACAATCACGATATTCACCTCCATATCCCAGCTGGTGCACAACCAAAGGATGGTCCTTCTGCAGGTGTAACAATGGCAGTTACCCTGGCATCCATGGCTACTGGACGAGCGGTAAAGTGCGAAGTAGGGAT
>Ga0180438_10008181_pt1 | contig 13369 bp, 11 predicted proteins | sample SS_ome_12_FD_132455 | JGI IMG/M metagenome (GOLD analysis project Ga0180438, IMG submission 132455) | Hypersaline lake sediment archaeal communities from the Salton Sea, California, USA - SS_3_D_2 metaG | ecosystem: Environmental > Aquatic > Non-marine Saline and Alkaline > Hypersaline >... | reverse complement strand
TCATGACCGAATAAAAGGCGTCGCTCAATAGCCCTATCTCAGGTACCGACCCACGCTTGGTTTGAATAAAGGCAAATCGCTGGGAGTCAAACCGGGTATCAAACAGGTTCCTCCCAAGGGTTGTATTCAGGCAAGGCAACCCTATCATCCCGGCAATCGTGGGCAAGACGTCTATCTGACTTGCCATATTATCATAAACCTTTCCTTCAGGAATCAAACCAGGACCGTAGACCACAAAAGGGACATGGTACCCCCCTACCTTCAGCGCCTCTTCGGCCTTGGGCATATGGGGCATTTTGCCGTGGGTACCATTATCTCCCAAGACGAAAAAGAGGGTGTTGCCAAAATATTCTTCCTTACTGGCAGTACGGATGAAAAACCCAAGGCTATGATCAAGGAAGCGGAAGGAGTTGAAGGCCTCAAGAGAGCCAAAACCGTATTTCGTCAGGTCATCTTCGTCTTCCGAGGCCATCTTAAAACCTCGGCTATCGTCTGGAATGCTCCAGGGCCGGTGGTTCCCAGATGTATGAATAAAGGCAAAAAAGGGCTTATCATGACCACTGCTCAAAACTTGGTTGGCCTCCTCAAAAAGATGCAAGTCCGATATTCCCCATGTGTCAATCCGTGGTGAATGGTAGTCGCCTTCTTCATAAATGCGGAGCCCTCCAACATTGTGAGAAAACAGGCCGCGGATATTTGCCCAATTGGCACTTCCCCCCAGGAAATAGAACTTCTCATAATCCTCAAAGGCGGAAAGGATGGTGTACTGGCTGACAATGACAGGATTGCGGGATGCCGTTCGATGGGTGATGACGTCCGGAATTCCTGTCAAGGTTGCAAAGACGGCTCGCGCAGTCCCATGTCTGGGGGTGTAAAACCGCCTGAAAAACAGAGACTCTTGGGCAATGGCGTCGAAATTGGGAGAAGGGTTAAGAGGATTTCCGAAGCTTCCTGTTAGGTGCGCTGAGAAAGACTCCAAAAGAATGACTACCACATTAGGCTTACCTTGAACCAGGGGGGTTGGACTTATCCTTCTGGCAAACAGAAGTCTCTCGCGGTCCGGGTTGTCTACTCCCAGATAGGTCGCCATTTTGTCATAACACTTCTTTACCCCCGGCTCATCGTATTTGCTTTCCTCTGCCGTGCAAAGGGTATCAAGGAAAAAAAGCACGGGATTTAAAGCCAAATCCGAACTGAAGCGATGGGTGGTAAAAAAAGCATCACTCCAACGGAGGGGATAAAAGGAGATTTTCCCGTATATTCCGAAGAGATACAAGATGATGCTCAAGCAGACAACCAGCGCCTGTTTACCTTTGCTCAGGGGGGCACTCTCACCTGCCATGCATTTCGACATGAGTGATTTCAGCACCCAGTAAAGAAAGACGCCGAAGGCCAGCAGGCCTGATATTCCCCACAACACCGGGTAGGTCTCCCAGACCATCTGGAGAGAAATGAGAGGGTTCTGAATGTATCTGAGAGCAGAAGCATCCACCCGCTCCTCCAGATAGGCATATTGTCCGAAATCAATGAAGTAAAACAGGACGATGAGGGGGATGAGAATGGAGAAGTGACCTGCCCAAAAGCGTCTCCCCCTCGTTGAACGGACCGGGTTGATTCCGGGAACCCACGAAAAGACAAGCATCGGGAAAACCAATAATAATGAAAGCCGCAAATCGAATTTAAATCCCATGAAAAAGGATTTCAGAAGAGTCTCCATGGAAAGTGGGTCATTGGCTGTGTGAAAGGCCATCCAGAAAGCCATCCGTAACCCCGTGAAGACTATCAGGGTAATACCAACGACAAGGACTGAGAATCTGAGTCGCTTGGGCAATCGCGAGAATAATGTCATAAAATACTTCTCCAACACATTGATACTGGGATTCTATGGGTACCTTAACAAACTCCCCAAAATCGCCAAGGGGCCAGGAGAGTTCCTGCCTATGTGGCCTCCATGCAGGATAAACGACACTTGCCCCGATGGAGAGGCGTCTTATAGCACTCTATGTGGGAAGTGTCCAGCGTCTCAGCCAGGTGCAGACCTACTTTCCTTGGAGCACAACCGGATGGTCATCGTTTGCCGGAGTGGCACGATAAGGCGGTCTTAATAGGGAGTTGGGTCATCAATCTGCCGTCGCGGGACATAATTGCGCAAAAACATCCCCTTTCTTGAATCAGGGGCGAAATTGCCTCGAAATGAAAGAAAGCTTGATGCGCGCCGCGCCCGATCCTTTGGCCACCCCTCGTATTCGATGCGATAAATGGCCGAGAAAAGGGGCGCCCGCCCCTCCCCATGCTCGCAGTGGATGAGCACCGGTCGGTATTCTTCGTGGTCCATGATCTCTAAAAATGCCTTGACCGTCTCCTCCGTCGGCACCTGTTTGGACGGCACGTGAAGATGCCTCACGCCTACCTCGGCCAGTGCGGAGCGCTCCGGGACCACCTCATCAGGGTCGCGGCGCAAGTCAATGACCGTCCGGATACCGTATTCTCGGACCCTGTCCACCAGCCTTTCAGGGGGCATGGCCGCAGACCGGTAGACTTGCCCCTCGGAAACCGTCCAAAAACGGTGATCAAAAACGGCCCAGTACCCATAAACTGCGCCACCGCATAGGGCGGCAAGAAGCAATACCGCAATTACAGTCAGAATAATTCGGCGACGTCTGGATCCTTTCCTATCTCTCTGATTCACGATACAATCCTTTTCACTTCACGAACCCTGGGAATGAATACCAGCACATAGAAGGGTTGGGGAGCCAACTTCCTGACTCGGCTACCGGATCTAAGGCCCTAAGGGCTGGAATAGGCAACGGCAAAAAAGTAGAAAACCACAAAAGTGAGGGCCACCGCCGCGAGATTCCAGTGTCCGTTGTTTTTCAAAAGAAGGTCCCACCTGAAGAACCATAATGATCCCCGGTCAACGCCTTTAAAAGACGGCACGAACCGGTTTACCTTTCGGCAATAATCCTCATATGCCTTTCCAAAGACGCGCCGCAACTTGCCTTCCTCCCGTTTAACCCGGTTCACCATGTAGAAATAGTAGAGCACCACAAAAGGGCATACCACCCATATGCTGCCAGCAAGAAGAAGACAACCCAGCAACAAGAAGAACCGGCCGATATACATGGGATTTCTCATCAACGTATAAGGCCCCTTTATGGCCAGGTTCCTATTCTTGTCCAAGGAGGCGAAGCACCAAAGCTGTATCAATTCACCGAAAAAACACACAATGAGTCCGGGCAAGAACCAGGCGGGCTGTATGTGCCTTATCAGGACGATGATGGCGAGCAAAAAAAGGGGATAACGCAATCTCAGCCAAAGGGATCTCAGCCTCCTATTATTGAAAATCTCGTGAGTTCTACTCACTACTCCGTCGAGCATACAGCCTCCGAAAGGTCAGGGAAACAAGGACCCAACAAGATTATGGAATCCCGCTCCCCATGCATATGGACTCCTCAAAACGGGAGCATGGCCGAAGGGCTCACACCATTTTCTGAAGCCTTTTCCGCAATCTGTCTCTCACGGCTCGCACCGTTTTCTCCGCCTCGCTCCGCCGCTCATAACGGCTTCTCTCCTCAGGGGTCAAGCTTTCTGGCACCTGCTGTAATTTCAACTTGATGATAGCCATTTCATCGTCCAGAAGGAACCTCCTGAAAATGAGGTTCAGAGGAAACCACCTGAATTCCTCGTCGGAAATGGAAGCAGCCCAGTCCACGATGTAGGGCCTCCCGTCACGACCCAGCACCACGTTGCCTGAATGCTTCAAATCACAATGGGCAAGGCCCCGTCTGTGAACGCTGTCGACGAGGCCTTTCAGGGCGTCAAAAAAAGCCTCGGAAATCCCTATTTCCCTTTCATGTTTCTTTAAACCTCTTCCCGGTATTTCCTCCACTACGAGGGCCTGCCCGTCAATGACCCCATACAGGGCAGGGACACCCTTAAGGCCTCTGAGTTTACTGTAGGCCTTGCTTTCCCGCCATACGAGAAATCGGCCAATAATGCTTCCATAGAGCCGCTTGCCTTGACTGAAGTCCTTGACAACAGCCCTTACACCATTTTCCTCCACCACCCACATGGCAGGCCTTGTATTGGAGGGGTGCCTCAGGACTCCGCAGCTCCTTTCGGGCAAATCAGACAGTTTCAGAGAGTCGAACATCTACGCCTACTCCCGTGTCATTCTGGGAAACAGACTTCCCGCCCCTCACGCTTCAACGGGTTTTGCCTCATCGATCAACATGATGGGAATATCGTCTTTGATTTCATAAAGGAGTTTGCACCTGTTGCAAATCAGGCCGTCTTTTGTGTTGTTGAGATAGATGTCCCCTTTGCACTTGGGGCAAGCCAAAATATCCAATAACTCCTGGCTAATCGTCATCCCTTTACCTCCCTTTTCAGAAACTGCACAACCTTGAAGGTTCACCGGTCAAACGGTTTCCTGCTCACCTGCTCAATCGCTTGACCGTACGGTTAGTCTTGGAACAGGTCAACTCCTCTTCAGAATTGCTGCAACAGAGTCAAAGACCTGGGAAACGGAAATATCCCTCATGCACGCCACGCTGTCACATTTTCTTTTGAAACAGGGGCTGCAAGATATATCTGAGCGCAAGGCATGGTGACCTTCACCAAAGGGGCCTGTCCTCCATGGGGCAGTGGGGCCAAAGAGGGCAACCACGGGGGTTTCCATTGCCGCAGCCAGGTGCATGGGCCCTGTGTCTGTAGATACCACACAGGTAGATGTCTCGTAAAGGGCCGCCAATTGCCTCAGATCAGTGCTTCCAGACAGGTCCATGCATCCACAGTTCATCATCGACCTGATCTTCGCAATTTCTTTCCTGTCGGCCCCCTTTCCGGTAAAAACCACAAGACATCCTGAATCTGCTATCAGCCTATCTGCCAGACGAGCAAAATTCCAGGCGCCCCAGAGCTTCGTCTCCCACCTTGCCACCGGGTTCATGGCAACAATGGGCTGTCCATGGCTCCATCCTCCTTTGCGGAGCATGGTTTTGGCACGCAACACTTCCTTTTCCCCATAGGGGATCTCAAACGCTATCTCCGACGTCTTGACGTTCAGGTGTCTTATCAGATTCAAGTATCTATGAATCGCGTGGGCATTTCTATCATAGGGCTCTATGCGTTCGTCAAGGGCAAGATAACTTAATTCTCTGGTCCTGTTGTAGCCGATCTTACGTTTCCCTCTGCAAAGCCCTACCATGACGGCGCTCTTCATCAGCCCTTGAAAGTCAATCACCAGGTCATATGTGGTGTCTCTGAGTTCCGCCACGAAGCGAAAGATCTCTTTGGCGCTCTGAGGGCACGATGGCCCCAAAAGCCCCTTCACCCATCGCCTCCTTTTTGAAATGAGCACCCGATCAACGGCCCCATGGGAGGCAACAAGGGCCGATGCGGCCTCTTCCACCAACCAGGTGATGCGGGCATCAGGGAAATGGGCCCTCAGGGCATTTAACGCCGGCATTGTATGGATCACGTCCCCAATGGAGCTTAATTTTACTATGAGTATGTCCATGTTGGTTTGTAGCCCAGTGGTTGAGTAGGCGATTAGTCAACGCGACAAGGGCGTAACGCTTAACCCACTGAACCAATCAACTATTGAGCCAGTCCACCAATCACCGAGACAAGGCCCAGTTTCTGACATAACTGTCGAAATGTTCCCCATTATCTCCAAATGAAATGGAAATCGTGAGCACCAATAAAGGCGGCGTTGCCGGAATCTCAGTGTGAATCTTTACGAAATCCTTCTCAGTTGTAATGATGTTATCAACCCTCAAGTCCCTGGCTCTTTTCCAGATGGAACGCAGGTCACGATGACTATACTGGTGATGGTCCGGAAAGCCGCGGAAGCCGGCCAGATCGCCTTCAAGCTCGCCAATCGTCTCCCGAAAAGATTCATTACGGCCAATGCCGGAAAAAGCAAAAAGCCTTCGGCCCCCTAAACTTGCCAGATCCAGGGACTCTTCTTTGCCGCCCAGATATAGCGCCTCCGGCACATGGATGCACTTAAAAATCGGACGCCCCTCGGCAAAAGCCTCTATGATAGATTGTTCTCGAGTCGGGCCGCCGGTCTCTTCCCATCGCGTGAGGACGATGGCGGTGGCGCGCTTCATTTGTTCCACAGGTTCCCGAAGGGTTCCCCTTGGAATGCAGTAGCCGTTACCAAAGGGCCTGGTACTGTCCAGAAGCAACAGATCGAGGTCCCTCTCAATGCGTAGGTGTTGGAACCCGTCATCAAGGATGATGACCGAAGCGCCGAATTCTCCAACGGCGCGCCTGGATGCCCGACACCGGTCCTTTCCCACAAATACGGGAATCTCCCTTAGTTTTGAAGCCAGGAGTTGCGGTTCGTCCCCTGATGCCTCCGGTCCCATCAACGTGGTCTTACCGTCTGAGACAAGGCCCCCGGAACGCTGGGCTTTCCCCCCATATCCTCGGCTAATAACAGCCACCTCAAGGCCAATGCCCTTTAGCAGATTCGCCACATAGTGCACCATGGGTGTTTTCCCGGTACCCCCCACCGTCAAATTGCCTATAGAAACCACCTTACACGGTAAGCCTTCTTGCCTGAAAAAGCCCTTGTCGTAGAGACAAACCCTGAGCCTAACGGCCAATTCGTAAACCCCGGAACATGCGTAGAGTACCCATTCAAAGGGTGATGAAAAGAGATGGGCGGCCCCGTCCCCCTGAGTCATGGTACGCTCAATTCTTCGCCGCAGAGAACCCATTGCTACACAAACTCCTGAATCACCTTCAAAGTCTTGTCAACGGCGCCACGGTTCATCTGGAAAACCTTGTAGGCCTCCATTCCCATGGCTGCCGATCGATCGGCATCATCCAGCAAAATACGCAACTGATGTAACAGATCCTCCTCGTTCGCCACCTGCAAGGCACCGCCTTGTTGAACTAGTTGCTCCGCTATGGGTTGAAAATTGAACATATGGGGGCCAAAGAGTATAGCCTTCTTTAAGGCTGCAGGTTCCAGTGGATTCTGCCCCCCGAGATCTACCAGACTTTTTCCCACAAATACCACGTCAGCTATGGCATATAGTCGTCTCAGTTCTCCTATGGTATCGACAATGATGACCTCCGGCACCGTTCTCACGGCCATTTTTGCTAATTGCGTTTTCAGCGGGGCAACACATCCGGTCTGGCCAAGCATTTTCTGAATCCTCTCAGCCCGCCCCGGATCTCTCGGCACCAGTACCAGCACCAGGTCTGGAAACTTCCTCTTCAGCGCCCCGAAGCAACGCAACAGCACCGCCTCCTCTCCCTCATGAGTGCTCCCCGCCAGCAATACCTTGGCCCCTGGTGTGATGCCGATGGATGCTCTCCATTGATGAATCTCCTCACGGGACGCAAAGACAGGCGGCTGATCAAACTTCATGTTTCCCGTAATCTGAATCTTCTCAGGAGGGGCCCCAACTGCCACAAACCGCTTGGCATCCATCTCGGTCTGCGTGCAAATGCTGGAAACGTTGGAAAACATATGCCTAATAAAAAAAGAGACCCACCTATATCCGGAAAACGACCTTGGGGAAATCCGCCCGTTCACAAGGACGAAAGGAATGTGCCGTCTATTCATCTCGTATATGAAATTGGGCCAAATGTCTGATTCGATCAAGATGAATATGGCAGGATTGATGGACCGAACGATTCTTCTCACAGACCACGGCAAGTCATAGGGAAAGAAGAAAATGCACGTAACGTCCTTATCCAACAACCTCTCCGCGACCTCATGAGCGGTAGCTGTGGAAACCGAAAGCACAACCGGCAGACCCGGCCACAACTTGCAGATCTTCTTTACCAACGGTGCGGACGCCAGAACCTCGCCCACGGAAAGGGCGTGAACCCACACCGGTCTCGTTGCAGGGCGGTGGGCAAAGCCCTGCACCCCCAGCCTCCGGAAAAAGAGGCGCGCCTTCTTCTTATCGGTCAGCACCTTAACGACGATGACTGGCAGACTCAAGACAATGCCCATGAGTAGAAATATGTTGTAGAAAGTAATCACGATCTTGCTCTATGTCCTCAAATCGGACAACCGGAAGAATTGATTTGCTGCATAACGTCACCTGAGTCCTTACCACACAACTAAGGCGGAGCCGATGAATCCTGTCTCCGGGGTGAGCCACCCGGCAAAGATTGTTCCCTGTGCGTCCTGCACCTGGGCCTTACGGCGGCGCCTTGAAGCCAACTAGTCCGATATTCAAAAACAAAGACCGTCCCCTTTCAACCAAGGTCAATCGGCATGCAACAGCAAAAATATGCCAAAACAAGCAAATACACCGTTCGCAATCCACGGGGCAACGAACGCCGGCAAGAGCTCCCCATATCCCAATGACAGACAAAAGCTGTGCAAGGTCCAGTACGAGAAGGCCAACACGATACCGTAAAAAACGTTAGCAGCGAACCCCTCCTTCCTTTGCTGCCAAAGGGCCAAACCCACGCCCATCACACTCATGATCAAACACACCAAAGGATAAGCTATTTTGGCGTTAAGATCCACCTTGTGGCTCGTGGCGTCATATCCTTGTGCTTCGACCTCTCCTATGTATGCGGACAGCTCGCCGTAACTCATTTCTTCGGGCTTTTTGGCCACCCGGCTAAGATCTTCTGGACCAAACTCAAGTTGTGCATGCATTTCATCCTTAAAGGTGACGTCGTAGCCGCCATTTCCATTCACCAAAGACTGTTCAAGGACATCAAACAGATGCCATCCCGCCTCCGCATAAACCCCCTTTTGGGCGTCAAGCCGCCTTATCAAGCGAAAATCCGTGTCAAAATAATTCAAGGTAACTCCGAAAATCGTCTTGTCGGAGAAGTTGAAATAGGTCACATGACAAATGGAGTGGCTGCCTCTAATCCAAATATTCTTCTTCCTCGACGAAACCGCTGATTCCCCCTTTACTTCACTGCGCCATATTTCATTCGACTTTGCCGTAGTCACCGGAACCAACACTTCACTGAGGAAAAAAAGGAGGACACTGGACATGAGTCCGATAGCGCAAATAGGTTTCATGAGAGTGCGGGCACCCACCCCACTGCTTTTCAGGGCCAATATCTCATTACTCCTGGCCATGAGGCCAAAGACTATGAGCACAGCCAACAGAACCCCGACCGGCATCACCTGGCCCACTATGAGAGGCACCTTCAGCGAAAAAAACTCAAGGGCCATTGACAGCGGAAGCTCGCCCTCCAAGAAATCGTCGATCCTCGCAAAGAAATCGACGGTTAGATAGATGCACACAACAGAGGCTAGAACCATGAAGAAGTACTTGAGCAATTCCCTGGTCAGGTATCTATCAATGATCGTCACGATAACCTTTACCCTTCACTGTTGGCTTGTTCGCCCCCTCAATGACATTCGGTCAATACACCTTCCGCTCACTTGCTGTCGGCCCCCAGCTGGCAGAAACGGCAATGTTCCTTGATCCCCCCTCAGCACCTCTGCCTCGTGAGAAGACAACTTGACCTACAAAAATGGTGCCAGCCGCCCCAAAAAGAATCGCCAAGTGGGAAGAACCTTCGCGGACACATGGCTACTGTCGCCACACGAAACTGGGCCACGTGAATATCCTCGGCAGTAGCGAAATAATTCTTGGCGGCCGTTCCTTGGCATTGCAGATAAGAAGGTACAGGCCAACGGCGCCAATCACTAGATTAGGGCCCCAAATACCAATAACAGGGGGACAGATCCCGGACTCGCTCACGACCCATCCGGCGGACAGAAGTATGTAGTAAATCAGAAAAAAGAACAGACCAAGGACCATTCCAAAGGAGCGCTTTGTAAGCCTTGATTGAATACCCAGCGGAACTGCTATAAGTCCCAGTACAAAACATGCAACGGGGATGGAGAACCTCTTGTGGTATTCCATCAACATCGCCTTATACCTCGGGGTGTTCTTCCCCGTCTCGTCCAGACTCTGGCGCAATTCGGCCAAGCTCATCTCCTTTCTGCTTTTTCGTCCATGCTTTTTCGCTGACAGCACCTGGGCCAGTTTAAGATTAAAATCATAGGTGTCGAAGCTGAGGAAATGAACAGTGTTGTCCTTCTGGTTCACATTGTTGATCATCCCGTTGAACAGGGTCAGCTGGAACTGGCTGCTTTCTGGATCAGAAAGGAACTTTCCCTTTGGAGCGACAACGGTGCTCACAATCCCGGAGGTTTGCCGATCCTCGATGAAAACATCCGTCAAGGTCTTCTCTCGACCGTCAATCTTGCTCACGTACAGCATAACATCCTGGAAACTGTCATTGAATGTCCGCTCTTTTAAGCCGACATGGATGTTCGATGTGGCGGTCTCAAGGAGTAAGGCCTTAAAGGAGAGTCTTCCCCAGGGAGATCCGTAGATAGACATAAAAGCCGTTGCAAGGAACCCTATAAAGCAAAAGACAAACACAGGGGGGAGAAGCCTATAGAGACTGAATCCGCCCCCCTTCATGGCAATGATCTCATTGTCATTGGACATTCTTAAGAAAGCAAGGAGCACACCCATCATGGTGGACATGGGAAAAACAAAGACCAGAAGAGAAGGAATGGAGCAGAGGAGCAGAAAGAAGACAGAGGAGACGCTCACTCCATGGTTTACGACGAGGTCGGTGACATCGAGTATCTCGGCCATGAGAAAAAGGAAGGTGAACAACACGAGACTAATGAAAAAAGGGGGCATCATTTCCCTGAAAACATACCTGTTGATGATGCTATTTATTTTCATAAACGTCATCTTGCCCTTATCCGGACTTATTGGATAATCCTGTCGCCCATGACCATGGCTAACGGTTTCTGCCCCTAAAAATGCCCCCCTTCTGTTGAGGGCCTAACTCATGAGGGAGAGCCGATGCGATGGTTCCTGTTTTCAAATTGCATCTCGTGGAGTTTACAATACTCCCCATCAAGGGCCATGAGTTCTTCATGTGTGCCCTCCTCCACAATCCGACCTTTTACAATCACGATGATGCGATCAGCATTGCGAACGGTGGAAAGTCGGTGGGCGATGACGAAGGTCGTGCGACCCCTCATCAGGTTTTCAAGGGCCTGCTGAACAGCCACTTCCGACTCCGTATCCAGTGAGGAGGTAGCCTCGTCCAGAATCAGGATAGGCGCGTTTTTTAACAGGGCACGGGCAATGCAAAGGCGCTGCTTTTCCCCCCCGGAAAGCCGCACGCCCTTCTCGCCCGCCAACGTGTCAAACCTGTCGGGAAAGCCCTGTATAAAATCATAGGCATAAGCGGCCTTGGCGGCTCCAATGCTCTCCTCTTCAGAGGCGTCGAGATTGCCGTAGGCAATATTGTTTCGGATAGTGTCATTAAAGAGTATGGGATCTTGGGTCACCACCCCTATCTCATTGCGTAGCGATTTGATCGTTACATCTCGGATGTCACACCCATCAATGAGGATATCCCACTCGGTGACATCATAAAAACGAAGGATTAGATTTACCAGGGTGGTTTTGCCTCCGCCGCTCATGCCAACCAGCGCCAAAACTTCTCCACTCTTGACCTGAAGATTGATGTTTCTTAAAACCATCTGATCATCGTACTTAAAAGAGACGTGGCGAAAAACCACTTTGTGATGGCCCGGCTCCAGTTCTCTAGCCCCAGGGCGTTCTTTGATATCCGACTCGGTATCCAGGATGTCATAAACCCGAACTGCTGCTGCCAGCCCTTCCTGGATGGTATTGTTTAGTTTGCTGATCGCCTTGATCGGCTGGTAAAACATCAACAGGGCCGTCATAAAAGAAAAGAAGGTACCCGGCGTGGATACCCCGTCAATTACTTTTCCCCCTCCGTACCAGACAATAAGGGCCACACCGATACCACCCAACAATCCCATCACAGGCGACGACATGGATCGTACGATTGCGGCCCTGATTTCATATCCAAATAAGCGATCCGTTTTGCCAAAAAAACGCCTCTTCTCATAAGGCTCCATCCCAAAGGCCTTTACAATTCGGGTACCCGTGATGGTCTCATGGATCAGGGAACTCATGTCCGCAATGGCTTCCTGGCGCCGGGTGCTCAATCTGCGCATTCTTCTACCGAAATGGAAAATAAGAACTGCGGCTAGAGGCAAGACAGTGACCGCAAGTATGGCCAGCTTCCACTCTAGGTAGAAGATGAGGCACAGCAGCCCCATGATGCTAAAAGAGTCTTTCACCATCCCTGCAGCAGCATTGGAAACCATGCCCTTAATAATGCTAACGTCATTCGTTATCCTTGCCATAAGCATGCCGGTGTCGCATTTGTAAAAGAAGGACAAAGGCAACATCTGAATGTGACTGTATAGCCAGTCCCGCAGCCGTTTGATCAGGCTATGGCCTACGTAGTTCATGAAGTATGCCTGACCAAAAAGACAGACCCCCTCCAACACATAGATAATGATGATGGCAAAGGGGATGAGTTTCAGCATTCCCATGTCCTGGTTGACAAAGATATCGTCGACAACGGGTTTCACGAGATAGGCTTTTGCGGGCGTCAGCAACGCTATCATCATCATGGACAACAGGGCCAACACCAGGCGAGGCCATTGCAATCTCACAAGGGCCAAGACCCGGCGGCAGACCCTGAGCAATTCTTTACGGTTCTTCTTTACAGCCATAGCATCATGCAGGTTTTACCCTATTTCATGTCCGTAGTAGCGGTCTGCCGTCTTAGTGATGCGATTCAGTTCCTCTTCCAGCCTCATTCGACAGGCCTCTTGCTCCTCTGGGTCCATTGTGGAGGCCGCCGACAGGGGTCTGCCGAAGACAACGCGACCCTCCGTGAAAGGGCACGGGAAGATGAATCTGTCCCAACTTCGAAAAACTTTTATCCTCTTTGCGCTGTAAGTCACTGGAACGATACAATACCCTGTCTTCTGAGCCAAGGTGATAACCCCGGGCTGAACTTTGAATCGTGGCCCCCTGGGACCGTCCGGCACCACAACGCCGGGACGACTTTCTTGCTTCAGTGCCTTAATCAACCGTGCCATGGCTCGAACGGCGTTCCGTGAGGTTGACCCCCGGATAGTCTCGTGGCCCTGCCGTTGAAGTATCTGGGCAATGATCTCCCCATCCTTAGAGTTGCTAACCAGTATCACCCCGCCCCATCCTTTGTACAAGTAGCTAATGAGTGCAATCCTCGAATGCCAGAAGGAAAGGATAAACCGCCTGGAGGCGATCTGTGCTTTGACCCCTTCAAAATCCACAACCGAAATTCTCATAGTGCCACAAATCAAGTCGACCAACGCCTTTCCAAGCCAGCCCACGAGCCACCACTTCAACCCAGACCTCTGTTGTGTTTCTCCAGCCATGCGATAACCGAATCAGTCTCCCGAAAGCAACGCCATGGCCACTTCTGCAGCCCGCTCTGAGGCCCCTGGATC
>Ga0180438_10008179_pt1 | contig 13371 bp, 13 predicted proteins | sample SS_ome_12_FD_132455 | JGI IMG/M metagenome (GOLD analysis project Ga0180438, IMG submission 132455) | Hypersaline lake sediment archaeal communities from the Salton Sea, California, USA - SS_3_D_2 metaG | ecosystem: Environmental > Aquatic > Non-marine Saline and Alkaline > Hypersaline >... | reverse complement strand
GGAGATATGGGAAGCAGACTCGGCTCTGACGCTGAAATCGGACTCGAGCGTCAATGCTTCCTTGACCACCAAGATTACCGAGCTTTCTCAATTCGGCAGCAGCAGCCTTGAAGGTGGTGAAACAATTGAAATAACCGGCACGGACCGCTACGGCCACGCGATAACTCAGCGAGATCTGAGCATTACAAGCAACACAACCGTAGCCCACATCCTCGACAACATTGAAGAGGCTTTCGAAGGGAACGTCAAAGCCACCTTTAAGAACGGCGAAATAACCGTCACAGACATCGCCAGCGGGACAAGCAGCCTCTCGATAACTCTCACCTACAACGCCAACGGCTCGTCGGCCACGCTGACTCTGCCTACCATGGCGGTCAGCGCCGAAGGCGGCGCAACATCGGAGAGTCTGGCGTCTCTGACGTCCACAAGCTTCATAAAGACCCAGACAGCCCAGAACTCCGAAATCAAGGTGGACGGCTATCCGTCAACTTCGGCGGTTTCCGAAGTGCAGACAATGAGCATCAGCGCGGGCGATCCTGACGGCGGCCATTATCATTTGACCTATGGCGGATTCACAACCGGCGAAATCGCTCACAACGCCAACACCGCCACTATTCAGGCCGCAATCGACGATCTGGCAAATGTCAGTTCGGGAGATATCACCGTTAGCGTTGAAAATAACAGTCTGGACGACGGCGAAGTGTATTTCACATTCAGCGATTCCATGGGCGACGTTCCCATGATTCTGGCCGACGACAGCGCGCTGACCGGGACCGGCGGGCCGACAATCGCCGTAGAACAAACGGTAGCGGGCTCCGCCTCGTGGATCAGCAACAATTCCAACACGATCGCCAACGCCATCACCGGCATAACGCTGTTCCTTAAGGACGTAAATAAAACGGACGATTCCAGCGAGCCAATTCCGGTTGTAATGACCCTAACAAGGGATATCAACGGCGTAACCAACAAAATCCAAAGCATGGTGAATTCTTACAATACACTTATGACTTTTCTTAAGGATAAGACCGAATACAATACAGAAACCAAAGAAATGGGGATACTTAGCCGCAGCACGACGGTTCCCTTTCTCAAAACTCAGTTGAACGATCCTTTTGTCGGAGTTGCCACAGGTTTCAATGACGACGATCTCTACACGGAAGCGCGCGAGATAGGGATCACGGTTCAGGGCGATATGACGCTGAAGCTTGATACGACTGTCCTCAACGACGCTCTCAACTCAAGTGCAGGCTTTACCGCGGCCATCGAGTTGATTGGGGCCGTAGCGACCGGCAGCGCCGCCAGCGGCAGCGTTGTTAATTTCTACAGCGCCAGCAGCAAGTACACGACCGCCGGGACTTACGAGGTGGAAGTGACGATCTCGAATCCGGGAAGCGGAAACGTGATTGAATCGGCGCGGATCAGACAGACCGACGGCACCTGGCACGATGCCGCAATCGAAGGCAACGTCATAACAGGCGACAGCACGTTCGATTCCACCGGTTTCGGCCCGCTTTATCCTGAGAACGGATTGCAGCTAAGCGTGGATTTGAGTTCAACCGGCACATTCACCGACACGGTTCGTGTAAAGAAGGGCTTTGCCGGAGAGCTTGAAGACATGCTTGACGACGTACTCAGAACCGACGGTCGTCTCGATGTGACCGAGGAAATTAGCGACGACAAAATCGAGAGCATAGAAACGACAATAGCGAATGAAGAGGAACGCCTGCAAAAGGTGCAGGACCGGCTCATTGAGAAGTTCGCACGTCTTGAGAAAACACTTACAACCTTAAACCAGCAATTAGCCGCGGTTAACACAGTCAGCCAGGTTACTTTCGGCAAATAGGAAGATTCCGACAGTTGATTCAGTACGCTTTGCAACCTCATTTTTTGTGCCGCAAACGATAGATCATCGCCAGCACTTCGGCCACCGCCACATATAATTTCTCCGGAATCGGTTTGCCCGGCTTGACCGAGGCATATATTGTCCTGGCCAGCTCGGGTCTTCTGATAATGGGCACGCCGTAGGCTCTGGCGATTTCCCTGATCTTCTCGGCCATGTGATCGGCGCCTTTGGCCACCATCACCGGCGCATCCATCGTCGTGGCGTCATAGCGAAGCGCAACGGCCACGTGTGTCGGGTTGACGAGAACCACGCTTGCCTTGGGAACCTCCTCCATAATGCGTCTGCCGGCAATTTCTATCTGCATTCGGCGGATCCGGCCCTTCACTTCCGGCGAACCTTCCGTCTCCTTGCGCTCCTCCTTGACCTCCTGCCGGGTCATCTTCAGCTCCTGAATGTACTTCCACTTCTGATAGATCGCATCGGCAACGGCTATAACCAGAAGCGCCAAACAGATGCGTATAAGAAGACCAAATGATATCCTGGCGATAACAGCGAGCATCTGCTCGGACCACGTCCATCGAAGGGCCGCGAGGGTATTGAGCCTGCTTTTGAGATAGTACCAGACGATTAGCGAGACAAAGAGCAATTTCAATATCGATGACAGGAGCCTGACCACGGATCGTGCGTTCACCAGCTTGCCGAATCCTTCGACCGGATTGAGCTGATTGAACTTAAGGCGCACCGCCTGTGTGGAAAAGCTCAGCCCGCTGACCGCAATTCCGGCCATTATCGAACCAACCAGAAGCGCCGCGAGCACCGGACACATAACCAGTATCAAGTCGATGATCCTGCCGCTGGTAAAATTCAGAAAAGACCCGGTATCCGCAAAGACTTCATTCTCACATGACAGACCATGCCTGACCTGGACGACCGACCATTTCATCAGAGTCGGCGCCATCAAAGCAACCGCCACGACCAATGTCAGCAGCGACACAACGTTCGTCAGCTCCTGGCTTTGCGGCAGATTTCCCTTCTCCCTTGCCTTGTCCAGCTTTCTGGGTGTCGGTTGCTCTGTTCTCTCGGCAGCCGGGCGCTCCGGCATAACGTATCCTCTGAATTAATCCAAAAATCAGCTACGGTTGTTCGCAAATCTTATACTCAGGCTTCATACAGGCAGTAACTTTCCCAGCAGGCCGGTGAATTCCGACATAAATGAATAGATGAACGGCATGAATATCGCCATCATCAAAAGCCCCATACCCACACGCAAAGGCAGACTGATAAACAATATGTTCATTTCGGGCATGATTCTCGCCAGGACGGCAAGAACCACCATCAGCAACAAGAACGCCGCCAGTATAGGCGCCGCCAGTTTCAATCCCACCACCAGCATTGCCGAGCCGGCTTTGATCACGCCGGTTGCAAGGATTGATATAGTCGGAACGCTGCCGGCGGGAAATGTCTCGTAACTGCGCGAGATAGCGGTAAGAAACAGGTGGTGACCGTTGGCGCTGAGAAACATAACGATGAATACAGTCTCGAGCAGAAGTCCCAGCGGCTGAGTTCTCTCGCCGGTCAGGGGGTCCAGCACTTGTGCCATCGCCAGGCCCATTTGCCTCTCGACAATGCGTCCGCCCAATTTGACCGGGGCAAACAAGACAGCGATGATAAGCCCCAGAGCCAATCCATAGGTGGCTTCATAAGCTATCAGCAGGGCTGCTTCGACCGGCGATATTTCCCCGGCATTTATCGCCGAGGGAGCCACCAATGAGAAGAAAACCGAAATGAGCACGGTCATCGCGACCTTGATCCTGACCGGAATGACCTTCCAGCTGAAAACAGGGACGACCAGAAAGAACGCCGATATCCTCGTCAGCACCATTACAAAACCGAGCAGTTTTCCGATCATCAGCTCCATGCGCTTCAGTGCCCGACATTCTGTATATGGCCGAAGATCTCGTTCGTGAATTTAAGGATTATTCCCAGACACCAGCCTCCGGTCAGTAACATTACCACGCCCACCGCGATGAGTTTTGGTACGATTGTCAACGTCATGTCACGAATCGAGGTAACCGCCTGGAGCAACGTCACTACTATGCCGACCACCATGCACGTCAACAAAATAGGAGCGGAAACGAGCAGGGCCGTTTCGAGAGTCTGCCGGCCCAGGTAAAGAATGAAACTGTTATTCATACGGTGATTCTCCGCGAGAGACTTTTTGAGCGTCAGCCAAAACTCAGGCTCAGGCTTCTTGCCAACAACCCCCATCCGTCTACAAGAATGAACAATATCAGCTTGAAGGGCAGCGAAATCATAACCGGCGGCAGCATCATCATCCCCGCGCTGAGAAGAACGCTTGCGATAACCATGTCTATCAACAAAAACGGAATAAACAACAGGCAGCCCATTTCGAACGCCGTGCGGAATTCGCTGATGATGAATGCCGGGATCACTATGTGCAGTCCGATGTCCATCGCCCTGGCGGGCGGCTTGATCTTTGCCATTTTTACAAAAAGAGCCAGATCGGCTTGGCGGCTCTGCCGAAGCATGAACTCTTTCATGCAACTGCCCGCCCTGCTGCCGGCCGTCTGAAAGTCGATCTCATCTGCAAGATAAGGCTGGATCGCATTGGCATTGGCCTTTGCGAACGTGGGCGCCATCGTGTAAAGGGTCAAGAACATAGCCAGGCCGAGTATGGCAACAGTAGGCGGTATGGTCTGAGTGCTCAAGGCGCGGCGGACAAATGCCAGGACGATGACGATTCGCGTAAAGGACGTCATCATGACCAGAAGACTTGGGACAATCGCCAGCCCGCTGAAGATAATTACCCGCTTAACCGGAGTTGACCAGTCTTTGCCTTCTCCGGCGTTTTCCGTTGCCTTGTCCACGACGGTCATCAGGTCCCCCATGCTGGGCACGCCGACCACGGGAGCCTCAGATTCCTGATCCACTTCCGGAAAACTCGGCAGCTCGATCGGCTCGATGTCCTGTGCAAGAGAGACTCCGCTCAGCACCGCAACAACCAGCACCGTGCAAACCGTTCTCATAAATTGTCCGTCAACCCATGCTCTCAATTGTAGCCCACCTCTTGTGCCGCCAATTCCGTGAAGTTGCTCGTTACATCGGTTATGTCGGCAAGTTTTGTAATGTTCTCGTTTGTGCTGCCCACCAGTAAGCGCCGGCTGCCCACCTCAAGGACGTGCACGGCTTTTCGAGGCCCAAGATATACGGTCTCGACCACCCGAACCTCTTTGCCCGGCAGATTGGTTATCTTCGGAAGGAGTTTCTTTGAAACGTAGAAGGCCGCCGCACCCAACACAACAACGAACAAGACTGCGCGGATTACGGTGGAATACACGCCCTTATCGGAATCGTAGCTGAACTCGCGGAAGAAATCGGGATCCTCTCCAAACAGCGAATCGCCTTGTTTGCCGGTCTGCTCTTCCGACTGGCTGCTATCCGGTGCGGTTTTCTCCGGCTCTGATTCAGATTGTCCGAAACATACAACCAGCAAACCGCTGCCCAAAGCAACCGCTGTCAGCAGCGAAACAGTCTTCTTATTTAACTCGGGCATAGTAAACGACATATCGACAATCACTTAATTGCCACTATTAGCGACACACTCTATGCGTCTCTCGAACGGTTAGTAGTGCAAATAGCGTGCCTAAGTAAAAAACGATGCTTCATGCTCCAATAGCGTCTATCCCAACACAATTGCCGCGCGCGCCGAGAGAGAAGTTGTCGAAAAAATTGACAGACGAGTTGCGCTATTGGCCGGACCGGACTACTCCGATCAGAACGTGTGACTTGCCTGAGATCGGGCTGTTGCGCCCGACCCAATCACCGCCCGGACCGGCTCCCCAGGAGCGTATGAACCATTTGGATCGCCCTGGGGAGGCCTTGGACATGCCGGCGGAACCGGAGAACGAATCCAGGACATTACGTATAAAATCCGCCACCGTTTGGGCCCGCTGTGCCGAGAGCACCCACTGCTCTCTCTCGCCCCCGGCATCGCCGGCCAGGCCGAGCACGTACAGCTCGACCGGATCGGTGCTGATATCCTGCTGTAAATCCCGGCAGAATCCGGTTAGGAATTTTCTGCCCGAATCGTTCAGAGCAGCCCCACCCGGCGCAAAGTGGACGTTGACTACCGAAAAATCGGTCTTTTTCGCTCCGATCTGCAACGGCACAACCGTCGCTGTCTGTCTGATCTTCGCAAAGAGCCGGCGAAGCTTTTCTTTCTCCGCATCGAGCGTTCGGCGGTCCGGTGTTTCATCCGGCGTATCTACGAAGTGTTTATCCTTGAGATACCCAAGATGCGGCATTTCCTCTCTTCCCAACAGCGAGCCAAGCCCGATGTACTTGATCGACTCAAGAAAAGCATCGCGGCCTCGATTGAACAGTTCCGGGTCCTGGACCTCCGCCAGAGTCAGAAGCATCACAAAGAAAGTCAGCAGCAACGTGACCATATCCGAGAATGTAACGATATAGCCCGGTACTTTGGGTTTGTCATCCTCAACTAAGCCGCGAGGCGGTCTCAATTGTATATACTCCGCTCTAAAAGAACAATTTCAACTTTGCGTTCGGCTCCCGAGCTCGTCCGGTAGCTTCCGCGGGGCAGGCTGCTCGACTGCGAGAGGCTCAAACGCTCGCGGTCAACGCCCGCTTTGGTAGCAAGATAATCCATGACCGCCCATGCCCGGGGAAGGCCGAAGTGTACGCTCGTTCGATCATCTGCCGCACCGGTTTCACTAATGACCAATCGACTCGGCACCTTTTCCAAAAACGATCCGAGTAGATCCATCGTGCTGCTGCCTTCGGATGAAAGAGCCGTGCCCTTACCCCAGAAAAGTCGATTCGAGGGGATCACAAACGCTATGCCCTGGCGCAAGTTTACAGACTCGATCTTCTTCATCAGGTTCTCCTGCTTTCCTCTGGTTTTGGTTGGGCTCTCACTACCTTTGTCCAGCTCGACTATATATTTGATCGGAGGCATATCCACGACCGCCGGCCTGTCGCTGCGACGCGCCACGGATATATTGGTAAAGGCTCTGGAGTAGACGACCTTCAAGTTACGGAACACCCTGTCATCGAAAGATGAAAAGGTCAGCAGCAACACGAAGAACGTCAGCAACAGCGTCATGCAATCGCTGAAAGTAACCATCCATTCCGGGGCACCCGGCATCTCGTCGGATTCTTTTGGTTTCGGCTCGCGCGCCATTATATGGTGGCCTTGACTTCCTCTCTCCTGCCCTGGGAGATAAATGCCTGCATCTTCTCTCGAATAGCGGTCGGATTATCGCCGTCGGCAATGGCGCAGACTCCTTCGACTATCATCTCCATCGACGTCGTCTCCGCTTTCGAGTAGATCCCCAGCTTGCCGGCCAACGGCAGGAAAATCAAATTGGCCGTGAAAGCACCATAGAAAGTAGTCAGCAACGCCACGGCCATACCGGCGCCGATCTGGTCCGGCGACGACAGGTTCTTGAGCATCTGAACGAGTCCGATGAGCGTCCCGATCATTCCAAATGCCGGCGCCGATGCGCCCATGAACTCGAGTATCTTCTTGCCGATCGCATGCCGTTCCCTGATGTTGTCTATCTCCAGAGACATCAGATCCCGCATGGACTCGGAATCCTGCCCGTCAACGAGCATCTGAAGACCTTTGACAAAGAATATGTCGTGTACTTTAGGTATTTCCTGCTCAAGTGCCAGCGCACCGTCACGTCTGTTTATCGCAGCAAAATTGACCATGTTCTGTATCAGCTCTGAAGGGGATGGAATCTTGGTAACCAGCGTCTTTTTGACAACCGCGAATATCCCTATGAATTGATGCAGAGAAAAATGAGTCAGGGTAGAGCACAACATACCCCCTATGACGATACCCAGAGAGGGAACATGCACGAATGATTGCCAGCCGCCGCCGATAACTATGGCGCCCACAATTACAAGGAATCCTACCACCACCCCTATTACAGTCGCGATATCCATAATACTACCTGTTTTCTACTATTTGTTTCATTCTCTGACAAAGAGTTGCCGCGAGCGCCGGCTCGGAAGTGGCCAATTCCGCCAGGAGTTTTCCTTTGTTCCTCTCCGTCATATAGTGCAATATTTTCACGGCATCGTCGTAACCATCCTTCTTGCCATCCGCACCGAGGCTGTCTTGCTGTGCGCCGTCCGCCGGCTTGCACATGCTGACCAGTATCTTCCCGGCCCCGGTCACGTCCATCGTGTCGTACATAGCCGCAATATTCATGAAGTTGGCCTTCTCTTTCTGATCGATCTCGAGCCTGCTTTTGTGCAGCTTGTCGCGCTCGCTCTTGAGAGTCGTAATAGCCGAAGCAACCTCGATCCGCAGATTGTCAAGATTCTCAATATCCTCTTTGAGAACGTTCTGAGCAACTTGCAGCCTCCGCTCACGCATCCCAATCGCCTGCAGCCTGTCTTCGTACTCCCGCATTTTCTGCCGGATATCCTGGACGAGACTCTTAAGTTGCTGTTCAGTCAGTGATTTTTGCATCGAGCCGGCAGAAGCACTCGAGCGGGGCAATATAATCTGTTCAGTACCCGAAACGAGCGGAGATTTTGCAGCAACATTCGCCGGCTTTGGCGCCCGATTGGGATCACCTGACGGAGCCGGATTAGAAAGCCACGCAAAGACGAACGCACCGGCAAAACTCACAATTCCCGCCGCTCCCGTCAAAATTATAACTTTCTTGCTCACTGGTTGTCTCCTAATAAGAGTTTTGCAAAAGTTCAGCCCCGACTTTGTGCCCTTCGAACAAACGAAACGGCGGCAGTTTCATCCAACTGCTTCTGATAAAGCTTCTCCTGCTCCTCTATAAACCGTCTCTTTGCTTCGGCACGCAATTCTTCCAGACCTTCTTTTAACCTTCTGATTTTATGGACTTCCGCAATCTTTTCCTTCTGCTGCGACTCCAGTTCGCCTACCTGATCTTTGAGCCTTTTAATCTGTTCGTCGCTCGTCGCGGCATATCTCAAAAAGAATTCCTGCGCGCCCAGTCTATGCTTCGGATCGGCCCGGGCCAAATCCTTTATTACATCTTTTAACATCTTTTGCCGCATCAGAAGTTCCCCACGCTTCTCGGCCAGCCTTTCCGTCAGTTCGAGCAGCTCCGCCCTTTCTTTTTGCTCCTGTTTCGTCTTGATATCAAGGACGCGCTCCAGGCGCCACTTAAACCGCTTCATTCAGCATCCGGTTATTAAACCTTAAGACTCCATTTTTAGATAAAATCGTCTACCCAGATTGCGAGCCCAGCAGATCGTCCCACGTCCGGACAATGTCCGTCAGTCTCTCGATCGTTTCCGAAAAATCCGTCCGTTCTCTGACAGGCTGCACGAGGAAATCTCTTATTCTGTCAATCAGGGCCACCGCGCCATCGATCCGGCGGTTGCTGCCCGGCGAGAACGCCCCAATATTTATCAGATCCTCGGCATCAATATAGATGGCGTATATTTCTTTGAGCTTTTGAGCAGCAAGTCTGTGATCTTCGGACGTAATCGCCGGCATCAACCTGCTGATGCTCTGCAGGATATCCACCGCCGGATAGTGGCTTCTTTCAGCCAGCTTTCTCGATAGGACAATGTGCCCGTCCAGCAGGCTCCTCGCACTGTCGGCCACGGGATCGGCCAGATCGTCGTTCTCCACAAGAACCGTCAGAATCCCCGTGATGCTGCCTACCTCCGTGCGGCCCAGGCGTTCGATCAGTCTCGGCATAATTGAGAACACACTCGGGCAATACCCCTTGGCGGCCGGAGGCTCACCGGCGGCAAGACCAATTTCCCTCTGGGCCTGGGCGAATCGCGTGAGCGAATCCATCATAAACAGAACGCTCCTGCCCTTATCCCTGAAATACTCGGCGACAGCGACGGCAACAAACGCCGCCTTGACCCGTTGAATCGGAGGTGAATCAGATGCGGCAACAACGACCACACTGCGCGCAAGGCCCTCGGGTCCAAGGTCCGCCTCGAGAAATTCCCGGACCTCCCTGCCGCGCTCCCCTATCAGAGCAACCACGTTAACATCAGCCTCGCTCGAATTTGCAATATCGCCGAGCAGGACGCTCTTGCCCACTCCGCTTCCCGCAAAAATACCTATCCTCTGGCCCCTGCCACAGGTTAGAACACCATCCAAGGAACGTATCCCCAGAGCCAGCGGCACAGTTATCTTCTCCCGGCTCAGCGGCGCCGGGCTGCTTGCATCCAGTTCCTTTTTGTCCGTGCCCTCAAGCGGCCCTTTTTCATCGATGGGATTTCCCAGCCCGTCAAGCACCCGCCCCAGAATGCCGTCACCCAATGTGATATGGCGCGGAGTGCTCCGAGCCGTCACCGTGTCGCCGGGGGATATTCCCTCGATGTGCTGTAACGGCAGCAGGATCAGGTGGTCCTTCTGGAAACCAACCACTTCGGCCGTAATCGTGCGCCCGTTGCGAATCCGGATCCCGCATAGCTCACCCAGGCCCAGCGACGGGCCGGTCGATTCGACGGTCTGGCCGGATACCCGAACCACAAAGCCCTGGCAATCCAGCAGATTGACATCGTCCAGAGCCGAATGCAGCTTTTCAAAATCAATCAGGTTGTTACCGGTCGCAGCCGTACTCATAGTCATTTATCCGTTTTTGAGGGCTTTGGAGATACGCTCCAGGTTCTCGTCAATAACCGATTTGACGATTCCCCCGGGGCTTTCAAGCAGGCATTCAGCCCGGCCGATGTTCGAATCAGAAACAAGCCTGACGCCCGCCAATGCACCGTTCGGTTCATCCTCCTGCGCCTTCTGACATTTCGTAAGGTCATCGGGATGCAAATGCACGGCAAGCTCCTCGCGCGACGGCGCGTTTTCAAGGGCCTTGCTGACGATGGGTTCTATTTCATAGTCCCCTTTTTCAACCTTGTACATCAGTATCTTCCTGGCGATCTCCACAGAAAGGTGCGCGATTTCCTCTTTGTGGGCTGCAAACATTTTTTCACAGAACTCACTGAGCTTTTCGACCATGCCGTTAAGCACCTGAGACGCCTGCACGAACGTAGCTTTCCGGGCGTCCAGTTCCGCAGTCGATGACCGACTCATATCAACATTCGCTTCAATCGGCCCGCCACCAAAAACTTCCGATCGGTCGTTCATGACAAAGACTGACTTGACGGGCCTGGAAAGATTGATTGTGAGCATACCGGACATCATGTCACTCGTCTAAAAACGCCAGATCGCCCTTCTCGTTTAACTCACGTAAAGCCTGGACGATCTCTTCTCTGGCCCCTTCAATTTCTTCTTTCTTCGGAGCCGACATCAGAGAGGCTTCCTCGTCCACGGTGGCAACGGCTCGTTCGGAGATGTTGGACTTGATCTTTTTGACTATGTCTTCGTCGGCCTTATGCATCGCCAACGCCAGCTTCTTCGCATCCACCCCTCTAAGGCCTTCCTGCATAGACCGATCGACAATCTGAGTAACATCCTCCCAGATAATCATCAGGTTCGCGACCATCTCGGCAACATCCGAGTCCTTTTCCTTGATGGCGCTGAGCAGCCCCTCCCTGACTTCCTTGCTGAGATTACGCAGGATGACCGCTACCTTCCGCAGTGACTGCCCGGAACCAACGGCTCCGCTGGCGCCGGCGCCGCCGGCGCTCACTGATTCGAGGCGTTTGCAGACCGTCTCGGCAATTCGCATTTTGGCCTCATCCGCCACTGTCTCGGAACAAGTCATCCTGCTGATAGTGCTGAGCCTGACGCCTTCACCTAAAAGCCCCATCACCTCCGAGCTTTTTTTGGCCGGTAGCTCAGAAAGCACCACCGCCGCGGCCTGCGGATGTTCACCCTCCAGAACCGAAGCCATGATTTGCGGATCAGCCGAACGAATCGGCAGGAAGGGATCGCGTTTCTGCAGCAGGGTCTGTATCTGGGTCTGTATCTGCCCGGCCTGCTCCCTGCCCACGGTGCTCTTTAGCATCTCGCTGAGAAAGCTGTTGAGGTGAAAAGTCTCTTCGCCCTGAAGGGAGTTGCAGAATTGCTGCACGACCTCGGCGCTTCGTTCGCTGCTCCGAAGGCCGGCTGCATCAAGATAAGCAAGCTCGACCGCCAGTTCCCGGACCACGTCCGGATCAAGACCTTTTACCAGCTCCCCCGCAGTAGTAGCGTCCAGACTCATCAATAACATCGCAGCTTTCTGCCTGCCGGTCAATGCCATCTGTTTAATCCCTCTCTTCAATCCAACTGGTAAACAACTGTTTGACGCGCTCGGGATCCTGCTTCAAAGCGCTTGCGACCTGCTTGCGCAACGCCAATTGCCCGGTCTGCCCGGTTCCACCCGGCAGAAGTCCCATATTCTCACCCGCAGATAACTGTCCCGCCGCCTCAGTTTGAGTCTTCTTCTTGGCACTTCTGAACATGCGCAGAACGAGCAAGGCGCAGATCGCCATGATGCCCAACGATCCCTGACGGGCAATCGCCACGAAATCGAGCCCGCCCGACGGTTCCTCGTCCAGCAGAGACTGCGACACGGGAGCCATAGGCACATCGAGAACCTTCACAGAGTCTGCTCCTGCAAGGTCGAGGCCAAGCGTGCTGACGATAAGCTCCTCAATCCCATTGACATCCGGTATCTCGGCAGATTGACCGCCGGCGCCGACCGCATTGGGATCGGGATCCGGCAAGTCGACGACGGCCGCCACCGACAGAGATTTGATCTTGCCGGGCAGAACGGTTTCCTGCGTCACAGTCTTGCCGACCTCATATTCGGTCATAATTGTTTCGTCTTTCTTGAGGCTGCCCGGAAGGGCCGCGCCGGAAGCCTGCGTTGCGCCGGTTCCCGTCTCCGAGCCGGTAGTGATCTCTTCCTTGGTGGCGACTCCCTTCGGCTCGTACTTCTCCGTAACGGTTTGGACACTGTTCATATCAACAACAGCATTGACGGATACCTTGGCTTTACCCGGACCAACGATGCCGAGCAAAAGCTCTTCGACCTTTTCCTTTGCATCCCGCTCGATTCTCTCACGATAATCCTGAATCGAGCCGGCGCCGCCGGCCGTGGCGTGATCCGCTTCGCCGGATAGCAGACGCCCCTGACTGTCTATCACAGTCACATTTGCCGAGCTGAGGCCCTCAACGCTTCCGGAGACCATATGCGTGATCGCCGCTACATTCGGCTGGCTGAGCTTGTAGCCGGGCTTTAGCCGAAGAACTACAGAAGCGCTGGTCTTACCAGCCTCTTCCGTGAAGAGCGTCTGCTCGGAGTTGACTATATGAACTCTCGCGTGGGCCACTCCATCGATCATCTGGATGCTCCTGGCAAGCTCATCCTGGAGCGCCCGCTTGAGATTGACCGTCTGAACGAAGGGGCTTATACCGATCTTCTCATTATCGAATATCTTGTACCCCCCCTGTTCCCCGCTCGGAAGCCCGTCTTTGGCCATGTCCAGGCGGCACTGATAGACGTTCTTCTTGGGAACGTAGATGGCTGTGCCGCCGCTACGCAGTTCATAGGCGATGCCGCTCTCGGCCAGTTTATCGG
>Ga0180438_10008177_pt1 | contig 13375 bp, 11 predicted proteins | sample SS_ome_12_FD_132455 | JGI IMG/M metagenome (GOLD analysis project Ga0180438, IMG submission 132455) | Hypersaline lake sediment archaeal communities from the Salton Sea, California, USA - SS_3_D_2 metaG | ecosystem: Environmental > Aquatic > Non-marine Saline and Alkaline > Hypersaline >... | reverse complement strand
TTCCAAATAGTGCCTTGAGGGTGATCCTCGAGTAATATTCCGAGCTTTAAAAGCCGGTTGCGAATCTCGTCCGCCAGCTCATACATCTTTTCCTTCCTTGCCTTTTCCCTGATATCGATAAGTATCCGGATGACCTCTCCCAGGGTTTCATTATCGGACTCTTTTTCGGGCGAGGCAAGCCTGGGATGGAGACCCAGCACCCCCAAAAGTTCCAGGAGAAGCTCCCTGTGAATCTTTATGGCAGCAATAGTGGAGTACATACGGTCTTTTGTTATCCCGGGATCGCTCAAATGCTTCCGGAGCTCGTGGATCAGGGAGGCAATATCGTGGAGCACACCCAGGGCTTTGGCTGTGTTAAAATCATCATCCATGGCATCCTCGAACCTGCGGCGAAACAGGATCCACTTTTCCTTGGTTTCCTCCGGCGGGTCCGCTTCCGGAATATCTTTTTCCTGCAGCTGAAAAATCTTCTCCACTGTTTCAAGGGTATCCAGGATACGGCGCGCCGCATTCTGGGCAACCGCCATGTTCTCTTCGCTGAAATCCAGGGGGTGGCGGTAATGAGCAGACAAGAGGAAGAATTTCAACGTCAGGGCATCAAAGCGTTCCAGGACCTGGTTGATTGTAAAGAAATTACCTAAAGACTTGGACATTTTCTCGCTGTTGATGTTCAGATAACCGTTATGAAGCCAGTATTTGACAAAAGGCTTTCCAGTGGCAGCTTCGCTTTGCGCCCGTTCGTTCTCATGATGGGGAAAAACAAGGTCCACGCCCCCGGAATGGATGTCAATGGACTTCGCCAGCTTGGAGGTTGCCATGGCGGAGCATTCAATATGCCAACCGGGGCGTCCGGGACCCCAGGGGCTTTCCCAGGAGGGTTCCCCGGGTTTTGCCGCCTTCCACAGGGCGAAATCCAGGGGGTCTTTTTTGCGGGTATCCACTTCCACCCTTGCCCCTTCGTGCAATTCCTCCAGGTTCTTTCCGGAGAGTTTCCCGTACGAGGGAAAACTCCCAATATTGAAATACACATCCCCATCCACAACATACGCATGGTTTTTTTTAATCAGAACGGAGATCAATTCAATCATCTCCGGTATGGTTTCTGTAGCCTTGGGATGGAGATCGGCGGGTCTGACCCCCAGCTTTCGGCACTGGTCGAAGAAAACCTTTGTATATTTTTCCGCTATCTGTTTTGCCGTGACATTTTCCTTGTTTGCCCGGTTTATAATCTTGTCGTCGATATCGGTGAGATTCTGGACAAATCGCACCTTGTACCCACGGTATTCCAGGTAACGCCGAACCGTATCCGCCACAACAAAATTCCGGGCGTTTCCTATATGAAAATAATCGTACACCGTAGGTCCGCAGTTATACATCAGCACCTGGGGAGGATTAAGCGGTTTGAACTGTTCTTTAGTTCTTGTAAAGGTGTTGTAAATCTTCACGCATAAACCTCCGCTTGAAATGGATAAATTTCATATAATTGAAAGATAAATTTCAATAAGAAAAACCGAGACGTCAAGAAAATAAGGATTTAAATCACGGAACCCTGATTCTTCACGAAGTTCATTTTGAAAAGGTTCGCATGTGATTTTATGAAGGATCAGGGTGCATATAAGCAGGCTTTCCGCTCCACGTGCAGATGTCATTAAGCACGCAATGTGCGCAATCCGGGTTTTTTGCCGTGCACGCGCTTCGTCCGTGGAGAATCAGCTCATGGGAAAAAGGAGTCCATCGTTCTTTCGGAAGAAGTGGCATAATATCCGCTTCAATTTTATCCGGATTCTTCTGCGTGCTCAAATCAAGCCTTTGCGCAAGGCGGCGAACGTGGGTATCTACCACAATTCCGGGAATCCCCAATGTTTCCCCCAAAACAAGGTTGGCGGTTTTTCTCCCCACACCCGGAAATGTCACCAATTGTTCTAAAGTTCGGGGAACTCTTCCCTGGAATTTTTCAACAAGAACCTTGCAGCAATCTTGTATGCTTTTTGTTTTGTTTCTGAAAAAACCCGTGCTGCGGATATCCTGTTCCAGCTCTTTCTGTGGCGCCTTGATATAATCTCCGGGGCTCAGGTATTTTTTAAACAGTTTTTTCGTGACCTGGTTAACCCTTTCATCCCGGCATTGGGCGGAGAGTATGGTCGCAATCAGGAGCTCAAAGGGATTCCCATAATGAAGGGCAGTTTTTGGTTCGGGAAAGAGTTTTTCAAGGCGGCGATCGATTTCCATGGCACGATCTCTTTTTTCAATTTGTTTTTTCATAATTGCTATATTTACTCCCTGTATTTAAAAATACGATGAATTCTTCAAAGAGAATCATTTCTGGTTTTGACAATAAACATTGTCCTCATGTAAAAAAAATTATTCGGTTTAATCATAAGGAACGATAAGGGATTGAAGAAAAAAAGTCAACAGATTGTGGAAATTCTGAAAAGCCGCCTCCGAAACCTGCCGGAAGCGGCGCCGGGGAAAACCCTTGTTTGCTGCGTTTCCGGCGGCGCGGATTCCGTGGCGCTTTTTTTCTGCCTTTGCCGCCTTTGCCCGGCTTTGGGCTTTCACCTTGCTGTTTGCCACGTGAATCATGGAATCCGGGGAAAAGAAGCGAACAGGGATGAGGCTTTCGTAAAAAAAATGTGTGAAAAGGAAAACGTGCCTTGTTATGTAAAACGGCTCGATTTCAAAAAGGGAGATAAAGTTTCCGAGGAGGATCTCAGGCGGGAAAGATTTCGCGCCATCCTGGAGTGCGCCCGGGAAACCGGGGCTTGTGCTGCGGTTCTGGCACACCACAAAGACGACCTGGTGGAAACTTTTCTCATGCGGCTTGTTAAGGGCGCCGGGATCAGGGGCTTGGCAGGTTTTCAGGAATATTCCGTGTTCCGGGGTCTGCCGCTTCTAAGACCTTTCAAAAATATTTCCCGAAAAACCATTATCGATTTTTTAAGGCTAAATAGGATCCGTTGGAGGGAAGATCGAACAAACAAAGACCCCGCCTACCTTCGCAACAAGTTCCGCAATGAGCTGATCCCGCTCCTTGAAAATGAATATAATCCCGGTATAAAAAACACCCTGTTCCATTCTTCTGAACAATTTTCCCTGCTCTATGAGTATATTCGTACTGAAGCATTGCAAGCCTGGGAAGAATCTATACATTGCACAAAGGGTTTTCAGCCAGAGTTGCAATGGATTCTTCTCGAGGATATTGCCGCACTGTCCGATTATCTTCTTACAGAGATTCTTCGGCTCTGGATCATGAAGCTGGGGGGAAGCCATATTCCCCCGCGATCCTGCGGAATTGAATCCCTGCTTGGGATGATCCGAAAGACTAAAAGCGGCACTCTTTTGCGCCTGGCGGAAAATATCGTGGCTTATAAGGATTATGAAAGAATCATTCTCTTCAAAAGTTCCCTGGAACGCAACGCCCCCAAGTCTGCGCTCCTTAAGGAGGCAACAAAGCCGCTTCTTTTCGTTCAGAACAGTTCGCTCCGACATCCCTTTTTTCATAAGCCCGGGGTTTATATTGAAATCGGAAAAAAAGACATTCCAAAAACAGGAAAGAAAAAAATCCTCCGTGCAAAAAACCTGAAATTCACCCTTTACACCGCACAAAAACGACTGAAAAAAGGAGAGCAATCCTGGATCGTTCCCTTGAAAAATATTCGTTTTCCACTTGCCCTTTCAACGCGGGAGGGAAAGGAGCGTTTGAGGATCAGGGGACAAACAAAATCGCTAAAAAAATGGTTCGAGGAAAACAGGATTCCCCGTCCTTTGAGGGATCATATTGTTTTGTTGAAAGGAGCGGGAGGTATGCTTCTTTACGCAGGGAAAGCACCTTTCGATCCGGCAGCTCCACCCAGCCCGCCATTTATGGTGCTTAAATGGCAGAAAATCTGATACTTTCCTATTCCATTAATTAAGTTACTTTTTTTCCTTCTGTTTCTTCAAATGAATAAGGAGGATGGTAATATCAGCGGGGCTGATTCCCGAGATGCGCGATGCCTGTCCCAGGGTTCGAGGACGCCGTTGGGCGAGTTTTTCCGATGCCTCGCGCGTCAACCCCCTCACCCTCCCATAATCGATATTGCCGGGGAGCAGGGTTTTCTCCATCTTCTTCATGCGTTCTATCTCATCGAGTTGTTTCTTGATATACCCTGAATATTTGGCGGATATCTCCACTTGATCTATTGCTCTGGCACAATCGAGCCCGCCCCCGAAACCCAGGGCAATAAGATGCTGATACGTCATCTCAGGACGCGAAAGCAGTTGGGCAAGGGTGATGCTTTTTTCCACATCTCCCAGCTTGTGTTGTTTCAGGTATTCCCTGTCGATCTCAGTGGTTTTCACGTTGGCAGCTTGCAGCCTGTGTAATTCCTTTTCAACAGAATCCCTGTATCGGCAAAAGGTTTCGTACTGCGCGGGAGCGACTGTTCCGATACGCCTGGCGTGTTCCATCAACCTAAGGTCCGCATTATCGCTCCGTAAAAGCAGGCGATATTCCGCCCTTGATGTAAACATACGATAAGGCTCCTCCGTTCCCTTATTTACAAGGTCGTCGATCAGAACTCCGGCATAGGCTTCCTCGCGTCCGAGAATAAGGGGCTCTTGCTCCCTCAACTTCAGCACGGCATTAATGCCGGCGAGGATGCCCTGGGCGGCTGCTTCCTCGTAACCCGAGGTGCCATTTATCTGTCCCGCAAGAAAAAGTCCCGGCACGCCCCGCACTTCCAGGATAGGTGAAAGCTGGGTGGGATTCACATAGGTGTATTCGATCCCATAAGCGGGACGGGTCATTCTGGCGTGTTCCAATCCTTTGATTGTATGGATAAAACGAACCTGCACATCTTCCGGAAGGGTTGTAAAAATGCCGTTGGGATAAACCTCCGGGGTGCGGATTCCCTCGGGTTCCAGAAAAATCTGGTGACGATCCCGATCAGGAAACCGTATGATCTTGGTTTCAATATCCGGGCAATACCGAGGGGGCGCGGCATCCAGTTTTCCGGCAAAAGCCGGGGATTGCTCGATATTTTCCCGAATTATCCTATGCGTCTCCGGATTGGTGTAAGTAATATAACAGGGCGCCTGATCGCGCTCAATCTTCAGGGTGGAAAAGGAAAACGGAACAGGGGGATCATCGCCTGGCTGAACTTCGAGCCCTGAGTAGTCAATCGAACGATGATCCAGGCGCGGGGGCGTATCTGTCATAAAACGCCCCAGCTGAAGCTTTAAGGATTTTAGGCTTTTGGAAAGATTATTTGCGGGTGGTTCCCCGGCTCTTCCGGCGGGGTAGCTTTTCAGTCCGATATAGACCTTTCCATCCAGAAAGGTTCCTGTAGTTAAAATCACACTCCGGGCTTTAATGCGCGACCCGGACTTTAAAACTATTCCGCACACTCCGTTATTATTTACCATCAGGCTTTCTGCCATACCCTGGCGCAAATCCAGCCTTGGTGTATTTTCCAGGGTTTGCAGCATCCAGGAGGCATAATCATGACGGTCCGCCTGGGCTCTTGGCGCCCGGACCGCGGGTCCCTTGCTCATATTAAGCATTCGAAACTGAATCCCTGTGGCGTCAATGGCACGCGCCATAAGCCCCCCCAACACATCGATCTCCCTTACCAGATGTCCCTTGGCAAGCCCCCCGATTGCGGGATTGCAGGGCATCCGGGCGATCGATTCCGGCTGAATCGTCACCAGGATTGTCCTGGCTCCCATACGCGCGGCAATATGCGCCGCTTCGCAACCGGCATGACCTCCTCCCACAACAATGATATCGTACTGTTCCGTCATAATTTTCTTTCTTTTCTTACGGATTTACGGATTGTGTGAATCGTTTTATAGAAAGGGCTTTTCCGGAAAGGGGGTCCAGCCGGATAATGGCGCCGTTCATCCGAACCTCCCCCGAGGCGAGCTTATGCCGGATAGGCAGGCGGGTTAGCATGGTTTTCAAAACCAGTTCCCTTTGGACTCCGATCACGCCGTCATGCGCGCCGGTCATTCCGGCATCCGTCAGATATGCGGTTCCCTGGGGCAGAATCCGTTCATCAGCCGTCTGCACGTGGGTATGTGTTCCGATCAATACAGAAACCTTTCCATCAAGGAACCATCCCATAGCGATTTTCTCGCTTGTAGCTTCGGCATGAAAATCCACAAGGATATTACTTGTCTCCGTTTTCATGGTTTTAAGGATCTCGGATACACTTTGGAAGGGGCAGTCAATGGGCGGCATAAACACCCTACCCTGAAGGTTGATCACACCCATTTTATAACCGGAAGGAGTGTTATAAACCCGGAAGCCCCTTCCGGGCACTTCATCCAAATCAGGGTAATTTGCCGGGCGAAGAACTTTGCGCTCCTCGCTTATCACCTGGAGTCCTTGGCGGTTTTGCCAGGAGTGATTCCCGCCTGTGAGCACGTCAACGCCAGCATGAAAGAGTTCTCCGGCAACATCCCGGGTGATTCCCTTTCCGCCGGCAACGTTTTCGCCATTAGCAATAACAAACTCGATATCCTCTTCCCTGCAAACCTCTGGCAGGATTTTGTGCACAGCCTGGCGTCCCGGCTTTCCCATGACATCGCCTATGAATAAAATATTCAATACTTACCTTTCTCTTGAAAAATCTAACATTCCTATATTTAATACTTTATTAAAGATATTAAGACGCATAGAAAAAGGATTTGTAAAGATCAAAAATATTTTTTGGCAGACTGATTCAAACTAATGAAACCAGAAAATCTTTCCAAGTCATTTTACGAAATTCAACAGAGACAAAAGTTCGGAACTTTTATACTGTTTATACTTCTTTTCATGTTGTATTTTTTATTCCTGGGTGTTGTTTACGGTTTTTTTTACCTGGTATTGTTTGGGATTTTGTTCCAGAAAGTTTCTTTTTCCTTCTGGCATATCATTGTAATTTCTATCCTGTCTTTAGCTACGGTACTGTTTCAATGGTACGATGCCAAAAGAACGGGACTGGAATTTGTTTTGGGGAGATTAAACGCCCAAGACCCTGATGAGGGAGACCTTTATCATAAAAAATTAGTCGATATTGTGGAAGAAATGCGCATTGCCACAGGAATACCTAAAAAAATCAGGGTTTATATTATTGCCGCCAATGCGATCAATTCCTTTGCCTTGATGGAAAGCAACGGTACACCTGTAATCGGTATGACGGAAGGAGCCCTGGCAAGACTTTCCCGCGACGAATTACAGGCTGCGGTGGCGCATGAGCTATCCCATATATTAAACGGCGACGCCCTTTATGTCACATTTGTCTGTTCTATCAGTAATATGTTCCAAAAGATGGTGGATTCCCTGGAGGGTAAGGAGACAGACAGAGGATTGATCGTATTTGGAGGCAAATACCAGGCGAGGTGGATGGGACCGCAAGTCAGCGGCTTTTTTCTATCCCTGTTTGTATTAATATTTTTCAGGTTCTGGAGTCTTTTAATCAGCCGTAAGAGGGAATATCTGGCTGATGCGGCTGCTGCGGAAATGACAAGGCATCCGGAAGCGCTCGCACGGGCGATTTTCAAGGCACATACCTATTATTCTTTCCTGGGTGACGCAGGGGAAATGTACAGCCCTATATTTATCGTGGAACCCTCCAGCCAGGGACTTCTTTATCGCTCGGAATTCCTGGAAAGTCTTTTATCAACTCATCCACCCGTAAAAAACAGGATCGAACAACTCATATCCATGACTTCCACACCATTCCATGAATTCCTGCAATCTCTGGAAGAGCAACAAGGGCAGAGGGAAAAGCATCGAACAATTGTGAAATCCATCGATGAAATCCGAAGCGAATCCCCTGTGAATGCCAAAAAGAAAGCCCCGGCATTACCCCCTTACGAAAAAAATCGGGTATCCGGGGAAAGCGTGGTTCATGCCGGAAAGTTATGGGAGGTTCGCGACCAAAACGGAAAATGGATCGGTCCCTTCGCCCCCAACGAACTTATCATGATTCCCTGGTTTACAGGTCAAACAGCCATTCGCACCTCAGGCACAACAGATCAAAAACCGGCACATTCATTTCCGGAAATCATGAGGATATTTTCTGATTCTCCCACGGAGTCACAAGGGACGGGTTTGTGCCCCGAGTGCGGGACAAAACTGATTTCCTCAAAATATGAAGGCGTTTCCATCAAATCCTGTCCGGTATGCGGAGGAAAGGCGATACCTGAATCAGGCGTGATGAGAATTATTTGCCGGAGAGAGGTCAAGCCTTCTCCTTACCTGGCTGAAAAAGCGAACCAGTGGAAAGCAGGGCATAAGATGAATCCTCTAAGGGAAAGAAAAAAAAGCAAAAATGCGTCTTTCAATTCCCAATGCCATCAACCACCCATGCTATGCCCACAATGCACGCGAATCATGTATGAAAGAATCTTCAGCTATCAGTATTTTATCGAAATTGCCCAGTGCCGGGTATGCAAGTTAATATGGTTCAAGGGGGATGAATTGGAAATCCTGCAAATCCTTATCGAAAAAGCGGGATTTTAATAAAGCTTTGAAAATTACCCTGATCCTTCATAAAATCACAGGCGAAAAATTTTTAAATAAGAAAGTAGAAGTGTCTATCTTATATTTATTTGGTCACCCAAAATGAACTTCGTGAAGAATCAGGGAAAATTATGCTCTCTCTGATTCCTCTGCGCCCTTTTCCATCCCTGCCAGCTTGATCGGCATTACCAGGTAAAGGGTTTCCTGGTGCCCCTGCTCATGGAAAATAATGGGTTTATTGGGCTCCTTGACATGCATGGTGAGTTTATCCGTATCCATGACATTAAGGACTTCCAGGAGATATTTGAAGTTGAACGCTACCTCGATTTCTTCTTCCTCATATTCCACGGGATAACTCCCTTGGAAGGAACCGAGATCAAAGGTCATGGCGGAGAGTTCAACCTCGCCCCCTGTGAAACGAAACACAATCGAATTGTTCTGTGATTCGGAAATAATCGATGCCCTTTTAATGGCGGAAATAAAACCGGTACGATCTATCGTAATGATGTGATTGAACTCCTTGGGGATCACCATTTCATAGTTGGGAAAGTCTCCTCAATCTTATTGGTTTTAAATTCCGTATCCCCGAAACGGAAAAACACCTGTTTTTCTCCTATCCCAATAATGACCTGTCCTTCCTCGCTCACCAGCTTTTGGAGTTCCGCAAGAACCTTCTGGGGTATAATGGCAGAAGACTGCTCCTGCCAGCTTAAAAGGGACGCAGCGATCTCTATGTAACCCAGCTTTTTGCCATCCGTAGCCACCATGCTGATATGCACTGGTTTTTCGATTTCCTTTGTCTCCATGAACTCGGGCAAATCGTTATCCACGGTAAGATATGCCCCTAAAAGCACCTTGCGGGGGTCTTTGGCGGGTATAGCAAACAGGGTTTTATCTATCATGCGTTTCAGGATTTTTTGCGGAATCTCGAAGGAAATCAGAGGATCGAATTCGCTCCAAACGGGAAAATCTGAAGGGGACATGGTTTGAAGCCGATAGATATTCTTCTCTGCTTCCACGTGGACATTTTCATCCTCGTCCAGCCAGATCAGTATCTCGGAATCGGGCAGCTCCCGAACAAGCGTGGAAAACGGCACAGCGGGCACTGTTATCTCGCCCTCTTTCTCGATCTCGCCTTGACCACACAACGCACGGACGACTCCATATCGCATGCCAGAAACGTCACTTCATCTTTTTTTGCGCGGATCAGGATATTCCCGAGTATAGGTAAACTCGTTTGCGGAGGAACAATGCTCGATACCACGCGAGTGGCGTGCAATAATTCTTCCTTAACAAATTTGATTTTCATTTGCTATCTCCTGAAAAATTGGGCGATTATTTCCCCAGGAGATATTTTCTTGCAAGGGTTTTTTTTAGCATACACGAAAATTTAGGGATTGTCTCTCGGTTCCTCAATTATGCAATACCCTGAAAAATCCTTTTTTGTTATTTCTAAAGATTTGGGGTGGGCGGGGCATAGCCCCCAATGCACCGATATCAATGGTCGCACACATTGTCCCCGCTCTTAAGATTCCCGGCAAGGTAATCCTTTACCAGCTGCTCCGGTGAAAGATCGGGAGCGCCCACAAAGACCTCGATACCCTGCTCTGCAAAAAGATTCTGCGCGCGGCTTCCCATGCCCAAGGCAACAACAATTCTTACCCCATGCTCTACCAGCCAACGGGGAAGCAACCCCGGCTGATGTACCGGAGGCTTGATCTCCCGCTTTTCCACGATTTCAAGCGATGCAGGATCAACATCCATAACCAGGAAATCCTCACAATGCCCAAAATGAGTCGCCAGGCTTTCTCCCTCCCGGGGAAAGGCAAAACGAAGAACTTTCGCATCACCTGTGCCGGTATTGGAAACCGCATTACTCTCCTTCGGGTCTTTCGGCTGAATGAGGTTAATAAGGGGTTCGATAATATGCCCAAAAGCCCCGGCTCCGGGGCTTTCGGAAGACATTTGAATATACGGCTCTCCTTATCGCACGACTCCCCGATCAATGGATCAAGAGGAATGGCGCCCAGGAAAGGAACCCCCATCTCCTCTGCCATCTGCCTTCCGCCATCTGTCTTGAATATATCTGTTTTTTTTTCGCAATGAGGGCACACAAATCCGCTCATGTTTTCCACAACACCCAGCACGGGAAGTTTCAATTGCTTACAAAAATTAATACATTTCCTCCCATCATTCGTGGCTACATCCTGAGGCGTGGTTACAACGATTGCGCCATCGACATTTCCCATAAGCTGGCACACGGAAAGTGGCTCATCGCCCGTGCCAGGAGGGGAGTCAATAATAAGGCAATCCAGGTCTCCCCAATCAACATCCCCCAAAAACTGCCTTATGACCCCCATTTTGAGGGGACCCCGCCATATCACGGCATCATCCTTATGGGGAAGGAGAAATCCAATAGACATTACTTTGACTCCGTGAAAATCCACAGGGATAATTACATTGTGTTCCATATTTAAGCGGTTGGTTTCCAGATGAAGCATTCCCGGCACACTGGGGCCATGCATATCAACGTCCAGAAGCCCAATTTTGCGTCCTGCCAGGGAAAGCGCCACAGCAAGATTTACCGCAACCGTGCTTTTTCCCACTCCTCCTTTTCCGGAAAGAACAACAATCTTATGCGCAATGCTTTCCATCCGCTTTTGTAAAAACTGGTTGTCCGGTTTTTGAGGTTTTCTTTCCTTGTGAACTTTTTTAAATCCGGTTTGTTCTTCGCCGGAATTTGATCGCGATTTTTCCATTTTTTATCCTTCCTCATTTGACTTGGAATAAACCGGGGAAAATTCCCCGCTCATTTTAATCTAATATGCCATGATCGGGGCAAAAATTATCAAAACTGTGTTTCGCATGGCGCACTATTGCAGCGGCTGGTTCGCCCGCAACAGGTTTGACCTGTATGCTCCAAGGAACATCCGTTGATGTCCCTGTTCGATTTAAAACCGGAATCAGAATCCTTCATAAGCACCCCACTACCGGTTCCGATCAATCTCTTCAGATTTCCGTTACACTCGGAACATTTCAGAGAAGGTTCCTCTGACATGGCATGAAAAACCTCGAACTGTTTTCCACAATTTTCGCACCTGTAATCATATGTTGGCATAACCACTCCTCGCACAAATTTTTAATAAATATTACCTGAGAGAAAACAGGAAAATCGGGGCTGCATCAAAAATCCAGGCAAGGGGTAAACTCCCGTGGGGGGAGAATCGTTTCAATGGTGTTTGACCCCGAATTGCGCATAAAATCCCCTTTAAAAAACACTCGAGATATCACCCAATAGTACGATTCTTCCTCCTGCTTGGATTTTTGATACAGCCCCATATATTTTGTTCAAAGAACAAAAAGGCACAAAACCCGGTATAGTACCGATTAGTCGCTTTCGTTCTTCGCAGCATCCAGCTCCTGAAGTCGTTTTTGCATCTGCTGGAGCTGATCCTGCAAGCTTTGAACCTGGTTTTGCAGGAATTGCTTTTCCACTTCCGGCTGAACCGGGGCGGCAACATTAACACCGGGAACGCCATAACGCATCCAACCCGGAAGCCCCGTGGCATAATACTGGTTTCTCCAGCCTCTGCCTCCGCCGCGGCCAAAACCTGCGCCCATACCGCGTCCCATAACCGGATTCATATAACCGGGCACGCCATAACCGGCGCAATAGCCCGCTCCGCGTCCTGTCATTGGTCCCATTCCCATGGGTCCTGTTCTGTCACCTCTTGGCATGATATCACCTCCCTGTTTTATTTAATCACAATTTTTATATTTCATTACCATTGCCTGTTTCTCCCCTGCCCTCGTCCAGAACCCTTTGCCCATGCTCTGCCCCGGAATCTTCTCTTTCCGCAACGACATCCGGGCATAGCCAATTCAGGACAGGGAAGACGGTTTTCTATAAAAGCCTTTATTATCTCCTCTATATCACCTGCTATAAACGGTATCAATCTGATACCATGAGCCCTGATCATTTGAGCAAGGGGCATGGAAACAGCCCCGCAGATCAATGTTCCAACATTAAAATCCTTCATTCGCTCCAACTTGCCTGCAAAATCAGAAATCGCCACTTTTTCCTCTCTTTTTGAAATAATCCCTTGATCATCAATAATCAACAATAGCAATTGACGCGAAACATCAAAGACCGGGGCAATCCTTCCATTCCACACAGATAAGGCAATTGTATCAGAACTCATTTGTAAACCTCATAAATTTATAACGCACAATCTATACCAATTATGAAAAGCAATCTATTATTAATATAAATCTTTTAATATCAGAAGTTAAAGTTGGAATAAGAAAAACAGGAAAACAAAGAAAAGGTTGCAATATTGCTACTTAGATACCTTAAAGCAGTAGCATTCTTGCAATATTATTTACCATTTGAGTCTGAAGGGCTTTTTTTTGCAGGCAAAACAATCCCCAACGATTTTATCTTTCGAAACAGGGTGGTTTTATGGATTCCCAGCTCCTTTGCCGCAGCATGACGATTATAATTATTTCTTTCCAGGGCTTCCAGAATCAACCGAACCTTTAGGCTCCTTACAGCAGCATCCATCTTGCCGAATCCGGAAAAAGACGCACTTCTTGCAGCAAGGGTATCCGGAACATGGCTCCTTTCGATCTGCTCCTTATTGCAAAGAATAAAGGCATGTTCTATGATATTTTCAAGCTCCCGAATATTGCCGGGATAATCATATGCCATAAGAAGATTCATAACTTCCCCGCTTACAGAGCTGACAGACTTGTTATGCAGGCGGTTAAATCGATCCAGGAAGTGTTCCACTAGAAGAGGAATGTCCTCTTTTCTTTTTCGAAGGGGTGGGAGTTCGATTTTCATAACATTAATGCGGTAAAACAGGTCTTCGCGAAATT
>Ga0180438_10008175_pt1 | contig 13377 bp, 9 predicted proteins | sample SS_ome_12_FD_132455 | JGI IMG/M metagenome (GOLD analysis project Ga0180438, IMG submission 132455) | Hypersaline lake sediment archaeal communities from the Salton Sea, California, USA - SS_3_D_2 metaG | ecosystem: Environmental > Aquatic > Non-marine Saline and Alkaline > Hypersaline >... | reverse complement strand
GCACAAGTTGCCGGCGCAGTAGTTCATCAGCTATTTGATCAGGCGTCCGAGCACTTTCCTCGGCCTTGCGTTGTAACCACTGATAAGTTGTCTCTGAAAGCGTCACTGTACTCATAGGACACCTCCCTACTGTCCTCATTCACCGACTTTTCGAACTCGATACATTATATACCCCACCCCCTACTTTGTCAACACTTTTTCCCCTGCTTTGCGGGAAGGGTAGAGCAGGCGAACTCTCCATCACTGGCGCTCTAGACTTTGAAGCGCGTACGGCGTGCCAATCGCCCTGCAGCCTGTCACCATTCGCTGATCTGTTCCACCCCCTATTGCATTTCCTCACGGTATATGATATAATTAAATCAGCCAGACCATAACCCCTTATTGAGAGTGACGTGGCTTGAGGGCAAAATGAAAAGGACCAACCGCGCAGCGGGCGGTAGGCCCCTCCATTGTGCCCCCCCTTCCTGCTTCGGCTAGGAAGGTCAGGCTCTACAATCTACCAAAGAGCCGCTTTCCGTGTCAAGCAGGAGAGCGGCTTCGTGTTTGTAGCGTTTCCACAACAATAGGTGGGATTGGCTCTTTGCCATCCTCCTCTAGCGGATGGAGCCGACCGGCCGTCAGCTTGTCAGCGGCCGTAGCTCTGGCAACTTGTACGGTGCGTCGTTGGGTGCCCAATCCCTCTTGAGTCGTAACAAATACACCCTAGCTCAGAAAACGACTAGTCAGGACTTGTGATGGAAGTAATCTGCCAACAGATTGACAATGTATCCATAGGCCCTACGATCACTGTATTTATGGCGCAGTTAAACGTCAGCTTAGTAGAGGGCTTTCTCAACTCTTCATTCAACATCAAGCAATTCCAGGAAACATTGGAAGCCTTTCATCGGTGTCAGGGGGACCTGTTAGTTTTTCCAGAGTATTACTTGCCCGTAGACTGGCTCTCAGAAGTGAGAAGGACAATAAGCCAAAGCAAGGAGTCTAACAAGGTCTACATAATACCACTGAGCCAACTTGGTCTACCAGAACTTGGGCAGATACGGAGAATAGGTGCAATTTCAGAGGAGATTTCAGAAGACATAAACAGTAAGCGCATGTATCTGAATCTGGCTCTTATCCTTGCAAAACACAGAGACGGTGACTTGAGTATATTCTCACAATTCAAGACACTCCCGGCTATCAAAGAAACGAAACCCCATAGGGAGATCTATAGGGCAAGGCATCTTTATATCTTCAAGATAGGCCAAGCACTTAGTTTCGCTGTGCCAATATGTTTCAGTTTCATAGGTAAAGAATACAACCATACCTCTAACCTGGAACCTCTAATTCCATACATTGAGGGAGGTAAAGTCGATTGCGTGTTTGTTCCCCAGTGCAACCCCAAGCCACTCCACGGGACCTTCGTAGAGGCGATAAACCACATCAGCAATGTATCAAATAGCAATACGAGCATATTCATGGCAAACTTTGCCAATGGTATTGGGCGAAGTTCCATAGTCGATCTGTTCACCAAAAGGATCTTGACATCCGAGTATGACATCAAGGAGTTACAGCATCCCATTAAACACAGGCATCTGATATTCGTATCAACCTCTGAGAGGCTATTCAGGTACAGATATAGACCTGCCAGATTCAGAAAGCATAGCCTCTCGCCCGAGTTCGTTAGAGAGATAGACGTTAACGTATTCTCGTACGACGAGACTCGTAGGAAATGGCTTATTGTAGACCCAGAGATCATCCACCAATATACGGCCAGATATCAACACGTCCGGTTCAGTGCTGAAGTCCTGAAGCTGCGGAAAAGGCCCCTTGATGTAGGTTACTCCCTGGACTACATTTGCGCCATCGCCAAGCAATCACATCTTGATAGCATAGATAACTGGGAGGGTCTGATCAAACATGTTCTACGTGTAACGGAGGCTGCACTGACAGTAGACAGACTGCTCAAGCCAGTTGACCTCGTGTGGATTCTGAAGCTGGTGGGGGAGTATCACGAGCTGAGAAGATGCCCCTTGGGAGCGTACTATCTCTATAACACAATGAATGATATTGCTAATAGAGAATCCCTTAGACCTGCCGTACTGGTATCTGATTACCTGCTAATGCGGATTTGCTCCAGATTTGGAGATAATAGATGGATGCAGGATTTTGCTCTCAATAAGGCAAGAGAGTTTCAAGAGTTGGCTAGCAACACCCCCGAAGCGCTGGGCGATTTGGGGCCGCTGTTGCCCACAGTCCTCATTGAGTCATCTCTGGTAATTTCTTGCTTCAACAACACATATACCGATATGTACAGATACGGCTCGTACTCTGGTGCTATGGAGTCAAGAGAGTACAACGTGGCCGAATCAGGTAAGCAGAAACTTGTACACGAGTTGCTTGTTGAGGCAAGGCGGCAAATCGAGACTTGCAGCTTGAGCGAGACATCTCACCAGCATCTGCACTACCTTGACGTATGCTTTTTGACAAGCTTGATACTTGATGAAGCCAAGAACGTAGACAGGTTCCTTCAACTCATGAGGAAATTCGATCCTAGGCGACAGGGGGATTACGGTTGTTATCTGACCTCAAAGCACAATGAAAGCCTAATGCTGCAGATCTATGGTGATAAGGAAGAGGCGGAAAGAAAATACCTGGAACTTCTAGAAGAGCAAAGGGAGCATAGCGACTCATCGAGCCCGATTACGGTGCGAAATCTGTCGCTTCTCTTAGATGATGAAGAGGTAGCTAGATATCTATTGGACGTGACTGATTATGGCATCCCCCAACGCGATCACGAAGACATCTCACTGAAGAAGGCAACGAAGGTGTATCAACTGGGGAAACAAGCGCTGAAACGGATGTATGATAGATCCTGGCTATGAGGTTCATATCCATTATCTTGGGCATGGTCAGGCATAAAAGCTGGATCTTATCATCAATTCTCCTGTACCAACACTCCAAAACAGTGATCTTGAAAGGCTAGGATAGCCATGAAAGAAGAGACCTCCAAAACCGAAGAACACGGCCCAGACGAGGTGAAGCGACTGTGGCACGATGAGATGCTTAGAGAAACAGAACACTACTACCAAGGAGAAATGCAGCACGACCAGCGAGCATCTTGGCTACTTGCAACATCTGCTGTCCTGATAGCCTTAGTAGTAGGCTCAGATAGTATTGCTGTGACAAGTGCATGTGTCCTTGTTTCCTATCTGCTGATTGCAGCACTAGGTGCATTTGCTATCAGCGCTCTCATTGCCGTGATAACTATGCTGCCGCTACGTGGCACGCGGTTCTGGAGAGATCTCACTGGGGAATCTTACAGGCGTGCCAGAATGCTAGATGTGAATCAACTGGCTGAGCAGCGGTTTCGTCATGACAGTTTGTTGTCATACGATCAATACGAGAAAAGAATCAAGTATCATTTTCGCAGCCACTATCTGCGCGCCATCTCTAAAGCATACGGGGTGGTATGGTCGTCCTTAGTGCTACTTGTAGGGATTATCTTCTTTGCCGTAGCTGCGATTCTGATAGTAGCGTGACCGCAGCACACCTATGTTGTTGATGAAGGCTTATGGGCGTACCTAAAGGTTGCGCCAAGTTATGGTGAGCGGAGCCATCGCTGACTCCGCCCCCACTACCAAGAATGATTCCCCCCCTGCGTCTTCTGGCCGGGCTGAATGCCGCCTCAACGACGGCGCAGGCTGGGCGATAGGTAAGCTGCTGGCGGGTGATGCGCCGGGGCGTTAGGGCGCTGCAAGCGCCAGAGTAGGAGTCCGTCCAGGTGGAAGAAACGACAGTCGGAAACATCACTATCAGGCACAGTGACCTCAAAGTCAACAGCGTGACCATTGATGGAAATGATATGAGAAGCCTGATCTATTCGGGTTTCGATTCCATTGCAATACGTTTTCAAACAAGGAGACCCGATGACGCAACTACGACTCTCCCAGATCATTATACGCGCATATTCCATACCGTTTTCTCCGCCGTGGATGAACTACACACGTCCAATAGAGGCTGTCTGGCAGCATTCCTGTCAACATTCCTGTTTGACAGCGTGACTCCGCTATGGAATCGTTTTCTGGGCAATGGTCAACATATGCTTGCAATTCAATTATGGAAACAGGTCCTCACCCTAGCCTATGCCTGGGAGCACAATACGGGGAAGCGGGTTCACAAAGGTTCTCCGTATGCCTTCATTGCATATACATATCTGATGACAGGCGACCTCGACGCAGCTTTCAGCTACATCTACAATGCCATCGAGGAGGACAAGAGGCTCAACGATATCTGTCCTGAAGTGAATTATCCAGCTGAAGCGCCGGTGTACCTGACAGCTACTCTCAACCCCAGTCGCCGGAATGTCATGTACCCAATGGTTAGCGAGGTCAGATCAGCTCTTGAGGCTCACCTGGATTCCTACCGGCGCGAGTTCAGAAGCTCGCTCACGATGCAGCAGTTCGATGAGCGGTTCCTGCAAAACGTTAGTCTCGAAACAATTAAGTACTTCTTCGTCTTCACCTTCTGGGCGATCTTCGAGCATCAGCGCAAAGTCGGCCGCGATCTCATGCAAAATGACTTCTCCAAACTGAAGAACGCAAACTGGCTATTTGCGTTGTGTTTGGTGATAGACAAGCTACTCCATAGCCATCCCCAATACACGGGGAAGTTCATCGGCTCGGAGATCGCAAACTATGTGGATCACAAGGGACTGATGAGCAGGAGCGACTTGAACAGGCTTAGGGACCAAGTCAATGTCCAACAAGCGATTCCCGATCGGCTGCTCCCCCAACTGCTGTCGCTGTCACTGGTGTACAACGGTGTACCAGTGAGTAGAGAAATCCAATGTCTATTCGCTGCTTGGAACCTCAGGAACTTTGCTGCTCACAACATCCAGATCCAGAACGTCATAGGAACCAGTTTCGAGGACATAGTTAGAGTACTACTGTATGACATCTTCCTGATCATCGAGGAGTACTAGTGGACGCGGCTTGAGGTTGCAGAGAGCTACGGGGTTTGCCGCAGCACTCCAAGTTATGGTCGCCGGGACGGCCACCCAGACATCTGTAGGAGCATCGGGCGGACTCGACGATCAGGCCACTCAACAACTAATGCTTTGGCATCTGGAAGGTGGTTCAGAGGCTTTCCAAACAAGGCAGAGAAAACTTGGGTTGGGATGAGTGGGAAACAGCGAGCGGGCCAGGGAACAACCGGAGGAATCTGCGCCCAGCAACCCAGTTATGGTGGGTGGCGCCATCGCTGGCTCCGCCCCCACCACCGAACCGGATGTGTGGGGGCTTTCCCCCTCACGCAGCTCTTCAGACGCGAGCATAAGAACGACTCGATGTTATACACACGTGAGCGAGCTTGAGTCGGGTTCGTAGCCTGCTGGATAACCTGTCCGTGCCTGACGAAACGCAGAAAGGATAAAGTCTGTGTATAGGTACGTTTGTAGAAAATTATGTCCACAAGCATGTAGTTAGCCGGAATCACAGCATATTCACACGGGTAAAGATTATGGGGGATGAAGTAAGAGTTCACATCACACTGCCAGTTGATGACCAAAAAATGCTCGGTCGACAGTGCCCCAGTTGCGATCAATACTTCAAGTTGAAGCCTGGCACAGGCCTTCAAGACATCACAACAACTGCGTGCCCCTACTGTGAGCACAGATCTGACAGCAGTGATTTTACTACCGATGATCAAATCGAGTATGCAAAGTCAGTGGCAGTCAATCAAGTTCTTGGACCTCCATTGCAGGAGCTTCAGCGATCTCTCGAGAGACTGGAGCACAAGTCAAGAAGATCGCTGATCCAGTTCAAAGCCATTGGCACTGATATTCGATTCCCAATCAAGTACTATGAAGAAAAAGACTTGGAAACCATAGTGGAATGTGATAACTGCGGTCTTCTCTTTGCCGTGTACGGTGTCTTTGCCTCTTGCCCTGACTGCTTGAGACTCAACCCAATGTCCATGTTCAAAAACTCGCTTAAGGCGGTGAGAAAGCGACTTGCTGTGATTGAGAACATTCCTGACACTGAAATGGAATTACGTCAGGGCTTGATTGCCGACAGCATTTCTGCAGGCGTATCTGCGTTTGATGGCCTGGGAAAGAAACTCAGAATGCAACGTCGTGACGTATTCCCACCACGCCCAAGGAACTTGTTTCAGAACCTGCGGGCTCTTGAGGAAGCGCTAGGCAACTGTCTCGGATTCGACTTGAAGAAATCAACTGGCGAGAGTGGATACCAGCAATTAAACTACATGTTTCAAGTCAGACACATCTGGATACATAACTTCGGAGAAGCCGACAGAGACTTCGTTGAGAACACAAGCAGTGACGAATCTGTTCTTGGAGCCAAGGTTGTTCCATCGAGGCAGGAGGTAAGCGACTTCTTGGATGTGTTGGAGGGGTTGGGGCTTGAGATTCGAACGGCTCTTGGCGATTCCGGCTGAGTTATGGTAGGTGGAGCCATCGCTGAGACCGCCCCCACTACCGAATCGCGCGTGGGAGCTTTCCCCTTCACGCGGGTCTTCAGAGGCAAGCATAAGAACGACTCAACGTTATATGCACGTGAGTAAGCGAGTGTCGGGTTGGGTTCGTGCATGGGCGTTTGAGCGGCTTGAGCCAGATGACGGGAGACTGTCAAGTCCGATTCTTAGGGGGCGGGACGGCGTTGCTGCCGTCCTGCTACCCGACTGGAACAGGAAATCTATGAACCGAAAATCATTCAATGAGAAGGGGACGACTTTACCTTCAGCGAACGTAGCACCACCTAAGAGCACCGGAGGAGGCGGTTTTGTCTTTGAGGACAAGGTCGGTGCTTGGTTTCTCGCGCACATGCTCACCGATGAACCACCATTCGAAGCTGAACTTGGTCGGATCGAGCGGATTGATTTCCAGACGCGACCGGACGGGTGGTTCTTGGACGATCTGCTCCTCACACTTGCTGCGAGCGACGGCCCACACCGCTGCGCCCTTTCCGTAAAGAGCAACGTTCAGTTTGGCAGCTCGTCTGCACCTTCCGACTTTGTGCGCACTGCTTGGAAGCAATTCCTGCACAAAGGAACGGCATGCTTCGACTCGATGACCGACTATATGGGTCTCGTCACCGCGCCCCTACACGGTGATGTACGTTCCGCGCTTGCATTCGTCCTCGAAACGGCAAGAAAAGGCGATCCTCAGCTTCTTCCTGCGCGTTATGCCAAGACAGGCTGGGCGAACAAAACGAAGCGTGCGCTGTTCGAGAGCTTCTCGTGTCCGCCGGATCTGGCGAAGGTCCATGGGGTTACCAGCGGAGACACTGGGCGACTACTAGCGCTCCTGCAGTTCCTCCAGTTCGACTTCGAGGAACTGCCCTCAGAGTCCGAAAAGATCGTCATCGAACGCTGTCGGCGCGCGCTGAAGAGCGGAGATGTCGATGAGGCAAGGAAACTTTGGGACCGCCTGCTGCAAATATCGGCTGACCGAAGGCCAAAGGCCGGCTGCATTACCCGCGAGTCGCTGCTTGACGACCTGCGTAGCCAGTTCCGCCTAGCGGATCGACCCGACCACCGGCCGGATTGGGATCAGCTGAAGAACCTGACCACCACCTGCGTAGCGCAGGTATATGACTCCATTGGCGGACGAGTACGCCTACAACGTGATCAAGAAGTCGAGAAGCTGCAGCACGCGGTGGACACGGCGCCTGGAGTGGTACTCCTCGGCCACCCGGGGGTTGGCAAGTCGGCTATCGCAAAGCGCTGCATTGAACAACGGCTCACCGACGGTCAGAAGTGCTTGTGGTTCGAGGCCCGGTCATTCGGACGGGCTGATCTTGCAGCGTTCGAAGCTGATCTGCGACTCACGCACGGACTCACCGAATTACTTAGGTCGGTTCCGGATTCCAGCGCCGTGTTGGTGCTTGACGGGCTCGACCGCCTCTACGACGCGCGTGCCTTTTCTCTGTTGGCGTCGCTCCTGAACGCGCTGGAACTCCACCGGCAGGGCAGTCCTTGGCACATCGTAGTGACATGCCAAACCCAGGAGTGGCCCCGACTCCAACAAAGCCTTCTGCAAGCAGGCATTGCAACGACAAGCTGGCGGTTGGTCGAGTGCGAGCCGCTCTCGGCCGAGGAACTGAAGCCAGTGTGGGATGCGATTCCTCGCGCTGCTCGGCTTCAGTACCAGGCCAGACTGCACCCACTCTTCGTCAACCTTAAGATCCTCGATTTGATCGCCTCTCGCCTGATGGCGGGAGGCCAGGTTCCAACGGCGGACTGGGTCGGCGAGTCCGACGTCGCCGCCTGGTTCTGGGAATCTCAGATCGCACATGGCCCTGATGGCCCTTCCCGCGCGCGATTCGTGACACTCTTGGCCGAGCGCCAGGCAGCTGTGTTGAGACCGGCTGTTCCGTTGTATGACTTTGATGTCTCGGAATTGCACCTACTGACCGGTCTCGTGAATGATCGCGTGTGCCGCCAGACTACGGATGATCAGGTCGTCTTCGAGCATGACCTCTTTGGAGACTGGGCACGCTTGCGGGTGCTCATGTCGCGATCAGACGATCTCGACTTCCTCAAGAGCCGGATTGACTTGCCGCTCTGGCACCGCGCCATCCGACTCTATGGGACCCACCTTCTCGAGCATGTTGGCAACATCGACAAGTGGCGTGCCATCCTCTCTACTCTCACAGGTAAAGAGGACGGGGGTGTTCGGGATTTGTTGCTCGAGTCGACGATCTTCGCGGCGGATCCATTGCCGCTGCTTGAGCGCATTCGCCCGGACCTCGTCCGAGACAATGGACAATTGCTTCGACGCCTGCTCGGCCGCTTCCTGGCGTTCGCAACGTTGCCAGACCCGTTCTTCACAGCGTTGGCGCGTGCAGATGGGCATGATGATGTTGAAATAGCGGCTCGATACCGCTATCCGAACTGGCCGTACTGGCTGCCAATGATCCGTTTCCTGCACAAGCATCGCGCCGAGTTCCTATCCGAGGCGCCCGTCAGGGTCGGGCGGGTTGTGGAGCTGTGGCTCAGCCACGTGCCTGAGGGGACGATCCTTCGACGGGAGGCCGCAGAGCTTGGGCTCATGTTGGGTGAACGGGCCCTCCAAGCGCGACACGCCTACGCAGGGACCGATTACAAGCACCGCAAGCTGTACTACCGCGCTGCGCTCGCAGGCGCCATCGAACTCCCCGACGAGGTAGCAGCTTTTGCACTGAGGGCGAGCGAACGTTCAACGGAGCCGAAGGAGGCAGATTCCGCGCCCTTGGGCCCCGATCTACTTCCCAAGAGCATTCGGCTAGACCCGCGCTTTGATCCGGACGAGCCAGTTCCCGATCCCTGGCCCGACGGGCCTCGCAACCAGGTAGACGACGACTTCCGAGAGGTAGTTCTCGACACTGGTGCGCTGATCCCACTGATCCGCGCCCGGCTGGCGACCGCTCGTGAAGTTGCCCTCGCCGCCTTGATCAAGCCACGCCGACGGTTCGAATGGAGAAACCACTGGTACGAAAGCACTCAGCTCGATCTGGTCGACAGCTATCGGTGGCATCCTCCGCTGTACATCGATGGTCCCTTTTTAGGCTTCCTGAGGATCAACTTCGATGAGGGCTTGGACCTCATCGCGCGACTTGTTGACTTTGCGACGGAGCGATGGAGCTATTATGCCCGGATAGATGCTCGTGAATACGAAACTAAGCGAGAGGGCCGGGATGACGAGAATAGACTGCTGGGGCGTCTGATGAGCGAATGGCACCAAGCCCCCGGCAGCGTCATGATCCCTCTCGAAGATGAGGCCCGTGAGTATCTCGGTGATTCACGCGTCTATGGTTGGTCGGCCGGGCTGGGGAACCCTCCAAAGACCGTCACAGTCGCCCTCATGGCGCTTGAGCAATACTTCTACCTGGAGCTGGACGAGGACAGGCCAATTGACAAAAAGGTCCGGGCCGTCCTTGAGCGCGTTCACAGCGTTGCATTCCTGAAGGTGCTATGTGACGTGGGGCGGCGCGAGCCTGCGCTCTTTGAAGGGCCGATTCTACCGTTGATTGCTGTTCCAGAGGTCTACTTCTGGGACATTAGCGCCAGTGTGCATGGGCGCATGCACCTGATGATCGGCTCTCCGATGCGTGGCGAGTGGTTCGTTCGGATGGCAAAGAGATTTCATGAACTGGAACACCGCAAACTGGATCTACGACTTGTCGCTCTTGAGCAGTTCTTCAACCGACCGTCAACGAGGGCATTCTTCGAGGAGACCCGAAAGAGTTGGGAAACTCGCATCTCGACGACCCCGGAGGGGCCGTTCCACGAGTTTCTTCGCCAGCTCATCATCAGCTTCGACCCCCAGAACTACAGGATTGAGGAGCACCCAGAGCACGGGCACATTCTTGTGAACGTGCGAACCCAAGAGCTGGAAGCAGAACAAGCCGACGCGAGGCGAGCCTCCGAAGAGAGGTGGCAGGTCACGTTTCTTCCCGTTCGTTGTCGGCAGATCATCGATGAGGGAATTGGCCTCAAAGATGACCAGCTAGAGGCCTTTTGGGACGACCTCCAGCATATCGCGGCCAAGGCGGACCTGGGAGCCACCTCGGAAGGCCAGCGCGGTCCAGCACCCGATACTTCCAGAGCCCCAGGGCCTACCCAATTCGACGAGAGCAGTCGCGATGATGTCGCCAATGCCGTTACGGGGGCAATCGCCCTACTGGTTCGGTTCCACGGTGATTGGTTGGCCCAGCACACTGACCGGAAGCAGTGGTGCCTGGATCAGCTACAGGCTGTGGTGCTCAATCCGCCCCCGCGCGACAAGTTCGACGTTCCGGAGAGCGTGGCATCATGGACCTGGGACTGCTTCGCCGCTGAGGCTCTTCCGGTCTTATGGGCACAGGACCCCAGCGACACTGAACTTCGCCATCTTGTAGCCCGGATGGTGTTCGCCCCGCACTATGTCACCGTAGCGATCTTGTTCCGGCGATGCGCGGAGCAGCGCGCCGTTCTCGGCCTCGACTTCGGGCGTCTACAGCGTTTGCTCTTCGAATGGGCATACGTTCGCAATCGGATTGCGTTCGTAAGTGCGCGGGAGGTTGGCGACGTGCTCAACCAGGAACAGGTTAATCACTTCATTGAAAGCGTCGACCAGTGGGCCCAGGAGCGGGTCGTGGCTTTCATCGAGGGGCGCTCCCCTTCGACCTGCGCAGCGTGGATGGACATAGACGACCCTGTGCGATTCCAGGCGATTGACGAGCTACGGAAACGCTGGCACAGCAGCTACTACTTGGATCTCGGGTTGGTGAGGGCTGCTCATGCTTGGCTGCCGACGCCGGATCAGGCGCTTGACAGGAAGGAGCGACACGAGTGGTTGGGATTCTGGCGTGAGGCGCTGAGCTTTGTCCTCCAGCGGACGGCAAAGTCGGACGAGCGGGATGAGCACCCGTACCCCTACGAAGACGAGCTATGGGTACTGGACGGCGTTGCGGCCGCTTTGCAGTACATGGATCCCGAAGAACGCCCGGAGGACTTGTGGCGGGCGATTCTGGATCTCCCAAGTGAAGCGCATCATTGGCCGAAGGTCTTCCTCCAGGCCTTTTACCGTCATGGGCTGCATCAAGATCTGGCTCCTCCAACCTTCGCCTCTACGATACGGGCGATGGTTGAGTATGTGCTCGACAGGCCCACCGAAGCGGATTCCGAGTCGAGGTGGTTCTACCGCGAGGAGGTCTGGGAGGCGCTTCTAGGGATTGACTGGCTTACCCTGGACTACTGGGACGCGCGACACAGAGACCTCGTCGAGCGAAGCCAAGACCTTTTCGAACGGTGGGTCATGCGGAGGTCTGCGTATGGGCGACATCTAGCAAAGTTCGCGCGCTGGTTGGAACGGACGGCTGCCGAACCTATCCGCCTGCCCGGACTCGTCTGGCTGAATCAATCGCTCGCTGGCACCGGAACCGAACGTGTTTTCGACCGAGAATCCACGGCGGATGCGGTCGCCTCCCTACTTAACGTTATCTGGCGACAGGACGAAGAACGGCTACGCCGGAATACCGCGGCGTTCACGGCATTCCGAAGCCTGCTCCGCTGGCTCGTTGATCGGCAGAACCCGGTTGCACTAGAACTCCTGGGACGCATAGGTGGTTTGGCATAGCAAAGATATTGCCATTATGGCCAAATCGGCAGAACCGGTGTACAGTTCACGCAGCGAAGACTGGCTAGGTTCCTCATGGCTGGCGCCTCCAGAACACGGCAGCAGCCGCTACACGTAGCGAGGCCATTGGCTACCGCCTCAGACACATCCGCCCCTCACGCTCGCTTCCGTGTATCAGGGCTGGTTGTGAAAGGCTGCGCCGCCTTGCTCCCTATCAGCCATCAACTACCTCCCGTGTTGCCTTTCCCCCACAATTGAAGTATAATGTTCCCATCCCCAAAGCGTGTTTCCATCTCAGGCATGGATTGCCTATGGGATGGGGAAAAAGCCAACGAAGGCGCGGAGCTGCCCCCCGCCATTATAAACTACCGCCGCCTGGACCCGGGCTTCTCATTCGTCAAACAGGCATAGCCTATGGCGATGGTAGTCCCGACGCAAAACAGGATACCATCCCGACCCACGTCAGGGTCTACTCCTTGGAGGGTGAACCGCTCGAAGAAACCACCGTAGACCTCCCCCCTGGGAAGCAAGACGATATCATCGCCGTGCAGGTGGATGGCCCACCTTCGAGCCTGGCCATCCTGGAACACGGCATCCACGTCCCCGAGCGCGGCTGCCTGGGGCGCAACAGTGCCGCTTCCGCCTGCAAGGAGCTGCGGACGATCCTGTGTCCATCGGCGGCGACGTCCTCCTCACCCGCGCCGACAGGCAGCGGCACAAAACCCCCATCTACAACCTGACCACCGGCCAGCCCCTACTGGACGTCAAAGGAGAGAGGAACCTGGCCATCCACTTTGACAACTCTCTTCCACTCCCTGTTCTCTGACGCCGAACTGGCCATCGTGCATATACCCAAGCCCCCCGATCGTGCCTCGCCTGGAGAAGTCGCCGAACACCAGGCCAGTGTGAGCCGCTTCGTGCAAAAACAACAAAAGCCAACCCCCTCTTGACCTACGGAGAAGATCGGCCCTCAATATCTCATGCTCCTACCTCACCCTGCTCACAACACCAACTCCTGCACCAGCGCGCCCTCTTCGACAACCCAGTCATCCTCTATGGGCTCAAGGTAGAGTTCTATCGCTTCTCGGATATTTTCCAGCGCCCCTCCGAGTGTGTCGCCTTCACTGATGCAACCAGGAAGTGAAGGAACGTAGACAGTATTTTTTAAGGTTCTGGCACTTGACAAACCGGGGAAACTGGTGTATAATTTTTCGTAGTTATAGAGCTAACTCCTATGTTATCGTACGGATGCCCAAGGGGGCGAAAGAAAATGAATGATG